>Ga0210059_1000080_pt1 | contig 79013 bp, 57 predicted proteins | sample Ectturendosymbi2_FD_188042 | JGI IMG/M metagenome (GOLD analysis project Ga0210059, IMG submission 188042) | Ecteinascidia turbinata endosymbiont from Florida, USA - Sample 2 (SPAdes) (version 2) | ecosystem: Host-associated > Tunicates > Ascidians > Unclassified | place: Key West, Florida...
GTTCGATAAACTGTCGGTCGATAAATTGTCAGTTCGATGAACTGTCGGTTCGATAAACTGTCGTTCGATAAACTGTCGTTCGATAAACTGTCGGTCGATAAATTGTCAGTTCGATGAATTGTCGGTTCGATAAACTGTCGGTCGATAAATTGTTAGTTCGATGAACTGTCGGTTCGATAAACTGTCGTTCGATAAACTGTCGGTTCGATAAACTGTCGATTCGATAAACTGTCGGTTCGATGAACTGTCGTTCGATAAACTGTCGTGCGATGAATTGTCGTTCGATGAATTGTCGTTCGGTGAATTGTCGTAGTACCGTCCCGGAGTCACATTTTCAGACTCCGACTCTGCTACTATTCTAAAATTTTCGAATCCTGCTTCGGATCCGGCTCCGACGTTTTTCGAACTTGGATGTCCGACTCCTGTTCAAATTCCATAAACCACCTCCACAGCCAAAAATTACATCTCCTTGCACCTTTCCTTTTAGGCCATGCAGACCCCTGCTTCTCCCAACAACAAAAAGTTTCAAAAATTTTGTCTACCTTCCGAGTCCGAAAAAAATCAGTGTCCTTCCGGAGTCGACTCCAGCACTCCGTACCCGTGGCCACCTCTGGTGGTCTTGTGGTTCTGCAAATGTCTGTCCTTAAAGACGGCAATTATCGTACTGAACAGATCGGTGTTTGTGTTTGCATTTGACACTATACCTGATTCGCTGAAAACGACTTTCAAAATAGCACTAAACTTTTAAACTTCTGGTCCTATCCACTTTTTAGCCCAGCAGGGCAACTTTGTCCTCAGCCGCCTGAATATCTCCCGTTCTTTGTTATGTCACCTTGCACCCTGTGCGCGCTTTGACCAATTATTGGAAACCACAACGTGTGGATCAAAGCCTTGATCTAAAAAAACTCTCGGAATCTCGGCAAGAGCTCGCACTTATGACGCAGTGGAACTTGGGTGGTAAGAATCGCATTGTAGTTAGGCTTTCCGTAAAAATTAGGACAGTAGATGATGCATTTTCTGCTACGCTTCAACGATCAGTGCACGATAATAAGAATATGTATGAAATGTAGTAAAATTTTACTATTTTGGTAGCTTGCCACCAAAACCTTTGCAAGTGGGCGTCTGAGTCTGATGAATGACTTTTATGTTTAAAGCCTGATGCAACAAAATTGTTCCAATGCAACTATATGAGGAGCCTGTGCCGACTAAGTCAGCAAACTCCGCATCAAACCAGAAACAGGCTCAGGTTGACATTTCGCAATTTTTGTGTTTCCGCAGAGCGTTTGTGAACTGCGACGGCTGCGGGGTCACAACCACAGTCCACGCCATAGTGTTGTGTGGAATGGAAGTTAAGAAAGTAAGTTTGAGAAAACAAAACCTGCATTGAGTAAAACGTTGTTTTGACTCTAAAATTTAACCCTATCTTAGCTTGGTTACGTGGTTTGCAAGGAAAGCTTACGCTTTTATTGATATTTTACATCAGCTGCTTTATGTTCTTTTAAAGTACAACTTGGTGGGTTGTTGCTATTAAACGACCTTTATATGGATTTTACCGTATTTGAATTGTTTTCGTTGTGCTTCGTGCTGCGAGACAATTTTGTTTGGAAGACTTTAAGTAAATTTTAAATCAATTTAACGTTTTCTTAGCATTTTCCATTTTTTCAGCAGCATTGATGAGTGAATTAATTTTGAATCTGGGCAGTGCTTACAAGTTCTGCCATCTTTCTCAACTTTTCTTTTATCTTTTTTTGCATTTGACGAAAGAGGTGAACAACGCTATGCAGGCAATAAAAGCGAGAGCATTATTTCGTAGAGAAAACACTCCGCCATCTTTACTCAAGCGAAAATGTTTCGCTAGCTCCTGCGCAGATTGTTGTCGTTAAGCCTGTTTGTCAAATAATTGTTGGACACGGAGCTCAGTCCCTATTCATGCATTCTTATAAAACAAGCATGTGGGAAAGTTGGAAAGTTTTCTTGAAGAAGACTTTAACGTGAAAAGAAACGTGAGGAAGACATTGATTGTATGGAGAAAAGGATAAATGGGAGTTCGTTCTGTGCGTGCTTTATACTTTGCGATGCCGAAATTACATGATCGTCAAACATCTGACCCCCTGCTGCTGTGCGACACGGAAAACACGAACAGCGCGGCCAAGGTCTGATGCTGCCTCTCCGTTTTTAGGAAACCCTGCAAAACGACAAAACAATGCTCCAGTTTGGCATGCAGTTTTGTGAAGCAAGCGGGTTAGAATGCTGTAAATATGCTGGCTGGAACCAAGTATGGCAACGGATTCAAGTCTTACAGGAATGTCAAACTGATGCCAGTGCCCTTGTGAAATACACAAGATGTTCAGCGTTACGTTGCCCGCGTCCACTGTATCATTAATTTGATGATCGTCATTGTGTCCGTTGCGCTTTTCAAATTTCTGATTGAATTTGCCACAAGCGCCTGGTCGCGGCGGCGAAACGACGCTCGTAAACCTTCGACGAAAATAAACTCGTTCATGTGGCGGATACCATGCTGCGTGTTTGTTTAATGAGACCGTTATCTCGGAAGGAGTCTTTTGTTGCTAGGCCGCATCGCATTTTGGGTCGTCCGGGCGACCACCAATTTAAACAACTCTGATGGCGTTGTAATTGCTCAAGATTTCGTGCTCACTTTGTTGGTCGGCTTGATCGCCCGATGTTGCTGTCGAAGTTGGAGTGCAGGCGATCAGATGGGACAGAAGATTAGTCGAATTGGCAGCTTGGCAAACACTCCACTAGACAAAGTTTTTTGATTGAAGAGCTCGGGAAGATACGACAATATCTCCGTACACGAGAAAACATTTTTGAAGATATTTTGGGCTTCTGGTGAGAAATCGCAGTGTTCAACAAACTGGTCTTCTCATTGGATCTTGAAAGCAAAGGCATTGCCCGTTGCAGTAGTTTCAGTGTTTCAAAGATGCTGCAAATTTATGTGCACGAAGCATATAACTATAGCAAACAGCTGTATTTGATGTAGTTCTCGACAGATCAATGAACCAGTGAAAATCTTACCTTTTCGACAAGAAAGAAACAAATTATTTGATGTATTTTTATCAACGCAAGCTTCAAATGAGCGATATCTGCTTTATTCAAGAATTGCCACTGATAGAAACAATAGGCGAACGTTGTCTTTGTACTAAACAAGTCGCTTCTGAAAGTAAGGTAAGACTTTAAGGAAGCGAGATAAAAGTTTTTTTTAACTTGAGAGCAATGTGATTTCCAAAGTGTAGCTCGTTTCACTCTGGGTTCGAAGTCACTTCCCATCGCTTTTGCGAAATTGAGTCTCTGAAATCACTTGACAAAAGAAACAAACTCCTATACTATACATTTGCTGTCCATGTCACTAACAAAGCAAGGGTTTTGGAATGTAAGATTCAAATTGATTTTGACTTTTTTTAAGTTCCCAAGTAGTTTAAAAAGGAATAATTATTTTCTTTCCTTTAGGAAGCACAATTTCGTCACGCAAATATGTTTCGAAAACTAGAATTCTTGATAAATTTTACTTGAAAGTTAACGTTTTCATTTTTTACCTGATGTCTCTAATCGAGTAACAAAGCGAAAGGACAATAACATGTTGCCAGGCGCGCGCAGTGAGCGATCGGCTTATATTGTACATGTATTCGAGCGAAAGCGTCTGACTTCATAAAATATCCGTTTGTCAGAAGAGTCGGGCCCATTCATATGGTGCGCGCAGGCGTTGAGACGAGTCCTGAAGTTGTTTTCATGGCATATCTTGAAAAGAATGCACGTGACTGATTCTGCAGGTTTTTCTTTCATACGCTGTGGAGCGCTGCAGACGTGGCATAAAAATAACGAAAGTTATAAGTAAATACATTTCGCTGTAATCCAAAACAAACAAAAATTTGCATTGCGGAATTGCACAGGATGAATGTTCGTAAAAATTTTTAGACACAAAAATGTCAAAGCGTTTTTGTGCGAAACAAGTTTTGTTTCCAGTTAACAAGTTTCGTGCCAGTCCATACGCTGAAATTCAGTAAAAGCAACATAGACATACAACTCCAAAGAGATGCAGAAAGAGATGAAAAAATAGGTGCGACATGATGCTACGTATTTTCTCTACGCAGAGTAAATTTCTTTGATCCACATTAAGTTGATCCGAGTCATGCACGAGTGACGATGGCAGATACATGACGCACGCTTTTCAAAGGTTTGGAAAAACGTGCGGAGTTTTTCTTAAAACCCCTGTTGCTGCTAATGCGCTGGTGCGAAACCCTCCAAAGGAAAACGCTCCTCATTTTATCTTAAACTTTCTTAAAGTTGCCTTTTGCTCCGCAATGACTGGACGACAAAATAATGAAAAAGAAGTTCGCCACCATGGTAATAATTTTTAATATACAGTTGAAAAGAAATTTCGAATTGCCACAGTGATTTTGCAGAAAAAATGCTTTTGAAAATATTGACTGAATCTGTTCGACGTGTCACTGCACAGCGGTCACGATTTATCAAGACTTTGAAGAAAACAAAGTTTTGTGGGAATGCATATTGGTAAAATTAAGACATATTTGTTCTTGATAAAGTATACCATCCTTGTCTAAAAAATTTAGAACAATCCAGGATCTTTATGAAAATGAATGAAAATTATTTGTGTTTGGGTACGGTTGTAATGAAAAGCAAACATGCAGGTTTTTTCATATATTGAAGCAAGAGTAAAGGTTAAATGTTTAACGCCCTCATATGTTTTGAGGTTTTAACGCTTGGATTTTAGAGAACCCGTCAAAAGTTTCGTTGTCCTGCTGTTCCAAATGACCTCACCGGCCACATTTTAAACAAGAAGAAGAGACCTACAAAAGCAGGGAAAGTGGTATGAAATATTATTCCGGGCATAGTCGTAGGATGTGTGTTATCACGAAAGTCAGTTAGCCATCCAAAGTATATGAGATTCTTAAAATTCCTCAATAAAAGGAGAGGCAAAATGTATTCCAAAATTTACCAACTCCAATAGTTGTTGTAAATGTTATCATTCTTAAAGTGACACTTGTTTTGTTCTTATTAAGATTCAATAAACAAACAGAATTGCATATTTCACCTCGTGGAGGAAATCCTATAAAAACCTCGACAAATATTGTTTCCTTCAAAATCTTAGCAGCTATGATTACTGGCCAAAAACCTCCATACTTGCCCAAAGTTTTGATATAATTGTTTAACCATTTTCTTCAGGGTACTTTGTCCGAGCTTTTTGTACAACTCGTTGAAACTATAACATATTCGACACTTCACCGACGCATTCAGTGATGAAAAACTTGCTCCCGTCCAAGCAAATATCAACCTGAAAAAACTTGCTTGTTAGATTCTTGAAAATGGTAAATTGGCCCAAAAAAATTCACCCTAGCTCCCAGCATCTGCGTATCTTGCATTAAGTTCTTATTCAGGACTGCCAACTTTCGCCAAAACCGGTGAAGATGGGAGAGGAGGTACGCAAGGGCTGGCAAAATAATGAAACCCCCCACTCGGGCGTTTGGATTGTTTAATTAGCTCGAGTTGGCGAATGCGACTGTTCGCGGCGGACTTGTCAGAGCGGCAAACGAAGAGCTTTCATTTGCCGGCGAAAACACTTACAGCGCTTGTCAAGCGCTCCACGCATGACCCCGTAAACTACCAGGCGGAATCATGTCGTCGTGCCCGGTAAATAAAAGCGACATTCTGGTTCGTCTTGCCTGTTTCTTCGTTGCTCCTTTCGCCACACGAGCTACGAGTCGTTTACTCACCCATTGATGACAACGGCGCTCATTCAGCGCCTGAGTATTCGAATCGCCGCCGGAACATTTGTAATGCGCGGGGCCGACCCTTCGCACAGCCATGCGATGCCGGTTGCTACACAAGCTGGTTGCGCATCAGTCAGATTAGTTAAAGAGCTTTAGACTGTCATTTCTCACGGAATTTTAGGCCAAGGTGCTTTCGTTTTCTTGCACGAAAGACGCTTTTTGAAACGGGTAGCTAATCAGTCGAGTTTTTGTGCAAGAGTGAGCGTACATGAGTGAAAACGATACGAAAAAGTCTGCACAGCTGTTTTTTTTCAAAAGCTCGTTTGAAGCAGTGTTAGCTGATCTGACAGAAACGTGGAGCAAGGTTAGGCACTTCTTTAATTCGATTGGCCGCTTCTATGCGCCTAGGCTGAAATTCATGGTTTGTAACATCAGCCGTAGGTCAGTATATCTGCACAACCACGTTGAGCTCCTTCGTTGCGTCTGATCTTCTTTTCGTATATATCAATATCGCCGACGTTTGTCGAATGATTTTCTGCCTCAACGTTTCTGCAATTTTTGCGCCAATTGTGCAGCTCTGGACGTAGTTGAGACCACAGGAATAGATTTTTAGAAACTTGCACAAAAAGCTGGTTGCGTTTGAGTGTTGTGCTGAAAGGACTAAAGAAGGTTTCGATAAAGCAATTGGTTTGGATCTAGATGAGCCGTCGAATACCCAGGAGCGGGAGATCATCAGCTGACAGATCACAAGAAGTTCCTCTCGAGCAAGTAATACAGGTAAGAGCTTACTGACCGAGGCGTCTTAACCAAGAACGATAAGAATGCTTTACCCAAATGTAAGTGGCGTTGTTTATTTCATATGCTGGCGACAGTAAACGCATACATGCAACTTGTATAAGTACGAAGACATTTTGCTTCTTACACTCGCTTATCGCTAGTGTTGCGTACAGTTTTGCATTTGAAAGTGGAGTTGTGTCTTCCAAGTAATTATGTTCTCAAGGGTTCTGCTTGTGAATGTGGTGGATGCACCCAAATGAAGTTCGCAATGCTTGCAGTTTTGCTCCTTTGCATGGTTGTGCTAAATCCATTTCCTCCGCATGTTCAACTTTCCTCACTCTAACCCGATGCATCGATAGCCGATGCACTATCTTCTAACAACGCCACAATGTAACTGCTTTGTGGTGGTGGTGCTTCTCGCATTTCTCTGGTCGGTTTGCGGCTTGGCCAGCTTGTTCCAAGCAGTTTATGAACACGAGCCTGATCACGGCAGTTATGTTATGCGATATTCAACACACTCGGTAGGGTTGCTAATGGTGCTCGACGCAGTGAGTAGACGCCACTTCTGGCAATATAAATCGGCTTATCTTTATCAAAAGTTGAAGGTATTTGACGCGTGTTCATTTAACAGCGTTTGCACGCTCCATCTGCTCTGTGGCAGCTTTTCATTGGTTCAGCTAACCATGCAGCAGATTTTTGAAATTGCAAGCAACATTCAGTTGCAAAGCTGTAATCGGTGCTTCTCAGATATAATTTCTAGTTTGGATATAGGCAGTGCTGCGCATTAAAATTTCGCTTAATGAGCAGGTGAGTGAAAAGCTCCTCGCTTGTTTTTAGACAGGAAGGGAAACTTTGCAGGTGGCAGCCGGCACCAGCGATTTTAAACTTTGCTAGAGCACACAGCGTTTGCAATGGTCGTTCCAACAGACTTAGTTATATTGTAACAGATGTTTTCGTTGACGATACTCATTTAGCCCCTCCTTTCATGTTGAACAATACGTAAAACCCTTTGCCGGCAACAGAACGAACAATGTTTCCGTTTGTGTGGACACGGCTTGTCAAGGTGTTCGGTTGCGCGCTTGAAATAAAGTCTATGCCTAACCATAAATGAAAAACCACTGCTGAACCCACGCCGTGTAAACTTTCTTGACAGTTCCACTACTAAACAGCACGATTGCGATTTAATGCAAGTTCATGAAATGCTTCAAGACTGCGCAAAGGACAGTTGCAGCGATCAGGCCGCCGCTCAGCGGCACTTCTCTTCACTCGTTTGTTTTAGTTTTAAAAATTCAAACCGGCGCAACCGTTGATAGTGGTCGCCCGTTGCCCGACTGTGCAAACAATTGAACGAGCACGATCTTGCCCAGTGCGGGCAGCGTCTGTGCTGAGAACATGTATTTAGCTGAGGCCCAAGGTTTCAGCGTCTTTACACTCGCGATAAAATCCACTCGTTAAAAAGTAAGCTTTTACGACGTAAAGGAATTGCGGCATCGCCAAAGAGCGAAGAAAAGGACCACTTGTTCACTTGAACACATACGTTTTAATACCTGCGTAGCAACCGCTAGCGGCAAACCTTTGCTACAAGCACCGCGCCATTTGAAGACATGTTGCTGTGTTTACCTGACTATGCATGGTTATCACATCTGAGTTTGATTACAAGTTTATTTAGTTTTTGTGTGATACCCAACTATACATGGTTATCACACAAAAACTAAATAAAACTGTAATCAAACGCAGATCAGGGTGCAAATACACATTTATAACATCTTAGTGTAGGTGGGTCTTCGGTGGTATATTGTTTTTTTTTCTTGAATGCATTGCAAGCATACCTTGTGCAACAAACGTGTACATGTCAACTGATTTTGATTACGTTTCTAATCTTTCAAAATACGTCAGGTACCAATAGCCAGGGTCAAAATGTGTGAGTTTTCATTGATACTTAGCTGCTTTGCACGTCAGCAAGGTTTGAGTACCACTGCGCTGAACATTAGGAGTCAAGGGTCCTTTGTGATTGAACAGATAGTCAGCACAACAGATACATTTTTCATGACATCAGTTTACGCCAGTTACTAAAAATGGCATCTGAAATATACGAAATCCAAATGATAGACGACACCCAGATCTTACACCGTTGCTGAGAGGCGTGTAAATTATTTTCTCAGCCAGCTACATCTGTGCGCTGTGGCTAGCAATTTATTCCAAGTTGTTTTACTAAAAAAATTGAGTTTCATCAGATCTAGGATGTTTGCAAAACATTGCTTTCCGTTCAAATCTTCATGATCACAAGAACTATCGGTTTATCTAGAGGACAGGTGAACTATGAGCTATAACAGCTTTAACTGTAGGCAAACAAGTTTTTGTATCAGATCAAGATCACCCCTAAACATTCCGATTCCAATCAGGAAAAACGTACGCTTCTGTAGAAAACTTTGAAGAGCATTGTCACAGGCAGACGTTTTGGTGAACTTTGTATTCCTTTTTGCTCGGAAAAAAAACATCAGCATATTTGCATTTTGAGTTTGGTGCCAAGGTGGTTAGCACTTTAAGAAACAGTCTTTTCGATATCCAACAGAATTATCGTAAAGGATGCAATTCTACGAGGTGTTCAAGAAATACTTTCTGTGCTCACTCCATGTTGCTGAAACTTGTTCAGTCTAAATGAATGAAGTATATGCCTCTCTTGAGATGAACATAACAGGATACATGACGTGGCTTTTCATCGACAAAAACAGTGCTTTTCGACAAATTGGAGAGTTCTACAAAATCAAAGATCCATCTTCAAAAATTTCTGAAATGACCTTTAATTGAGTTTGTTTCAGCCAGTGTACCATCGCTAAAGTTTAGAACTGGTAATACAGTAATGCAGTTCGCTTCATCTCGCGTAAACTGTTGGGATTTTGATCTTAACATCAAAGTCTCATCATGTATCTGTGTTTTGCTACACACGTGAATTCACGAATGAAATTTTCAACCGTGTTTTTGACAAGTTATGTAAACTAAGAAGCATTTTGTCTGGAAATGAGTTTAAAATCTCAACTTTCCAGGATATAAAAATACTATGCTGGGTTTACAATCTTTGTAACAATGACTAATACCTTGCTAAAAATACTCGTTCCTGCTTTGCTGCATAATTTGCTGCATTTTTTGTGTTTTTGAGGTTGTTGAACGAATATTGTATCGCTTTTTTCAAACGCGTGGTGTATTGCAACGTTAAATCGTCATCTTACTAAAATTACTTGGCACTCCCCTTTTCATTTTTTTTATTCATAAGAAAAAAGTATAGTTTCAATGGGAAAACTTTATATTCCATCTATTTTTATTTGGTCACTTATGTCTGCTTCCACTTTACAATGGTACTTCCTTGTCTTCAGCAAAAAAAGTTTTTAATTTTTAAAGAATTGTATCGCAGCCGCTGAAAGATTGGACAGTTGCAACTTGCAACTCATTGGCAGACATGCCTGTGAATCCGAAGTTGGTCCAGATGAACGCCCGAAGTGAACGAAATTCGAAATACCACTACGATTGTGAAGAATTTTAGGGAAACAAGTTTTTTTTGCCAACCGTGTTTTCTTGAGCGCAGTTCAGGCCGCAGGAGCTGGAGCACTGTGCAAATGTCGCACCACAACACAAGGTTATGCACACCTGAGTTTGCTGTTTACTTTTCAACGGCCGCAAACTCATAATATGACTAAGCGAAGAGATACATCGGCCGGTAGCGTGTGCAGACATGACCGCTTCTCCAACGCAACTGGTATTTGCTCAGAAAATTAAGCAAATAGACGGCGTTTGAACAAAACTTGTTTTAACGATGCGGTAGGACATTTCGTTTATGTTCGGTTTCACAGGAAGCGCAAACGGCACAAGTGGGGCACGTGGGAAAAAAACTAGCGTCGTGGCTTTTGGCGGGAAGCTAATAAGTAACCAGAGCAAACATTGTAATCTGTCCTCAAGGTTTGCGATTAGGAGTTTTTAGTGATTGGTCAACGGAAATAGTTGATCTAGCGATTAAAATAACCGGCAAAGTTATGTTCGTTAACAACGATTTTGCAGTGTGAAAGGTCGAACCGATCGGTTGCGGTCGGCATTTCGAAACAGCTGTAGCTTTGAGGCTTGCGAAGGTAAAAACACGCTGTTCCTAAACGTCGCAAGACAAAAAGGTCTTGACATAGAACTTGATCCACTGTCACCAGTCCCGCAACCAGGGGGGCAACCGGCAAATCCCCCCGAAGTTTTCAAAAACATGTTTAGTTGTTCGGTACAACAACAATTTACTATCATTCACCTAGTTGCGGCCCTGGCTGTCAATGATAACGTCATTTACTGAAGAACGTGTTATCTTTAATTACGACTTATTTGCCCATTCCTCGGCGGCGAAATGTGAGAAATCCAAAGTGACTTAGTTGCCGCAAAACGTTTATCAAGTGCTGATCAGTTTTGGTTGATTGTGAATCGTCCGACTTTGTTCAGCATGAAGGTGGCGCTTCAAGCCTAGCAGACAAAACTAGTGTCATTTCTTCTACAACGTGAATTACAGCGCGGACGTACAACAAAAGAAAAAAAAAACAGAACAATACAAACATGAGGTTTGGCAATCAACAACCATGTGAAACACGTTTTTTTTTGCATAAGAATGTACTGTTTTCACATCGAGTTCATTAAGTCGTGTTAATCGTTCGTTTTCTATTTTATCCTAACATGACAGGCAGTTTTAGGGCTATGGAGCTGGAGCCAGGATCCGGAGACTAAGCAATTTTGGATGGCCGGAGCCAAGAGCCAAAAACTATTAGATGGTGTATCAGAAGTCGGGAGCGGAGCCTGAAATTTGGGTTCCAGTTGTGCAGCTCTAGTTTGGGGGGCAAGCCATTTGTACAAATAATACGAAGGCTTTCAGTTTTCAATGGACGAAGTCATTCTGGAACCGTAGTCAAAAACAATTAGCTCTAGAGCCAGAGCTGGAGCTAAAAATTTTAGATGCCTGAAGCTGGCGCCAGACCCTAACCGGAGCCTGAAATTTGATTTCCGGCTCCACAGCCCTGGTTTTGATAATGGCAAATCTTTCCAGATGATAAGTATTGACACGATGAAGCAAACTTTTAACTAAAGAGCGGAGTGAAAGCCTCTCAGCGGCGCTACCCCTAACACCTAATCACCGACTGAATAGTTATGATGTTCGATCGGGCGATTTCAAGGTTTTGGAATAAATCATGCCAAGGAAAAAGAGCATCTGCTTAGAGTGCGATTGCACGCATTTGCACTCGAGCTTCATTTAAGAGTAGTCAGTTAAATGCTCACACGCGTGTTCACACCGCTTGTCTTTGTGTGCTTACTCTTTATGAGCGTTCATCGCTTGTAAGTACGATCACGCAGTTAATCTACGGAAGTTGGGATCACGTATCCCAACAGCTTTTTTTCCAAATACGACATCACAAGAATGTGTTCTCATTGAAGCTGGTTTATAAAATAGCTGCAGACAGTGAATATATTTTGTATGTGCAAAACATCGTCGTTTGAATGCCCTTAAGAGGGAATTTGTTTTCTTGGATAGTAACGTAGACAAAGGATGTTAACACTGAAGTTAGAGTTGGTACAACAGTTACAACAGTTATCTTTCATAAACAATTAAATCACATTGTGGAGATGTAGGATCTGAAAAACTGAGCTGCAAGAAGTAAACCTGCAGTTGGTGTTAGCTACTGCTGAAAAAAGGTATTCTCTGATTTGTCAAAAATTAACCAAGCGGTTGGTTTTCTTGTGTGCTAGACATGCCAATACAAAGTTTTATACGCAGAACGTTGAAGACACTGTTCTTGGAGGCGACAGAGAAGGAGTTGGGCGGTCCATTGGGGCCCGGGTGAGAGAGATTATAACCGAAAATCTCCGTGAACCAGATCGAACAGGAGAAAACCGGTCAAGCGAACAAGCAATGGCTCGATCACTGCAGGTGAAGTGTTTGCCGGATTTGGCTGCTCCCTCATCTTATTCCAACACCATCGCATCTTATTATGTTGGTGCCCGTTTATCTTCTTAAAAAATCTTAATTGATTACTCGGTCTGAAATAATTGTGCGCTAATTATATTTCGCTAATTTACACTTTTCCCTACAACTGAATCGTTCATAAAGCAGCGTACTTACAAATCATACGGACCTGAACAGACACTGTTGATGGCTCACTTGCCATGCGTTTTTGCAACCAGCGCATAAAATACCATGGGCTTATATGAATCTTTTGAAACTGTTTCACCGATTATAGGTCACTTGAATGTGTTTCACAAACTGTGAGGTACTTTGGTTCTTATTTAATAATGCTTTGACTTGTTTCGCTGGGCCTGTCTGTGTCGCCTATAATGACATGGGCAAACGTGTTTTGACGAGAGAGAGATAGAGATGATTACTACATTATGGTCAGGTCTATTCACTCCATTGTAACCTCGCGGTGCAATTTTCCACCAACGATACTTAACTTTTAGTGTCAAAAACTGTTAAACTGTTTTACCTTCTGGTGCTTTCAAAGTTTAAGTTGGGCTTCACGCTTCGCATTCCCGGCTAGGGGTGCACGTCCCTGATGCGAGTCGTATTGTCTACTACTAATCAATTTTTTGTTATCAATTCCAATCTTCCATGTGACTAACCAACAATAGATGAATATTTTGGACTGTGTTTACAACAGAAGTTTCGATCTATTGAAAACAGAGTTATTAAAAAATGCCAGAACAACAGATAGCACGAAGAGTTCGCTGTAAACGTTGTCAACAAAGAATTCTCAAAACAATGATGACAAGCGACCATCGCGTCGCCCAGTGATTTTTAACTTTTTTTTGCAGTGTCAGCGCACGCACCTGTTTCACAGCTCTTAATTCTAGCGAGTGTCCACGAAGGAACACTTAGTTTGTAAATTCACAGCTGCGGTGTAACGCATACACGAGGACACACCATTTACTCTGCGTTTTTGCGGCACCCTCACATGTCATGCTGCATGGCCCGTCGACTGGAAACCCGCAGTACATGCACTTACGCACAAGCGAGTAGCCAACCGGGTTGCACTGCTTCAAATCTCGGTAATGTGATATTTTGAAAAGGGCGTTGAACGTATTGCTTGCAGGCACACGTTGAGGATATGCAACATATTTATATTTTACTATTTAACGAACTTAAATACGAAAGATTATAGAGTTATCTCAACTTCAACATTATTGAAAGCTCTGCAATACTAAACCGTGAAACTATAAGCACCGCGACTAACCATTACACCCCCGTAGTTCCATTACATGTATATGGATGAACCAAAAACTTCTTCATTTGATGTAAAAAATCAAACTTTGTCTCTTTTTGATCCTGCGCCTTTGTATACGGTCTTATTTAATATACATCATGAAAAAAGGTAGGAAGGGTGATAAACAAGGTTGTGTCTCAGTTTAGACCAGGGGTTCCCAACCCTTCTTTGACCATGTACCCTTTCAGTATTCCGACATATCAGTATGTACCCCTCCAACATTTCGAAAGACAAGCATGTACACCTTCAGCGTTTCGACAGTTTAACGTGTACCCGTAAAATTTCTTATGACAAAACATTTTAGCGTGATTAACCATAGATATATTGAACAATAGCATATAACGGCTTTTGAGAATAATATTCACTGATATATATATAAACATTTGGAAATAAAAGATATGTAAATATACATTTCACTTCTATTGCTAACCTCAAATATACCCCTTCGGACAGGAAAATGTGCCCCTAGGGGTACATGTACCCCCGGTTGGGAACCTCTGGTTTAGACTGATTTGATCCTTTCCAATTTCATAATAGAATATGAAATTTACACTGGTAAATGATTCTATAAAACAAAATTTACTGGCTGAAGGCAAAAGTCTGTGATCTACTCGATTCAAACTTTCCTCTGCTCTGCCTTTCAAATCATTATCGCATAGCGCAATAGTGTATTGAGGGAAGAACACAGGGAATGTCTTCCTCATCCTTTTCAAGAGGATCAGGAACACAAATACTTTTTCTAGAGGTACATAACCTTGGAGATTATAGATAGAAAGAAAAATCTACTTAAGTTCATTTTAGGTAGATATTGCACAGATGCACCTCGAGAATGTACAAGTGCTTTTGTTGTTATTTTATTGCAGTTTAAGTGCGCTGGAAGCATAATTTGTGCAACAAAACCTTTTTTGTCGCAAATGCCATTTGTGTTCTCTCTTATCATTAGAATTGCGATTTGCCCGTCAGCTCCGTTTATGCCAACGGTTACAAAACGCTCGGCTTGGAATAATGTATACATTAAACTGTTTTTTTCTCGATGCAGGAAGAGAATCGCATGCTCCAGGCAGAACTGAGCAGGGTTGAAGATCTTCTTGCGCAGTCCAGGGCAGACAGAGATGAGATCGCCATAAAATACAACGCTGTCAGCGAAAGGGTAAGTCGCCAGTACGCTATCCGTCGTGACTTGTTGTTGATGAAGGGCGTAAAAGAATTTCGGGAATGATCGCAGGTCATATCGTAAGATTTCGTTCAGTTTCGGTGCTGCACTTGCGCCATTTGGCGGACAAAGATTTTCCTGCTTTTCAAACGTCTGCGCGCGTCGCAGAACGCCGCAAGCGGGAAATCTGTATTTTCCGTGGATACAGCAGCTCGCTCTTTCGTCGGGAAAGCTGCCCATGTCACGTTTCACTTGCAGGAGTGTATCCCAATTCTCCACTGAGGGTCGCTAGCAAGCAAAAATAGAGGGGTCCTATTGCCGTGGATCATCAGTATCTCGATGTTTGGCAGTCGAAAATTTTCATATCACGTTTGTACTATGAGGTCCACTGCATTTGGTAGCTGCTAGCTTTATTACAGTGAGCGTATTTAGTTTGCCTGTTGCTATATGACATTTAGCAGCCATTTCAAATGTGACGGTATCGGGGATGTAAATGAATCAACATTAACTGTGGCTAACTAACTTGAACTGAATAAAGCGCAGAGTTTAACGCTTTCGTTAACATATAGTAGCGTTAAACTTTAACCAGCAAATACGCTCTCACAAAACTGTCACATTTCTTGTTTTGAAATCTGTTGCTTATTATTCCCTGGTGGTCTAATTCACAATCATGTGAGGAATGGGGTTTATTAATGAAACCCTCACCTCTTAAATTCAGATTTTTCTGACTCATCAACTTAAACATAAAGAGCTTAACAGAAAAGAACTTAACATGGGTGCTTGTTCGCGTGAAGCTTTGGAAATTTGTGAAAAACTCATCAGACTTTCTTCATTTTGCCCAAGAAGTCAATTGATCTCCTGTTTGGAATTGCTCCTTTGGAGAGGTTCTTTATATAATTAAACACTCGTGGCAAACATAAATACTTCAACCAAGTATTCTACGTCGCAGCGAAAGGTTTTAGTGATGATGGTTATGACAAAAACATCACTTCATGACTGTTTTGAATGAAAAGAGAAAAACGTTTTTCAGAGAACCAATCGCGTTGCCTCCACGGTTCTTAAAAATGAATGATTGGCATGAATAAAACAATTAAAAAATCTTATTATGTTTGAAAAATTTGTTGTAAATTTTATGTAATCAGAAAACAAAAGCTTGTTAAAATGAAATCCCCTCGTATTATTGTGTGGGCTTTATGTTTCTATAGTTAACCAAGTCTATTGTTTTCTGAAACAGCATTTAATGCGTTGCTCGAATTGTATGACGCCACAAGAACTCGTCACAGCCAAGCAGAATTTACACGGTAGTGTTGCAATCTTCATTACCACAAGAAAATATATAAAAACAGAGGTTTTCTACATAGCACCTGTAATTTATTGCCGTGGTGCTAAAACATTTGTTCTTGTTAAAATATGTGCCTCGCATTGGGATACCTGTTTGTTTTAAAAAAATATGCAAACGTCACCACATTACAAGGAAAGGAGAAAAACGTTCCTTGTACAGAAAGCTATGTAACTTCTTTACAGTTTAGCGATAAAGGATGTTTGTCCATCGTGTCCTATCAGGTTGCGTAGGCTATGCATTTAAACATGCACAAATGCTTGCAATGTTTACTTATCGCATTTTCTTTACAATGCCTATGGAGACTGTTGCAAGCAACGCCTGTCGATCTAGTTTTCTTCCTTGTCTTTAGCTTCTGAAAATATCACTGACAAACTTTGCAACCATACAAACCTACGGTTTTTGTTTTCCGTGCAAGCAAACTGATATCACCGCATATTGAGACTTTGTATGCGGTTCATCGAATGCGATCCTCTTAAGCAAACGTCACTTGGCAGATTGTCAGAGATCTTCAGAATGTCTCATGAAAAGCTAATGCAATTCTTCAGAAAAGCTTTATGAAAAACAAGTAGCTTCTGGTGTTTTGCTCTTCAAACGCCCTTGTTACGTCAGCGGGCGCTGCTTTCGATATCAAGTAGGCTCCATGGAAGTGTTGCGATTCAACCAATCAGAGTGCGAGGCGGACCGGCTAGATAGCGTCCCTGTAGGTGTCGCGTTACACAATGAGTATTGGGGCTGTGCACGTGTGAATTGTCTCCCAACGAGCAATGCTTTGTTACTTGATTGATACCACGTTTGTTGGCGTCTTTATATCTTTTCTTTATTCTTCTTGAACCATATTCTGCGTTCCTCATCAAGTCGTCGTCTGGTCATATAGCGTTTTGCGTGAAATCAACCCTGCCGACAACCACGCTGCTAGTTATTGTTGCAATATCCACATCATTGTAGCCGGGTTAGAAATCGCGTGCAGGCAACCGGCCCAAGAGTTGTTAGCGTCGACGGGCATACGAATTCCACACAGTGTAATTAGAAGTACGACTGAGGGAGCGCTATTGGTTAGGAGAACCGAGTTTGTTGTCAGTGGAAAATTCAAATTTGCATATTGATAAGATCGCAACATTACAGGAAAAACGTAAAAGTTGAGTTTGTGAAGAAGCCAGGCAGGTTTTTCTAGACTTCAAGGTCACTGTCCTCAAAAATCAAGCTTCGCTGAATGTGATCAACTGCTACAGCACTGCCTGCTCAATGAAACTTGTAACTGGTAAAGGGTGTGCTGGCTGCTGTTTCATTTCGGTTAGATTACGTTCGGTCAGGTCAGCACGCGTCCGTCGACATACTCGGCGCATTGGATGACAACGCAATCCACGTACCGGGCATTTTATTCCTATTCTAAATCAGTAGGCCGCGAAATCGCTGGATCTGATCCCATTTGCGGATTTGTGGCGTGTTTCCTATAGCGTTAGGCTTCGGGTTGTGTTGCCACGATAGATCAAGGGTATTGAGCTGCACGCAGAAGTTCGTTTATAACGAGCTTTGAGAGAAGTGATGGTGACAAAAGGGTAAATCTAGAAAATCGTCAAATTTTTAGTAGAGGATAAACGGATTTTGAACAATGTTGAAGAAACATTTTACTGTGAGGCTGGAAATTAGCACTGGGACAAAGACAGTTTTGAAGTAGTAGAAACGTGTTACCTCACAACCCACTGTATCTTTCGTGTCAGGACTTAAAGTGACATATATTAGGTTAATTGCTTTATACTTGAGCCGTTATGAAGTACCAAATGGTGCCCACTGGTCATCAGAGCAGTGCAACGTTTTGCCAACAAATGCGTTGATCATGGGTTGCAGAGACAGAAATGTTTAAGCAGTAACTATTGCGCAACTTGTTGCAGACTTGGTATTTCCTACCCGTAGCAGATTTAAACCAGCTGTATGTGGGAGGTAGTTCCTAAAATGCTGTGAAAGCACAATGAATAGATGAAAAGGCGGCATTTGGGTAAACGTGCGCCAATTCGGGGGCGCAGTGGTTATTTCGGAGGGAACTTGCGCCAAATTGCCCCTGACATCGCCACTGCGTCCTACATGCTGCTCAACTCATTCCACAAAAGGAAAACCAGGTTGAGATTATCAAAAGCACAAAGCTGGTGAAACCACGCGTCCACACTGGAGGAAGGACCGCCTTCATTCATGGACACAGATAAAGTTGTTTGCGGATATTGGAAATGGACTGTCTTACCAGTTTATTTTCTCCATATGGTGAAAATAATCTGCAGCCGTCGCTTAACATCTGGCCGTTACTTTGCTCAGATATAATAGGTTATGCACCAGCGGTAAATGCCAGGTTTGAGACGTGCGAGAGCACTGAAACGTTTCATGACACGAAGTGATTCGTCAGTTTCGCGCTGAAAGAAGCACATTTTCCGAAACCGCTCTCCTAGTTACACAACTGCTGAAAAAGTCTGCTCCACACCATGTCGGAACGCGCAAGTTAAGTGAATATAATGTAGTAGAAAGACCTGCCCTAGCATAGACAGTGTTCCTAAGCTTCTACCGAAGGCCTGAAACGTCTTCAAGCGACTCGACTCATACCGAGCACGTAGAGACAAGCAGTTTTAGTTGAGGAATAATTTGAAAGTCTTGAAAAAGTTGCGCTTCGCTTGTGTTATTAAAGATGCAGATTTTAGACGAAGGAATTGTGTACACGTGCAAAAGCTGAGTGACCGTTGTGAAATGTGTTGTTTAGTTTGTAGAGTACGTTCACTTATTCTGACGTCTGCATTTCTTCATTCCGCATCAACTCGTTGCTGCCTTGTTTTCTGATTTCTGTAACCTTTAACCTTTATTGGGAAATACGTCATTGCACCAAGGACGTGGAAAGCGCTGTTGCGAGCAGAGCGTTTGGAAAATGGCGTCTAACAGCGAAGACGAAGAGTTAGCCCCTGAATCCGTGCGGTCCAGGGTGGACAAAGTAAGCCTTAGTCTGCTTTCTGTTGCAACTACCACGAGCAAATAATCAATGTGGTCACACTCTAATATACTTGCCCTAACTTTGGCTCAACATCGCGTAGCGACTGTTTTTTTCACCTGGAACTTGCAAGAGTTGGAAGACCAATACTTTTATCACAAGCTAGTGCCTTAAGAAATAAGTTTTTTTGCCAAGATTATTTCAAAAATTACTTTTGCAAGCGCCAAATCTGTGATTTACAACATAGCAATGGCTTCCACTGTTGCTGATTTTGTCACAATCAAGACTGATCAAGCATAACATGAGTCTGACTTTTCGTGTTCGCATGTAAAGCTGATGTGATCAAAATTCCAGGGCAGGGGTTTCCAAACTACAGCCCGCGGACCAAATCCGGCCCAAGAAACCATTTCGTCCGGCCCGCGAAGACATTTTGTCAATAATGAAAAAATCATATATTTACGAAAAATTTATTGATTTGGTAAAATGTAAAACATCCCGAAACAATCTCATTTCGTAAAATGTCCGGCCTTCGAAATGTTGTGTAGTAGCTTATGTGGCCCCCTGACGAAAAAGTTTGGAGACCCTGTTCTAGGGCACCAAAACCGAGTGTAAAAAACGTTTGTTTCACGCGCATCACTTCGCCTTAAATTCAAACATCTGGCACTGGGGACATCTTGAGATCGCATTGAAAATACTTTATCCACTGCATCATTCGTCTTACTGCCGTTACTACTGACGGTTTGGCAGTTAACAGTCATTGTTCTTGTATTACTGATATTCTACAAGTCCAATCCACGCCACACCCCTAAATAGATATATTTGGTGTATCTTTGTTTCAGCTTTTCACTACATATAATCCAAAACGTCCTAGGACACTTTTCTTTGGATCATAATTGAAACGCTCTGTTCAAAGGCCACACAAGTTCATCGATGAGGATTTCAGTTTTTGCGTTAGTCCAATCTGTTGTTCTTAAACGTCCTTTTCTGTGTTGTCAGCTAAATCAACTGTGTTAGATTTGTTCAATGTGTGAAGCTGGCACTGATCCCGATACTTGAATTGTGACTGCACCGGCCACGGCCAACTTTTAATTTTGTTTTAGGTTAGGCCTGACGCAAGTCATGTGTTAGCGCTTTTACGGTAAATGTTTGCGTTACACGTGTCTTACATCTCGTGACTCGTGTGGAGATTGTTCTGCACTCACGGCATGTTAGAAAAGTTGCTGCAGAAAAGGGCCAAAGCACCAGGATAGAGCGGAATGCTAGCAACAATTGCGATAAATACCTTTGGGCAGTGCGCTCTCTTTTGTTTCCTACAAACTGCTATGAGGTGTGATTCGAAAACAAAAACTGTAGTTTTTCTTCAAATCACTGCCCTGAGTCAACAAACGAAGCACCGTTACGGTCATAAAATATTTGTTCTTGATTGGAAATGCTCGCAAAGCATTGTCGCTTCGCCGTTGTTTGCTCAGAATAAATATGAGTGGTTAATACCGCCAATAAAATCGCGAGATTTTCAATCGATCTCCTTGCACTTCAGCTGGAACAGGCTCTGAAGCTGGAGAAAGGTGAAAGGGACAAAGGCGTCATGGAGAACAAGACCCTGCAAATGGAGGTACGGTAATGTCGTTTGAGCGATGCAGCAACTTTGCTTTTGATGAATATTTGTAGCCAATGCACCCTTCAGTTTGTCCTGGTGCACTTGGTATGGAGAGAAACGTTGCTGTCTATGTGGCGTAAGTCGCTGGTGGCTATTTTATTACATCCTAATTTAATATTTTAAAGTTTCAGCTTATTTAAGCACATTTCCAGTGTTTTATCAGCTGTTTATCACTTTGGAACTTTATTCAGTGCATAGGCTGAAATCGTTAAGGAATGTTTTCTCAATTAAGTGAAGCAAACCAGCTACTACTTTTAACTTTTGAACGTGACAGTGGAAAAACTGATTCCGAAAAATGTGTGGAAGCAGGACTACGATCTTGTAATGTATTGGTAAAAATTTTGGCTTTACGTTTAATTTTTCTGTTTGCTGATAATCTATGGTGCATCCCTGGGGCTTTAGCTAACGTTGTGTATGAAAGGTACTCTAACCAGAGTACGTGCACTCTCAAAAGTTCGACGCTAACATTTTTTGGTATTACCCAAGTAATGTTTCTTCAAATGACTGAAAACCGTTGTGCAACATACACAAAACCGTAAATTTTTGCAGGTGTCCACTGTGCGTTGGTTTGACTGTTGTATACACGGGCATTCGGTGCATCAAATGCTAGTTCTAGGGATGCATATATAACACCTTATGAACTTATTTGTGAATAAAACCTGATAAAAGATAATATTTTAACTCCATCTGAAAGTCTCATCGTTTGCGCAGAACGCAAGACTTCGACAGAAGCTCGAGGATGAGCAAGCTTCTTTTAAAAGGAAGCTGCAAGCTTACCAGGAAGGACAGCAACGCCAAGCTCAACTAGTGCAAAAATTGCAGAGCAAGGTCAGTGTGCGTTCCTTTAGAAATTGTCCGTGATTGCGGATATGCTCAACCGCCTTCGTAAACGTTAGTCCATGTCTGTGTTTGGAACAATACGTCAAAACCTAATGCTTTATCAGCCGATTCGTAGCTGGAGTGCCAATGTGACTTGGAATACTCTATTTTGATGTTTTCTCGCACCAACAATGCGCAACCAGCCAATGAACTGACGCCTTTGCTTTTGCTACAAAATGGGTAAAAAACACGTTTGACCTTCGATTGCGTTTTCGGTCTTATCTGACTTACGTCTGAAAGTAGAAAAATTCTTGCAAAATTTATTGCTGGAAACACTTCCCTACTTTAAACGTTTTATGCCATCGACTCTATGCCAATATTTTTCAACCTTTTTGCTGCAGCGGAACCCTCCGCAAATGTTCACGTTTCTCATGGAATTCCATGTAATGATTGAAGTGTCTATCTTAATTTCTGTAATAAATCAGATGAGTGGAAATGTAGCATATATATTTTATCATGAAATCATTAAAAAGGTTTCCGGGGAACACCTGGCAGCCGCTCGCGGAACGCTGAGGTTCTGCAGAACCCCGGTTGAAAAACACTGCTCTATGCAGCAGAGTATCATTTGTTTTTTTCGCTTCCGCCGATCGCTCACTACTGTAGAATCGCTGTGCCGTGTTATGAGCTACAGAGAGATGCAGGTTATCGAGCAATGAGGCTTGTGCGAGCGAAAAATCAAGCCAGTAAACTCTCTTCTAGGGTTGCCTTAGCCAAGGCTGCAGTGATCCAGGCTTTGCGTCACTCATGCTCTTTGGGAAACAGCTTTGCCCAGGATTCGTTGCGTTACTGCAAGCCTGACTGCTATAAGCAGTGAGAAAGAATTGCAAGGCCTGAAGCAATTTTCTGTTGCAGAAACGTATTCTGTTGTAGTTTTATGTTGTAGATCACATGACCCCCCTTCGCAGAATAGTCATGCATGTTAGTCAGTGTTTTGCGCTGATGCGCTGTGTACAGAACTCGCTAGTATGCGAAATATGACTTTTCACATACAACTTTTTGCTAGGCTAGTACCTACAGAAACGTTGCAAGTTTAATAAAAATTAGCCATGACACCAACTAAAAACCAAACGACGAAGGGAAAGAAAATTACAAACTACTCAGCGTTAACTGTTAGGTATCCACTGGGAAAAAGGATACTGCAAGTTTTTTCTGTGATGTTGCAAAATGTGAAAACGGTTTTGGCAAAAACGCCATTAGTTATCTCTAAGTTGTAATATAAAACGCCACTTTTTTAGAATTACAGCGCATGGATTGAATGAATGAAAAGTTTTTCCATTAAGATTCATAATGAGATTTTCCAAAAACAAATTATCGCTTGTATTTTGATAATAATAAATTATGCACTCGCGGAAACCTATTTCATTTAATGGAGTGCAAACTCGAAATTGACAGTATATTAATAAATAAACTCGATATGAAAAACAGTTTATTACCCCAAAAACTCTTTTAAACCTTATTCGAAACACGCTTTCCGCCAACAAGAATGTCATGTCAAAACCTATAACTCCAACGTATAGGTTTGTAAATAGTTGCGGACTTTTTCTTAAGTATGTGCTAATTAGTTTTCTTCATCAACCGCGTGCAACGTTTAGTTGATGTTGCAAAGTTTAGTTGTGCAAAGTTGATGTTGAATATATACAACAGTGCGATGAAGCGAAAATGACTGGAAGAAGAAATGCCCAAAGGTTAGACCCCACAATGAAGCGGTTAAAATAGCAGAGACGTTTGTTACAAACAACAAAAACAATTTTGACGTCGAAACTAAGTAGGGTCTGTTTCTGGTTTAATTATATCATTCGAGCCTTCGTACAAGCGTGTATTGTGAATGCACGCTATTGCCCGGAAGTAAGATCACGCAATAAAGGTCTATGGTGTAAAAATGAAGTAAACGTCCGGAACTAAAAAAAGTATTAAGTTAACTATCTACCATTGCTGAACCCAACAAACATAGTTCTGCTTTCAAACAAGTTGAACCTCTCGCCGTTCATTCACTTATGTCGGATTGTTCATGACCGCATGACCAGGAACGTAGTTCCCGGTGCTGTCCAGCATCAGGCCCATCGTCATCTTGGCGCATTGTCCAAAGTTGGCTTGAAAATGCGGTTGCCACTGGCGACCGTGAGTGGCCGCCATTGTGCGGGCGAATTCTAAACCTACAGCTTGGCGTGCGAGGGACAATAATTTGTTGGTTAGTGTTGTGCGTTACTTTCCCATTGTTCCCTCCTTTTAAAGGTTTGTCTTTTCGCCGTGGACAGGAGCTTGGCTGATCTTAGTCGTTATTGAACCGCCCTGCGCTACTTTGTAGTTTGCTGGATAAACAGTGACTTTTATCAGGGAGGTCGCTTTAATGAATTATTAAAAAAGTTAACCTCCTGAGGAACCTCAGGATTAAGTACTGTCCACTTCTGACCACGACTGGCCAAACACACAATAGTGGCGATGAGACAGTGCGCGCCAATAGGCTATGACGTGTGTAGAAAAGTGGTTCCAGCCTTTTCATTGATCTGGTAGCGAAGCGTTATGTTACCGAACATTCACATCTCGCTTTGCCGCGTTTCAATTATCATTTCAATCTTTAAAATGAATCAGTACGACTACTTTGGAAGGTTGGAGTGCAAAATTTCAGGTTTAAACCATATTGATTAAATCTATTAATAGTTGAAAGTAATTAGTGTTGCAGGCGGTTAATTTATGCCAAAGTTTCTGTTCCAAGATCTTGCCATCCTACTGCGATTTGATTCAGCAGCAAATTTTAGAATCGTTGCTTCACTGGTATACGGGACAAAATGCCACAGTGTTTCTCACCCTGACGCTGGAGCCGCTGGACGTACGGAGTAGCTTCTACTGGTGTGGAAATCGCAAATCAGACACAAATTGCTCGGGGGCGTTCTTTGCTGATTGGTGCGAATCGAGTTCAAGTGTCGCGCCTTTACCAAAGCCGCGCTTTTGAAAACAGTGGCTTATGAGCGCGGTTTTGAAAACAGTGACAATAGCTAACTAAAGAAACTGAAGCTACATACTGAGGGCATTTATCCTTCTTCACTCAGTACCTCAACTGACAATTTTGTAATGAGGTTTAAGGCCACTTTTATCCAGGTTACGTCATTTCGGGGTAAAATTTCGGCAAATCTTGCGTACTTATCGAACGCAAGACAAGAGCCTTGTAGCCTGGAGCAATGCTCCAAAAGCCCATCTCGCCGTCCGCCAGTAAGTGTGATCGTTCTACATACACGCCTATTGTTATGGCATCAAGGCGCTATCGAAATAATAGGCCTACTCTCCATATCGCGACTGATTTATTGATTATGAAGGACAAGCCGGCGTAGCGCTCGAAATAACATAGTGAACGGTTCGAGAATACGGATACTAGCATCACAGTTTCGCCGTGACCCTTGAGTCGAATGGTGTGTACTCTGTAGTGTGTAAAAACAAGAAATCTGTTTAGGAAACTTGGTTCGGCGCGTTCGTCTCTTAGTTTACGAAAAGTAATTTGACAAGTCCTTCACAACGAGATGTCAGTGCCCTTTCATGTTAACTAGATGTTCAGTGCAGAGGAAAGGTTTCGCTGAAAGATCAGAGAACTTCGCAACTTTTGCCTATTTTGTGCTTTTACCAGGTGGAAGTTGCTTATGAATAGGTTGTCTACTTTAGTGTGATTTTACCGAGAAACTTTAGTTTTAAGAAGTAATCGTACAAACTTCTGCTGGTTGTCAGCAAATGCAGATAACACGTTTTACTTCTGTTCTTACAAAATGACTGACTCCAGGGAAGTTTCAAAATTGAAAGAGCAGGTGTGGAAGTCTGTAAGGTTGGGAGTTGACAATGTTGTGTTTTATCAAAGGTTCACCTGTTTCCTGTTTCTGCATTTTTTTGCTTTGCGTGATCAGCAAGACCAGTCATTGTTTGTCATGCCATAGAAAATATTTAATAATTTTGTTGCACTGCCTAAAAGGTTCTTTGCTTATGATTGTGCAAAATGTGTTTATTTGTTACCTTAAGCCTATTAGCACATGCAATTACGTGTAATGGTCATTCATAAACGTTTTTGCATTCTCTGCAATTTCAGGAAAATATTCATAAAAACGATTGGTGTTTCGAAAGTAGATCACCACTTTACTGTATTTTTTTACAACACAACTGTTACTTTCGTTCATATTCAGGTTCTGCAGTACAAGAAAAAATGCGGCGAGCTGGAAGAACAGTTGAGTTTGATGAAAGCGGAATCAGATCGCTCAAGGATAGAGGTATAAAAACGATCAGATTATTTCGATGCAAAATTTGCTCTAATTTAAGTTACCGCAATGAAACACATCCAATTTTCTTGTTTTTGCTTTGGGCACAGATCGAGCTTAATCGACTCGGGGTGTTGAATGCAATTCTTAAAAACACAGTCTCTCCGCAAAATTGTACTGCTGTATTCCTTGCTCGATCAGCGAATAATCTTACTTTAAATGAGGTTCATTGAAACTTTGATTCTTTATGCTGCGTCGAGCTACGGCCAGGGCGTTTGTAAAAAGCTGTACTTTTATAGTGGTACCACCATCATCAGGTTCACGGTTTTATCATACGCCTAGCGTAGGAAGTTTTGAAACGTGACTATTTGCTAAAACCTGGCCTGCCATTCTTGATCTGCACTGATCATTCAGCTGCTTTGGGGACAAGACGCTACTATTGGCGCTGTCAGCGCCATATGATGCGATTTTCCGACGACAATGTGCTGTGTAATTGGTACGAGTAACATCGTGCAAAGTTCGTAATGAATCGTGATAGCCATGACATTATACTGCACATTGTAGCGCAGCCACCATATTGATAGTAGCAGTTACTGTTGTGGAACGGCAGGGCTCCCATGTTAATCAGAACAATGCGTTACGCATCTGTGTGCGTGCATCCAATTTGTGAAGAGCATGCACTTAACGTTCACGAGATCTGTAATTCGTAGAAGCAGCAGAGTTGAAGGTTTTGTTCCGAGTAGTTGCCCGGCCGTCGGCCCCATGCAATGAAATTCTTCCAGTTCGTTAAACGTTTCGTTGTCAGAAGTTAACGAGTGCCTGCGATTGAACGTCTTCGAAACAATGTATCCGTAAAGTGCTCAGAAAGCGCGAACATACGAAACCGCAATAGCATTTTCCCAATGCGGTCTGAAGTCGATTGTTCACCTTTGTTTTTCGAACTGTGCTCGAAGATTTACGAACTCGTTCTAACTAGACTTTGTATACCTACTTTTGTCGCATGTAAATGGAACCTGTTCAGAACGCGATTAGAACGAACAAAAGTTTTTAACACCGGAAGTATTCGTAACAAGTTAATTTTTGTCATTTGACTGCATGCCCCGGGTAGAGCAGGCCTGTTGTGCATTAGTCTCAAGTCAGCAGCTCAATGATGCGAAGGAATCGTTCCAAACACATCTGCAAACTTACAAAAAAAATTTACGGTAAGGCTAACTGCCAGACAAACTTTGCTTTTCAAGTACAGAAAGTCTTACTACCGGCTGATTATCCCGATAAAGCTCTTCCGCATACAAGGTGCGCAATTCAGTGCCGGTAACCGTTTTGAAAGGCATCATTGTGCTTTTGCCTCAGCTTTCCGAGACCACTGATTCTTTGAAGAACCGTCTCGATTCCACGGAAGCTCGTCTACGGCGTACGGAAGAGTCACATACCACCGACCTTGAGGAAGCCCTGCTGAAGCTTGAAGAAGAGAAACAGAAGTACGACTGATGTAGATAAATACGCATTGGCTGCATCAAGTAAATGCAATGTCAACAATATCATTAAGATCGATTTTTCGAATCTGCCGAGATAAAATAAGGTAAAAACTCCAAAAAAAGCGTTGGTGACACCGGTATCTTCGTGAGTCATTAAACCATTTTGACGAAAATCTTTTTCTGGACAGAGATTAATGGCAAGGAACAACTGCCTGAACGTGTCATCAGGCACGGTATTGGTATCCAAGCGTTGCAAGAACAGAAAGTCTTTCCAGATAGGTTAAGGTCTTTTTCTTGCTTGCAGGTTCCCTCAGCGAGCCTATGTAGCGTCTGTTTTTAAAAAGACTGATTTAGCTGCTTTAGCCACAAGCTTTTGTTTTGTTGTACAAATCTGAAAATTTAGAATTTTTCCTACTGAGTTCAAGTAATAGTAAAAAAACGTTCAGAGTTGGCAATAAAATGTTATGAGAATACCGGTAAAACAGCGCTTGCTTTGCTTTCCAAAGCTTTCTGAAAAAAGCATCGCTTTAGCATCGTGCTTGAGATACGGTAACTTGCATTTAAAATAACCGTAGCCCCATTTTTCAATTTTACGAACCTGTTTGTCCAGTGCTGGTTGAAAATGCTGTTTGTCACTTAATGATGAAAGCTGCGTGCATTGAAATCAAAATACTTTATTTCACTTCCCAAATACAGAAATACAAATGATAGACCAGGATGTAAGTACTCCCTATAAGGGGGGTAGCAATAAGTCGATCTGCAATTTTTTTAATATGCCAGGAAGTAAGAATTAATTTTGGTTTATTGCGTTCGATCTCAAAGAAACGGCCTGACCTTGATACAGCTTTTCTATTACTATGTACACTCCAGTCGAACACGTAGTGCCAACAGCTGTTGTCATCTTAGCCAGCGAAGCGAAACGATATCGGCCAATCGGATTCAGCTCTTTCGCGTCGGTTTTTCTATTGCTTTTGACATTTTCCTTCACGTGACAAAACAAACGCGATCCAACACATTCATCGAATCCGAACTTGCGAGACAAAGATATGCCGGGGTGTGCTGCGCCAGGCACTTTGCCTTACTAGGAGGCGCTTTTTTCGACGAAGCCGGCCGCACCGGTTAAAACGGCGCCGCTCGCGCGTCAATGGCCGCGCGTCAGCAGAAAATCGCTACTTTTGAAATTTTATTGTTTGTGTTTCAACGGCGCGCGTTCTGCAAATACCCGTGCGCAAACAACGGACAGTTTCGCGATTAGGGCTCACCGGGGATTGGCACGATTACAATGTTTGCTTAGCAGTTCTTTTACCACTGAGAAGTTTCGCTTTAAAGTTGCCTTTAAATCTCAGATATTTTGGAAGGCCCCGGCGGCGTACGCAAGGATTGGATTGAAATCTTTCGGCCAAACCTACTGCGCCTATAGAAATGCCCAATTGTGTTGCTTTTTTGGCAAAGCTGCATATCCACTGCGATGGCGAAACCAGGGTTTTCAACAGGCTACAGCGGCCATACAAGAAAACTCACAGCTAAATGTTTTACACTGCTCTTAATTTCGACATTGCTACTGAAACAAAAGTGATGTCCTATTTGACAAACTGCTTGTCGTAACACAAGCTACTTTTCCAAAGTTACGCACTGTTTGTATAGAGAAGGAAGGAGAAAGTCACGAACAACGGCACCGCACCAAAGTTGCTTCGAAATGAACCTAATTTTTCGTTTCGTCGCCTGAAATAAAGCTGCTGTTTATTTCTGAAGCTTGAAGGTCTTGCATGAATAAATGTTTAAAGCAACCTAAAAAAAAACTGAGAACTCCAAACAAGTTGTCAAAGAAATTTGGTCAAATCCCTAACCGAGCGAAGACAAACGGAAGTTGTCACGCAAAAGTTGACGGTAACCGGTAGTTTCACATCTAACGGTAGTGACAGATCTCCGAAAAATATAATGAGTTGCGCTAAATGGCACTGAAACCACGCTCTCACATCCGTATGTACGGTTTTAAAACTAAAAATAAGTAACACGTTTGCAAAACATTGTCAATATTCGCAGCTGTCATTTCAAAACGAAGGAGAATTGCCTCTGATCAAGTTCACACAACACTAAAACTGTATTACTGAGGTTATCAAAAAGAATGCAACATGTTGCATTGCCCAAAAGTTTGCTTGAATGTTTTGTTATAGTGGCGCCTATGCTATAAAGGACTTTCTTTTAAAACTAGCTGTATTGAAACAAAGATTGAAGTATTCAGGACTTATTGTCCTTGCTTCACTTTTAACTATAGCGCGCCCAATGACCTGATCAATTACACTGATTTTTAGAGACGGTTATTTGCAAACTTGTTTCTATTTTTTCAGAGCTGAGAGCTTGACCGAGATCAACTCAATGCTTCGAGAACAACTGGCCCAAGCTAACGACTCGAACGCAGCGCTCAGCGATGACTTGAAACACGTGACCGAGGACTGGAATCAAATCCGTGAGGAGCTGAAGCGAAAGGAAACAGAGTGGAAGGAAGAGCAAGAGGTACGGAGGAGTTTAGCGTGAAATTTCTTTTTTGACCAGTAGCATGCTTGCGTTGCAAGAACCACGTGAAAAAATTTGTTTTTTTATATCGAACAAAATATGTGATAAGTCAAATTGTTTCTAGACACTTTCCTAACTTCTGAATTGTCACTAATTGAAAGCTTGAAGCAAACTACATGTCTTCAATGAAGTGGGTTTATTGTCAACATGAAAGAGGAAAATGTTTCATGCTTCAATTTTCAGAATTTCAGTTCTTATTTCGGTGATGAGCACAGTCGCTTGTTGGCGCTGTGGCGCGCCGTCGTGCAAATTCGTCGCGGCTTCAACGATCTCAAATCCACCACCAAACGAGATCTCGAACAAGCGGCGAACAACGTACAGGTGTGTCACTTTTATTTGATGAAGCACACGCCACAGTGTGTTGGGCAACGTACTACAGCGAACCAGTTGAGCTCATACTCAAAAGCTTCACTGCGCTGTGCTAAATGCACGCTGTATTTAGCAAAACACCTCTGTTTGCCTGCAGCAAACATCCTTTATTCCGCTGTCGACTTCGGTAAATGCTCGAAAGTACTAAATTTCAATAAGTCAGTTAATAATGCTGTGTTGCACTATATTTTATTTTGAGCTGTCGCTGAAATGAATTCGCAAGTCGCTACGTATGTCTTTCTCTAATGGGTATAAATGGCAAAGAAAAACAACCGCTACATCGGCAAGCTTGCAAACAACCGGAATGAACATTTTGACGTTCTCATAACCTGTTGCAGTATTTTTTATATTTAACAGAACGTCGAAGTTTTTCCTTTTGTGATAATATAGAAACTTTCTTACTTCAAAGAGTTTGTTCTCTTAAAAATACATTCTCCTCTGAATGAAGATTTCCTTCGACTTGAATTGGATAAGCCTGCTTAGGCCAAAATGTTGTGACGTCACAGCCAAACTGCTATAATAAACAAACTATCACGTAACGAACGGAAAGATCAGCTTTTTCGATCAGCACGCTCATTTGAGCTCAAAATTATTCGTCGCAGCGCGGCGCACGAGAGCTTCACGCTGCTTGCCTCAACCTGAACTCGAACCAGAGCGTCCAGGACACTTCCGCAAAGGTGTCGCTAGAGCGCGAGAAGAGCGAAAGGGGCGATCTGGAAGCACAGCTCCGCAACAAGGTTGGTAACAAATAAACGTCGTGGGCGTTCACGTCCATTGGATGACTCAGAGCTTATGACTGCACGACAGAATGTCTGGATTATTTGCGAAATGCAGCTGGAGCCAATATAGCCGCTCAAGTTTTTAGAAATTATAGGTAATCCAAATCGTGTTTTTGGTGAATTTACTCTTTACCGCAAATTTCTTAGAACTGCCGTGTTATTAAAATCGTTGTTTTGCGCATAGTCTGTCTGACTGAGAAGCTGTTTTTTAAGGTTGTTTAAGGGTCCTTGACGTTGCGGAGCAGTCTCTACATACGCGGGCGAAGTCGACACAAGATTTACAGCGTGACGTTTTTGGAACTGACTTCCGCTGAAGCACTTAAGCGATACGAACTAATAGTTAATTAAATGCCTGTTGCTTTCTTCATTAAATCGTGACCCTTGCCGCTGTGCAGAACTAGTCGATGTTTGTTAACATCTCCTTGTCATGGTTAACGAGGTGCAGTAACCGCAAGTAAGCTGCAAGACTAAATAACGTCAGGGCACTGCTTTTTGGACATAAACAAAAACACAGTGACATTTTGTCCGGGCTTAATGTCCGGCTAGACGCCGTTCTTCCGCAGAGGATTCAATGAAAGAAATCCGAGATTATCCTCCACGCAAATTTTCTCCGGCAAACGGGATTGCCAAGGGGGACCTTTCTGGCGCGTTTTCAAACAACGTGTTTGTGCGATTGCCACCGGACGTGCGTCGCGTTCCAGCACCTGACGCAAGTCGTTCGCTGCAGGTGAAAGAGATGCTTCAGATGCAATCGGACTTCGACGCTGAAAAAGCGCGACTCAACGCACGAGTCAACGAGCTCACCGTTGCTCTGGATCGCGCGAAGGCGCATCTGAACGACAAGGACAAGACCATCAACGAGTTGAGCAGTTCGTCAAAACCTCTGGTAAAAACCGCTTTTGAGCCGCGCAGTGGCGTAGCTAGCCCAAAATCTTTTTTTGGGACAAATATTTTGACTTTAAGCGAGCAACGGTATTTTGTTTGAGACACCGCCTCTCAAAGCACAAAATGACTCGATATGCTACAACTTTTGGGTGGCCATGGCCCCCTGGCTACGCCTATGGAGGCGCAATATGATTTTCGCTCAAAGTACTGTTGCATTCTTTTGGAAATGGCAAGCGATTTCTTCCGATCCGAAGACCGCATTTGCATATAGCTCGTTATCTGTTGATCACGCAAACGCAAAAACCCGAAAGATGCCTCAGCGAAGCTGAGATTGCGGCAGATAGATTGAAATCGGTGGTCTCGTGATTGCATAACGATTTTCTGTGCTGCAGAATCAATGTTATCACAGAAAACAGCATTTGTTAGCAGGCGGACTATGAACGTTTCTGTTTATCATCGTTTATCATGACAACCAAGACTCCTGTACGAGTCAGGTCCGACACTGCGAGTAGAGACCGCCGCCGATTTCCCTTAAATTTTTGGTGCACAAAAAGGGCAATACTGCCCTAAAGGCGAAAGACTTCGTCTGATTACACGCAGATACGTAGCGTCACTTTGCACAGCTTGCGTTTGTGCAGGTGTGGGGGGGACGTGGCACTTTTCGGAAAGGTGGCACTTTCCTCTCATCTTTGCGATCGCACTCCGCTCAAGGCTCCTTTTCCAAATTTTTCAGGAAAGCACCAGAGTCGACGGCGCCGCCGACGACGAGGAGGTCGCCGTTACCATCGCGGAAGAAAAGCGGGCCTTGGAACAAGCGCTCCGCGACATTGCCCAGTCGGTCATCGCTGACGCTGACCTGGCCATGGCCCTGTCCGACAGCCCGCGCGCTTCCGCGGTCCAAGAACTCACCGAGTCAATGGCCGACTTAGGCATTGGCTCCTCTCCAAGGTGAGCGAGCTTTGGTCAGATGCGAAGCTGGAACTCGGCACTTTTGCTTGCGATCAACCTAACAAGTAGTCCGTGAGTTTATGCAATTCAGAACAGGGGTTGGAATGCAATTGGTTCTCTACTCCTGCCAAAAATACATTTCGTCCAAAAATGCTAAGGCAAGGTTTTCTACGCGTTTTTAGACAGTGTTCGCGTCAAGTGTGTCTCAAATTGCTGCAAACTCGCAAGGTGATGCTTTGAACAACCATTTATAAGAATTTACTTTTTTGACCTGCATGCATGTGCTTGAATCTATGACTCTGCCTTCAAAAAGTCTTTTAAACCGTTACAGTTTTTGTTCTGAGTTTTAAAGAAGGAACTTTGATAAGCACGTTCAGGAAGCGTACATACCAGGTGCGCTACTGCATACGTCATACCATCACAGTATTCTTCCGCGGGTCTGGAACTCTCTATTGCAGTTGCCACCTTTCTCGCATCATCAAGACCAGTTTTTTTCAAAAACAGCTAATGTGGATAATATGTTGATGTGAAGTGTACCTGACCTTTCTTCAAAAACCTTGAACTATCTTTTGGCCCAAAGGTGGTCAGTCAATCGCGCAGCCATAAAGGTCAGTAGGTAGCTGATTCATTTCCTTGGTACGAACCGGTTGAAGGAATGCAGAAGATCCTGAAAATTGTTGTGTTGCGGTGCACGCTTGCTTTGCCGTGGGTGGGTTCTGCTTGACCCACTTACTTGACTCAAAGGGTTTGACCAGTTTCCGCTTCTAAACACAAGTTGATCATATTTCAAACTTAATTTCAATGCATGTTCCGAACTGAGCTAGAATACCTTGCTCAAAGCGGCAACAAATCCCTGCAGAAATTACGATTCGTAGCGTAACGAAAGACTTGACGCGAAATGTCACGTATTCGCGAAAACACTCGCGCGACGCTCGCCGGCACAGAGCATAGTGCGCATTCCACGCCGCATTTGTTGAAACTTTGCGCGAAACGCTTCTCTAGCAGCGCGCTGCTCGAAAGCTTCGAAGCAAAGAAGTAAACTGATCCAAAGTGCTCGATGCTCTTCGCCCGGCAACAGCGTCCCCCCTCTACCCACATCTGCCGACAATTTCTCTTTGGCAATCGTAATGAAAGAAACAACAGCGCTTGCTTGATGCGTTGAAATGGGATTCAGAATTCAGATGCGATTGTTCTAAGTACCACTCACACGGCGCGCATAGTGAGCAATAGAGCACGGCATTCAGTGTCACAGCAATCAAAAAAGCAATTGGTTGGGCATTTCTTAGCTCTCAGACCTATTTTGAATGGTTGATACGTTCCACCTGAAATTTTGTGCTTGTGAACATGCCTTTGTAGTCTTCAGGTAAGCAGAAAGCGTTCACGTCATCGAACCAGAAGGAAGTGTAGCCAGTTTTTATCACCGTGGAATTTCTGTCTATGGAAAGAAAACCTTTCTCAGCAAAGAATCAGGCACTAAGATCTTGCAGAGTATATATTTCGCCTACGAAGCAAGCATCATCAGCTCTTGTGCTGCTGATGCTGAGGAAGCTTTACGATAGATTTTTGACGCCTGCTCGAGGCCTTTTCTTCCAAAGCGGAATTTCGTGCGACTTCGCGACTTCACTACAGGTGTCTGTTGCCGGTATCAGATAAAGCAAACCGCAACTGACGGCATTCCAGAAGACTTGAGTGTTGTGCCAAGATGTTGCACTGAAAACGTGCTGAGATTAAGCGATGTGGCACCGACAGACGCTTTCTCTGCAGATTTCAAAACCGCTTAGTAGTGCAAGGCGAACAACAAGCGACACGATAATCTAAGCAAAGCGGACAGCGTGTAGTTTAGCCATGAGTGGACGAGTGAGAGAGCTGATACGCCTGTATCAGACGCCGCCGGAACGCCAATGCAAGCAAGAGAAAAAGATCTTGCTCGATCGCGCACCCGAAGCGAAACATTTGAGCGCCAGCAGCGATGACAGCGGATTCTTCTCTCCCGAACGACACAGTTCTTCTCTTGAGGGCGGCCGGCGTCGTACTCTTGCTGTCGATTCCGACGACGCGGGCAACGGGCTCGACGAAATTGACGACGTTCTTTCACCTCTCCGAAAAATTGGCCCAAAATTTTCCAGGTCGCGCAAAACGCGACTGGAGAAGAAAACCCCAGCCCGTTGCAAAGTAAGCGCGGCCGGAGGGACCCCTTTCTCCCCCTGCGATTGTTGCAACCCCGAGCTTGGCCGGCGCAAGACGTGCGCTTGTTCGTTGTGTTGCGGAACCTACCAGACTACGCTTGTGCGTGTTTGGCCACGAAACGAGGAAAGGTCAGCTCACTTGCGTGTTCTTAAACAACTGCATTTTTATGGCGGCCAAATACAACTGCATTTTTTACATCACTCGCTTGAAACACGTTTGGAAAACTAGTCAACAGGAAACAGTAAAATAAAAACAATCCTCAACTCTTAAGCGCAAGGTCTACACCCATGTTTCACACATCCAAACAACAGGTTTTCACCAGGAAAAACAACAGATGACAAGTGGACTTCAACTGTACTTGCCATTTGTCCCATAGTGATATTCAAGCATATTTTTAAATAATTCTTTAAACCAGTTTGAAGTCACCTTTGTAAAAGATTTTTTTGAGATAAAACAGAATGAAACTATTTGACAGTTTAGCGTGATTTGAAAAACCCTCAGAGTTTTAGCAACTTTGACCAACAAAAATTTTGAAATCATTGGCAAAACCTATGTTTCAAGTCGTATTTATTCCAAGCAAACCAGTAACCCCGGTCTTATCAACAACGTCGTTGCATTTCTCGGACGTTGACACTCTGAACTGGTTCGGAATTTAACGGACGGTGCTTGTTCTGTTGCAGACGCGGGTATTCGCCACTGCGATCACCTTCGCCCGGTCGTCGCTCACCGCGTCGCGGTCGCTCGCCAGGCATTCGGGGAGTGTCGCCCTCTTTCGCCGATTCAACGTACAACGCGGTGCAGGCTGCTCTGCAGAAGCGACAGCTGCAAGTCCAAGTGAGTTTGCTGAATCTCAAGCATCAGGAAAATTACAATTAAAAACGTTGAAAAGAAAACTTTACAAAATGCAAAAAACATGGTCCCGCTAAAAAAAAAGCTTTATGCATCATGCAGTTCCTTATATAGTAAAAACGCTATTTTGGAGCTACTTCGACCGAGATTCGACCATGTTTGTCTTCGCTAAAGCGTTGTTTTGAGACTATCCAAGACCCAAACGCAGAATCTAATCGTGGAAACCTGCATATTATGCTACTTTTAATACGGTTTATTAATACGGTCACATCGAAAGCCCTGACTTTTTCGTACAAAAGAAACGATACTTTTTATTATCTTGCAAAGGGGGCATGTGCAACTTTTTCGCCGAGATAAACGTACTGATTGTATTGGCTTATTTGTAACTTGCAGCTAATCCCTAGTTATTTTAATCTCCTCCGATTATACCTTGATGATGGAGAGAGTAAAAACCCTGAGATGTGTTTGTGGAGCAAAATGAAAACTATAAGCGTCGAGGCTCGCAGGTACTGTTCACGAACTTAACTGAAAATTATCAGGAGTTGTAACTGGTCTGCAAAGAAACAAATGTGGTTGGGAAATCTGCAAAAAATCGGGCTGAAATATTTCAGATAAAAATGTTGAAAGTCGCTAGTTGTTATTAACATATATTAAATACGTATGTAGGAGCTTCGAGCTAAGTTGGAAGCGGCAAGGGATGCTGCCTCATCGTTGAAGAAACAAACGGCGGACGCGGATGCAGAGAAGAAAAGCTTAGAGAACGAGATGCTCGCTCTCAAGGAGGAACTCGACAACGCAACGAGGGCCAAAGACGAAGCCAAACGCGATGCGTATAGATACAAATCAAACGCGGAAGTAGTCGGCAGGTGCGCATCGAAGTTTTGTGGCTGATAGCGCGCATTGTACAAGCTGCGTGCATTTGGTTCGGAACGGCTTCCTCGAAATGCTTCATATTGCATTTTAGCGCCTCTAGCGCAACTTCAATGAAGCAAATTGCAGACCTCGTTTAGCGCTAGAAGCGCAAATTAATATTACACTGGCTTGGTTGTTGCTCTCCGAGGGCATGCAGTCCTGAGGAAGACGGTTGTTCCTGATTAGATTGCTTTCACTACTGACCGACGACTGTAAAACCGGCATTACATTTACTGCGTCGATTTCGATGAAATTGTCGTCATCGGCTGTTTTTGACATCTTACAACTCTAAACTCGCCAAACTTTTTATTTTGAAAATCCTTGACAACCGCTCAAGAAATCGGTACTCCGCTAAGCAGGCCAGGTTTTGTGTGTTTGATTGCATGAGTTAGTGGTTCCCAGACTTCCAGGTACCGAAAGCTCATATTAAGCTCGACGAGGAGTGCCTCGCGACCTCTGCGCAAAAAGTTTAATCAGTATTTAGAAACTTTGAAGAATATCTCGTGGGTGACACCAACTTCTATTTTATTTGACAAAGTTGCCACAAACTTCAGATTGCGTCACAAGGATGTCGCCAGTCCAAATACAGTTTGCAAACACGTATATAAGTGCTTTACATAATTTTACTGGGTTTGAACTACGTACTAGTTCACTCTTACATCCCAGTGAGAAACAAGAGATTGGAAGAGCTAGAGAAAGCCTACAAGCGCGCATCGACTCATTGCTGGCTGAGAAGGAAAGGCTACAAGCCGCCAACGCAGAGTTGCAGAGGCAAAGAGACAACGTTGAAGACGAGAAGGAAGATCTGCTCAAAGACCTTCATCGCAAAGAAAGAGAGCTTGAACGAGGGTGAGACTTTATTTTGAATGGTCTGGAGCGTGGCTGGACGTTCATGCAAATCAAAAGGCAAGTTAGTTGCATAAACACGACTCTTAACGTATTAGTTGTTGTGGCGGGACGTCACATATTAATACCATTTGGCTTGCACACAACGTCCAGTGGCATGTCACATACTCCATGCCTTTCCAGAAGAGCCCTGAAGATGCTATACCCGGTCCATTATTCACTGTGCTTTGTTCGCATGAGGACAACAGCGAGTGTTTCGCCTCGTTTGCTGTATGTTTGTAACCCGCGCTTGAATTTGGTCAAAGCAATGATAAAAACAAAACTCCCGAACTGTGTACGGCTGTCAGAATGCATGAAAGCTGCTTAACATTTAGAAATGAAATTTTATCCTTTTTACAAAGCCCTCTCATGCGTATGTAGATGTGTGAGTTGCTCAAAATCTAGTTTGTTTGAATTTCACAGAAAATCGGCTGTGGACAGCATGGACGACAAACAGTCATCGTTGCGTGACGAACTCGTGACCACCAAGGATGCACTGAACCGTGCTCTTCTTGAGAAGGAGATTATGGAAGCGGAGAAGGCGGAAGTGGTTGATGCTTTGTCGAAGGTAGGAAAACTTCAAGAAGAATCTAGAATTGTTTTCTCCTCTATTGCAAAAGTGCTTCGGTTTGTTTTGTAGTACGAGAGGATGTACCGCTCAGTTGTTTCGTTTTAAGTTGAAGGTTAGGTTGCACTAACTTTATGCATTGCTGGAGAATTGCCTGACCTGCAAGGCAAGTGGAAACAATAGATATTTTGTCAAAATTTAACTCTAAATCTAGTTTTACTGTCACTATACTATCGTTGTTCGCGACTATTGTTTTTGCGCAAGAAGGTGATGTCGTATTGAAAAACTGCACTTCTGTGCAACTTGCAATGCGAGACGTTATTGCATATTCAGGTGTGTGATTGCAACTGCTTTTATCCTGTTTAAGCGGCTCTTTTTAGTTTGATTAAACCCACCAATTGCAAAAATCGCGGTGGTCATTACAGAGTTGGTGGCGACTATTTCTATACAGTAGAGTAACCGGAGACGAACGTCGGGCCATCAATCCTCTCAAGCTACGATATATTTCGATTGCATATACGTTTTTCCATTTCTTTTGTCATTTTGTATTTCGAAGAGCCATGAACTTTGGCATCGTTATCTCCAGACTGTCCTCCACTGAGTCTTTTTTTCATAAAACTACGGAACCCCGCAATTGCTAATATTTTCAATAACTATTTCGTGCTTTAAATTCTTACAAGCAAGGATTGATATACGTCAGAATGCAGAATGTGAAGCGGTCGCGACTGTAGCGCCGGCCCGCTATCGTTCCAATCACACATCTTCAGTAAATGTTTCTTCCTTCGTCTTATCTTTCAGGTTGAGCGAAACAACGCAGAGATCGAGCTGGCACTGAACAAACTCAAAACCGAAGAGGCGTCTCTCCGCGACCAGCTCGCCAAAATGCAAGCTCTCAACGAGGGTCTGGGCCAAGACAAGATCGACCTGCAAAAAGCAATGGCTGAGGTATCGGAAATATTTTGCGGTAGGCTCTTGCTAGACTCCAGGTGTGCACGAACCAAGTTTCTTCTTGTCTCGGATTAACTAACAAATGAAATTTTCACTGAGAAGTCAGAAACGACGCAAATCAAGCAGGGAAGCAAATCCATTACCAGGGACAGAAACAAATAGCGATCCACCTGCAATTTCTTTATAAATTTGAGTTTGATAAAAACATTGAGATTTTTTAGTTTTTTGGTGATGTTCAGACGTCTTGCACCCCTAAAATCGCTTTGCCTTCCCAGAAGGTTGACTGGGTTGCACACCAGCAGAAAATATTGCATCGCCATTGAAATTTTTGGTGCAAACGCCACAACACGCGCGGGAACGTACACTTATGATCGAGTATGAAGTATTTACTGTTCTGATTATGTCAAACATTTGCTTGAAGGATCATGCTCTGAATACCACGAGGTCGAGCTGGTTTGCGCAGAGGGCGCTAACGCGCTTTCCTGTTGTTTGCACTACATGATAAAGTTTCAAGGCACAGCATCAATGGTTTGTCGCGATAGGTGGTTCTATTTCAATTTGCAAATGCTTTTTGATTGAGAGTGATCGGAGGACCAGTCACACAGACTTAAGCGTTTAAGTGTTCCGCGTAAATCGCCACCTGGAAGTACGTGCTGATTTGACTTTCTTTTTCCACATTCTTTTTCAAAGCCTAACGTGAGTTCTTCGAACTCGCAACGCTAATGCACCAGCACCGGGTCGGGCACCGTACATACGTGCCACGCAGTGCCGGTGTATGAGGTTGGGTCTTCTTCTGCGTTGGCACAAATCGCAAGTAAATAACAATCGACATTGCAATAGTGCGTTGTATAAGTATGCTCGAATCTCTTTTGGAGAACAGTTGTGACAGCCCATTACATTATGTCAGCAAGCATGCGCAAGGCAATAGAAACACAAGACAAGGCAATAAAAACACTTGACATTGATTGTTGTTGAAAGCAAGCCTTGGTTGCAGTTGCTCTAACTTCACAAGCATTGAAAGAAAACCATCCTGTCTTCCCGTTTACGTTTCTCGGTTTTGTAGTGGAAAATCAATTTGTTTCGCAAATTAAAAAACACTTGTTCTAGGCATGAGTACTGTTTAATTTGTGGTATCATTACTCCAAGCCATGGTTTTGGGTCACTACTGCGTAGCAGGAAGCATCTATCAAAACGAAATAATTAACAAACTTTGTTGTGGATCTCAACAAATGATTGTGATATCACTGCGCGACAAACAACTTAAAATGAGCGTAATTAAATTCATGATTGTGAAGCATATATTGCCGGATTCATTCCTGCTCACATAAACACTCCAAATTTCCGGATATTGCCTCTCCAGTTGTATCGAAATGCCTGCAGACTTTGGCCCAGCAGAAAACGCAAGCTTTAAGAGATAAAATATTTTCAAGTGTCGGGTTGGAGGCGAGAAAGTGACATTTTCCTTATCGCGTCCATTTTTAAGCAACACTGCGACATGCTTCGCAACCCACGTTTTTTTACCTTGAAGGGCTTACCGGCAAAAATCTCAAACCAATTCACAATGACTTGTTTGGTAAATATTTTTGACAAGCACATCACTTCAGTAAAGAGCAACGCTCTGCCTTGCCAATGTATTGAGCACTCATGCGCGACGCACAGGATCACGTTTTTATGTTTTAGCATTTTTAGGAAAGAACTTTTGTGCAACAGTTTATTGTAAATGCAAGTGCACTCCACTGAGTGCATACGGGCAATAGCATTGTCTAGGCTAGGGCTTGAAAATCCATGTGCCATCGTCGGTTGTTTGCGGCCCGCAAGTGTAACAAGGGGTCAGTTGTCTCTTCGAAATATTTTAGTGCTCACGTTCCCGTCATGACGTTTTCTCTATGGTTTATATGGCAAATAGCGACAAACCGTTGCTAGAGGTCTAGAACAATTTTTGTTAGTCACAAATTCGCTTACGGATTAACTTCTGGCACCACCTCCGGACACAATGCTGTCTTTATCGAATCGCAGCTGCTTCGAGCACATTATTTAGAAGTTACGTGTCCCAAAAAGCACATCTTTTTCAGTGTTTCGAACCTAAACCTGCTGTTAATCCCATTGGCTTATTCGCTCGCAAACACTTGCGGCTGTGTGCAGCTCACATTTGAACGAACAACGCACTGTTACAAACCCCAATCAGCTTGGCATATTTTCGTTCGGCACTTTTTTCAGTTGGAGGAGAAGATGGCTGCTCTCGGAGCCGCAAAGTATGACCTTTCGCTGGAGAAGGACAGCATTCGAGCTGAATTGATCAAAACTGAGCAAGAGAAAATGGACTTGCACAACGAGAAGGCCGGACTCGATCACAGTCTTATTCTCACCGAGCAGAGCCGCGAGAAGCTCGAACAAGATTTGATGGCCCTGCACAGAGAGAAAGCTGACCTCTGCGACTCGCTTACACATGTAAGGTTTTAGAATTAAATTTTCGAAAATTGTGTTGCGTTGATCCAGATAGTATCACACCGTTGCGCTTGTAGGAATGCTCTTTGAGACACATTTTCTGTAGCTTTTCAATGGTAGGGGACATTGAACATCGACAGACACGTATGGCATTCCGCTTTTGCCCTGAAAGCTGGAATCTTTGCTGTGTCTCCCAAAAAACATGGTACCATTTCGCAAAGCGACGCCGAAACGAACTTTAGCCTGATGGTTGTTTAGTTTCAGCCATCCGTCGCAGACACACGTTGGAGGACAAAGCTATAATCGCCAGTCTGATCTGAAACCGACAGTTCGCAAAACAAGCCTTCGATATCAAACTGTTTTCCAGACGTTCTGCTGCGCGAATTCACCGCAACGATTTTATTTTTGAACAGTGCGCTCGGCAAAAAGCCAATGTTGAAGAAGACCTTGCGCGAGTACGAGACGATTTGGCGAAAGTTAATGACGTCAACAACAAGCTGGCAAAAGAAAAAGAAGAGCTCGCAAAGGAGAAAGCAAACTTAGTTGTGCAACTTACAGCCACTGAAAGAGAAAACAGGGCTCAATCTGAAGAGATTGCGGCTCTAAGGTAACAATACTTGCTTTTGATTGAATGAAATACGCAAACGCTGCTCAAGTGCTAAAGTCTCATGGAGGAAATGCAAAATCATCGAAACAATCCTCGATAAAGATGTGAATAAAAAATTAGGTTTGTTTATTTGGTGCGCTTTGCATTGCCAGACATAAATCTATCAACTACTAACTGCTTCCCAATCCTTTTTTCAAACACTTGCGTTTATTCCATTTACGACGTGCTTTTCCTTTTCAGAGCTGATAAAGAAGCTCTTGAATCCAACCTCTTCGAAGTCCAGAACGCGCTTGCAACGTTGGAAGCAAAGAAAGAACAACTGGAAGAAATTAACCAGAACGCCTTGCTCAAGAACGAAGCTCTCCAGGGTAACTTTAGATTTCAAGTAATATGGACGGGCTAAGAAGGCAGTCGCGGCTAACACAGATGATATTTTCGTGATGCATCGGTAGCTATGACATATTTGCAATGACGGGATTTCGACGCATGTGCACGCACAGAATGAAAAAGTTGCGAAAACAAACGACGACTAAGTTGAACAATAACACGTTTCTGCTTCATTTCTAAGCATGGCTTTTACATTGCACTTGAGACTTAGTCTTTCGAAAAAGCTTACTTCACTTTGTGGCGCAGCTCAGCCCGCTTAAAAAAGTAACGTAAATTCGCGAGAAAACGCAAACTGTTTACTAGAAATATCTTATACAAAACAAGAGAAAACTGCGCTGACGCGAGTCGTTGCGCCAATAACGCCACGTGGTCGCAACTAATGATAACGGAGTCGTTTGTACGACACTGGCATCGGTCTGCATATACTATAACTCTTAGATACTGCGTTGATTTTAATCAGTGGGTAACGAATTTGTTCCGGCCTGCGCTGGCGAGTGCTTGCGATTCAGCGGAATCTCACCGTGTTGCGCAGTTGAGATCGGCCGTGTGCGCAAGGAAATGGAGGTCGAGAACGCCAAGCTGCAGCGGGACATTCAACTTTTGAACCAAAGCATGATCCAGCAGGAACGCGAGGCTCAGGTCGCTCTCAAGACTGAACAGCAGTCGCACGAGGAGGACATCGAAAAAGGAGCAAGAGAGAAGGTGGTGCAGCGTGGCGGCGAGACCAAGCCAGTCCTTTTCGATTGGCTACATTTCTTGCAGTTTTATCCCATGGTTCTTCCAGTTTTAAGACACTGCTATGCATTTATCCGTTTTCTGGGACCACTTTTACATGCATGATCTTGTCTCAACCACGAGTTCAGCTGAATCAACGCATTTTTTAATTTCAGCGAGCTTCTTCAGCGCATCACCGCTTTTGGAAAATTGAACATAAAATTGACGCAGCTTTCTTTGAGTTACGAAAATATCACTACTTTTTCTAGCTCCGCACTACTTACGGATTTGTTATCTGACTTGATTGGGTTTGTATGCATATAAAAAATATATATTTATCTAAAAATGCAAGACACTCAGAAACCCACTTGACCTTCTATCACGTGAAACACAAGCGAATAGTAATCGTCGCTTCTTTCTCCAGTGGAATTTGCCACTGATTAGTTGTTTGCCTTGTTTAGCGAGAAAAGAAGTTAGCTCTTCTCGGCACGTTTCTAAATTGTAAAGAAGTGTTCCTTTTTGTTTAAATCTGCGAATGTCCTCTTACTCCAAAGCTGCACCAAAAATGTTTCCTCATGGAAAGATCTTTTTTTGCCACCAGCTCAATGCACCAAATTGCAGTTCATAAGGTTGACAGAAAAGCAAAAAACATACAAAAAGACACATTTATTTTCAAAGGATATGTCATCTGTTTCTGTATATTCTTTGACTTTGTGAGTAAATCCACCACCATCCCACCCTAATCACTTTTGCCAATTTGAAAAATAGGAAAGACTGAGGCTGGAACTGCAGGCAGAAAAGGAAGAATTGCTTCATGGGTGCAATCTTGAAAAAGAAGAGATTGTTGCGAAGTACGAAGCTGAAAAACAAGACCTTCAAGATGAGATGGAAGCGATGAACCAGGTATGATTCATTGTTGCTTTGCCTGTTCTCGAGTATCTTGGCATTTCAACGATGTTATCATTGGTCCAGTTACCTTAACGCAAAATGTCAAGATGAATGGTGCGCGGCGACAGCAACCGCAAAAAATTTCATTTTTGCAAAGAGTTTGATTTACCTATTTTTGGAAATCCCGGCTTATTGGTTGCGAATATTAGAGGTGTGAGCCGCCCACGGGTCCGCCTTTGCATTATTCCGGAGAGTGGAGACCGCACCGCGTGTGTTGTTGAAAAATTTCACCACGCAATTGCAGCGCACCACGTGGAAATATTGAATCATATGTCGAATCTTTGAAAACTACAAGTCATAAGATTTGTGTTTGCAAACATACTGTCTTGTAGCGCTTTCTGTATTCCTTCGTTTTAGAGCTTCCACTTGTCCAATACACACTAGTAAGATTTTGTTGATGTTCTTTTCCCCCTGTGTCGTGATTGCGCCAGCATTCGGCGCTCTATGTTGCAGGAAATAAGAGCTAGTAGTATAATAAGTCTTGCAGTTTTGGCAGTGCTGAAGTCTGTCATCTGGTAAGTGACAGTTGACACAAAGTATAAAACATTTATGCTATTTACATATGCATAACTTTATTTATACTCTTAACACAGTTTGGCAATATTCTTGCTGTATCAATTTATAGCGTGACAATCAAAAGACCCCTATACTTTTGCCATCCAATATAGAAAAACGTCTCGTGTCGTTTGCAGCTAGCTGTACAGATCTTTTAACAACATGTTTGATGGACATGGAATCAGTTTTTGCATACTTAAATATGAATGAGTACTGTAATTACATCACATCCCTTGCAATGCAGACTAGATTTTGTGATAATACAGCAGCTAAAACTTGTTATGCATGACGTGCACATTGGTCATTTTCAATAGGTATGGGAATGCTTATTTAATAATTCCAAGGGAATGAGCCTTTGGCAGCAAGCAACTATAAAGTGTTTGCTGGTAAAAAGAGTTATTTAGAGTAAAGCGTAGCTACAGTATGTGTAGCTGAAGCAAATACTGCACAATACTTGAGTAGCTTGCTATACAGCAGCAACTAGCAAGATAGCTCTGGCTTTATGTATAAAAACGGCATAAGGGAATACATGGCGCCACAAACTGAAACGATGAAAAAGATGTCGTCGAATGTTGTGGAACACTTGGGTCGCGGTCAGGGACAATCACAAATGCGGTTGCGATGCGGAGAAACAGATACGGGGAGATACCGGCAGTGGACAAAAAGTTCCTTTCCGCAACATCTCTGGTGAGGATTATCATACTTCCCGAACAACAGCACACTGCCATCCAAATATATCTAATCGCTATTCCTTTTAGTCGCTATGTGCGTGGCAACCTATCAAGGTGTAAATGTCAAGATGTCATACGATTGATGGATAAAAGCGATGAGTTTGGCTTGCGAAATAGCCTTGAGCAATATACAGTATAGCATTAAGGTTAAGAAGGATATTATGAAAACTGCCCGAAATGTATCGATTAGATATGCACCTTTCTTAACTTAGATGACGATTGGGACAGCTCCTAGCATCGCATTGTTGAGTTTATTGGACGCCCACCACATGTGCTATTGCTACTCCACCAGGTGTACTTTTGAAAAAGTCTTGCTGGCCTTTTATCCGAGCGTGCGTACAGCATACTTAGTATGTAATGTGGGAAGTCACCAGGCAGGTGGCTGCTACACAAAATAGCTCATGAACAGTGCGTTCACGGATAAAAACACGGTTTCGCTGGTTGCTGTCAAAGGACTGATTTTTACGCTGAAACTATCTCTTGGATTTAAACTGCAAATTTCCAAATAACGTGATCGTTCCAACTGAGTATATGACGGCAAAGAGGACACCAAGAGAAGTTTAAAGTTGGGCAGCAGATAAACATGTTGGTCGATGCCGTATTTTAACATTTCCGTCACGCCACCTTACCCAAGCCCAAGCCACCTGAACATCTGAAATAAAGGTCTGTAGTTTTAGTCTAGTTCGTCCTGCTGCAGTCACCTGTTACCACGTTTGCAACTTTAAACGCATGCACTGAACAGTGTAATGGAAATTACTGTGTGTATACATTGCACACAATTGCGTAATGTCGTGTGTTGTCCTTAAGCACCTTGAAACGTCCATGATTGCTGTCACCTTTCGGAATGGGTTTCGCACTGAACGTGCAATAAAATCAGGCGGTGTCGGATTTCACGTACTTTATTCTTTTTCGTCCTTGAGAAAAAGGGTCGCAAGGGTAGGACACACGTAAAGTGCTTTCATATTTCATACCGCGCTCTTGCGACAAACAATATTGCTCGGAAATACGCCGGGCCTTCACGCTTGACAAAAATTGAGGATACTTGGTTTTTCAAAGAGCTTTGAAGGAGACGTCTTGCAGCTGGATGTGAGAACAAAAAAACGAGGGGAGCGTTAACAGACAGTTTGAAGCATGACAGGCGTTTAGGTAGTGGGTGTGAGCTTGTCGTTTGTGAGTCAAGCAGTGGAATTAACGATGGTAGACACCGACAACAATGTGCATTTTCGTCTCCATCACCTGCAAGGGCAGCGGAGAAGCAAGATGCAGCTGGCGCGGATCCTACGCGTAAGCCCTTATGCAGTTGTGTACGAGAAAAAAAGGATGTTTGCACCGAAAGGATCGTTAACAAAGTTTCAAACCTCAGATGCATTCATACTTGCTGTCGCATTGTGAGGTCGGAGGCTACAGTTATAAAAATATCGTTCGGTAAAGAATGCAGCAAAATTCTGAAATACGTTATCACCGTGGAGGAAACTTTGAACAGCTGTGCGAGTAATGTTAGCTGCGTTAATTTTTTTATTAATAAAACGAGCAAGCGAGTTTGTTGTTTAAAAGGAATCGGTTGTTAGAATTTACAAAGTGGGCATGATCGCCAATTTAAAAACTCTACTGCGTTTCCACGACACGTTGATTTAATCCTTTGTCTCTCTGAATCCGTGTGGTGTTTGCAAAACGAAAGTTAGAAAGTGCATGCTGCACAATTTACATACTTAAACGGCACTGCATCTCCTAAATTGGAACAGCTTTTTTTGTTGCTAGTTAAATTGTTTCTTGCCGTACGGTTATGAAAACATTATCATGGAAATTTTTAAAGTCAAGTAATACTCAGATTTTCTAATTTGTGTGAAAACACAAGTATCTAAAAAATTTGCAAAGGCTATGTTTAGGCTAGTTGTTCAAAGCCTGGCTTTTGTCCTTAACATGTTACACGAGTTTCAAACTGCGACCAACAGTAAGAAAAAACAATCATCACGTATATCTGTAACGAACGAACTTCTGATTACAACTTTTTCTTACAACTTTTGATAATTTCAGGAGCACAATGAAGAGTTAATCACTGCCGAAGCAGAAAAGCAGCAAGCTTTGTTGATGAAGGAAACGGAGAAGAATGCGCTGCAGGAGAAGCTGAACAACGCCCACCAAACCGTGCGCGACCTCGAAGTCGAACTAGAGAAACAGAAGCGCCAAGCCAACACAAGACACGAAAAAGACAGGGTAGAAAATCAATCTGTTTTGTTTGGCGTTGAGTACGAGGTTGGGTGTTGACTGACGCTGAACTGCCACCAACATTGTAGTCGCATCAAGCAACTTTTGTTTACATGTTGCTTTAAGCTTTTATTATCCTAAAGCATATTATCCAAAGCCACCATTGGCTTTCCTAACGGTTTGGGGATTCGAGTGCATCAAGCTTTTAGAGTACCCTTTCATGAACGGGCATGTAATGTGATAACGCACCTAAAACGTCTGTTTTGCGTTTTGCTGAAGGGTGTCACTGAAAAATCTTGCGGTCATCTATCATCATCGCGCACCATTGAAACGAGTTCACTGAATTCGAAATCAGAGTGCCATTGAAAATTTTGTGTGCCAAAATGGCGCAACATACCTCGGAATTTCAATCAGGGTTGGAGTGAAAAAGCCTTAACTAGAAATGTAGAGCCCTGATTTCGCATTTACCGCACGCTCAACACAACCATTGATGAAAACAGCTCGGAATGAAACGATCAATATTTTAATGAGCTTAATGCAGTTTGCGTTGGGCATCTTTGAGTTCCTTCGCTTCAGGTTGTTTATTTCGTGATGCCAGGCAACCATCAATCAAATAACGCAAGAGCAAAAAGACTTCCGAACGCAGTTCGAGTTGGCCACTGAAGCCCACGAGCGGGAAGTGAAAGGATTGAACGACGCGTGCAAGCAAGTGCACGCAATGCGCGATGCCGCCTTGAAAGAGGTATGCATTGTTTCAGAACCGCTGCTAACTGTTTCGTCGTAACAATATTGTCGTGTTCCGCTAACTCAGTGGTTTTGCAACTGAAATGCCTCAAAAGAGTTGAGGAATCGTTTTTGTAGTGCAGTAGTGTGCCGGCAATAGACGTGGTTCACTGGGGGCAGTATATTAAAAAATTTCATAGTACGGCAGTAATTGCTTTTCAGGTACGTAATGGGTGGAGGGTTCGCAAAAAATTTGATAAAAGTCATACAGCCACACGTGAAACACTTTGTCGTGACACACTAACACTCGAAACACGTCGTTGTGAGCAAATGAGCATGCTCAATTTTGTAATCATATCGCATGCTACTCAAGAGGCAATGCAGTGGTGAGAGCAACTTGTGGCATCGCGCGTTGCTTTAGTGTAGAGGTTGGGAAGTAGTCGCAAGTACTATTCTTTAAATTTTCTGGATAAGGATATCGAACTCAGTCCATCAAATGCAAGGACGAGTGCTTTATGGCTGTACCACTCTTGTTATGAATTAAAAGCTCACAAAATCATGGTAAGACCATTTTTTCAAGGGTGTCTCGAAACTAGCGCAAGGGCTGTTCCTGCAATGAAATTTGAGAAAGCACTTGAGCTGCCTGCAGCAGAAGAGAGTGCTTTGTTCTTCGCTTACTTATTTCGAAACTTTTATGGCGCAGGTCGAAGAGCTCAAAGTACAGCTTCGAATGGTAGAGGACGCTCGGGATGGCGTCCGAAGGGACCTTATCGAAGCCCAGCGAAAGGTATAAGTGCTATGTCTCGTAATGAAAGATGTCTTGCATGCAACCTCAAGTTAGGTGCGACAATACGAGGCGTGGTTCATTACAAACGTATCGATAAACTGTGAAACAGAAAGTGCCTCTACGGGTTGTCTTCATAAGCTGCGAAAGGGTATAAAATGAATAGTTTGTGTTTGCTATTCATGTGCTTTGATGGTTTTGAAATGCATATTCCTAAGGGCACAAAAAAGTTTTGTTGCATCTGATTTTCCACTATAGGGATTTGACATTTTCATTGTTTTGACCTTGTGTTCTTCTCCATTATAATGCAAATAAACATCACTGTACGTCCCGGACGTGCTGATCAAATCATGACGCTGCTCAAACTTTGCTGTGCTCTGTATTTTTATGAACTTAATGAAGTCGCCCTTACCAACGTACATTAGCGTCCACGTTTGCAAAGCTGGAATTGACAATGGCTTTCAACCTATGCAGGTGCGCGAAACGGAAGAACAGCGCGACCGGCAGCGCAAAGAAAATCTCGAGTTGAAGCGCGGGATGAACGATGAAGTCCACGAGAAGCAGACACTGGCCAAAGCAAACGAACAGCTCAGGGGACAAGTGAAGAAGGCTGAGCAGGAGAGAATAGCTTTGAAGGTGTTTTTTCAGTCTAACACAGTTTTTGTTTTGTCAAGTTGCCGCGTGCGAAAACCTGGTTGAAGCGTGGTAGGCTTCATGACCACTGTAGTTCAGTGTTTCCAGTCATGTTTAGAGCTTTAAAAGTTTTGCGGATTTTATCACAGAAAGCATAGACTCTTTTTCGCACATATTACCACATGCAACAAAACAAATAAACATGGCACTAGCGTGTATGCTGTCACCTGTCGAAAGCCTACGTTTCTGGTGGCGACAATTGTGGCACACTGTGTTTGGACCGTTTCAAGTCTTTATGTTTTAGCGAGCTAACGAAGAGAAAGAACAAAAAATATCCGTCCTCGACGAAAGCAGAGGCAACGTACAAAAAGAAAACGGCGACCTTCGGGCGAGCCTGCGCGAAGTTGAACGAAGTCGTCTTGAAGCGAGAAGGGAGCTTCAAGAGCTGAGGAGACAGGTAAATAGCTAACACGCTTGTTTTCCATTGTCCGGTGTATATATATGACGGTTCTCAGACAGGAAGACCATCGCACTGGGTTGCACGCGTTTCCTCTCGAGTCAAAGGGTCGTAGATTTTAAACTTTAAAGGTACATGGGTTGTTTTGTTAGGTTTGTCATAAAACGAAAATGCAACTTATGCATCGGTTTAGAAAATCTATGCTCTGCAAAAACAGACTTTTTAGTGCTTCTTGTTCTCTTCTAGGTCAAAATGCTGGACGGAGAAAACACGAAGAAATCAAAGGAGGTCGAAGATCTTCAGGCTCGCGTCGCCCAAGATGAGGAACGCGAAGAGGAAGCTCGTCGTGAGTCGTTCGGCCTCAAGCAGAAGATTGTCGCCACCGAAGCTAGTAAAGAACAGGCACTGAAGGAGGTAAAAGGGTTTCGTGCGTCGCCTGTACCGCTTGTGGCTTGCTACACTCACTTATTTCTACGCATGGGCAGAAGCGAACATTTATTATACAAACCTGTTATACAAGCGATATAAGACAAACGACGTCTGCCTCGCTTGTATTGCCGTTAGATCTTGACGTGATCCACTAATTGCTGGAGAATGTGATTATATTTGTTTCTTCTGTTTCTTGGAAACACTCTAGAACTCCTTGCTGCAACGCAAGCTGGCCGAGCTTGAAGACGACTCGCGCTTGAAGGAGCGCGATTATCTCGAGCAGCTCGCGGAATCGGCTGCCATTTCCAAGAAGCAGAAAGAAGAGCTGCGAGGAATGGCGGCAAAACTTGAAGCGGTTGACGAAGATCTGGCAGAGAACAAGCTCAAGCTGTCTGCAGCCGAAGGCAGAATCGCTGGGTTGGAAAACGAAATCGTGAAAGTTGAAGGCAAGTTTAGTGCAACCTTCGTAAAAGCTACTTTGCTTGTCTTTGCTAAGTCTCAAAATTCCTAAGCTTTGTGTGAAATGCTTGCGCGAACGAGAGAAATGTGTCAGTAGCGCGAAGACGCTGATGCTTTTTCAGGTCAGCAGAAGTTTTACAAGAGGTTGGAAGTGTTGTTTGTTAAAGTCAATTGTTCTCTGAGATCAAGTTCGTTCACTATAACGTCGCGTGCGTTCTTCGCGCAGGCAACAAGCGCGATGTCGAGTTCAAATTGGGCAGCCTGCACAGCGCACTGCGACGAACGCTGGGTATATCGAGACTTGGCCGCACGATGAGCCCCATGCGGGGTTACCGGTCGTCGACGCCGTCACCGAGCAGGTCAGTGAAAATATTTGAGCACGCCGTCTTTTCTTGCGTGTGTGCTAAACTGAAGAAAAAGATGTCGAACTACTTACTCGAGTTTTTGAGACTCATTTCCAATTTTGAAAATTTTTATCACAATCTCGTGGAACAGCTCTGCCTAACTTAGTCTTCAGACACTATGCGTCGGTCTATGAAAAAATGTTTTTTAAAGAATGTTTCTGTCTTCCAGCACCTATAAAAACGTACATACGAAGGCAATGATTCCCTGCAAAAGACCTACCACAAATGGACCCAAACCAAACTACAAGCACCTTACTTTAAGTAAGACAAAAATTAAAGCAAACCGAAAATATGTCAGGGCCTTGCAAGCATTGTGCACCTTATGGTTGCCATGGAAAACGCAAATCCATGGTCCCAACTGTTTCACAAATAATGACAAAAAACAATACTTTCCCGCTGAAACAAAACCTGACATGTGCTAACCATGGTGTTTATGTAGCGACTTGTGTGAAATGCCATCAGCAATATGTTGGCCAAATAGTTAACAAATTTTCCATGTGATAGTCATCGCACCAAAGTGCTTGGAACAAGCCTGATCATAGGGATGACAACGACCAAATGCCTTATCGCGGCACTATTCAGTGGTCCATGACATCATAGGTAAATCACCTATCCATGAAGCTTACACTGTTATTGTGTTGAACAACCCAGTTTCTACTGTTTGGATTCCGGTGAAGATAGATGGCTTTGCAAACTTGACGCACAAATTAATAATCAAAGCATGATTCTCCCTCGTGTGAAATAATTCTTGCACACTTTTGCGTTGGTTTTTTAGATTCTCCGACTTGCTTTGAATTTTTTTACTACCCAGTGAGCTAGCGATGTTCACAGCTCCCTTCACAGCGTTCAGCATTTAATTTTAAAGCCGCTCCCTAGTGTACGGCTGCCAACCTTACGAACGCAATCCTACTTATGCATTCTACCAAAGTTGTATTTGAGTCATAGCCGCATGTTTTTGTCAATGTGGGTCTGGTGCGTTGCTCGATAATTGGCGTCAGATAGTCTTACAGTTCCAGTGAAAGCAATTATATGGAAACGACGTATTTTCCAGTTCTGTACTTGCCGCAGCTTGAGCTTTGATTTGGTTTGGTCTTGAATTTGTTTGTTTGCTTTCTTTGCTCTTGCTTAACTTTTCAACGTTTCTTCCGTAAGCACTGCTTGCAGATTTTAGATCGAAGATGCGTAAAGTGACGTGAAATCGATTTCCTATTAAAAATGTTTTGCCAATAGATTCAACTCAGACGCCTTAGTGGAGGGTAGTTAGAATTACGTGGACAGAGGCATGTTTAATCTTGAACCATCGCAAAGTGAAGAAAGCAGAGCCCTTCCGGTTGATTCCCGAAAGCTTGCAGTAAACCTGTAGCTTTTGAATGCTTTTTTCTTCGTTTTGATTATGCTACGTGTGCATGGAACAAACAGCATCAAAACAATTTTTGTGCGTAATATTACGAAGTTCATTGACTTCTGCGCAGTAACTCGTTGTTTCAGACTTGTTCACATTGCCAACTTTGATGGATCTTGTGATGTTAGAAAGCGAATGGTCACTTTATTTATTTTCCCAACTGCAATGGCAAACTATAAAAAAACAATCTGCCTCACTGGCTTCAGACAGGAAAAGCAATTGCAACAAACAAATCGTTTTACTCTAAACGTACGTTTTAAAAGTTGGCCATGACCGCTGGGTAGCGCTAAGGTATTGTGGAGCGCGAATTGCATTCACGAAACGCACCACGCTTTTCCAAACAACGTTGTTCGGAGATCAGGCCCTCACCCGTGCCAGCAGATGCATTCATTCGTACCTGCAGTGCCAGGCACCGGTTTTCACTGTTACGTCCGGCTCTGTCGGATTACCACGTCCTGGTTTGTTTCGTACGCAGACGGTCGCCTTCGCCGGGAAAAGGATTTGACAACACCTACACCACAACCACCGGAGGTAAGGGAACGCCCATACCAACCACAGGCTCTCCGGATCGGAACAGGAGTCTCTCGCCGAGCTTGCGGCGGTCCGGCTCACCCACGTGAGTGCCGATTGCACAAATAATGTTTTGCCGATACACAAATAATGACATTTAATCTCCAAAACGTCTGTCTCGTCATCATCATTCTTATCAGCGTTCACCCTTAGCCGGCCAGCTGCATTCGTTAGTTTTGCTGTCTCTCTGACGCAGCGCCTGATCCGAAGCCGTCAGGTTCCGCTTTGCGCTTGCAGTAAGCTTGTTTGGTCGCGTTGTCGTATCTCGGCACTGGATCTCGTGCCTTGCGATGCATTCCACCTTCGCCGAGGTTTTTCGCCGGCAATCAGCGTAGCAACGGTACGGCAAACAACTCGAATGAATTCGTTGCGGTAATCACGGCTTCCAGCCGGAAACCTACAAATATATTCCCGGAAGGCACGCTTGAAACTCGCGTGACAATCCGCAATGCATGTATGCGCTTTTTATATTTTAATTACATCCAGTGACTCCATAGTTTCTACTTTTGTCTGTAGGCACGTTCATTACTACTGTGCATGCATGCAGTGAAGTTAAATGAAAATAAGGGAAAACGTGCGAGTCGTTTCCATCAAGAATGTAACACCTCAATGACCACACAACGTTAATCAGTGCAATGCAGCAATTTCAATAACGACGCCACTTAGTGCTCACCAATACAACTTGCTGATTAATTCATCTATTTCAATTAGTCATGCGACTTTTCAAGGTATATGAGCCGTGCATTGCTATTACTGGTTGCTGTAAAGCAGCTGTTTTTAACTGCAAGCTTTTTTTCCTGGTGGGATAAGAGAAAATCTCTCGACATTTGCGGCTTATATTTGCCTGAGCTGACTATTTGAAAACTCCCTGTTTGGCCACCTGTTTGAGATGAACAGCCCTAAACGACAGAATCAAAACAAAAAGAGATAAACTTGACCAAGCGTCCATCTTTTTCAAAAACATTGTTATTGCTTGTTTCCACTGTTTTGGGGAGTTATCGTTTTCTGAAGTTTTGAAGGAGCCGAACGTTTGCAGACAACTTAAGTGCTTTCTGCAACTATTTCTACAATCTCTAACCAAGGATGGTGAAACCGGAGTGCCGCATGGGTCTAAGCCCCCACTTTTTCTGGGAGGCTTGCCCCCACATTTAAATTTCGAATTTTGCTTAAATAGGTTTAGGCAACACAATTTGTATTGGGTCTGTTGTGGAAGTAAATCATTTAATTAAAAAAAATTCCATAGTTTTTTGACGTGCACTTGTGGCCCCACACTTTGAAAAAAGGTTCTTCCACCACTGTCTCTAACCAGTTTTCTCAGATCTTTAGTTCTTTCTAAGAATCTCAAACCATTTTTCTCAGAAATTTGTCCGAGCCCGTCGTCTTTTAAGTGTGTACTTTGTACTTGATTCCATCCCCATTGGTGATAATTGCTGAATAATTCTGTCATGGTAGCAATTGGTGAATTGTTATTAGCTCGTTTCAAGAGCTCGTTAAGGTTGAAGGAATGCCGTGTTCTTGTTACGCACCCAACTGAACCTACGCGCAATTGAATAGTCAAAATAGTTGTGCCTATGACGTCAGTACAACGGCTTTGTATTTACTGTAGTTGTACTACAGTGGTGTAAACCAAGTTGTGATGCAAACCGAAGATTAGACTGCTTGCGCGACTCAGGTCTGTTTTCAGTTTGGCAAGTTTTCTGCTGCAGCACAAAATTTAAAAGATTTTTAATCACAGTGTAAAAAAATTCAACCAAAGCTCATTCTCTCAACCTTGCACGATTTTTGGAAAATGGGGTCGTGAGCTTGCATTTGTGGTTAAACCTTTTGGCAATGGGTCCGTCGCAGCACTACGAAAACAGAAGACGTCAGGGACTGCTGTCAGAAGCACTTTGGCGTAAAACAAGTTCTTTAACACGCACAAAAAAGAACAGATCAGCTATATCAAAAATTGTCATCCTGACAAAAATGCTCTCGCGGAATTAAGACACCAAATAGACTGGTCACGAACTCAGATTATTCCATTTGAAAATGATTTTGAAAAACACGGTTTGGCAAGTGTTTTTTGCACCATATCGATATGCAACGTTGTTAATGAAAAATCATCAGATCTTTTCCACAGGTGCATAAAGCAGCGTTTGGCCATACATGATTTAGCAGTGCATTGAGTACTTTTATTTTTACTTAGTTTTTCAGTTCCGCTCATTTATTTGTGTTACCACTCCCTTGTCTTTTTTGTTGCCCACTTTGCTTTTCGTTATTGCCCTTGCCTTTATTTTGATTTCGTTATCTCTACGTCATAGCAACTGCGCGTCTTTGGCGACTTCTACCGCTTTCCTGTTTCTTGCCATTTGCCCTGATAAGCGCCTATTGTTAGATCGCTAAAACATCGCCGTCGTTTTCATATTGTACAACAGTTGGGCACAAGCTTTTATTATTGTTACCCTATTAGCTGGTTCTGCAATATGAAAACGGAAGATGTGTGGGAGTGCTACAATAGCAACGCACCATTATCAACAAATTCCAGCAAATGCCCTTGCTGCCTTTACAGGCGAACTGAACAATTGGTCCAAGACATCGACCCAGAAGTGGTTAGGGCCGCTCTACGTGACTTTGTGCAGGAGCTGAAGGACACTCAGCGCGACAAGGACGACGCGAAGATCGAAGTGTCGAACCTCACCCGACAGGTACGCATAATTTGAAAAATTTCCTTTGTTACGTGATAATGTCTAGTCTCGCTCATCCGGTGCCTTTATCAAATGGTTGATGAAGCAAAATAAACGAATGTCATCGGTTAATCTGTGGCGTGTTTCGGACACAACTTAAATTCAGAGTTGATGCAATAAATGAATAAATGAAACGCTCAACCTCAAAAATAAAGTGATTTCAATCAGCGCTCTGTTTTGATCTGCTTACGGTAAACGCACATTCCGCAAGCTGCTGGGTCAAAATAGATCATCACGTTAGAACGATTTATAAATCATTCTTCGCTTGATAGGCGGACTTTAAACTTTATTGTTTACTCGTCAGGGTCCGAACTGAAACGATTGACGTAGGATGTCTGGTTCTGTCGACAGCGGCACTCCCGCATATGCTGTATTGTAGGCCTACGGAAATCGAAGTATGTTGGCGACACTTGAATGCCGATCGTCGAGCCATTGGGGTAAAAATTTTCTCCAGTAAACAGTCGCTTTGAATATAACTACATCAACTACATCAATAAACATACCAGGATGAGTAAGTTTCTCAAAATCGACTGCCTATTCTCTTTGCAAAAAATATGAGCTTTCTGAAAAACCTTTACCAACGTATAGTTGCAGCTATAGGCATAGGCATTTCAGAACAGTTAGTTGTATTAAAATAGTTCTAGAACATCTGAAAGCGAATCCAGGATTTCGAATTTACTCTAGAATAAGTTTACAGGTTTTTGAAACGTGGAGCTCCTGCTTGTTTTGTATTTAACGAAAATACGTCACACTGCTGAAGCGTGGCACAGCGCTAGTTGGTAAGCGCATCTACACAATGACATGTTTAAAAAGTCATAAGAGATGCGCCCGGCTACGTTTTAGTTCCAGTTGGCGATTGTTGTTATTTCAGTTCCAACTATTCGAAATAAATTGACAGTTTGATTTCGAATCTTTCAGGATTCGAGTTCGATATTCCGAAAGTCAATCCCCTGTTGCAGCATAGACAACAGTTTTATATGTCTAAATGACGTGAGTTTTCATATTTCGCACAACGGCCAGCAAATCTGTTTCTCGTTAGTAGACTTACCATGCGGAGCCTTCAAGACTGATTTTTTTGCAAAGTAAATCATGGCAATACCTATATAATCGCCGTTGTTGGTTTCCAGCTGATGGAGATGGAAGCAGACAGAGATCGGGTGAACCAGCGCTTACAGCAACTGCAGAAATCCCTGGGAGAGGCTGAGGAGGGAAAGAGAGGCGCTCACGGTCGCTTAGCCTCGGCGCAGACCGCCCTTATGTTGCAAGAGGAGACCATCCGTAGAAACGAGCGCGAGCAGAAGAGCATGGCTGAGAAGCTGGCGGAGTTGGAAAGGGCGCAGCAGAACCTGGAAGCCGAGCGTCGCGCCCTGCAGGTAAAATAGTCTTCCGGCGAAAGCGTGGTTGGGAAGAGAATCGGCGTCAGCGTCGTTATAATCGTGCGTTGTGCCCCGCATAGGACAAGATCAACAAAATGAAAGCGCAACAGGCGAAGCTCGAGGCGGACAAACGAAAACTGAAGGAGGCGTTCGACGCCTCCGAGCAACGCGCGACAAAGCTCGAACTGGCCAGACGTGCCTTGGAGGGCGACTTGCAGCGAAACAAAATGGCCATCAACGACAAGGAAACGTCCAATCAGGTGAGGCCTGACCGGAAGAACCGCCGCTGTTCGCTGAGCACTGCGGTTGATTTGAAAGAATTACGCAATGGGCGAAGCTTGTTAAACAGCGGAGCAAGCGTTGATTGCTGTATCAGCTTCTTCGGGAACACTTGCGGTTGTCGCTTGGTGGTCGTCACTTGGATCTTATCTCCTCGCCCTTGCGCGACCTAACTCCACATGCGGCTTTCGCAGCATCGCAGCAAATAAACAGCCGCAAAAATGTCCCACGCAGGACGATTAAATTGTCAGAATGTTTTAAAAGTCTTCGCGGAACGATTAAAATCGCCAGGCGTGCATCGAAAACGCCCAGGTCCGCGACTGAGCGACGCTTTCGCTGATGCAGTTCAAAGGCCGGTAATAACTTCGATAAAGAGCGGGTGCCAATTACGAGATTCCAATTAAAAACGCTATTGAAAAGCACTCGTAACGATACGCGCCGGAAAACAAATCTTCTTTGTCTCTGTCGTCAACAACCGTTTTCCTTTTTGCCAGGTTCAACAAGAGCGTATCAATAACCTCACCAACCAGATACAAGACTTGGAAGGCAAATGCACATCCCTCCAGCTCACGATCGACCGATTAAGCACAGCTCTTGCCAAAACCGAGGAAGGGGAAAGTCACCTGAAGGACAAAGTAATGTGGATTTTACATTTTTAACGTTTTTCTGTGCAGTGTTCTTGTGCTGATGTGTTAGCAAATGCCTGTAATCTTATGTGATAAAAATTGTTGATTTGTCCGGGGATCCTGCGTCGCCGAGAAAACACCGGCAAACTCTTATGTAATTAGATGGTATGCACCGATAAGACGGGATCGCGTGCCATACAGCAAACTAAGGCCTCATCCAAATGCCCGCACCAGCACGATTTTGGCCTCGGTTTCAAACCGGATTTTGCCTTTGCCAACCTTACTGCACGATAACACGTTAATGCACTTGTTACGTGTCAAAACTGTAACGTCAGGCAGGCCTTAACCTGAACGATCAGCTTTCTGATGAAACCAAATCCGTGTATTGCACGCTTGTCGACTGATCTCCCGTGACGGACGGTATCAGAAAACAGACGTGGAATGCAGTCAACCTGAGGGCTGTTGTCTATCAGCCGAAGTTGCATAACACCTTTCCATAGTTGTAACGGCTTCCTAGTAGTACGCTTTTTCTCGAAGCCTTGCGTGCTGCAAATAGATACGAAATGATAGTCACGGTCACGGTGGTCTTGTCACTTGGTGGTAATTCTAGTTGATGAGAAATGCAAAACGATATCTTCCATCAGGATGATTGGTAAATACCTGTCGCCGTACGCAGTGCATTAACTCATCAACGGCAAAAGGTTACCAAAACGTTTATCATAGGCCATTTGCAGACAGTGACCTACCGTATATGTTACCAAAACATTTACCGTAGGCTCTTTGCAACCAGTGACCTATTGCATATGTTCTAGCTCGCAGTTAAACGTTTTCTCAAATGAATCTTTTCGATTATTTGTAAGCTGCATTTGTGCAATTCATCCTCAGTTCATTTGAATTTGTCTCTCCTTTGACGTCAAACTAGGCCCCGTAACGGCAAATCCGCAATTAAAACGGTGGAAACAACTGTGAATGCCTACATTTTTATTACAATTATGGCATTCAATGGCATATTTCGAATCTAGCGATAATGATCATTCGAAATTTTCATGGTTTAACGCTGTCTGTTTATTCAGGTTCAGTCACTTTCATTGTCCATGTCTGAAAAAGACGCGACGACCAACTCCCTCACAGAAAAAGTCAGCCAGCTGCAGAAGATGTTAACCGCGTCGGAACACGATCGTCGTGTGCTGCAGGTAACCTGCGTATATTCGGCACGTATATAGCACATCTCCAATAAGCCAGCGGATACAGATGGTCGTGGGACTTTCTGCGTGTTTCACCGCGAAGGTTGTGGTTTGTTGAGAACTTTGAAGAAATTCTGCGTTCAGCGGCTAGAGCCACGAATCGTAACGTTGCTTGGTCGCTTTGAAATTTTTCGCAATGCTGTTGAAATTCGTGGTTAACCGCAGACAAAAGTGAGGATTAGCCGCTAAGTGCGCTGATGCAAGATAACCTAAATTACAGTGAATTGTATCACATAAGCTGCAACGAAATGCGGCGTGTTTGATTTTTTCCTCATTGCCGTTGTTTCCCTTAGAGCCTTGGTGCATAGGCGTTCATATGCTTAGCAAATCCTCTGAGATTAGTTGAAAAACGTACCATTTACAACGAAATGAGACGCGAATCGCAGATGAGACGGATTGTTACCTTAATTACAACATTCTAATGTACAACTTGCGCGAAGCGATGGAACTACTAAAAAAATAAATCGCTTGCAATTTTTTGCAGAAGAGTCGGCAAAGAGATGCAATGCAGAGAGGTTTTCGGTTTTCAATTTGCACTACGTATCTGCGAATGATTTCTAAGGGTGGCGGGTGCATGTTGTCCGACTCACCCAAGTTGCCTCTTTTTAGGCGAAATTCGCAATCAGTAACACATGCTGGATACCTTTAAAACTTCGGTGGTGGAGTACACCTTACGTTTTATTTATGAATTTCAAACCTGCTTCCTCAACTTGACCATTACATCCTAAAGACACTCCGCTAGCGACACGTGAACTTGAACTACCTCGCATACATGCTACTTTATTATTCCCTCAAAAGTACGTTAGTTCTGCACAAAAAATCCAACGTCCTCTGCTTAACTCTGTGCTTCAGGAGCGCCTTCAGGCTGCTCGACAAGCCGTCGCCGATCTGAAGAAACAGAACAGCGCTCTGCAAGAGCGAGTCCACAACCTGACGCACGAGTTGGAGGATGCCGAAGTGCGAAAGTCGGAACTGGAAAACCAGCTCAAAGCCTTGCAGCAGGTTATGGTCGTTGGTACCTGAACGGGTTGATTAAAATGAGATCGGTTGAGTGCAGTGCGTGCTTGTCATGTGCTGGTGCTAGCTAGAACAATGCTCAACACTCAATTGACCTTGTGAAATGTGCAAACGGGACCTGGAGTAAGAAAAAATCAGAGTCATCGCAATTTTCGGGAATTCCTAATGTCTTATACTTAGGGCGCCCTAACTCGAATCATTTTCACTACGTACAGTCCCAGTGCCTGCCACGACTGCGCCAGCAATTGCTCTACAAAAACGTTTTCACTATGACCAGCGTTTTCACTATGACGCAGATGCTCGGCCAGCATCAAGAATCGGAGTCGGCCAGCCTGGAAAGGAACCAGAAGCTGCAAGACGAGAAGAGGATACTGCAGGAGAGGATCACCGGACTGCAGCGGGCGATCGCTCAGCTCGACTCCGAGAAGCGCGAGACGCAACGCGGCGCCGTCCGCCTCGAAAAAGATAAAACCGCTTTGCAGAAAACGCTCGACAAGGTGCTGTGCCGCGTGGTGTGCGCCAGAAGTCGGCAGCGACAACCTTATTTCGTCACGGGAGATCTGCCTGCGTGAAGCACGATTAGGGGTTCAGAAGGATTGCGGCATCGAAGCGGAATGCCTTCATAATAGTAATAGTTGTGGTCTTAGTTCGCCTGTTCATTGGAAAGGAACGAGTACGAGTATTCCAGAGTGACGTGTGCAGAACGAGTTCAGAGCTTTCTTGCGGAAATTTTCGTTTGCTGACGTCAGATTTTAAGTGACGTCAGATTTTAACTCTTTTGACGATTGCGCAGATTCAGTAGCAAACCATCTTTGATTGCATCAGGATGGATGATTTTGCTTTTTTTCTTCGAGCCAGGCCCACAACCATTGGGGTCAACCGGGCAATTGCTCCCCGAAAATTTCAAAAGCATGTTCAGTTACTAGGTACAAGTTTTGTCCACCCCGAAAGTAGTACAACAACAAGTTACAATAATTTGGACCACCCGAAAATGTCAGCTGGTTGCCGTCGTGCTTCGAGCACTTCTCTCGCCAGCACATCCCTATCCTTTGCTTTTTTGACCAGATTGAACGCGAACGATTGAAAACCGAAGAGGAATCACTGCGCTTGGCCGAAAACAAAGGGCAACTGGATCGATCGCTCAGAGACACGGAACTGGAACTGGACGACTGCAGGAAAACCATACAAGTTCGTTGCTGGCCGTTGGTTTATTTTGCTAATTTTAAATTAAATTGTTAATCACATCTGTATTTATGTATAACTAACTATTTTTGTGATTTATCAAAAGATTTTAGGATTTAATTCCGTCTGACACGCAATAAAATTTTACACGTTTTTGTAGTTTTATTTGACTGAACACTTTCTTGTCCGCCAGTTTAATAGACGCATGATTTAAGCCTTGCGCAAAAATGTCACAGAAACCGCATTCTACCACATGTTCAAGAGCAAAACGAAATACGAACTCAGCGTTGGTGTAGAAAGGTGCACATATTTCGCAGGCATGCTTGAAGTGACAGATTCCAAGCGTATCCTGTTTACAAAACTTTCTGATCGAAGACCAAGGTGGCCCAACGAGTTCTGGCTTTAGTAGCACTTCGGTGTAAATGTCACGCAACGCAAAGATTATCACCTTTAGCAATTTTGTAAAGATTAGCACCTTCAGTCAACCTCGTGGGAATGACACGGCTATTCAGAGCATGTTTTTAAAACCCGTCGGTTACCGAAATGTTTAGTTAGCATTTACAAACTTTTTGTGGCCGGTTTTATTGGGTTGATCGTCGTGTCTGCTTGCTGCAGAAATTGCCACATTCAAATACGCACCTCTGTAATTGGAAAAGTGGTTATTTTTCAATGACCGCTGCTGTGGATTAACGTCAATCACTTCGAGGCACATGTTTAAATTCGTTATTTCGTACAAAAACAATATTTTTGCCACGGACAGGTCTTTTTAATAAACGGATTGAAAACCTGAAAAATGGACTGAATTGTCGTTTGTTTATGTGCATTTTGCTTTGTTTGTGTCTTGCGTTATTAGGGGCTTGATTCGATGACCCTGCGGTCCCTCGCCCCATAACAATAACAATAACAATAAACTTACGCAACGGGCGGATCTAATGCTTGAAATCCTGCGTAATATCGTTTAAAAATATTCATATTTCACGATCACAAACTTTTAGTTTTCCATGACATTTCTACGATATGGTGCGACTGACAGCCCGCAGTTATGATATAATTACGACTTTTGCAGCGTGTAGAAATTTCGCAATGAAAACTCCATTCACTTTTTGAATCCTTGTTCAAATATCTGCAGAAAGTCACATGCAGTCAAAGATGCGTCTGCATAATAGTTTTTTTCGATCGGTCCTTGCATTGGTTTGAACACAAACAAGTCATAAATTGAAAAAATGCTAAAATTCGTGTTTCATACGATACTTTTCTGCATCTTCTGCCCCCTCCGTCACGCAGCGCTTACCCTCCACTCCAGGCACTTCAAGCACAGCTCGCCGATACGGAACAGAGCAGCGCTCAGCGACTGGTCGAAGTCACCAATCGTCATAGGCAAGAGTCCGAACTGGAAATGGAGCGATTGCGAACTGCCCAACTTCAGACTGAGCGAACGCTAGAGGCGCGCGAGAGAGCACATCGACAGAGGGTGAAAGGGCTTGAAGAGCAGGTATGTGCTTTGATGTGTGCCTTCGCAAACTGCGAACCTGCCACGTGCGAATGCACCAAGGCTGGTTGAGTGGAAGCGTCGATAGTTGTTTCGCTGCCAAATACTGCCGAGCATTTATCCGAGTGCTGCAAGTCAATGCGTCGTCGCTCAGAATCGTGAATCAATTGGCGCTGAAAAACAAGCACGTACGCGCAGTCTGGCAAACTCGGGTACCATTTGATTTCGTTTCTTGACGTTTCTCAAATCAGTAAAGCCGTACATCAGGCACAGCATCTCCTGTGCAACCCGAAAATGAAACGGCCCACGTTTTCTGCGGTACGACGGTGCCAAAAATTTGAAGAGCAATAGCGTTGTGAAATTACGCTGTAACTTACCGACTCGTAGCAACAGTGAGAAGCGATGCATTTCAGTCAGTGTTTCGTTGTAGCGTTTTGACTAACTTAACGTCAGCTTACATTGTTCAATCCGTTTATTTGTTCATCAGATTGCTACCTTGAAGGACCAGCTGGGTCAAGAAATTCGACGCCGGGGTGCCTACACGTCACACCGCTCGAAACCTTAACTTCGTCACTTTTGATGAACTGACACTACCAATCGTCTTCCGCATCTTCGAGAGATCGCCTTCATGTGCTTTAGAAAAAAAACAATAACACTGTTGTTGTATTTTGAGTACTTTTCTGATTATTTGAAGTCCGCTGACCTCATTTTTGGCGGTCACTTGGGATGAATAAGCAAAAACTGTAGATGCTCAAGCGTTTCGTTTCTTGGCGTTTTTTACGAAGAGCAAAAGAAGCTTGTTCGGAACGAATAGCATCGGCTTTGCTTATCGAAGAAGTCGAACTTTTGCAGTTGAAAATAGGATTATGAAAAATGCCTTTAGCCTATACTGAATCACTGTACATACACGCGTCTGTGTACAATCTGCTTGGTTAGCAATTGTCATTGCAGGCTTTCATCAAACCTTTGACTAACTCTTTTGTAACTACGCTATTTCGAGGTAAATGTCACTGTCAGACCTTGCATGAACTATCCCTGTGAAATAGAAATAGACGCATTTTTAAAATATTTTTGTACATGCTCAGTACATATAGGCTTCAACGCTTCCTGTATCCCGACCTCCAGCATGCGGCCTTTCCCGCTAAATCCCGTTATTTTTTATATTCAGATTTTTTAAAGTTTTGTAAATGTCGTAGTGACTTGTTCGACCGTTTCTTAGAAGAATGCAATGTATTTACGCACACCACAGAGTTTATTGTTTTCGTCTTCGCTTTACATCAAATAGAAAACCGTGTAGATGCTGTTAATTCTTGATAAACTCCTTACCCACCGTTTTCCGTCCAACCCCTGAAGCAGCCTCAGAGGACAATCGCAAAAGAAAGCGCGATTGCTGGAGCTTCCGCGACGGATTCCGCTGTGACCGAAAAAGTTGGATGAGCTCAATTTTTAACCCGTCAATACTTGCATTTTTAGCACTGTCGAACAAAAAAGATAGTATAATAAACTACGTTTTGTTCCGTTTGATTGTCTTTCGTTAAGCGCCTCCTGAATGGACAGTCACACATGCGACAACAGGAATCATGTTATCCATGTTCAGTACAATTACTGTTGTCGCATTCAAAGAAAAGGTGTCGCACGTACGTTGTTACAAGAGCCGTACAATCCGGCGACTAGAAAAGCAGGATATCCTCTTTCTGTCTCTGGCAATCTCAAATGCGCATGACGAGCATTCTGGAAAGATGTCTTGGAAATGTACAAAAACTCAGTGTATCAACCGTTTTCTTTTTCATCAAAAAGAGTGCGTGTGTTAAGATTTAAACTTTTTCCAGCCTTTTCTTTAAAAAATCAGTGATTTTTTCTCTGTCACACTCCTTGTCGTGTGATCAGAGAATTTCTGTTGCCTTCGATAACATTTCTGCTGCCAGCGACAGCGCTGTTGTGCCACTTCCGATATATGTATGATTCAGGGCTAAGAGGCCTGTTAATTTCAGAAAAACTATTTTAAAATCTGCTGTCCTTTAGGCCATTAAACCAACAATTTTTCGATAATACGCTTATGATTGCAGAGTTCAGAACATATGCAGTATTACTGCAAGATAAAATAGCATACCCTTTTGTAAAATGGGTAGCGACACTCCAGATTTCAACCAAGGCTAAGGTTTTTAATCAACAAATTACGTGTCAGATTTTCCAAGGTAGCTCCATAAATTCACTCGGCCTGAAACATAAAGCCCCATTTCGAAGTCAAAAACGGGCTTCCCCTACTTTTTTTATTAATTTTGGTGACGGCAATTGGCGGCAGGCCGAAGCCTGAATTGTGCTTCTTGCCGGTCGGTTGAGGTGAACGCTCTTGCCCAAGGAGCGCTACGGCAATTCACCCAGTGGCTGTGGATCGTACGCCCAACCTTTCAATTGAGAGGCGGAAACTTTACTACTGAGCTATTGCCGACCTACTTCTCCTACTTTGAAGACAAAATTGTACTCAACTACGACAAAAGCAAACAAACTTATCGCAAAAGCTGATGTTTTTCTTGTTAAGGTAGATTTTGGATTCGAAAAGAAGCGGATGACCTTTTTTATCCTTATTTTTCAATGAAAAACTACCAATTTCATATTTTGCAGATTGAACCAGTATTGCAATCAACAATTTTTAGCCCCCATTTAAAAATCCTGATGGCTTCGCCACTAACCCGAAACCACCTCATACAAAAATTTACCTCAAGTAACTCTTCCCACTAATTGTCCTTGACAGTTCCCAGCCCACTGCCCACCCTTCCAACACCATGTCTGTACGAATGCAACGTTCTGGCTGTTTCCGAGTCTTGTGAAAGATGTTGTAGCAGGGACGCCGGAGAGCGGAGGCATGACGGGGGCACTGCCTTCCTTGCCCTTTCAAAAGAAGGGCAACGGGGTCGGAGGTGCCCTTTTTGATAACAGTGTCATAGGTAATTTCATGGTTTATCAAGGTCGAATTGAACAAATTTATTGCAGTTATTCGAGCACCCAGAAACTTCAGAAGGTTTTCTATGATTTCTGTTATTATTTTTGAGATCAACATTGTTGCTGAACAGAAAGAAGATTATTGGCAACGATTTTTTTGTTTTTATGAGCTTCCATTGCCCTTAACTCGTTTTCTTCCCCTTCTGCCCTACCGCTGCCCCGGCGTCCCTCAGGATAAGATGTGCGAAGGATGACACATTAAACGTTGGTGCGCTTAGCCTTCGCATACGAGTTGACTTTGGAGCATCGAAACATCTCGATTGTTCAAACACGATGCGTCTCAACCCGGGCGTGGTTGCGAACAAGCCTTCAACAGTTTTAAGTTACAATAAAGTTTGACTTTGAACTGCCAGGTTGGTGGATAAAGCTTCGCTAAGTCGCATGTTTTGAAAGCAATCGTGTTTTGGAAGGCTTTTTAAGTACCAACGTGAGTCAGCGATGGACTAAACAAAATTCGGAAGTTGCTGCGGTCAGTAATTAATGCATGTAAATGCTGGCTTAAGAACGTACATCCCGTGGAGTTGGGTCAAGAAAGAAATACTGAAACTCTGCAATAAACGGAGGACATGCTTCGCTACAGTCAAAATAGTTGAGACTTTGTTTGTGTTGAGAGTTTCACAAACACTAACAGTAGAAACGCCGATATTTTAGAGCCACACCAGAAAATAAAAGAATTGCAATCCACCTTCAATTCGGTGGGGATAGCATTCTTCAGGTTCTTCCTCCTCAGACTACACTCTTGCGTGTACTACACGATCAGACGAAACGTAATCTAAAATTTCTGCAGTTATAAATTTGTTTAGTCCTTCAGCAATTCCGGGAAAAACAAAAATCGTTAAAAAGTTAAACAGATTTTTTCACTTTTTTCTTTTTTTCTTGCAAACTTTTCCACTTTGGAAAATGAGTCTGCCAACCAATCAAAACTAACCTTAAAGAAGAACCTTCAGCATTGCAAAAGTAGAGTACCGCTGCGCAGTTTCGACGCGATGTTTTGTAAATCTTTCTAATCCTAAAAGAGCATCGAGATATGAATTCTTGGCCAGCATCTGACCTCAGAGAACTTCACCGTCATAGGCGTTGCCGGTGACAAGCGCATGAGTTGGTTATGTACATTTTGCACAGATTAACTGATTTCAACACTTTAAAGTCAGAGTTAATCTGACTTTGATGAATAAGTGAAACGTAGGTGATGCAAGCCGCCGCGTTTGCAACAGCACCAAAGCCTAATCCAGCGTGGGCGGGCTCGCTACCGATGTCCCGCCAACTGTCAGTCACGTCACCAAATCCGGTTATGCAACGGTTGGTAAAAATCGCCTCGGCGCTATGCGGAAATCCCCAGACCTGATACCAGGAGACCTTTGTTCTGGGAGACGAACAAGTGACGTTCCACAATGAAGAAAATGAAAAGTTCTTCCGGAACCGCGCCTAGTTCACTTAAAGTTAACGATATACTTTCCCAACGAACACACAAACAACTTACACACGTCGACCAGCAGAGGTTTATCGGCATGTCATTTGCGTGACGCTAATCGGTGACTAATGTCGAGGGTCAGCAACAAGTTCAGCTGGCGTTGTCGAACAAGGAAAAAACGTGATCAATGGTTCACAGATCGCAAAAACGATTGTCGACGTCATCGTTACGTCACCACTCAAAGGCTCAGTACAACTATTTCAGGGTCAGTTTTTTAGATTTCATCGACATACTTACGTCAAGAAAAAACGGATGAAGTTTTTCTAAAGACATTATTTCGTGAACAGAAAACACAAAAATATCTCTGCCGTTATCAACTTGCACGGTCTGCTTCGAAGCAGTTTTTTTGCACTTAACAGATGTGTTTTGAGATACACAAAAGACCATTTAAAATGTCTATCAAAGGAACTAAAATAGTTCAGACGGCCCAGACGACTGGCGCGTAGTTACATGTAAACAATAACCACATCTGTAAGAGTGACGTCACAAGCATTTTTGTACGCCTAACCTATATTATTAGTTTTGCAGACTTATCACAAGACGGTGAGAAAAGTGCGAAACCGCTTTTTTAAAAGTGCATTAACTCAACGTTAATTTAAAACGTGGACGTCCAGAATAGAAGATCTGAAATTTTTGAAACACCATAAGCCACAATAATACTTCATGAGATCTGAGGGATGATAGTTGATAGCCTGTGGTGAAACGCAATTAAAATTCCATAACATTATTGAAAAAAGAAAATATAACAGCAACGTGCTTATCCTACTAATCACAAAACGAAAAAATGGGTTTCTTCCAGTTTTTTTTCATTTTACGTCGAAACAAACTTGAAATGTTTACGTTATCTTGCCAAACGAGAAACTCAGATTTCGTGAGAATCTATATCGCCTATTCTATGAACAAACAATGAAATGTCAAATTTTGACTGACAAAAGTTATTCTTTTGACGCACAACTCTGTGCAGTTGCTTATACAATTGTACAACTTGGAAACTTTGTTTCCCATTTTAGAATTGTGGTTTCTCTTTTCTTCGTTTCATCCCACATCTTTGTAAAATGCAAGTGAAGCTTAATTCGTTCTTCAATATTTGAAAATCGTTTTTCTTTTGCTGACAATATTAAGCAACTTCATTCAGCTCAAAAGGAATTTTCAGTCACCTTTCAGTGTTTACGACAACGGTCAATCACTTTTAATTACAAACAAATCTGAAAAATCGTTCATTAAAAACTGAATTGCAATGTTGTTAAAAGCTTCCACATTATTCTTTACAAATAACTCATAAGTTTCTGAGAGTACAAAACAAGCTTTCAAGGATTTTTTTGCTCTTATGATTGTCAGGCTGCCGCAAAGGTTTAGTTTGAGCAAAGGCCGAAATGAAATGAATCTTGCATCTGCCACGATAATCTGATTGGAAATGATTGGTACGAAGTAACAAACCTTTTTAAAAGTTAAAGGATTGGGGATTTAGTAAAACACTGCCTGCAGGTACCCCGTTTGTTTTCTAAAATTGTTTCAGTAAGCACGTGAGTTCCTAAATAAGTCATCACAGCACAAAGTCATGTGAACCTGCGAGACAACAGGCTTCTTTATAGTTGCTCCACACCAAATTTGGTTCACATTCCTTCCCAAGCAGTTTCAAAAACATTTATGAATAGGAAACTTCTTACAGAATCACGTGTTGCTAAAAACGTCTTTTGATATCATTGCTTCGAAGCTTTTCATAACTTCAATAAATTTTGTCGTGTCCCAAATCGGGAATTGAAGAAGCAATATATGTTCTTATTACCATCATTTTCTTAAATGCTCTTACTTGGAAACACTAATGTATTTTCATTTATTCCAAATTGTTAAATTTCTGAGCTCATTGTCTAAACTGAAAAGTGTCGGTGGTGTTATGGCAAGCCTTGAATCACGTCAGGGATAAGTCTGAAACGTAAAAGCTAGGCGTTTCTCGATACTTCTGAAAGCTTTTCATCACACCTTTCGAAATTGAAACCACCTCTTCGTTATCGTCAAAGTGTATCGTGTTTCCCGTTTTGTTAGAAAAACATCACAGACTAGGACGCGCTATCGCAAATTTTACAAGTCAATATTGAAATAAGTAAAAATTGGTGACCAGTGAAGTATTAAATAACTGTGATCCTGACTCTGGGAAAGAAGAAGCGAAACTGCCAAAAAAAATGTGTTGCTCTTAGTAGACGGTTACGTCAGGGCATTTGACGCGTTATGCAGCAATTGTTGTAAGCCACGTTTTTTAGAACCAACTTAACCTGCTTCTTTGCGCCACAGTGATTTCATGTGCTACGGTTCTGTGCTAGGCTCTTGACATTTGCTCGATATTATTCAGGCACATGTTTTTCTCTGCTTAATACAAATTGGATTCATACTTTTCCGTACTAACAGTTAAACATTTTTTCAAAAACGAGAAATTACCAAGTTTTCGATTCTAGAACTTTCTGCCGTAAAATATTCTGGCGCAAACACATGGTGGAATCCTGGGAGGATATGAACTTAATTTTGCCGCGTGCTGCAAAACAGCAACTTTATGAACTGCTTATGCAAAGTTTTATGTTAGTAAAACTGATTATGCAAGTATAGGATCAATTTCAGCTATCAAGCAATGATTTGTACGGTTGACTGCTGTTTCAAGAGACATTTTAAAACAATGGCTGTCAAAGCAGCACATTTGATGCTTAATGGTGATCGCATTGTGTACACGATTGATGATCTACGGAAGTGTATGAACCCAATTCAATTCAATACGTTTATAAGCAAGCAAAAAGCCAAGCTGAGAGTGGATGCTTAAAATTCGCTAGTTTTGCGTGTCTAACCGTGAGCATATATTCCACTGATTACGTCAAAACAGGCAAACGTTTCTTGCGAGGCCTCTTTTGAAAGACGCTGTTGCTCAACTTGTTCAAAAAAAGAACTAACCAAATGAAAGCTGTCGTTCTCCACGGGTTGATTTGATTAGTCAACAACTTATTTATAGCGAAAGGGAAACTTCGAACTATTGTGGAATTCACCAGAAAATCTTTCCGAGCAGTATATCAGCAATACTCTTCTTAGCCCCTGCATCACAACGGGCTGCAGCAAAGCATGCTAAGCTAAACGAAAATCGTGAGGTTTGTCATGGGTACGACGAGGTAATTGAAAAGCAGATTTCCGTTGTTGTTGGATATAAATCCATTATTGAGGTAAATGCAAGCTTCCTTGACAGCTGTTCAGCAAAATCCACGTCATACTGCGTCAAAATTACTATCAGAAGACGTCAATGCTGACAGTGATGCAACAACCACTGATTCGCTAAAACTTGCGAGTCCATGACTTTGACAGTTAGGAGAAACGTTTTTACGCGCCTGGGTCATTTGCTGTCGATATGTCAGAAGTCCGTACGGAATTTCCTGAACCGCGTACACATTGCGCTTGATGGAAAACAAGTGCTTATTTTTGTTGCAAGATGACTTTCATTTCTTAATTTGTTGCTACGGAGTTTCGCCACCAGGAAAATGGAGACCAGGCTTGGCAATAAAATGAAGACTCAAAATTTACGGCAAGGAAATATCTCATCGATCTTGGAATCGAATGAAATATCCCATCTTGGAATTGTATGTGGTGTCTTTGCTGGCCATGTTGATCTATCATTTTTGTAAAGACACCGAAACCCATTTCTCTGAGGCACGCTGAACAAACTGTAGGACCTCTCAGTAGTGACCATTAAGTTCAGGGGTTTTGTACCGGAGACGAATGGATATCAATATCAACTAAGTCAATCATCGTGAACTCAATAAAATGTTTAAACGCGATTTGCACTGAATGCGCGTGGTTTATATTTCAGGTGGTTTCAGTTGCTTTGTTTATCCAATTTTCAACGCCTTCTTTAAAGCCATGGTTCATACCGTAACCCAGGCCTGTAGCCACGAGGGGCATTCGGGAGCATTGCTCCCCCAAATTTTGTTGTGTCTCCCCAAACTTTATTGTTCCCAGAAGAAACGTGTTTTAAACATATAACAAAACAAAAATCTTTCCCCACTAAAATGTATTTTTACCCCCAAACCTTAAAGTCTGGCTACGGGCCTGCCGCAACCAATTTCAACCTTCGTTTCTTTAAAAAACGTCTAACAGCTTGGGAAAATCTCAAAACACGTCTACAGTATCAGTTACCCTCTTTACACTGCACTGTTATCGGATTCGCGTTGGATTGGGAATCCCATAAATCGATCAAGCACGAAGGGATTCGAGCGGAAAAGAGGTTGGGTGGTTTGTATTAAGTCTTGTGCAACCTTTTCTGTACTTGTTTGATGCTAAAACTATTACCGTGGAACAGATTAGCCTATTCAAGCTAAAGTGTAGCAAAAATGACGGATTAATTTATTTAATAGTTTTGCCTCTAGGCTAACTACACGTAGTTAGGGAAACATTCAGCAAAACTGAATCGGTTGAGCAAACTGGAAGATTATTCGGTAGGTTACAAGACATCAGATATTGGCTGAAGGACTATTACCCCAATACTGATTAATAGGTTTTCATTACACCTTGGTATAGTAGAGCGTTTCGACCTCTGTGCAAAATATGTAGCCTGATGTTGGAAGTGGATGACTTCAATATAGGCTACACTTTGAACTTTGTATCCCAGTTATGTGGCTATGATTTCCTCAGTTCATAATGGAACACATGGAGCAGCATAAATTGTGGCATAAAAGTTTGTGGAATAGGTTACAGTTGCAATTTGGTGAATTGCAGCAGCCTACCTACTGTTCATAGATTACTACTTACAAAGTGCTGTGAATCCTCGTATTTGGAGAACAGACTGCTTAATGATCGTGACTGAAATGAACAAAGTGGCTTTGCAATGTAAAAACTAATTCCCATTTCCTGCCCTGTAGAAGCTGTTCAAATCAAGTTCTGTTAAAGTCACGTGAAGACTGCAATTACGATGCGACGCGGCTTTCAGGACCTCATCGCCCAGCAGTTCTCCACGATTATCTCTGCTGGCTGTCATTTTTCGCACTCCACTAAATAAAATCACATCTCAGCGATTCCAACAGCACCTACAAAAAGCACCTTTGTGTAGTGGAATCAGCTTTCACCTTTTCATTTTCACCTATTCCCCAGCTTTCGCAACGCCATATGCCAAGCGCACTAAGCAAATCTTTGAGTCCTTGCAGTGTAAAAACGTCCCAACATCGAGTTCGCAAGTGCGTTCACGAAGGTAAGCCAAGGGCGACGAATAGCTCATGCGTCAATCCGATAACAGTGCAGTGTAAAGTGGGTAACCGGCCCGTCTCGAACGGACTTATTTCACATCAAAGTTTCACTGCGGAAAACTCGTGAGGTAATTGGGAGAACGAGTTCGGGTACGATCTTACCAGGGCTACATGGCTGACATAGACAAGAAGACGCTTTTTCTCCAAGTTTTTTTGAAGTGATTCAATAATATAAAATTTTTATCGCATTATCTTTTTGTTTCTGCTCATAGTTGCAGTCAGCAGAAAAATTCAAATAAGCTGAATTTAATCTGTTTCTGAGACGTCCGGTTACGTTTGTTGAACAACTGCTTCCATGGACATTGAGCCGGATGCATTGAACTATGGCAATGTGTAAAGGGGCCATTTTTTAAGAAAGGGAAGGTGAGATTTTTGCTGCTTGTTATCTAAGATGATCATCAAACTTGAGAAAAACTCAATTCAAGTACCTCTTCAAAAAAAATTACCCATTTTTATTATTTCTAACTGTATAGGTTGCTGTACCCGAAACGTTACAAATAAAAAGATTGCAGAAATCTTCTTGCATAAGATTTTACATTTTCACTTTGTGTAACTGACGAGGCTCCTTTGAGCGAAATTAATATTCCAGTTTTAACAAACTGTGATCGATTTCCGCGAGGCTTAATGCGCAAATGAACAAGAAAAAGCTTTGCCTTAAACCAGTACTTCATGAGCCCTTTTAATTAAAAAAGCATCAGTATGGTGATAACGTTCTACGCTACGTGCAACATCCATGACAGGAATAAATCATATATTTGCCAAATCTGTAACTAAGGTTGTATGAAACATCAAATACAGATGAAAATGCGAATAATACAAGCTGCAGTTTGAGATCGGTCAGGTGCAAAGTTCCAATATTTTGGTGCAAATATTTTTTTGAAGCAAGGCTGGCATTACTAGATATAATATCGTGGCAGACATGGGCGTCGGAAAGATTTTTTCCAGGGCGCTGGCAGTAGTGGATTTTTCCAGAGGGTGGCCAAAAGATTTATTCCAGGAGGGACAGAAGCGGTGACATTTCATTTTGCCCAGCTCGAAACAAGAGAAAATATTTTTCTAGTAAGAAGTTACAGTAATTGGAAAATATCAGATATCAAATTCCAGAGGGTCAAGGCCCCTTCTTCCCCCCCCCTTCCGATGCCCATGGTGAAAAACGATCGAAAATTCCTGGCAAAGTATAACAGAACGCCGTAGGTCACTTCGAAAAATTACCTAAATTGTTTGAACCGATTAGCGGTAGAGGCTGAAGCTATACGAGCAGCATGCGACGCAGCCTCATCGCACGTGATCAGTCAGAGTGAATGCATCACCCACTGGACAGGCGTGTCTTTTGGCGCTGTGTAATGGGTCTGCTCAAAGCAAGGTCACTGAACAAACAGGTGTGGAGTCAGCGCTCGCAAGCACTTCATCAGGTTTTGCCCGAGAAAGCACCTTCATCCACGTCAGCCAACTATGGCTTAGCGTTGTAAAACACTTCACACTGCAACTGGCTGGTGTTAGGAAAAAAACAAAAATTTGGTGAAATCTTTGTTATAAGGAATTGACGTCATTTTCTGTATTTAATGACGAAGCTGTAAGAAAAGCGTCAAATCATTTGAAAATTACGTATTGTGCGGTATCGTTGTCATTCGAAGTTCGTTTTGGAATGAAGTCATACTAATTTAAAGGCAAATTATTTAAACAGGGAGACTGCAAATTTATTTAAACGTTCAAAAACAAGGTAAACTGACACGAACTGGTTGTTATTATTTGAAAAGTGCTGGATGCAAAATATAAACGCTTATAATCCTATCGTACAGAACCAACTCCAATGTAAAAAGTTGAAAATTTAATACCTTCAGACATCTGTTGTAGGTTTAAAAATCCGTACCAGTAGCAGATTATAAATTGCTGCAGAGTTTGCTTCAGAAAACAGAAACCGTAACTTTGATGCGAGGTAGTTGATGCTTTAGATCAGCTTTGTCCAAATAAAATTGTTTTCTGAGCCAAAAATTATTTCACTATCTTAACCAGGGCCGCAAATTAAATGACATATTAATAGGAGCGGCACATTCAATGACTTACTTTGATCTTAGCAAACTATTCAGTTTAGGCTAACGTACTGAAAGCAATGGAATCCTAACCGCAATGGTAACGACTGTTTGGCACCTTTAATCACTCTGTAAGTGTGATTTCATAGGCACTTTAGTGCCAATGGAATAATGGTAGAAATCAGAAAACTAGTAAAAAGTTTTGCACCAAGGTAACAGTAGACATGTGGGAACTGCACACAGTGCAGACGTGATAATGTGGCACTTCGGAACACCTGCATCAAAAATTATCAAATTTAAGATTATTAAAATAAGGACAGGTTGTCAGCATGTAAGCTACTTATACTAAAGCGAAAACCTAAACTGGTCCGCACAAAACCTTCGACTAGGCCAAAATCCGTACCCTTAATTTTAACCCTACCTCTAATTCTATCCTCATTCATTTCTTTCATTCATTTTCATACCCATTTTCCATCAAAATGTCAGGGGCAGCCGCCCAACGAGGTCTCGAAATTCCCCACGGTTTTTAGCAATCTCTAATGCTTCTGCTCATCTGCAGGCTCCAGAGACAACACCAAGACGGGACCAAGCATATTCGGAGATGTAATCACGCTGCCTGGTCCTTAGTCAACCTCTGGCCGCTTTCCCTTGGATGTTGCCAGCAGGACCTGCCTCGCCGATCTTTCGTGGGATATTCTGCTGGCGTGACCTAACCATCGTATCTGAGATCTCTCCATTAAATAAAGTACCTCAACATTCAGGGCTTTAAGAATTGCATTGCTGCGCACTTTGTCGCGGAGTGTCTCGCCGTAAACTCCTCGAAAAAATCCCCAGATCTGCCGCTTGCACTTGAGATAGCACTCTTTCAGTCTCTACCCAAGATTCATGACCATGGGTGAGGATCGAAAGAAAGACCGATTTCAAAAGAGACAGCTTTGCGGCTATTGAAAGCTCCTGATTTCTGACCACGGAGTAATAAAACTCAAGTATAACTTAATTTGCTTTACCAATCCGTGTAGTAATCACCCTGATTTGCTTTCCATCTTTCGTGAATGCCACAATAATATACAGTACTTCAACTTCTCTACCTGCTGCAGTGTTGCCGCTTATTTGCAGCGAACGCTGACTTGGTTTTCTGGAAAGACGTAATATCTTGGTCGTTTTAGTGCTGATTTTCATTCCGTCTCGGTCGCATACAGCAGAAAACCGATCAAGTGCAGATTAAAGACCCTGTTCAGAGGATGCAAACAGTAACAAATCGTTCGCAAAACGCAAGCGGTTGATCCTGCAGCTTCCAACAGTGACGCGTCTGTGTCTGCCTACCCAATTCACATAAAATATGAAAAGGAGTGGTGACAGACTGACAGCACACACCCTTGTCGAAGTCCAATACCCACGATGAACGATTGTGGTTTAACTCCGCCGACAAGAATATAAACTTCTGAGCAGGAATACAATGATTCGACGGCCAGTAACAGGCAGCCGTCAACCCCATACACCTGCGCCATAGGCTTTCTCAAGGACGACAAAACACGTGTAGACATCTTTGGCATACTCTCAAGATTTCTCGATAAATTGATGGTGAGTGAAAATTTGGCCTGTAGTGCTGCAGCCAGGAATACCGCCATGGGTATTCTCCAGTTATGATTCAATTATCTCGCGTCATCTTTTTTCAAGGCACTTGGCATACACTTTTCCAGGTAGACTAAGGAGATATATGCCACGGTAGTTATTGCTTTCTATCCTGTCTCCCTTCTTGTGTATTCAGTTTGCCTATCTTTCGGTACCCTTCCAGAACACCAGGTCACATGGCACACACGGTCAGCCAGTTAACTGCTTCTCTGTTCAAGGCTTTGAGCATTTCAGGTGGGATTTCATCGTAGCCTGCAGTCTTCAGTGTTTTGACAGCTAGGAAAACTTTGGCTGCAGTGATGGTATTTTCCTACCCCAAATGTACCCCCTGTGTGTCCAATGGTGTGGAAGTGACTGGGTTCAAAAGGTCTTTGAAATAAACTCTCTATCCGCCAAGGTCTAGGATATTGCTTTCCGCGAAGACGCCGGATGGTTTTCCAGAACACTTTGTTGGCTTGCCAGTAATTGGAATCCAGTTTGTGCCCGAAATTCTCCCCGATTGCATTTTGGACTTGTTCACCGTGGGGGCTGCGGACTTTCGCACCTCAGCATACCGCGAGTGAAAAGACAATTCAGCTTTGTTCTGACGCCGGGTTTTGTAGGCGATGGTACTTTCTTTGCTTGAACAGCATCTTTCACCAGGCGCGCAACCAGGGGGGCATTTGCCCTCCCCGAAAATTTCAAAACATTCCACAGCAATTTTGACATTTGCAGAAACTTTTAAAGAATAAAGATGAGATTTTGCATTGTAAACATTTTTAAGAAAAGTCTTATTTAAATTTTTTTGTCCTACTGGTTAATAATCTCCTTACAAGATTTATCAAGCCATCTGATCGAAAATTTCGTAATATGCTGGAATTGCCAAAACTTGGGAGATAGTTTAAAATGCTGGTGTTTATAAGGCATTTTTATCCTTTTGTTCTTGTATCACTTTTTTCTGAAACAGGCCTCAGTTTGACCTCATGAAACTTTATAACATTACTGTTGAACCGTGCAGACTACCGAAACTTTCAAAGTGATAAGTGAAATCTTGACATGTTGGTTGTTATCAAAAAAGTTTGTGACCACGTCAAACCGCTTGTTCTTTTACAACCTATTGATTATTTTTGTTAGGTGTAAAACAGGTCACCATTATTAGCGTACTACAATTCTTTAAAAAACGTTGTATATTTGCATTTTCGGTTCGAAACCTGATAGTTTTTAACTAAATTTAGCGCGTGGACTGTTTCACGTTTTGTTGTCTTCCTGGGTTGGTACCAGTACCACGGCTTAGAAAACGGGTTTAGTAAAGTGTCATATGAGTGCTAGTCACGTGTTGAATGCACCTACCCACAATATCGCTTTGGCTGCAAATGACGCTTTGCCAGACCCTACCTTTTGCAATCAGTGCAAGCCCTGAAAGCCCATAACCTTACACATAGGTGTAGGAGCAGGCAATGTTTTGGGGGTGCGAAGGATTTTGTCCAAATTCCCCCAAACGTGCCCGAAAAAAACTCCAAAGAAAATGACCTCAAAAAAACAAAAAAATAACGACTGCAATTCATTTCATTTTGGGATCCCCTCAATCTTGGCGTAGGCTATCCCTCACGTTTGGGATCTTAATTTGTGATAGAAATTTCAACACATGCTAGACGAATAGGGAGAAAGAATTTGCCAAAACAAGAATAAAAGTTAGGCAAGCTTACTAGTAGCCTATACACAGTGCCGTGGCAAGGGTAAGTGAGGCCCCCCCCGAAATTTCACGTGGGGCCCCCCATACGCTATTGGCCTATTATTATGAATTGCAGTAAAAAGTCGTAATCTCTCTGGCAGTCATTTTCTCCTC
>Ga0210059_1000081_pt1 | contig 78377 bp, 48 predicted proteins | sample Ectturendosymbi2_FD_188042 | JGI IMG/M metagenome (GOLD analysis project Ga0210059, IMG submission 188042) | Ecteinascidia turbinata endosymbiont from Florida, USA - Sample 2 (SPAdes) (version 2) | ecosystem: Host-associated > Tunicates > Ascidians > Unclassified | place: Key West, Florida...
ACTTCCTATGTCATTTAATTGACTCACTCGTTCGACAGCGTCGCAAGCACAGCTTTTTCCTTGGAAGATCTCAAAGTCAGCGAACGCATTTTCAGGTTTCCCACAACTAGTGGATGGCTCCTGCCTGAAACAACTCTGCGTTTTTTTTCCTACGCAGGGAAGACACGCTCCTCCCTCGTTAACTTCAGCCCGTCTCAACGTCATCACTACCGCTCTTTCAACGACACTTCCTGCACTTTCCCATGTAACCTACTCGCCTTGCCTCTGTTTTCCCCTTTTTGCCTCACTTTTCTCTTCGGAATGACCGTTCCCGAGCCCAACGAACTTCGGCAGCTTGACACTTTTCCTCATTTACGCAACTGCACACCGAAATTACCCCCACAGCCCGATCCTGCACCCCCACTTGCTTTTCATAGGGTAGCTCACCCCTGGTTGTTTTTGCGCCGTCAACTGCTGCATATACTTTTCGCTTCACTTATCGTACTGTTTTTGCCGGTTTCTGTGTCTGTTGTTTTGTGCTTGCTCGTATACCGTGTTTTTTTGCGTGTCAGCTCTCGCGAAACTATCCACGCCAATTTTTCCGTGGGGGGCATTCTTATATAGTGGATTTAACTTTTCGCATTACGACTTGCCGTTTCCTACTCGCTATTGTATTCCGTTCGTGAGATCTGGTTTGTGTCAACTTGTCATTCGTGTCAAGGGATTTCGTGTGTCCGCGCATGACCTCGATTCGCATTCGGTTTTGTCCATCGGCGTGGACACCACGCTTTCAAGAGAGTCGAGTTGTGTATCGCTAGCGCACGGACCACGTGGGCTGTTTCTGCTGTCGTGCCATCGTAAAACTTTTCTGCTGCTGCTAATCAGAAGCCTTTTGTAAATAAAGATTTGTGCACCAGGAAATCTGTGAAACAAACTATCAAGTGGTGAGAGCCAAACGCCTTGCTTCGGCTTGGCAACTTCAAATGTCAGGCAGTTTTAGTCGGGAGTTAGATCAGTACTCATAGCGTTTGGGGAAACCAGCATCTCTGCATGCAACGACAGTCATTCCTCGCAAGCAACGTCTACGCTGGGCAACACCCCAAACCTCAACATTGGGTTCCAACACCAAAAGGAAACCCTATAACAGTAATGACTTACGCAAGTGAATACATTGCAATTTATTTCGCAGGTATTAGTTTCGCGTATTTAACACATCTTCAGTCCTGCAATCTCTCGAATCTGTAGCCATAGGCTGTTTCACTGAGGGAAACATACCATGGCTTTATCGGTTACAGTTTTAAAACCTGGTTGGCCCAACGAAATTATACTGCCAGTTTAAGTTAGTTTCTCTAGAGTACAAAGCGTTCCAGCTTCATCTTTGTCTTCTAAACAACTCGCTTAATCCTGAAGTTTCCACACCGCTTTGGAAGAATGAAATGCCACTGTATACTACGCATGAAGCTGGGATGGAAATTTAGATACCTGGTACCGTTTTTTGTGTGAAGCTAGCTCTGCCACAAGTCAGGAACTTGCTTACTGTCCTTATGGGCCAAGTCATGCGTCACCATTCGGAAGGAAACTACTCTGAAGGCGCATGCTTGAGCCCACGAAAAATAGCTTCATGTCCTAACAAAGAAAAACAAATTAAACGCGATAACACGAATCCTTTGTGCTAGCATTTTGCTGAGTCTTCACCGCCTTTTCTGAAAAACGTATTGTGTTCTATCAATGCACAAAAGTCCCACATGGGGGAACAACCTGCTGATTGGATGAACTCTTTCGTAACGTGATCGTCACTCTGCGGAGTGGTGATTTTACTGACTGATTTTGCTTTTTTGGTATTGTTTTAAGGTTCGTGTAATCGCGGAAACTTTCCCCGGCGCGATCGCTAATTCTAATCTCAATTAACCGACAGTACGTGGTTCGCAGGGTTGGCAAACACCCCTACAATTAAAGCAGGTGTACTTTAATTGGGATCCACGGATATGTGATATGCATTTGTTTAGGAGTGCGTGGAATGATTTAAAATTTAATCGGAATGAAACTTTTATCTGAACTCCACCTTCGGCCATGAATTAATTTTTCCAAAAACACCAAGGTAAAAACTGTCTGCAATCTTTTATAAAAGCGCCTTGGTCATCTGTAATTTGCAAGAATGGCACAGTCACGCGCCTCCAGATTTAACGATTCAACACAGAAAGTAAAGAAATTTTTGTTATACTCGTTATTTATTACCTTTAGAGTGCCAGGAATGGTCTGCTCCGCTTACTTTGCGTCGTGGGCCACGCGGCTACTTCGCAGTGAAAGGCAGCACCGCAGGTGAAGCTTCCTCAGCACCGACCCATTACCAAGCACGAGGCCGGACAGATCGCAAATACCATTCTTTCAAGTCTTCGGTGTGAATTGACCGAGATTCGGGCCCAACCTACCGGCATCTGTGGTTCGCACCCTATCCCCTGGGCAACTTCGCCTGTTCAACTTAACATGCGGGGATAAAAATGTTAACGATACAATTGCTGACAGTCATACGGGCAGGCAGAGTTCTGCTTAACTTTCAACCGGATTATTTATGGTTAAGAAATCGGTTTGTAGACTCTTGGAGTCAGAGATGGATGCTAGGGAAGGCGAAATAGGCGGTTGCCTCGGGTCCTCCGTTTTCAGAGATGCCATGGGACCTTTGGCAGTTTCGTACTTAGTTGCACTGTTTTGTAAAAAAGCTTAGGAACCACTCTACAGTCACATTTAATAACCTCTGAAGCAAGTCGTATGTTTTTCAAAATAAAGCAACAATTGTATGCAAATGTGCCAAAGGGGCCCCTCAACAACTTTAATGTGTACACAGATAACAATTTAAAATGAAATGACTTTAAACAATTTATAATGTGAAATTAACTTTCACGCAGAAGAAAGTTCCCAGACAAAATGATAGATTTAACTTGCTTTCAGCGAACAAGTTTCTGTATAGCATGTGCAATATATAGGGGCCCCTTTTTTATATAACATGAACAAATATAGTGGCCAGGGGCCTTTTTTCAAGACCACATATTGTACACATGAAACCTCACAAATTTTGTGTGCTCAAACATGGACCTCATTTAAACTCTATTATTTTTGATCAGATTCAATTACCCCATTTACTCAGGTTTGCAACAGTGTAAAAGGCTGTGTCACATTAAAAGTTTGTTACTACATTTCTGTAGTTATGGAACACCTTACTTCAGTGTTTTTCAACCTTTTTGCTGCAGCGGAACCCTCCGCAAATGTTTGCGTTGCTCATGGAACCCTATGCAATGATCCAAGTGTCTATCCTACTTTCTGTAAAAACAGTGGTACTGCTACAAACGCATAGAACTGTGGTTGCGAATTTCATCCCAGGCAATTTCTGTCTGTTTCGGTGGAACCCCTGGCAGCCACTCGCGGAACCCCGGTTGAAAAACACTGGCGCAGCTTATTGATTAGAATTCGATCATTCCGCTTACATCACATAACTTTGAGCAGAAAAGCAATCTTGTGGTGCAAATTTCAACTTTTTTCCTAGTGATTGTGGTTTTGGATGAGATTCGTGGTTTTTAATTGGTTGTAGTCTGATTCTCACCCTTACTGTCTTTGAAAGGAACTCTTTTTAGGTATAGGCTTCTCAACAAATTTTAACCAGCACAGCTTGCTATAGTTGCTACTATGTTCAGCATCTACATCAGTGGAACCCAACCGGGGTGCCGCGACACCGTAGGGTTCCATTTACAATACTCAGCGGTGCCGCCAGTTAAGACGCCTTTGAATATATCAATATATAATACATTTTCAATATACCACCAAACTTTACAGCAAATCCGTATAGGTTCGTCACTGGGTGCCGCAAATTATATTTCTCGTCCGTAGGGTGCCGCAACCCTCAAACGTTTTGGACACTCTGGTCTATATCATTAGGCTGGGGAGACATCGTGGGATTTAGCTTAGCAGAAAATAACCGAATCTTCAAATAACAGGTTATTTTAGGCTAGTAACTGGTTGTTTTAAGCTTAGCTGGTTGTGATAGGTTAAAGTTTCCCTGCTAATTTTAATATAACCTCATCTCTCTTAACTTCACACAGATATAAGTGGTTGTTCAATTGTATTGGTAACAATGTTAACAAAACAGCGTATGACGAATTGTACACTGTTTTTGCTCATTTTTGAAGAAATTAATGTCATTGCAAAATGTGGGCAGCTTTCAAGCGTCCAGAAGAAAAAATTTACAAATTTTTGGTGCTTGTGTATGCTCTTGAATTTAGTTATGAAATTGAAATATGAAATAAATTCAATTCTTTTATAAACCTAGTCTCACATCCTCTCTTCGCAGTAGTGATGCTTTGGTGCCCCTTTCTGAGAGTTTGCCTCGGGCCCCTAAATTCCAATATCCACCCCTGCCTGCAGTCGCAGAATTTGAGTGCAAGAAAAAATAAAGGTAATTATCTCCCGTTAATTATAATTAACAGGAAATTCGATGAGATTTCTAAAGTGTTTTCAAAGCATTTTACCCAAATGTGCGGAATCTCCAGAACGACGAACAGCCATTTAACCTTTTCTTGTTGCGATCGGAGAGACCGACTGAGTGACATGAGCGTAAAGCTTCACACTGTGGCAGCAAGCAACAATAGTGATCACAGGCCGTTATCACTCGTTTACTGCTCGTTCACGCCACTAAGAATTGGGTGCAATTCTTCGCGCACATCCCGTTCCTGGTGAATCGCGCATTCAACCCCACGTTGACCGAGTGTTGCAACACCTGCTGGACATTTAAATAATTGCGTCCAATGTATGGCATAAAGTTGCAGAATTCCTGTTGCATGCGCTCACCAAAGCCTCAAAACAACAAAAATTTCACACGATTTTGAAACACTGCACAGCACAGTCTTTGAAAGAAGTGATATGGCGATATGGCTATGGGTCCTCTCAGCAAAAGTGTCTTCAACCGTTCGAAAGTTCAAGGGACGCTTAATCCTTTATGACAAAATATTTCCGTGATGTCAGTGTACACACTACAACAATCAAGGGTTTAAGACACATACTTTCTCACGAACTTAAAAAACACATCATTGCTTCTGCCTTTGACTTTGGCCCCGACCAAGACTGTAACTAAGACAAGGCGCATGCCTGGCACAATTTTATAGGACCAAGGGCGAGATCAGCTAAAATCTCGTACGCCATAAGTCGAACTCCACTTCATTGGTCCGGCTCAAACCAGCACTTGAGATATTGTGGTTTGAAGCAAAGATAAAAATAATACTTTCTACAGTCAAATGCAGTGCCCAGTCAAATGCAAACATTAACACTACGAGAGGTTCACTTTACAAGTTTTTTGGCTCATTAGAAAAAAATAGCTTACAGATCAATACGTTCCATACCAAGACTCTTTTGAAGGCTACAAAACCGTGAATTACACTCTGAAATCTAATCACAATTCACACAGCACTCAACATCGAAAGGCGCAAGTCTGTGATTACAGAAGCTTGCCTCAAGAACTGTACCTCGGAATGATGTGTTCACTTTACTAGCATTTTCGTGTAACGCAGCTCTTCCCTGTCGAGTGACAGTAATTCCTGCCAGTGCAATACGTTTCAGCCTCTCGCGCACGTAAAAATGGCCCGTTTAAAGTGGTGTCGGAAGGATTTTTTTCCAGGGTGGGCACTGTGGGATTTTTCAACAATTTTTCTGGGGGTGGGAAAAAGTAGTAAAATTTCATTTTTCCTACTCGAAACTAAGAAAACGATCTTTCTTAGCTGAAAATTTCAAAATCCAGGGGCCCCCCTGCCCTCCTTCCGACGCCCATGGCCCTTGCACCAGTGGTGCGAAAACTGTGGAGCGCAAAGCGAAAGGCGGAAGGTCCCTTGAAGTTTCCTAAAAATGGCTCTTGAAGCTAAGAGCAGTGCATGTCCTAAGCCGAAAAAATCATATGGTCACAATGTAGCACGTTTCTGCACAAAGCACATTCAAATTCAGGTGCGAAAATGTTGAAGTAATATTCAGTAGAAATCTGGTTACAAACTTCTTTCAATTTAAAAAATAAACCGTGTTGTCAATTGTTTATAGCTCATTAAAAAAGCGTTGTGCTACTAAGAGGCTAGGAAGACTTTCGGTTTTCTTTATGTACCTTGTTTGCGCGCATTAAACACGTACATTTATTCTGTATTGTTGTTACTAATTAAGCAGTTCCTTGACGAGGCATTATGCTGTCGTCATTGTTGTGTTCACTAAAACAGCGCTCTTCAACCGGTGTGCACGGTTGAAGTCGAGCACCCTAGGGTGCATCCCGAGCACCCTAGGGTGCACCAAACTATGCGTAGGGTGCACCACTAAGAAAGGGTTCGCAAGAATGCATTACAAACTTGTCACACTAAACAGTTTGTTTTTACAAAAACTCTGTTACCAAAAATGAATCATTAACCAACCAATTACTTTCAGGATTTAACCTAGACTTTGTATATTCTAAAGTGTGGTGCGTAAGCATCAGACCATGCCAAGCTGATTGTCGTATTTAGTTTATTATTTGTAACTGATAAACAACAGACAATGAGCCATTATCAATTGAGTTATGTACCTGAGTTACTGAATTAGGGTACTTGCTTATTTAGGCCAGGGTACTTACAGACATGGGCGCAATTAGGTGGGGGACACGGGGGACGTTTCAGTAAATAGGGTGCATGAGTGGAAATAGGGTGCATGAGTTCGTCAAAACATCTTCAAGGGTGCACCATAACAAAAAAGGTTGAAGAGCACTGCACTAGAATTTGGTCATATATTTAGACTCGTATACACTGCGTTGGGGGATCTTTGATCTCCAGTCGCATTGCGAACATTACGAGCGTGTCTTTACGAGCACTAAACGAATTTCCGTTCAGATGCGTGATTCACAGCATCGACCGAACATCAATTTCCCGCAGAGCAATTGTACGCCTCGTTTTCAATTTTGTGACGCATACTGCAATGCACATATCCACAACCGCCGTGATACAATCTCCTCTCGAACTATCACCCAATATCTATATCGCATGTGTAACTGCAAGGACTGTTTGTTGCAAAGTTAAACCAACTCGTCTCAGCCAGGTCCCAGGGGCCTCCAAACTTTTTTACGAGGGTCACATACGCTGTTTCTCCACGGTTTGAGGGCCGCACATCTTACATAATGTGATTGTTTCTGGATATGTTGCATTCTACCAAATCCACAATTTTTTCGTAAATGTATTATTTTTTCATTGTTGACAAAATGTCTTTGAAGATGGAAGAAATAGCTTCGCGGGCCGGATGAAATGTCTTCCCGGGCCAAATTTGGCCCGCGGGCCGCAGTTTGGAACCCCTGGTCTAGGCTCTTGGTTGCTTAGATCTTCATGCATCACATTTTGGTAATGTCGCAACTCCATTTATCATATAAACGCGTTACGCACATAAAACCGTATACTTACAGCAACAGACTTTTACTTATTTTCATTAACTAACTGTCCCTTTACAATATGCACACGTACTGTAGTCTCACCTTGTGGAGGACTGCAGTCCAAACTGCACTGGTCCTTCGCAGCCTCCCACTCTTACCGGCAGTTTAGGAATTAGTCTGCTTTAACTTTATTACAGCAAACGACGACAGTGGTGGTAAGTATCAACGTTACAGTATTAAGTATCAAAGTTACCGTGTTATGCGTGTGTTCTTTGTTAACGACACATATTTATGCTTGTTTTGTTTCATCTAAGTGTGTGTTTCTTGTACTTCGTTGAGTGTGGACATGAAGACATCAAACATTAAATGTTTAAAAGCTACAATTTAAAAAAATGACTTCATCAGGTCCAATCGCGCGAGTCTCAAACACTGTAATCAGTCAAGTAAACTGGCAGTTTTATCTTCCTATCTGCTACTGTGTTTAGCTTTTGAGCAACAACGTACAATGCAATGATGAAAGTAAATCAAATTATCCACCACTTCGTATAAAATTCAAACTCGCTTATGACAACGTTTGTGCGAGGCCATATTTCTTGAATTGTAGGCAACACGCACCACACCAGATTACAGCTAAAGTGCCTGATATTGCAAACAGAAAACCTCTTACAAAAATAAACAATACATCATTGATGTAGCCTAGTGTTGAACATGTTCATACTGAAGTGGTTGCTGCTGTCGGATATGACGTTGCTTACTGTGTGCAGCTTAGCACACGATTCTGACGCGCATCACAGTCGCGTTGAAAATGCATACAAGGCCACTGCGCCTTTGATGTGCCAACCAGGGTTGCCAGGTTGACATTTTCAATGCCAAATTCCAGACATTTGGATTTTTATAGTGGTTTATCATGGGAAAATACTGTTTGGCAAGCACATCATAGTTTGGCATGTTTTATGACCTTTTTTTAGTGGTGTTGTCAGAACAAAATGCTTGGCATTTTTTAAAATTTGTTTCCTTTGAGCTTAAATTTTTAGATTATTTCAGCCTGTTTGGCATATATTGGTGTTAAATGGCGCGTTTGAGAAGTGATATGGCATATTTGTTCGCTCTGAACTGGAAAACCCAATAGTTTTTCTGAGTTCTCTGCAACTTCATTTTGTTGTAAATATTTTGTGGAATTTTGGCATATCGAACATATCAGACGCTTGTGTACCTGATTCAAAGTGCTGTGACATGGTGCATATTTGTATTTTCACAACCTGTAGTTTATTGGTTTAAACAAAAATAGGTATTTTTATTAAGCATTTTCTATAAGGGGAGATGGTACTTTTGGAGATTTTAACAACACCTGCGTCTCGTCCAGAGTTAATCTGTTCAACAAAAGTCTCCACAAAGGTAACGCAGTCGTTTCAATCAGCAAATTGTTTTACTAAAATTCGTTTCCATGTATTTTACTCATTTTCAGTCCTGAAAATTTCAAGCGAAGTTTTACCAATGAAATGATGAACAACTAAAGCAAGATTTAGAAAAACGAACGGGAAATGTATTCTCAACCACCAGCGGTGACCATAGAGCTAGCCTCACACAGAAGAGGAAAGCAAAACTGACCCCAATCAGTGGCGTGCAGAGGGGAGGGCGAACGCGGATCCAAAGAGTGAAATTACAAAAATTAAAATGCTGTAACTAGATGATTTTTCGCATTGTAAGGCCACTAACACATGCTGCATGGATTTAATTTTTCGAAACTTGTTTTGCTGTCAACACGTGTTTTTACGTATTCAAATACCAGTATTGCTCAGCTTCTTCAATACCAGGGACCTATACTACAGGTGTGCGGCGCACACACAGTCAAATTGATAGTGACGTGATTGTTCCAGATGATGTGATACAGCGAAAATCACAAAAAAACGATTGAAGGATAATAATCAGGGTTGAGAAAAACCCGGGTTTTAAAAAAAACAACCCACCTGTTTTTTTAATCCGTTTTTTTGACGTTTTTGAAAAGAAACAGGTTTTTGTTCTTTTTTTTAAAAAAACAAAAACCCCTTCTGAATTGTTTTTATTGCATCATGCAATATCACCATTTTCAGAATTACACAATAATAGCTTGTTATACCTATTATGGCATTTAAATTTGTGGGTAAAATAACGCACCCCATGTTTTTTTTCGCAAAGTGTTGTTGATCAATTCACTCCAAAGCGGTAAGGTATGCCAAGCATGCACACAACAAACCGGGAAAAGTCACTCTTAAACACACTCTGCAGTTTCACGTCAAGGTTATGTACATGCCCTGCTAGTTCAGCATCTATATAATGCATTTTTTCAACATTTGGTTTGGTATGTTCCAAAATCAGAAACAGCTTCGATGCAGAGAAGGCAGAAAGATTGGTTAAAATATAGGTCTACCGATTTTACGGAGCTGAAGAAGATAACCAGTAGAATTTACTCAAACTGTTCGAATTATTCTTCTCTTTTTCAAGTCCTTCAAATTTAGTTGCTGCTCGTTTTGTTTCGTTAAAAAAATTACAATTAACTGTACAAGTGTGCTGCTTATTTTACTTTAGTCACAGTAAATTTTTCAAAGGAAAAGGAAAGAGTGGGATTTTGGTCAGTTTTATTGTATTTTAAATGGACTTTTTTACAAAAACGGGTGGTTTTTTGGTTGGGTCCAATTACATCAACCCTAAAGAATAATTATGGATATTTAATTGATTTTCTGAAGCAAATTTCAAAACTGTCCTATTTTAACGTGCTTGATTTAGCTGATTTTATGATGCATTACTAGTTTCCAGTTTCGTTTTTTGTGCTAATACAGTTGCACACCTGTGCTTGAAATATATGCTTCGTTTCATGCTTCGTCAATAATTATTGCCAATGCAGCCGCATTGATCCGCACGGCTCACACAAACCCCTATCTGTTCTTTTACCTTTGTAATTGTAAATATAACAGTTACATGATAAAAAACGTAAGTTTTCTTGCGTTCTTTACACGCATTCTCAATTATTGTGTAGTTTACAAGTTTCAAACTGCCAACCCTGGGCGTCCGCCATCCGAGCCACATACCTTCTGGTCGACTGCTTTCGACGAGACATTTGCGCAGCCTTCCCATTTCGCAGTTGTGAACTAAGCTGACGTAGCACTGAGTGTGTTGTACTCCCCTGTTTCAACGCGTTACCGGATGCTTTTGCAGTTATGAACTGCTCTGTCTTAGGAGACCACTGATAATTTATGTTCATTACAGTGACAGATTGCTGCCTGAAACAAGGAGTAAAGAGAGTGCGAATGATATGCACAGGAATGCCGGAGAATGGAGGCATGGCGGAAGCATTGCCCTCTCTATTCTGTTAAAAGAGAGACAATGGGGTCAGAGGTGCTTTTTCATACAAGCATCATATAGGTAATTTCATGGTTTATCAAGATCGACTTGAAACAATTTATTGCATCTATCGGGCGCCCATAAAAATCAGAAAGATTTTCTATAATTTCTGTTATTATTTGTGAGGTCGACATTGTTGATGAACAGAAGCAAACATAATTGGTAACGATTTTCTTAGTTTTTTGTAAGTTTCCATTGCCCTCAACTCTTTTATTGCTACCGCTGCTCCGCCGTCCCTGAATATGCGTGTTGTGTCAACAAACTTCGCCGAAACGTTGGTTTGCAAACGTGAATGACCTCATATTGTGACGTCACAAACAACGTATATCCAGTAACAATGACCACCATACGCCACTGCTCAATACTAGAATTCGGAAGGGGGGTAGTGTTGCCACTTCTGATGTTTTAACATCAGATTTGATGTTTTGAGAGAAATTTCTGATTTCTCATGTTTTGGCGACAAATCTGATGTTGACAGGACTGTTACTTTTGTTTTTCACATTTCCTGTCATTTTAAGTGAAAAGAAGCTAGATTCATAATAATTTTTAAGTTTCGTTTTTCAGTCTTTCATCCTCATTTATGTTTGGTTATCATTCCAAACAGAAGCTGCGTTCGCTGTGTTGAGAATAACATTTATGTTACGCATGACCGACTTCTCCATTCAATAACGACACTTCGCAGTTTTCGCACTATTTCGGATACAATATTGCAATGCGGTTCAGCGCACTTTGTTAGGTATTGGTAATGGACGCATTTAGCTTATATAAAACTGTAACATAAAAATCTGGTGTTATCTGGTGTTGAAGAAGGCAACAATCCGATGTTAACGAAACTGATCCCAGTGGCCACCCTGAAGGGGGCATCCAATCAAGCAGTCGCCCCGGGCATCATCAGACCTCTGCACGCAACTGATGTTACGAGAGTATGGGAGTACTCCAACACTGTTACGAGAGTATCCCGGGCCGCGGTAAAATTGTCAAGCATTGACCGGTCCGCGGTTACAAAAGGGTTGGGGACCAATGCCTTAGTGTATATCAGTGATGGGGAACCTATTTATTATCACGGGCGGCATGAATTGTGCATTATCGCTGGCGGGCCGCAAAATCAATTAATTGTATCCTAAAACTCTACCTTTATCTAACTATGAGGAAGAGTGACTTCTCTTGACTTACTATCTAAGCACCTGCTTATCATGGAGCTTCGTTTTGACGCGATGTTGTGCTCTAACTTATGTAACGAAAATTCTGATGCGGGTCATATCAAATGGTCACGCGGGCCGCAGTTTCCCCACCCCTGGTGTGTATCTTTCAAGCACTGATTGTAGATATATATAAAAGCTTCTTTGGGACACCCATAGTTTTCTCAGTTCCATGTAGCTTGTGAAAAATAGGACCTATCTGTTTGCAACCATTTTCTTAGCCTAGAAAAGGTAACCAATTTTGTGTGATACCCAACGATTGTCGCAGAGAAGCTGAGGTATTTAAACAAGTGAAGACTTTTTGGCGGCCCCTTATTTGACTGCACCCCCAAACGCCTGGTCTGGATCCGCCATACTGCTTGTTACAAGGTAAATAAACGGGAGGCGGAGGTCTTGGGACTGCGGTCTGTCGGTGAAAGAGTAATAAGTCAACACAAAACAAAGCGGAATTTAAAGGCTACAGAACAATTGCATTAGCTGTGTTGTCTTGGTCGCCAAATTTTGTGTTCAAGAATAATGTTTAGGCATTCAGCTGGTCCACACGTCAAAAATGATGTACTGTATACGTTTTGGGAAATACTGGCCACAAATACTTTTCGAATTGCGACCAAAACTTTTCGAACTTGCCGCCCTAAACACTTATTTCGACAGAAAAAGTGTTCTGCTCATGAGATCCGCAAATAAACTAACAAAATTACTTCACACAGCAGATTTCGACCTGCTTCTTCGCGATTAAGCCTACGATTAATCTTTCGCGATGGTTGAGATTTTCTGCGCTATTTAAGAAACCTTGTGCCGGATTTGTCGAAACTTTGCTGACCTTTCTCGCGATGCTCAAACCAAAGCTTTGTCATTTGGGTCTTTGAATGGATTTCACTTCAGCTCAACCAGGGTGCTTCATGGTATTTTGCTAAAAGCATTGAAAATTGAACGCAGTTCTCAGCCGTTCGTTTCGCTAATCTCTAATCTTGTCACTGATACACTTGCGTCAGACTGCCAAGCTATGCAGTAAACTGCCTTTAGCATCGATCTTGCTTTGAGACCTTGTTAGCACCGCTTGGAAGTGGAAACAAAAAAGATGATGCCGTTTGTCGAAACATAGCAGCAACGGATCAGCAGGTTTAATGATGCTTCTAGGTGTTCCAAACAATTTAGAAACCGAGTGCTAGAATGTTATATCAGGCCTGCAACATACTCCCACAATGCTGGTGCGTTGCCTGAGTAGTGTGGTCTGACCAACATGCACGTTTTTCAAAGTCTGATTCTATTCGCATTTGCATTTTTTGAACACCCTGATTTTCTCCTTGCTTCAAGTCACCTAGAGCTGGTTTCTTGCACGCGATTGCCAACTAGCCGCCCACAAGTATACCTACATAGCAGGCATTCGCGACGTATCTCACTTCCTTGTTGTCCGACGGATGTAAACGTTGGTAAGGAGTCAGCACACGTCTTTTGTACCTGTGGTTCGCCACATCCGTGAAACATCCCACGCTGCTCCCTTACTTTTAAAATTGTGGTTAGCCATGTCGATCGAAGGATAGATTTCTCACGTAGCTGGGTTAAAAGTCTCACAATTTCTGACCCTAAGTGCCAGATTTTAAACATGCAATGTATAAGCAACAGTATGCAGTTGATTTTAAAACCAAGACGACTGTTTGTTTAGTTTAGAATAAACAATAAGATTTCTTGGATATCTCAAAGTTCTTCCTCTTCAAAGGGTCCGCCTTGCCAAGGAAATGTTCAACATTTAGGAAGACTTATGTAGAAGGCACTGTACTGTAGTAGGCAGTGCCATAACAGCCCAACTCTGGCCTCCACCAAAATGTCTACAGGGGCCCCCCTAATGCTGATTCATAAAAAAACGTTTTCGACGTTATGCTACATCTCGAGGCCGAATTGCCTTCAAAACAGAATATCCTAACTGCAGACACAATGTTGGCAGAACCAGGCCCGTAGCCAGGATTTAAGGTTTGGGGGAAAATACATTTTTAGGAAGGAAAGATTTTTTTAATCATATGTTTAAAACAAATTTTTATGAGCACAACAAATTTCGGTGGGCACAAAAAAGATTTGGGTGTTACTGTCCCCGAATGCCCCCCTGTGTCTGCAGGCCTGGGCAGAACTGTCGCCAGAAAGTCTTCCATTAGGAACCTTCATTTTTGTGCAGGGGGCTAGACATTCTGAAAATTTATATTTAATTCACAACATGAACAGCTTTTGCACATTGTGCAAATTAAATATAAATATTTTCCCGGAAATACCCATAAGAGGCTCGTACTTTCCAACTAAAAATTTTTGAACGAGCTTAACAAACGGTTTTGGGTCATAAATCATTGTCATTTACTTGATGGCGATTATTTAGAGATGTAATGAAATACAAATGTAAAAAAAATTGCATGACATCACAATCAATCCCATCGTTCAATTATCAAAACATTATTACCGAAAGAGCAAACATGAGACCGGTCATGGTAATGTCGCCGCGATGAACATTTTCTTTCAGTAGCGCAAATTGATAAACTTTACCATGAGCTTAAGTGAAATGTGCTTATAAAGCGTGCACATTGGGATTTTTACTGGCCGAAATACGCATGCATAAACCTTGCTGATGTCTGGACTTGTTAATCTCATGGTGCATGGCACATGTTTAGATTAATAACATTTTGTATCTCAAATCGCCTATGAATGTTAACAAATATAGACTAAGGCCTACGTGGGCGCAACGGTTAACAATCCTTTGACTGCACTACTCTGTTATGGGACAACTTAGCAATGATTGCTATAGACTCTTCTAACTACACAATTAACTCCATCAGGCTGTTTGAACAGCAAGCTGCGCAAATGTGTAACTTTGGTCGTAAGCACCAAAGGTATCTTGCTGCTATGCAGTACAACATAAGAGAAGACTACCTGGGCTAGACATAGCACATTTTTTACAATCACGACACAAAACACGTTGGCGAAGTGGACGTCTGACTTCTGGCCGCATTCAGATAGGTGTAGTGGTCACATTCGTGCCACTACATGAAATCGACAAAGTCCAAGGGGACAGCACCAGATGAATGTACTTGGTCGTAAGGCGCGGAAAGTAAGAGATGAGCGACAGACACCATAAAAAAGATACCGCGACCGCCTGGCGAGTATGTAACTCCCCATAGACAAAGCAGTGGTAGAGTGACCACGGCGTGCGATCTCTATTGCTGCACAGATAATCAACATACGACATCAATTGGCTCAATCACTTCCGGCAACCCTTGTGCAAGTGAAACCGCACCGGGGATCGTTCCGCTTCATAGGTATGTAAGCACTAGGCAGGGCCCGATAAATGAACGCGAGGCCCTTCAGGGCAAAGTCGTGACAGCGAGGCCCCCGAAACGCTTGGTGCAAGAGCGCAACTCACTCATGTCCAGTGCTGCCACAGGCTTCTCTGCAAAAACACGAGATTCACAAAAAAAATTCACTAGATTTGAAAAAAAATCACTAGTTTAAAGATTTTTGCGTCGAAGTTCGCAGTATTGCTTGAAATGATTTGGTTATTTACTTATCACCTAAAAACTTATGCATCATTTGCAAGTTTCTTAAAATAGATAATGCTGAAACCTGGAAAATATTATACCAATAATCTTCAGGCTGTTTTCAAGAGCTGAAAACAACACCACTCACGGAGTATTTTCGACCAATCAACCTATTATTTTATTAATTAGTTCCACTACAGTGTTCCTGAAAGGAAATGAAAATACCGTCATGGCCAACATTGCAGCAATAAATAGCACGGACATGAAAACAATAAGAAACTCAAATGAGAAACAGTTTTTCGTTCATTTCGTGCAAAGATTTAAACAACGATTCACGTAATCAATTGTATACTAGTTAAAAAGGGCTGAAAAATCAGAAAAAAACAACAAATCTTCTTCAAAAACATACTTTGCAAAAAATCACTAGGTCAGTCTAAAATCACTAGATCTAATGAAAATTCGCCAGGCGTGGAACCAGTGCTCATGTCCGCTCCTTTGCCTGCAGAGGCAGCTTGCGAAACTTGCTGGGGGTTTTGGTGTACTCTTGGCCTTTGTTGCGTAACAATAACACGGCAATAAATCTTCAAATGCTCGCTTCAAGTTACGGTAGTAGGCGTTTTGCTGCATGTGACCATGGATCCCACTGAGGGTTTTTTCCACCCAGATCTGATTTTTTAATCGACCTGTGTGTCTAGGTTTAATTATGAAAAATTGCGTGAAACCTATGTTTTTTGAAGTGATAAATTCATCGGCAACTTCAATGTGTTCAATAACATAAAGATAACTTTATAGTGTTTACATGCGCACATCAGGTGAGAAAGTACGCATATCGCATGAAGCACAACGTGTTCAACCGACTTCGTATTCTCATATAAGATCATTGTCAGGGTTATGTACAGTGGTGTGTCAAAGGTAAGACAAGCGAGGCACTTGCCTCGGCCCCCCCAAGGTATTTCCCGCGTAAATATTCTTCATTTTCGGTGAAAATTTTATTATCCGCTCATATAATATTTTCTAAACCACATCATACTCGTAATTCAGTACTTTGCCTTCAAAGAGGCCCCTAAAAGCAACTGCAATGTGTAAGTAAGCTACTGTGCTTTCAAAGAGCCCCCAACAACAACTGTAATATGCCAGTAATCTACTTTACTAGGGCGCCCAACAGCAACTGCTTTGTGTAAGTGCTCTGCTTGCAAAGGGAGCACAATAGCAACCGTAATGGATAAGTCCTGCGCTTTCAAAGAGGCCCACAATAGCAAATATAATGTGTAAGTAGGCTCACTACGCTTTCAAAAGGGCCTCCAATAGCAACTGCTTTGTGTAAAGTACCTTGCTTTCAAAGGAGACCAACAGCAACTGTTATGTATAAGTAAGCTACTTTGCTTTCAACGGGGCATCCAACAGCAGTTGTAATGTGCAAATACCTTGCTCTCAAAGGGGCCCAAAAGTAACTGCAATGCATAAGAACTTTTCTTTCAAAGGCCCCCCAACTTCACTGATTTCTAGTGCTTCATATTTCGATTTGGGAAGTCGAAGCTTTCTTTGGGGAGCTAAGTGGTGACTGAACTGAATTTTGGGCACCTGTGACAGCGTGACCCCCAATTGGGGGGTATACAGTGCGCCTGATACGTCTCTGATAGTAGGCACTGCCGGTACAGGACCGTCGCCAGAAATTCATCAGTAAGGGGGGCTTTACGTTTGCGCGGGGGGGCTTTGCCTTCATGCCGAGGGGGCTTGACATTCAAATTTGACAAAACTTCCACTAATTTATAGTGGTTCATATTTTAATTTGTGGGGGCTTAGAGCTGCGTTTGTGAGGGCTAAGCCCAACAAAGTAAACTAGTGGCGACGGGACTGTGTCGGTATGCTCTTCGGTATATAAAATTGGTATTTACCGCTAGTAATGACGTCAACCATCACTCCACATTGTTGTGCAGTCTAATGCTTGGGGTGTCATTTCCGGGCGTGAAGTATTTTCTGTGTATATTTTGTTGTCAAAACGGAACTTGTCCCGATTTCCGGAGGTTCTTTGAGCCTGCTTCTTTTCACCTATTCTTAAAGTACCTCTCATTGGAAATTTTTCTTGCTTGTATTATCGACAGTGGTGTAGTGACGCTGGAGATCCGTTCCGCCACCTCTACCAGTAAATGTGGGTCGTTGCCTAAAAACAAAAGCGAAAATGCATAGCAGAGCACCGGCAGTTATAAACTTGACACCACACTCCTGATTAGCGGGTCCAATAGCAAGTTTCAAAGATACTACTTTTATATGTCTGCTTATACGGAAACACCAACACATATTTAACACAAAAGGGCAAGGAATTCCTAAAGGCGTACATGGTCGGCTTTTGATTTCTGTTTGCTAACGTCGAACTATCATACTCGACATATAAGAAAATTTTAGTGAAAAACTTGATAATTTTGCGCAACAGTGCAGAATGTTTAGCAGATGCTGCTTCAGCAGTGGATCTGTGGAATCGTGTTTGATATTTGCAGGTCTTTTCACACGAAAATCCCCTTGAATAGAACTAGAGGAAAAAATATTTTGCATTTATCCGTCAAAATCCTTCATACAGTAAAGTGAACTCTTTGTGAACCTTCGCAAACTACTAAAGTTGGGACTCTTGTGCAGTCAACAGACTGCCTTTGAACCTCTGCCCAAAAGCATTGAAACACATCTATAAAACTTAATAAAGCTAACATGAACTGAAAATTTTTATGATTTTGCGCATTTGTTTTTTTCACTTGTATTAAAATCCTACATATTCTATACATATCTCAATTTGAATGAAGTAACACCGAGAATCAAACCACAGACATACAAAACTACCGTACTGCCGTGAGGTGTACGACTGCAAATCTGCGGAATAGCGCAAAGACGCAACTTTTCGACAATTTCCACCTTGTTTCTGTTTCGTCAGGCTCTTTTCCTGTGGAGGATTTTGGTGCCAGCACTCTGCGGGGGAAGTTGTGCGATTGTATTCATAAATATTCCCCTCGTTTGGGACGACGTGCGGTTCCAGTTTATGCTGAATGTACTAACATAAAACATTTATGGACAGGCGGGCAACCAGAGGGAGCGTTTGAGCCATTTGCACCCCCGAAAATTCAAAACATCGCATAGCAATTTTGACATTTGCAGAAACTTTCAATGAAGAAAGATGAAGTTTTGTATTCTAATGATTTTTAAGAAAAGTCTTATTTGAATTTTCTTTGTCCTACAGGTTAATTATCTCCTTACAAGATTTGTCTTGAGACATGGTTATCTGATCGAAAATTTCAAAAATTATTGGCATTTAACCACAAATATGCTGGATTGTCAAAACTTGGAAGATAGTTTGAAAATGTTGGAATTTCTAAGGCATTTTTATCGTTTTGTTCTTGTACCACTTAAAATTTTCAGAAATGCAGTATGCGTGTACGCTTTGATTTTGTTTCTTGCCTATCTTCTGAAGAAGAGGGTTTGCATACAATCTCGAAACGTCAACAATAAATACTGTATTGTTATCACACCAGTGGAACAAAGTTTTCAGCAGTAGACTATGCCTTTATCACACCAGTGGAACAAAGTTTTCAGCAGTAGACTATGCCTGGTGACAGAAACAGCATACTACTGTATATTCACATTGCGTGAGCGTTACGTCTGACTGGGGTTACCGTGGGCTACTATTTAAGAATTTTTTGCATTTTATGTTCATTGCTTAATCGTTGCTAGGATTTCACAGCCAAGCTCTAAGTTTCAAGGGAAATTCGAATTTAACAAGAGCCCTAAAGTTACTAGGTGTTGTTAAGGTGGTCCTGACAAAAGTGGCGTTTGCGAAAAAAATCGTACCTCGGTTGAATAAGTACGATGACGTCATAGAATGAAAATTCATGAAAATTTCCCCCTTCGAAAGCAAGACTAGTTGCGCACGTGATCATGGACATACCAGCAGAGGGCGGGAGGACGTTCGAGCAACCAAATCGTTCACAGAATTGTGGCCAAACGTTTTCAGCTATTTTTTGCAGACTTCAGCTATAAAGTCAGACTTCAGCTATTTTTTGCCAGATTGGAACTTGCGATTTCCTTCCTTTAATAACTGATTGTAAAGAATATTGCGAAGATGAACGCAAGCACTGAGAAATTTAAATAAAATGTGTTTTCACCTCTAAATAAATTCGTTTCTCTGCTGCATTGGTTCCCGACATTTTCCTGCGAGCGGATCATCGAGTAGGGGGCGGACCCTGCAGGGCGGTCGTCCCCCCTGAAACCTCAAAAAGTAACTTTATTCATCATGTTTTTGTACAATTTGGAAAATAACATATCGAACAAATTCTGAATGAGTCCTTCGCCATACCTGAATTGTCTCATTGTTCGCGATATGACGCCGTTCTGTCGTCAATTGGTTTGTTACAGCGGGAATGTGTAATCGCTCACTTCATCACTGTGTGTAACCATTACATCACTCTTACAAGAACAAAGAGATTATCCGCTACGAGACTATTGCAGTAGACTATCAGGCCCACATCGAAAGTAACAAAGCTGGGAAGCTTGGATTGTTATGTGAAAAAGTGACAACAGGTTGTGTTTCGAAAGAACACTTGGAGCATGGTAGTGATTCCAGTTTGATGACACTGAAGAATGTGCTACTTCCACTGCTGATGACAGCGATATGGGTAAGATTTCCATCATTTAGATGTCACAGTGATTCGATTTCTAATACTCATGACTTGTCATAGAGTAAGTTACAACAGAGACCTTGGGAGATCTCCGTGTGATTTTAATTTGCATTTTTATGCTCATCATAAAAAAGTAAAGGCTGAAAAAATCATTTGAAATATAATTCAATGTACAAATTGTAGGTCTACTGTTTCGCTGGTCAAAAATGAAAACTCACAACTTTTGTCACTACTGCGGCTAAATATAATAGCCCCCTTCGTTGCTAGCTGGATCTGCCCCTGCCCTCGAGTGTATCATTTTTTCTAGCAGTTCCACAACATAAGCGTAGCCAGTAGGGGGCCAAAGGGGCCATGGTCCCCCCTACATTTTTGGAAAACATGGTCATTTTGTGCTTTGAGAGGCGTTTCCCTTAACAAAATAGTGTTATTCGCCTAATATCAAACATTTTGCCCCCCACAAATTTTTGGGCTGGCTACGCCACTGTTCCCCAACCAAAAATTGTTTAGCTTAAGAAAATGCAATATATCTTGCAAAGTTGACATAACGGTAAAATTATGATATCAGATACGGAATTACCAAACTGAAATCGTTCGGGTAGTTACTACCCGTTGCTTTACCCGGCAGAAGCAGACACGGATCCGGAGTGGCGGTGTCGACTCCGGCAGGATTCTATGCGTTTTTTTCGAACAAGGATTGGAATCCGGAGTCGCAAATTTGTGAAAAAACGAATCCGGATCTATTTTGTATTTTCAGCAGTAGCAGGAGTCTGCGTGGTATTTATAAATGTCATTGCTTAAGTGCAAGCATTGCGGAATTTCGGTTGCATCGACGGTTGCAGGAGTCTGAACAGAGGTCGGATTCTCAAATTTGAAAAATTTCCGGACCCGGATTGAAAACAGTTGGAACAGGGACGGAGTCGGAGTCTGAAAATGTCACTCTGGCCACCTCTGTTACCCCGTAGTACAATAGTTATATTTACCAATATTGAAATGCTGGTGACCAATGTTCATCATACACGGGCCACGTGGTACAGTGGGATGGAGCACACGATACTGAAGGTAGTATGCTGCGAGCCGGCCGAATTCCGGTCAGGTCACATTGAAGACTTGAGAAACGGTACTTGTCCAGCGATCGGCGTTTATGGATGGGTGTAAGGTAAAGATTCACGCGCTGTGCTCCCACTGGCCTCCCACAATTACAGTATTCACTACGAAAATAGCCGTAAGGCCCACGGCACAGAGTAAACGGAGATGGGCGCCTACATGACACTCCACACGGAGTAGTTTAAACAGAGTAAAATCACACGTTTTCTATCATTGTTATCATGCAAAAATTAATTATAACTTGCGGACTACCTGCTCCTGCAGTTGTCCGCAAATGCCAGGTGAGAAGCACTGCCCTAATAGGTGGATGACAGTTATAAAAGTCCTCACGACTGCTGGTCAGGTCAGCTTACAGCAAAATCCAGGAGACGGATCTTGTTCGAGAGCTATAGCTGTGCACGGCTGCACACCATCGGTAACGATATTGGTGGTTCTTTGTAGTTATTCGTGATGTAGCGAATATTTTTGACAGTGGCGTAGCCAGCCTGAAATTTTGTGGGGGTGCAAAACATTTGGGGAGGCCAAATTTTTTTATTTTAGGCGAGCAACAATATTTTGTTTGAAAAACCGTCTCTCAAAGCACACAATGATTAGATATTTCACAAATTTGGGGGGCCATGGTCCCCTGGACCCCCCTGACTGTGTCTATGATCTCTGATAAAGACTATTCTCAGTGGTGGATCTCAGAAAAGAACAAAGTTGGGCAGGGCTTCTCGCATGACACACTTGTGGAGCTTTAACTACTGCTTTTTTCCGTCCGTGACGTAGTTCAAAGTTGTTTTTTTTTTCAGTAAAAGCTGTTCCTCTTGCCGTATCGCCTTCAACCGCACAACATGCTATGCAAATAAGCTTACACCCTGGTGGTGACAAAGCGGCAAAATTTGTTTTTGAAGAAACTAGCTGGAAACATAGCCACATGCCACAACACTTTCGAGAAGGATCCTTGCCATCAGGATGTAAGCTTGTTTGCAAACGGGCTGCTTGACTCGCTGCGAATTACATTGTTGTTCTCTTTAGTAACTAACAACGCTGGCAGTTGACAGTGGTCGTTGCACAGCAACCTCCTCTTTGTGTGTGTTTTGTGATAGTTTGAGAAATTGTGAAAGATTTGAGAGAATGCACGCAAAACAATTTAACGTTCTAGTCTCAAGAGAATCTGTAAACTTTATAACTACCTTTCTTTTTCGAAGTGCCTGCGAAGAGCAGTGCGCTAGTAGAAAGGGTTGCGGAGTTGGAGGTAAAATATCCGACCTTTCCAAAATTTCCGACTCCCGACTCCGACTCCTCAACATAAAGGGCATGAAATTTGGCTGTTAAAATCAATGGAAATCGTGGTACACAGCAAGAAATATCTGTTTCAACAAAAGTTTCAAAAGAAATGGCGCCATTTCAACAGGAATCTCCAATTTAGGAGTGTGATGTAAAAAATGATCCAATTGGTCATCAGGAGTCGAAGTGGGACAAAAAAATCCACTCCGACTCCCAGTGTTGTTAGGAATCCAACTCCACCCAAAAACCTCCGACTCCGCAACCCTGTTAGTAGTGATATTGATCGGAATGCAATGTCGAAGTTTACGTTTGAAAGTTTCAAAAAGACGAAACGAATTAAGTATGTAGAAGTTGAAAACGACATTTCAAAAATTTAAATCGTTCATCCCAGCAAAACCCGCTGAATGAATACATCTTCATACACAGTAGAGTCCTGCGCTGGGTGGGTCAACCCGCGCTTGTTGCGGAATGCGGGTACCCGCATTTGCGGGGCGGGCGCGGGTTGAACTTGGCGCGGGTGCGGGGAGGGCGCGGGATGAGAAATTCTTGGTGCCGGCAACTGAATGTTGAGCTAAAGCGTATGAACTTAATCAACTCAAAAATCGCAAAACACGCGGATGTACTTATTGTTTGCCAGCACTGCGCTTAGGACAACAGGCCTACGCATTTATAAAACAAGCATCAGCTTAGCCAGCTTGTGAGGAATCTGCCTGCTTGCCTCCGCTTTATTACATTATGATGTAACGACCCATTGTTGCGAAACAGTAGCTCGGACTCTTGCCATGTGGTAGGCACGGTGGCGTACCGAGGGTTTCGGTACGGTGGCGTACCGAGGGTCAGTTTGGCGCCCGCACCCAACCCGTTCATGGCAGTACAGTATAGATGCGAAAAGTGAGTTCTGATAACAGTAATGGGGCGTCAAAAGCTGGATCGGGCCCCGTAATCGTCTGCATTTATTTGTTTTTAGACCTGTCTGAAAATTTCATATGATTGTGACGTCAGAGAATTGACGTCAGGACCTTTGAATCTTGGAAATCATAACTATCGTAGAGTTAAGAATCTAATCATTTCGCGCGAAGCTATTCCCACTTTGAAATTTCGGTCACGATTGAACATTCAAACTGTTGTATTGCAACACTCCAAATCGCGGTAATACATTCGAATTGCAGCAACCACAGTGAAGGAAAATGCAAAAGCTAGTCAAAAAGTTCCATGACCGTCTGCAAAAATCTGCATGAATTTTAATGACGGAATTTTTGGTCACGAAAATCTTCTGATAACACAGGAAAAAATTGGCCATAGTTGCACCTTGTTTTCTAAATTTCAGGTTTGTTAGAGCGTTTTGAAGATGTCGAATGCAGCGTACCCGCTTGTTCCCCTCTCACCGTTTGGCCACTATAATCACTGGTGCGAGCTATAGGGACTAGAGCAGGCCTGCACAATAAACGGCCCGCGGGCCACATGCGGCCCGCAAAAGCTTTTCTTGCGGCCCCCGAGAGCTTTCTCAATTGCAGAAAATGTTGCGAAAGCTCGACCTCGAATAAGTAATTGTCGTTCCAGAATTTCTCCCATACTACAACGAAATCTTTACATCGAAATGAAAGAGACTTCTGTGTCCCGCAGAAAATTTATGGTGATAATTTGGCCTTTCGAGCTTTCTGAATTGTGCAGGCCTGGACTAGAGGTTTCTGGAACATGCGCTTCCATGTTTTTGAGTTTTTAAACATGATAAAGGGCTAACTGAGGGAAAACTCACGAATATATAAAGAGAAGGACATACAGAAGAATGTATATGAAAAACTGAAGGCAAATGCTTTTATATAAAACGAATATAAAATTGCAAAATCCTGAAACATTTCCGTGGATACAACACTTTGAAGAAGTGACAGAAAATAAAAGAAATACTGCGATTTAATGCTTTACTTTTAATTGCCTAACTTCACAGACAAAGTTTTCTTGCCTTGATGGTAAATTTGTAGATCATTTCGTCAAAAAAATGATATAGTTTATGTGCCACATCCATTAACCTAGGAAACACCTAACGCCAGTGACGCTCCATGAGAAGTTCTAGGTTAGCAGTTTTGTGACCTGAATTCGACAGTCATCTCCACAGGGGTGCTTAGTTTATAGGCCAAAGTATATAAAACACAAGTAGCAGTAACCTAAAGGTTCACAATAACTAATATTCTCAATGCGATTGCACGGTTGCAACTAGAATCTTGCAAAAGTAGTCAGAATTTATTAAAACATCAAACAAATAAAAATCATCATTACTACCTTCAGAACCACATTAAATCCATTTCAACATGACGCTTGTCAAACCATCAAAACGCTAAAATTTTCCTAAACATCAGATCTGTTGTCGTATACTTAGCTACCAGAGGTCTGGTGATGCTCGGGCAACTGCTTGATTGTATGTAGGCCTACGCCCTACCAAATTCTAGTATTGACGAATGTGAAAAATACAGGCGTTTGAAATACGTAAAATCTTGTGTTGACAAAAAACAGGTTTTGAGAAGTTGAATTAAAAATAATTCAGAGTATTTTCTGTTTTTACTGCGTTAGTTTTAATCATTCGTTTCATTCTGTGGCCTGAGGCATCTCTTTACAAGCAAATTCTTCCATTCGTGGCTATGCATTGAGGAATTAGATAATGCATTTATTCATGCAAACACGTATCACAAGGCCCACCAAAAGAAGATTGGCAAGTTCCCATCACATCCATGCTAGTAGTCAATAAGCGGCGAAAAGAGCGACGACCCGTGTTAGTAGTCAATAAGAAGCGTCTGTTTACAAGATTTTAACAATATCTACTTTTTGTAATGTCACTCTTTGGATCCCTCCCTGCCTTGGATGCACGGGGCCGTCGCTCCTTTCGCCCCTTCCCCCTCTACACGCCCCTGGTAACAACATATTGCAAGTTTCGCCGCTGCTCTAAACGCACGCGCAATATAGCATACTGCATGCACTGTGAACGCTGGTTTCCCATCCCACTGTGACGCAACTATAAAGCCATAGCGAAGTCCGGAAGTTTGCAACCCTGGCTACAGTGTTGCCATTTTAGCTGTTTTGTTGCTAGATCTAGCAGGTTTTTCTCACTGGTAGCTGGAAATTTTTCAATCTAGCAGCTAGCTGATTTTCTAGCAGTACTTTTAAAACTGTTTAGCAGGTTTAATAGGTAACAAATTCCTGGTCAAATATTTGTTCCGACAATTTTTAGAGATGAAAACTTTTACACTTTCTTCATCAAAAAATTCTTTACCTTCGTTCTGGCGCTTTATATTGGGCAACACAAAGACCACCAGGTACAACTAGCTGCCTTTAATCCAGTGGTTCTCAACCTTTTTTGAACCAGGCCCCACCTTTGTCTTCAAAAAAAACTCTGGCCCCACCAGAACTACTACATGCCAAAAGTATTTGTTTTTGCTCCGTCACTGCACTGCTTACTACCTGATATGAATTATAAATGCACAAAGTTTACTCAAATTTATTGCGATACTCAATAACATTGCTAATGGGAGCTCTGCACTTGATGCTGGTTACATATCTGTCCGATTCGAGGTTTCAGTTTAGTCAGTTTCAGTCTCAAATCACCACGCTTGGTGGTTTCTATTTGAATAAGAGCTGATGATGCCTACATCGTAGGCGAAATATATACTCTGTAAGATCTTATAGTGTCTGATTCTTTTCTGAGGAAGGATTTCTTTCCATAGGCAGTGTTTGGTGGTTTCTAGTTGATTTCTCTTAGCACGCAGCAAATCCGCAACAACGCTAACCCACATTCGACCAAACAAGATGACGAAAAACTTATCAGTTTTTGCCTTGTCAAAGTACTCGAGCGATGGTATTTCTTTGTGCATTCCTCAGACAGCCACATCGCGGTTCTTTTGACCATGCAAGGAGTTTTCAGGAATTCATCTTGCTGTAGCTCACATAATTCCTGTTGGCATTGCTCTGATACTGCAGATAAATCTACTAAAAGTGGCTGAGTCAAGAAAGGTGGGAACTCCAATGCTTCATTGCTTTCAAGTCATGAAGTCTTTCATTGAAGTCATTAAAGAAGTATTTCCACGTGCAGCGATAACTGCATTTGCCTATTTAGTGTTATCACATTCTTTTAACCAAGAAAATTGGACATAGCTTTTTGACAAAAGACTGCTTCTGCACAAACTGAGAAACGTCGCAAATCCAAATATCTTTGCTTTTGCATCGCAAAGTGTTGCATCGGCTTCTTGGAGCTGCTTGTTTAAAGAACAAACTTTCTCAATAATATCTTCTAAGTAGCTCACATAAGCTTTGCCATCTGTGGTCATCAGGAGGATCATTTCAGATTTATCCTTCAAAAACTCACTGAGTGGCACAAATAGTTACATAAATCTATTTAGGCACTTTGATAACCATCTTACTTCGGTGTGGAGCAACAATCTCCTATGATCAGTGGCGTAACTGACGAGGGGCAGGGGTGCGAACAGTCCCCCCCTTGCAAGATAAATCTGAAATATGGGCCCCCACTTAGCTTATATTTCGGTATTTAGTATGTTTTTGGTTTTCAGTAGATTGTTGTTTTATGTTTTTTTGGAAGTTTCTCGGAGTATTTTCCGCTGATTTTAGGTTTTAATATAGATATCCTCCACATCCAGATTCACTATCATTTCTCAATTTTTACTGAGGGTTGGCTGGTAGACAGGGGTGTAACGAGGTTAGATGGCGCCCGGGTCAAGAAGCAAGTTTGGCGCCCCCATGTCTGAACCTGAGCTCTTTCGTAAAATTTACTGTACTGAAGGAAGTACTTGTGACATTTTTTTAACTTTTCGGCGCTCCCGCAGTGATTCGGCACCCCTATCGTGATTCTGCGCCTGGGAAATTGTGCCCCCCTACACCCCTCGATACGCCCCTACTGGTGGGCCCTCTTCAAGTAAGATTTCCCCCCATGGCTCAAACTTCCAGTTAAGCCACTGCCCGTGATATGCATGAGTAGCCTCACGAAACCTCCGGAACACACGTTCTGCTTTAGCATTTGCTTTGATGATGGAACTGATACATTTGATCGCAGAAGATAGTATTTCGTGCAGTTTCGGAGCAACATTTTTTTTTTTTTTTTGCAACATTTTTCTAAATTTACCCTCTGGATAACACAATGCACAACTAACATGCTTGGGTTGTCGTCCTATATGAGTAAACAAGCGAAACAGCTTGATATCTACCAATCAGTTTGATTATGAACATTATGAACAAGTGCATTTTCATTTTGCATTCCACCCAAAATTGGTTCATAATGTCTTCAGCCTCCACGCCCCACCACAATTTTGCCACGCCTCACGTTGAGAAACACTGCTTTAATCGTTTGGATGCATAAATACCCCATTGCTATTACCGTTGGAGTTTCTATTATGACGCAGTGAAGCAGCTTCAATAAGAATATTGCATCATAATAACAAGCAACTGAATATCTTGGTGAAGCCTAAATGATTTGATTCTGTGCTTAGTGAGCACATTCACTGGGTTTAAAAGACTACACTGGCAGAATCTATTTTTATCCCACGACACATATGTTTTTCCAGGCCGTCCAGTTACGCCAAGAAGTTGTAGGCTTAATGTCTGGTTAGGTGATATTGAGTGCAAGACCAAAAATTGATACACAGCTTTACAAGTCTATTTTAAACACCTCAAAAATAGCAGTTTTTTTTAGCAGAATTTCACTACATTTAGCAGATTTCAGCTAAAATTTTGTGACATGGTTTTTAGCAGGATCTGACAGTTTTTCGTGACACGATTTAGCAGGTTTAGGTGACAACCATCTGGCAACACTGCCTGGCTATCTGAAAGCATTGTGACGCAGCCGGGAGTCAAACCAAATGCGGTCGCTGATTGCTGGCGACGGAAACTACGCCTTAAAAAAGCGTCACTAAGGTTCATAATTGCTCGCTTTGCAAACTCTGGTGATCTAAGATTTGGCAACTGGGTAGCAGCTATACTGGCAAGTGGCATTTCACAATCCACAGTACATTTTGTAAATCGTAATTATAAGCATCCACTGACATTTGGCATGTTGTACTTATTACGTAACATTCCGACTTCAATTTGGCGCCGTGACTCTTTCCGTTTTCCAATCCTAAAGTCGTGCTTGGTAAGGAATAATTCAGTCTAGCAGCCCTTCTAAATGGATAAGGCCAGCGCACAGCTGGTCACAACTCGATGGAACGTGATTTTTATCAACTCAAATCTGTTGACTGCTGAAGATCAGATCTCAGATGTGTGGAAAAGTTTTGGTTGCCAATGAAAAGAATGAGCAGCTTGAGTTTGCTTCTTGTTAGACTTGTCTAGAGGCGTTATGAGTTTTTAGTAGTTTTGAGACAGGTGCGAGTTTGGGACGAAAAAGTGCGGACTGGTTCGGGTTGGAATGGTGTTCGGGGCGGGTGCGTGCTAGAAGTGGGAGGGTGCGGGGTGGGAGCGGGCAAGATTTCTCAAACTTCTGCGGGTGCGGGGTGGGTTTAAATTTTGCGGGCCGGGAGCGGACAAAAAATTTCAACCCGCGCAGGACTCTAATACACATATGCTTTATAAGCCCCATATCACGGCCTCCCGACCCGCGGTAAGGTGGGACTCAATCATCCGAGAGGTTTGCGTTACATTAAAGCGTGATTCGAAAAATGGAATTCCAGAGCTGGCGCGTAGCGAGAAAATAATTTGGTGAGGGGTGAAAATTGTCTACTCGAATAGATAATTGATTTTACGCGTTCATGACAAACTTTGCTCAGTCGTTCAACAACTGCGGTCCAAATTTTGTGAGGGGTGACCGCACCTCTCACTTCCCCTGGTGGGAACTAACACACTGTGGTGCAGGAGGCGGGGGAGTAAGCACACCCCCAAAAGTTTTGATTTGGTGAAAATCTGGGCAGAATCTCTGAAAATCCGGGCGAAATCTGTAAAAACCTTCGCAAAATCGCTGAAAATCTGGACAAACTCCCTGAAAATACGGGCAAAAATAGAGCCCTACGTACTATTATTTGAAAAAAATGGCGACCAACGTGTGCAGAATCACATGAAGACCTTTTTTGTGGAGGTCATCCTAGAAACGTGCGTCATCAAAAAGAGTCCCAAAAATTTTTCAGGTAAGTTTGGAAAAATCGGGCGAAAATCCTTCGCACCCCCAAAAATTTGACTGCTCCTACAACTGTACTAACACAGATATGTACAAGTCCGAATCATCGCAATGTTATGAAAGCAGAGCTCAGGCAGATCATTGTTTGAAAGCTTGCAGCAAACCTAGAGCCAGGCGCGGACACAGGGGGTGCAGGAAATGCATCCCCCTACCAGGCCTAAAGAGGTGTTGACATGACACTTGATTTCATTGAAAATCATCGCAAAAATATTTTTGTACTGCACATTACTCGCTAAAGATGGTAAAATTTAACTTATGCTAACATTTAGTCAAAAACGCTTCTTCGTTTCATTAGATGAACTGGCCTTATTTATGAAACCTGATATAAAATAGTCAATGATCGCATGGGCGTCCGCAGGGCAGGGGAGGCAAAATGAGCATTTGCCCCCCGCCTTGAAATTGGGATTAAGAACCTAATATTTCTGGAAAAGCCTGAAGTCGGCATCTTCATTCGGATTAATTGATTTGATTCTTGCTGCCGGTGTAATACTCATATTGCACAAGAGCCAAGTTCGCTGTTCTGATGTCATGCAGTGATGTGCTTGCGGTTCACTCATGTTCCCTCCTTTGCCTGCAGAGGTGGGTTGCGAAAGTCGTGAGCGGATTGTCCTACTGTTGGTCTTTATTGCGCAACAATAAATGGCAACAAATCGGTAAAGGTTCACTTCATGTTACGGTGGCAGGCGTTTTGTTGCATGAGACTGTTGAACGCAGACATCTTGACAGGTAATGCAGCGAGAAGTGACATGCTGATAGCGGTAGGCTACGTACATTTAAACTTTGTGAAAAGAAGCATGAGTGAATCTATAGCAATGCTTCCATAAGTTTACAAAATCCATTATTAGTGGGAGTGTGACCAATGTGCCTGAGTGTCAAACTACCCTTATGTAGGCTTCTTTTCATGCAGTATAAAATTACGTGGCTTGTTACAGCAGAATACATCTATGCAGGCTTGTGGGAATACGTCTTAATCGTTAAGGTTTAGTTCTGACATCTGAGTGAATACGAACTGCAAAGCTATGTTTGCTGTGGCGAGTTTTCATAACTCAATTGGTCAATTTTCTTATTTTGCAAAACCTGCGTGGTGTTCTAATTGTAGTAAGTTTGTCCGTAGTCGTATCCACATTCAAGTCTACTTAATTGTCCGGTTTGTGTAGAAGGTTTTATTGATCGCTTTGGACGAGATCCCAGACGTCTGCAGCACTTGTTTCTAAGTAAGGGTTTCTGACTTCTCAAATGGGGCCCTCGTCCCCCCTTGGAGGCCACGGAGCTGTTCTCTGGGGGGCACGTGCAGAGGCCGAGCAGGGACCACGAGCAGAGGCAGAGGTCAAAACTAGATATTTTTATTGATGAGCACACAAGTGTTGAGAAACTTTTGAAGGGGGCGACGGCTCATGAAAGTTTGAGAACCGCTGTTCTAAGTGATACTGACAAGTTTTTCTAGCTGATCCCGCAATCAGGGAGAGAGCAACCGGGCAATTCGTCCCCGAAATTTTCAAAACCATGTTCAGTTGAATATATCAGCTGGGTGCGTCCCTGCTTGCTAAGTAAAATAAAGTCATGATTTGTGGTTTCGTTGAAAACCATGGCAATCCAACGCTTCTTTCTTTACAGATAATTGCAATGCTTACATGAAAAGAAATGCCCTGGGTTGAAAATCTGCAGATTGCGTACTGCGTAAACTGTCCTAACCACAAATCATGCCATGGTTTTGACTCTCGTGGCTTTGAAATCACGCCATGGTTTTGTCTCTAATATACCTGGCTATTGCTGCCAACGAAGCGTTTTTTGTGATTGTTGCCGTAACACGGAGCATTTTTTTTGTAGTGTAGAAAGGATAAAGCGTTTTGTGAACCTCCATTTGCATTGCATCGTCAGCAATGTTCCCTCTAAGGTGCACGAATACTCAGGACCACGAGAACTGTTCCGTAGTGAAATCTCATTCTCGCGCACTTGCAACATTCTAAAGCAATGGAAACTCCACCGAAAACAAGCAGCTATTTGAATGAAATGTGTATTTTGTTCGAATTTTGATAAGATTGTATATTTAACATGTAATTCACAAAGTTTGTAATTCATTAAAAACTCCACTTACTCGGCCCTAAAATAATCATGCTCACTAAAACAAATATTTGTTCAGTGTAAAATTATCTTAGAGGGAACACTGATCGTCAGCAATTTGAAAATGATAAACAAAATGTCGACGTTCCCTCTGGAAAAATTTCTGCGGACGCCCGTAATGATCGTGCTTTCTCGATTTCGTTTTTTCGTGCTTTCACTCATTACGAATTGTTTGTTTCTTTCCGTTCTCTTACTTTCGGTTACAAAATAAATAGAATCAACCCGCTTCTTGTTATTATTTCATCAAAATTACCTGCAATAACAAATGTTATGCACAAATTACTATGGGTGTTGCAGACTATTCCAAACGACAATTAAAAACTATAAGGTTCCCAATTTGAAGAGCACCGATCTAAACCGCATCCAAGTGACTACGCTCTCTTGCTGCAACATACAAGTTAAACAGCGCTACTGCACTATGCTGGCTACTGCCACCGGTAATTGTGATGTAACAAACGTAACCTAAAATGAGAATAAGTATTATGTCGTCACGTGAACTGTTTATCTCGAGTCTTCGATGTACCTGCGCCGACGTCAGTGACTACGTCAGATTGTTGTTATGTGCCACATTGATTGATGGTTCCGTAGCGGTGCAGTGTTAAGTTTGACCAGTTTTATCACTCAAGCCTCTTTAAACCAAGCTTAGACTTGTTTCCTCGTAAATGTACGTATGCGAAAGTGATTGATTTACCCAATGTGGTCATGTGAAGCATTGGATTGCAAAGCGACGTCGCATCCCCCCCCACCAAATCAGCCTGTGTCCGCTGCTGCCTAGAGCTTTAAATTGCCAAAAAAATGTGGTTGCAAACTCCGTTGATGTTGGCATGAATCGACGCGCTGCGTGAGTTTGAGCAACGAGCAACGATTTCTCGTTCGTGATTGACTAGAAACAGATTTCAGAGTTTAGCTCATCATTTACGGTTGACGCCCCCGATCTGCTCACCGACATCCAATTTGAAATAATTTAACTGCGTGTGATTCAGAACTGGAGAACAAATTTTGTTTCAGTGGGCTTAGACACATTTTATTAGCATCTCTTGCCAGCATTGCCGAAATTGACCATCCTTGCTGCAAAGGTTTTGTGCATGTTTGTAACTACCTGATTGTCTCTGTTTTCCCTGTATCGCTTACGAAATACGACACGGCTTAGATCTGGCACTGTTGACAAATCAAAATGGCCGGTATTTTTACAAAACGCATCTGGCAACCCTACTGATGAACATGTTATCGAACTACTCTCCATAAACTGAGTACCTACATGCAGATTTCCCAAATATGTGGCTTGTTCCTGAATGCGGTTTAAATGTTAATGACGTCGCTAGAGAAAGTCATATATCGGTAACGTTGGTTCAGCTAAAGTGATAAGCCATTTTTCTCAGAATATCAAAATTTCGAATTTCTCACCGTTGTAAAAGATCACGATATAAACACAAAGCGATACCAAAATACAAGGTAATAGCAAAAGCGCAGTAAAAAAAGAAATAGGAGTTACATAAAATCGTGGGGGGAAATGTTGATTCCATTGTCCTTATTCCTTACCCAGCTTGATAAGTTTCCAGCGAACACAAATACTTTTAACAGCGATGACTTTGTCAAAATCAATTTTGTTAGTGAATAGTCCACAACATTTATCAAATATTCCTTTAGCAGTGGACCTATGGAATCGTGTTTGGTGTTTGACAGATCTTTTTACACGATAATCCACTTGAATAAAACTGAAAGAAAAAATATTTATTTTGCATTTATCCATCAAAATCCTTTCAACGGTAAGTGCACTTCTTGTGGACTCTCGGAAACTACGAAAGCTAGGACCCTTTGTTAGTCAACAGGTTTCTCTTGGTATTCTGCCCAAAAGCATTGAAACACATTTATAAAACTTTATCAAACCTACAAGAACTCGCCTTAAAGCACAGCTGTGCTTTCTGCTGTTTGTCCACGTTACATTTCATGCTGACGTTGACGGCCTCCAACACAGCTGAACAATTTGTAAGCACATTGCGCAATTCGTCACACGGTTTAGCGTTTTCTGTAAGAACGGCCGTGGCTAATGAACATTTTAACACTCGGAAAGTTTCCTTGCACTTTCGAAGCACTCATTAGATTGTTGGCGTGATAAAGTAGAGCAGACCCTTACAAAGTTTTTTCAGCTTTGCACGTCTTGTAAAATCATCAGTGATTTCAAGGCTTTGCAAAATCGACGTTTTCAAGCAGCAGCTTCTTCACGCGCAAATAGCTAGTAAATGTTACATGAGCCAAAGCATGCTTCAAGAAGGTTTTGCCAAGTGCAACTGCATAGTATAAACCACCACAGTACAGACGAATAACTAATATCTTCTGTTCAACAGTTCAGCAACTGCAGCACTGTCTCTGGCTTGTTGTTTTTCGGCTCCGTCAGAACGAGTCGGGCACGCTCTTCTGCGCTGTGCCGAATAAAAACCTTCCACGCAAACAAATTCATCCATTCAGACTTCTCTTCAGGATTGACTGCGTACATGTAGTAAGTACGTTCGGGAAAAACAAGTCTGTCATGAAACGAAATAGCATTTAGGTTAAGTCTAGCACAGCTTCAATAGAACCTAGGATTTTTAGGCATAATGATATGATTGATGCTGCAGTGTGAACTGTTACGAGTTTATAAAGCAAGTATTGGTTGCCTAAAAGTACGATTGATCAGTCCTAGCTAAACAAAAAAGTGTGGTGGCTTTTTCATGAAAGGAAAAACTGGACACTACCCAACTTCTTTTCAAGCACGCTCATCGCTTTGCTCACTTTATCTGCATGAATCTAATTAGGTCCCACTAAACAAATACATTCTCTTCTGAAAAGCTGTGACCAGGGTTGCCAGGTTGCCCCTTTTGGGGCCAAATTTCTGAAATTTGGGCCCAATAGCACTTGCTGGTCCCAAAATTTTCGTTTGGCCCTTTGGCTCTTTTCCAGGATAGAATTGGGAATTTGGCCCTTGCAAAATTAGATCTGACCACCCTGGGTCCTGTCTGAGAAACCACATTTTTTGACTAATTGATTGCACATTTTCACCAAATTCCTAAATTTTGAAGGTTTGCGAATAAAAAATTTTGTTAGGATCCTTAGAGTTTCTGAGTTAATGTGAAAGTAAACTCATCAGAATACTTAGGCTGAGTGTTAGGTTACTTGGGGATTTTTTTTCGCTGAAAAGTTTCGGTCATTTTTTGCTGACATTTTGGTCACTGAAACATTTCGGTCATTTGTCTCACAGTTGTAGTAAAACTCGCCACAACAGTGTTTTTTAGCCTATATTTTCAAACATTCTGACCGAAATGACTTAATTTTTTTTCGGTCATTTCAAAAACGTTTCGGTGTATGACCGAGAACAATACAGGCAGTGAGAACTGTTACGTTACCTAACTTACTGTTAGTTAGTTGGTGCTGTTGCGGCCAGTGACCTAACTATATGGACAAGTACGTACGGACTTGAACCAGTGCTTTGTAATAGACTGCTCATTGAGCCATCCGGCTGGGCACAAACCGTTCGCATGTTCACACAGCGTTGTACGTAACACGTGACTCAATATTCATGCCGTTCGTTGAATGCGTTTTTCTACTCGCCTTTCTGTGCATGTATTTACGACCTCGCGGAACCTTACTTGCGCTCTTTTCGTCAGTAGTGCCGTGAGCGAGTTTCTCGTCTGACTGATCCATTGACTGTTTTCTGTGATATGTTTGCTTCTGTATCGTGATAAAGGACAAGTCGCTGTTTGTGTTATGGCCGATAGATGTTGCCGTTTTGTGTCATTAAAACCAGCGCAGAACTCGAGGCAATAATTTGTACAGTATCACCTCTCAAATCCCCTGTCTGCTTCGTGTCTCAAACAGCCGCCAGCCTGAGTAACGCTTTCATCATCGCATAGGATAGAGTGAATCAGATTCACAGTCCCTGCTTGTGTGTTACAGTGAGAGACAGGTCAACAAAATGGTGCTGTGACCAGGATGTGGAGGTCGTGCCGAGTTCAGGCCTTCACACAAAGAACGTGCGGTCGGTGTGGTTCGTTGTAAAAAGGAAGGGATGTTGTTATAATCTCTCCGGTGGTGTTGCGTCGATTGTGTGATTCACCACGAACGGGATGTGCGTGAAGAATAACACCATAATATATGTAGCGCGAGCAAGCAATAGTAAGAGAGATTGCGGCGCATGGCCTTTGTTGCTGCTTGCTGCCACGGTGCGAAGCTTTGCGCACATGCCGCTCGGGATTTCCGATCGCAACAGTGCGCATGTTTGTTGGTTTTGTTTAGATTGTTGTTGATCGCTTTAGCACTTATCGAGGTTGGTAAATTTTTCTCAGTTTATGGCCACACATGGAAATTAAGTTGTTCTGTTACGATCTTTCATCATGTACTTGTTTTGCTATTGAGCTACAATTGTGATTGAGGAACATTGCCATTTAATAAATTGCGAAGTATGGGTTCATATGACTTTGTAACTGCTGATAAATTTGGAAAAATGGTTAGCATTTCTTTGCCCCTTGTCTTAGAATTTGGTTCTTTTCTGGACTGGATTTAGCCCTTTGGCAAAAAGTAGATATGGCAACCCTGGCTGTGGCTTGCAGGGTTAACCGGGAAGTGACAACTGCGCATTTATCAAAATCACACAACTAATCTTAAACATTTCGATCCATCTGTTTCTAACTAAAATGGACAGCTTCCAAAGAGCATTCACCATAGTATGAACTTTAAACGTCGCCTAAGAATCGGTGTTTTTGAGCATTTAACTCTGAAATTGTAAGCTACTGAGGGGAAAAAACGAAGTGGGACCGAATATTGATTTAAGGTTAACATAAAACTGTTCGTGCATGTGAAAGGACAAGCGTTTGGTTGACTAGAACAGAAGAATTTACATGGTTGAAATGAAAATTTACTTTTCCAGTATCTGCAAAAGAAAACAAAAATAAAACCTGCAGGCATTTTGGACTCGAAAATATTAATGCAAGCATTTACATGCGAAAACTTTATTTGCTTGATTGCGTCTCACGTAATCGCTTACCCGCTTTGGTTCGATTAGATTTTTTGCAAACAGTTGGTACTTTGACGATAATCAGTTTGTAGTTAGTGTATTCCTGCGAATACATGCCACTCACCCGAAGCAGTTCGGCTTGGCTTGACTGTCGCCTTGAACGACTGCTGTGCATTGGTGCAAATCCAAAGTGTGTAGAGCTTTTTCTTCCTGAACGTAAGATTTTCAAGAGCAAAATGCATATTTTATGGTTCTTGTAGGTTTACCCAGTGGTGTAGGAGGCGGGGGTGCAGGGGGTGCAAGTGCACCCCGAGAAGTTTTGATTTGTTGAAAATCTGGGAAAATCCCTAAAAATTTGGGCAAAATCCCTGAAAATCTGAAAATCCGGGCAAAAAAGACACCCAATGCTGTTTGACTTCATAAGATGGCGCCCAGCGTTTGCAGAAAAACAAATTAAGACCTTTTTTCGGAAGTCACACCAAAAAAATGTCTTCATGATCTTTGTGAGAGAAAATTTGTAGGAAAAAGTTGCACAAAAACTCTTCAGGCAAGTTTGGGGAAATTCTGGCAAAAATCCTTCCCACACCCAAATATTTGCTTGCTCCTACACCTATGGGTTTACCACAATGAAACTCAACCACAAATGAAACTCCACAAATGAAATTCAACTAAGCACTTTTGTGTCCTCTCATTTTAAACTACAATCAATTTGCAATGCAGTCTGCATCTGTATTCACGTCTGCCTGATCAGTAACTACATGAATCAAACATTTATATCTGCAAGCTGCATGCAAGATATTGGCCTTCAGGACATTGATAGTTCTTTCCCAAAGCAGATAAACCAACATTTGATGTTTCTGTAGTAAAAAATATTAAAAGTAGGTGTTAAAGGCCTATGCAATGCCAAACAGTTGCAGGATCGTGAAAGCCACTTCAATGGCTCTTGAGGCAATTTTCGGTCATAAGTCGCCGACCGCAGAAGCGTACCGAGTTCGGAATGGGACAGTTCGGCGCCGCTGTTTCGGCGATGGACGTTTCGGCGGGTTCTACTAAATTCAAATAAAGTCACTGGTTTATCCTCATGACATCACACCACCAAAACTTTTCAAGTGCCAATTTATCTTTTTTTGAAAGGAGCACGAAAATGCGCATCTTATTAATAAAGGACAAAGGTTAAAAGCCTTCTAGTTGGAGCCCTCAGGCCTTTGCTAAAGGCCTAAGTAATACCAAACAGTTAAAGCTTCAAACACTTTCAATATCAGCATCCGAATGCTGAACAGGTTACAGCTGAAACTACGGTCTGAGCAATGATGAATATTTTTCTTGAAAAATTATTTTGAGTGAAAATATTAAAATAGAATCTCTTCAATCATCCCTAGTTCTCGAACAACTTTCAACATTTTCCCGCGGTTTGAACGCTAATCATATTAAAACACGCTTTTTGTTTCACCAGAACTTACCACTGGTTCGTCGAAATACTTCAGTTCGTAGCCCCTCAGGGTAAACCAGCGAATCTTCCAGTTCTGCCAAAGCAACATTTTACGACGGGCAGAACTAAATTAACAGCTTTTTGATAAAGCGGTCATTATAAAATATTAAACTTAAGTTACGGTTTTGCTAGAGTACTCAAGAAACAATCAAACAATTGCCACATGTCACAAATGTATGAATTGTACGCCTAACCCAGGACCGTAGCCACGGGGAGAGGGCATTCGGGGACAGCGCCCCCACAAATTTTTGCGCCGCCCCAAAAAATTTTGTTATACCCGGAAAAATTTGTTCTAAACATACAATAAAAAGAAAAGTATTGCTCCCTAAAAATGTATTTTGACCCCCAAAACCTTGAAACCTGGCTACGGGCTGGGCTAACCTACACGGCCAAGACAAAAACTACCATTTTGGCAGCAGTGCTTCAGCGAAACCTTGAGAGTTGCCCAAGATATTCACACTTACCTTCACGTTTCCACCGCGTTTTGTGAGAAAACCATTTCGATTGCAAAGACCAATGTCGTCCCATTTCAGCTGCAGGTCGTCGCACGATTTAATAGCATTCTGCAAAATCTTTGCTCGTTTCGTTTTTTCGACGGACGTGATGCAAGCCTGGACTAACTGGATGGCATCGAAGATCTGTTTCAAGTCCGCGTGATTGGATGGTGTGAAGACCGCGAGCATCTGGAAGTACGTCTAAGCTTTACTTACTAAAATTAAAACGCGCTCTCTGATCCGTATTTTGACACAGACAGCAAGAAACAGTCATAAGATCGGGTAGCAAACATTCGGGAGACTTTCAAAAGGTTTGAATTCGAAGTTCCTGACATTTAGAGCTATGCCGTCTACAGGAAAACAATAAGTTTTATGTGAGTTAAGCAAAATGTCGGAGTGATGTCAAAATCGAATACACCAAAATAACGTTTGCTAGCATAAAGGTTAGCGACAGGTAGATCGCGCATAGAAATTTGATGTTTGACTTCTTGAGACAAACCTAATCTCGAACAACTCGTTCAACAGTCATTAAACAATGCGATTAAATTTTGAAGCTTGACGAAAAGAAAGCCAACATCACCGCATAAAATAGTTAACAGTTAACAAATTTTTCTAAGTAGGTTTTAAGCTACAAAAACTGTGAAAAGACTTAAGCGGTGCGACCAGAAGTTCAAAAGACTGGCCTACGTTCCTTGACAGAGAATATCTCACTGGTTTCATATTACCGCACTACCGGCAGTCCCGTCGCCATGGGGGGCTTTGGCGGGCTTAGCCCCTCCAAACAAAGCTCCAAGTCCCCCCAAATTGAAACGTGAAACACTATAGTTTTGGTTAATTTTTTCAAGCCCCCCCCCGCACAAACGTAAAGCCTCCCTATTGAAAACTTTCTGGTGACGGTTCTGACTGTCGGTACGATAAATCATCATGCCAACTAATAAGTGTTTATTGCCATTCTCAACCTAGATCTGACTTGTGATTAATTACCCTCAGAAGGACTTGTAACTTGCATATGTGATGAAACGGCTTGGCGAGCATCATATCTAGCATGGCGACTTCGTTCGTGGTGACGTCGCACATAGGTCCTTCAGCAGCCCATTTCTGCATAAAAACAATAACAAAATCATGAAACAAATCTCTGCCAGGTTAATTTAATCTATTTTCTACGTCTGCGATCCTAAGTTTGACTTCAGTTCGCAATTCCTATTTTATCTACTAAACTGTGAACTTTTGGGTATGATCCACAGCCCAGGATCATATTTCAATTACCTGTATTTTTTGTTTTTCTTTTTTATGCCAAAATGGGCCTGTGGGAGCATGCAAACTTTTTTCCTCAAACTTTGAGGAGGAAAAGGGCAAACTGTTGAGGGGTGCTTGACTGAACAATCCGTGCTTTTTCGATTTCCTAGTGGCATTGTGACTTTAGATTCAGTAAAAATTAATTTTTCCGCCAATCAACTCAATCAGTAGACTATTGAAGGCTTCATCAGACTGGACTGGTCGTCTGCTACGGGCTTACGTTGAATCACAGCGTTGTTTATTTTTAATTTTAGCTGTTGTTAGTGCGCTACACCAGGTTTATAGAAAATTATGTATTCTTAAAAGTGAGAAACGCAGGACACTTCGGATGACAGAACACTCCAACATCCCACCTGGAGGTTTGATTTCAACGTAGACATTTTCACAACTTCTGACGCTATTTTCTCTGCTCTTGCATGATTAGCGCTGTAAATTTCGTACACGTGGAAGGAATCTTTCTGCGCGAAGAAAAATCAAGCGATGAAGAATTGATCTAGGAAAGGAACACATCCCGTTTCTATGACAGAGCAAATCTTCCGGGAACGGAGCCTCGAGGGTTCTTGAGACTTGTCTCGAAACCTGGTTTGGTGGGTCTCGGTATGGATAGCGAAGAATGCAGGTGCGGTGCTTGTTTCAATTCCTTTCCTCGAGACTTGCCATGCTTTAACCAGACACAAACTTTTGCTTGGAACTTACTTGAAAAAGTTTCTTGGCACACAGGCGTAGCCAGGGGGGTGTCAAGGGGCCATGCCCCCCAAATTTTTTCGTGCTTTGAGAGGCGGTGTCCCAAAACAGATATTGTTGCTCGCTTAAAGTAAAAAGATTTGCTACCTCCAAAAAGAATTTTTGTCTGGCTACGCCACTGGCTTCAAACAATTTTTTTAATCTGAAGCTCTACCCTAACCCTGACATTTATCCTCGGGCACTATCAAAAAAACGTTGGCCGAATTGAACAAAATTCATTGAATTTGAAGATCAAAAGTGGTGTGGAATTTTTTTTCGTCATTTGTGTAACTTGAAAGAAATCAACAAAGTTTTTGCGAGGGCCAAGTTGCACAAAGACAAATATGGAATAGTGTTCCGAAAAATCACTCAAATATGTCACTGAGGCAACAGAAATGGAGGTGAATACAAGCTTCTAGCTGACAAATTTTCAGGGCGCTTTTGGTGCCCTTACGAATCAGCTTACGAGTAAAATTCGAAGATCAATCGAAAAGTGAGCACGGATCAAAATGCAAAATAGTACCTATATAAAGCAATAGTGGGCAAACTGCGGCTCGTCGACATGTTTTGTGTAGCTCTTCCAGCTGAATAGCAATATCTCAAATTGACAGCGAGTTGTCGCCTCATATTTAATGTTTGTTTCATTTGTCAATGTCTTCACATGAATTCGTAAATTCGTAAGTTGCCAAGGAGTCTACGCGAATTGATGTAAGTCACTTTATGTGAAAATTGCTTTCTTTACCGAATTTGTATTGACACTACAAACCGATTTTGCGGCTCGCTGGTGTTGTTGGTTTTCTGCAAATGACTCTTCTAATGAACAATTTTGCCCACCCCTGGTATATGGATTCAAAACCAAAAACACTCAGTTGGCTTTCCCTTATCCATTTCTCATTTTTCACTTCGCTTCCACTTCCTCTACTCAGTACCCATGCAATCATCCCAATACATTCACATGTCGCGCTTTCTGCATGAACCGATGAGGTTATGCATGTGTTTGGATGAGCTGCTGAACATCCGGATGCAAATAAGTATTTCGCTGTTACTTGCCTAGATGGTTATTGTTCACGATTTGCGAAAAGGTTGAAACACGAGAAACCAATTCTAAACAGTAATTGCACAAGGCAACCTTATTTTACAGGTTGAATGCGCAGACAACATACCGCACATTGCTACTTGGTTTATTGTAAGGCACGCTTATTCTCTACACAAACCGTTTCTGCAAGGGTGTAAAAGCACAACGTGGCAGGCAGATTTCTCGAATACCATATACTTCGCTATTGGGTAACGGTGGATTGATTTCGGAAGTGCGTTTGAAGCAAAAAGGATACACCGTCTCGGGTTTTGCTAAAAAAAGTTCTAAAACCTCACGTTGAAAAAATCTCGGGTAGAGAAAAACTTCCCGAATTCTAGATCTTCATCACAGTAAACTTATCGAACATCATTATCTTCTAACATTGTGTATTCCACTTTTTCCCTCGAATGTTTGCTCTGCAATTGGGCGTCACTTAGTTATGAGGGGGTTAGGTATTTTGCAAAAACATTTCAATAGGGTGAGCACTTGTAATCCAATAACCAAGAGCACTTACAACTTTTTTAAACCCTCCTCAAACGAACTTGAAAAAGCGGGATTGGACAGCAAATGTCGTTGGTTTGCTCTTCGAACAACATGCCCAATCTTGCATCAAATTTGTTTTTCCATGCGCCAGAGTAAGTCTCAGCCAGATGAATACGTTTATTTTTATAAATTATGGTCGTCAGTGACTTCAATATATTTTAATTGCTTCTGTTCTGCTTGCTTACACACACCGCGGGTCGCGTGTTTGAGGCCCCTGCAGTATACAGAGAGCTTTTATTAATGCACAGCCGCCATAACTTATATTTTAAAATTAAATTGCATGTACACGGCCGCATACATTTTTACCGAAGGCTTCATGCGGCTGTACGGCCGCAGGTTGTGCACCCGCACATGGTGTGCGTCAGATCACTTCTGCTGTACAGTTATGGTTTTCACAAAACACAGGTTGTGACAAATGTAAGACTTGTAGCATTGTTACAACCATTTTTGGATAACTTGAAATTATTTATCAAATAAAAGAGGAGCCAAACCATTACGAAGGTTAAAAACATGATCGGTGATTCGTATTTATCTAAGTTTGAATATTCCTAAATGGTAGCAAGACCTTGGTGGGTTAGCAGATGCATTCAGGCATATAAAATTTTTCTTTGCTTTTCTATTTCAACACAATCTGATTCAACCCGGGACGTCGGGCGTGATCACGTGATTACCATCTGACGCCATTTGCTTCAGCGGCTTTTAGGACGAGAATAGCGCTGCGCTGGTCATATATTTTATACCCATTGTTTGAAGTTTAAATCATGGCAGCTGTGTTTAATTTAAACCGAGCGTGGTCCACACGCCGCACTACAATAGATTAGTTCGCAACTTTTACCATGCATGGTCAGATCACACTGCTAGTCACAAATAACCCGCAAGGATCAGCTTCACGTGCTTCCGCTGTCGCATATCCGCTAAATGTGGCGAATAAGCAAGCACACTTGCAACGTCATAATCTTGTTCTGGGTGGCTTGTTAGCAATATATTTAAATTAAGAAAACAGCGTATCGTTCCGACCATGTTACCAACTTGGGTGAAGCTGAGATTGTGACTGACGCGAGCTTGTTGCAGTTTCAAAGAGTTTTTGGCGAAAAGTGGACAACGGTACTTGATTAAGCAAGAAAAAAGCATGTTACGACTGAATTATGTACTAAAATTTCTACAGACTTTCTCAAAATTTAGGAAAGTGTGTTGCTGACGTTCTTGATCTTCTACACTTTTAGTTTAGCCCAAACAAACGGTAGTTGTTAAAACATTTGAACCAGAAAAATTTTAAATCGTGGAAAAAACAAAGACTTGCCTAAATGAAATTAATAGAATTACACCTGGCCAACCGCTGTTGGTACCCCTCACCGACAAACGTTACCCCATACATTTATGGGTGATGGTTAAGCTACGCACGCCGCAAGGAATGAATTTAAGATTACGCAAAAGTTAAGGTTGAAGCTGTTGTTGAAAGCGCGATCGAGAACCGTAATCCCGCACGACTGAATGGCCAATCGTGTCTCACTTGTGGAAATCCCAGTCCCAAAATGGTGGAAAGAACCGGTATGCAGATTCACAGGAACATAGTCTTCTTTGACCAGATGCGCTGCTCTGTTTTCGCCTGATCTTGCTCCCTACTATTATTTTTTAATGCAAATCTTTTGTCTGTTATTGAAAATAACGTAACACCACAAGGCAGAGGTCGGAAACTGGGTTAAATTGCACCAAATGGAATAAAATGTTGTCACAAGCTTTCCTCATTTAAATAAAACTTTTTCTGATATGCTTGTCCGGCTATTCATATTGGGTACAATATGTTTCGGTTCTTGCATAATTGTGGGCTAATTTCATTTTTCTTGAAATTATTTTTGGTTAATATTCAAACAAGTTTCCAGGCCCCTGCTATAAGGTAATGTTCGTCAGAAGAAAAGTTGAAACGCGTGAAAATTGTTACAAAAACAGAAGCACAAGTTAGTGCGGACCACAATTGTTTGGTTGGTGCATGGAAGACTACGGGATCAAAATTGATAGAACAGTGGAAATCTGAAGCTAAACATTGTTTTACATAGTCACACATAAATGTTGAGGGAATACCAATTAATTAGTGCAACTTTCTTGTGTTCGTATTAAACATAAATTGCTTCAAACCTCAAATGAACCAGTTATTCAAGGCAGTTTCCTATAAAAATTTCGAGAATGCTGTCAACTGTAACAATAGTATGAATTACATAAATAATCTTAATTAAATGCTTGCGACGGGCTTACCTTTTCAACAAACCGCAGACCTATCGACGACTCAGTCATTTTCCTAACGGCGTCATCAGTTGATGCAAGTTCCTCGTCGGGTTTTCCCAGATCAGAGGTAATGGCGTGCAACAAGTTGTCATGGATGTCCAGAACATCTGTTATGTTTCCGAACAAAGCTCTAACTTGGCCTTCGTCGATTTCATACTCGATTTTTTCAGCGCATATCTCCAAGTCGTCTTTGATCACCTGAAGGAAATGCAATCGACAATTTTAGTTACACGTGACCATTAAAAACATAAATTAAAGATAAAGGACAAAAACAAAAAAATACGTTTCAGACACTATCATGCTTCTTCACGGTGATTGTTGTGGATGCTTGTCCACTTACAATGCTTAGAAGCTTTCAGGTAACAGTATTGAAACAAAGCACCAGCCATACGCAGTTGAAAATTTTACGTTTTTGTAAAAAAAAACACGAGGATTCAAGAGGTTATTGCAGCAAGATAATATTGTAGATTAACTTACCTAGCATGCTGTAACACAACATGTTAAGCGTAGTTAAAAGTAATTTTTGGTGTGCTGGAAACGACACGTTTATTGCTATTACACTTGCAACTACCACCATAAAACACGCTTTGTTTTTGCTATGAGACCACCAGTTGACCGAAATTGATGCCAGAATTCTGGATTCGGCTTCTGAAGAAGTTCAACAACTTGATAAAACCAAAGTGGACGCGGTTCTCGTTGATACCACTAGGAGGCGAGACAGACAAATTTTTCACACATTGCACAACTCTGAGTTCGGGAAAGACAGCAATAGTCAGACGTTCGTGTTGCAACTTACAACCACTTCTTGTTTATTTAAGAAAATGTCCGTAAATCCGCCACTGAAAACTTTAAATCTATTCTCTAATATTAGTTTCGTTACAAATAACATTTCGTAGGAAAATGTGCTTTTATAGACGACAACATAACAAAAGTTAAAAATTTTTATGTGGCAACAATCCGTTTCGTATTTGCTTATTTTATTTAACTCCATCTTCGAATATCAGTTACTTAAACTTTGACTGCGTCATACTTTTTAAACCTTTTCACGAAGCACTCGATGATCTATCCGTTTTCGATGCAGTATACCAGAAAAAAACACATTTTAGATTGACTCCTCTGCGTCGGTTGACACAGTAGTCTGACAGCATGAAATAAGAGTTTTATTATCGGAGGGTGCAGAGGACGCGAATGACCCAATTCCTGTGAATGACATTTTAAGTTGCGTTTACTTTCAGAATAAGCGTCAAATTTGATGTAATAGGGCTCTCGCCTATTTTAAGCTTTCAACGTAACGCCTGTTTTGTTTGACTGATTGCTGAATAGCACCATTGCAACTGATGACGTGAAGCACACATCACGTTTATTAAAGTACATAGGCAATCGCGAGCGTAGCAGGGACAACATCGATTTAAAGTCTTTTCGTAGAACAAATTCATGAGTGCCTACGTCTCTGTAACACCTTTACGAGTTCAGAAACATAAGATTGCACAGCTAAGCCTCGTAATTTGTGTTTTTTGTGAAAATAATGCACTTTCGCCTCAAACAAAACGCTTGGATCTCACCAGGGATACTGCAGTATTTTACCTGCATCAAGGTTGCGAGCTTATCGAGTGCTACGCGCTTGACTTTGAAAGGTAAGCACTTAAACTTTTCTGCTCACAGTCCTATGTACTTGAGAAAACCTGCTCAACAGTCGAGACATATGAATGAGGCACTCATAAAATAAGGCAATCAGTACCCACTTACATTTACGATGTAACGAAGCATTTTCAGATACTCTCTTTCGCTCCTGACGATCTCCTTAATGATGGAACATCGTATTTTGGTCTGTTTGCTGAAGGCCGCGAAACAAGCATCAGACGTTGTTTTGGAGGGCGATGCACCATTTGACATTCTCATTGAAAAAGATTCAGAAAGTTGTCTTTAATCTTTACACAATCAAGGTTCGGCACTTAATGCTTTATATTATTTCAAGTAAGCTAATGGCAGTTCATCGAAAACCACGACCTAGTGCACGGAGAAAATGCATGCATTCAAAATTTAACCACCTCAAAAATTATTGGAGACGAACGAAGACCACAGAAAAATTCCTGTATCTTTACTCTCTTATTCAAACTGCTTATGGTCTAAACGAGTGTACCTGAAACAGTTCAAATAAACCACAGCTCATGTCCCTTAAAACGCACGCAGTCACGCTCACTCACCATACTATGGTCACGTTCTGCAATTGAAAATCAGCTCATTTTCCCCTTTGACGCTCCAACGTGACCCGCGTCTACACACGTCATTCGTGACGAAACAGTAGTTTCGCTATTATCTAAGAAACATGACAATTCTTCTTGCATTGTCATACGAATATAAAATGTTAGTGATATTTCCTGCAAGCAATTCAACCACTGTAACAGCACCGTAATTGTATTTCACTGCAATGGTGGTACTGGGATAGCGAGCAAACAGCTAAGGCAGGGGTGTATAACCATTTGCTATTGCCGGCCGCATTACTTTTATTTGTATGAAGTACGGCCGGCAGTGCCTTCGAGTTATATTTATGAGAAACGTTTAATTAAAGAATAGGTTTTATCCTGTATATGCCATTTACTTGTGCCCAAAAGTATAATAAAATGTCAAACATTTTACCGAATTTATTAAGTTAATTATTTTGATAAATAAACAGTGGTTGCTGCTACTGAATGGTAGAATTGATTAGTTTTTGACTTGTGCTGACAAGTGGATTGTCTTGTCAGTTCTTATAAGTTTTTTTGAAGTGCTTGTAACTTATTTTGATTATATTTGTTTTGAATTTGTGTGATAGTGGTGTATATTATAGTCATTTCCACATATCATATTGGGTAATGCATTAAATAGATGATAGCCTTTTTTGTCAGACTTGTAAATGTGTGTGCTCAAAATGGAACTGTTTAAAAGGAACATCACCACCCAGATTGTTACACATCGTGTCGACTGATTTTCTTACCTTGCGTTTGTTTTGCTTTAATATACGCCAGCACGGCCGCCAAATCTTATATTTTAAATTACAAGTGAACGGCCGCAAATTTCATTATCGAAGGCCGCATGCGGCCGTACGGCCCCGGGTTGTGCACCGTTGAGCTAGGGCATCGAAGCAAAGGAAGAGCTACTAAAAGAATATACAAAAGAATATAACTGTTTGTCTCGCCACTCACGGACGCCGGAGCAGCGGTAGCAGGGGGGAAGAAATAGAGTTGAGGGCAATATAAACTTATAAAAAACATCGTTACCAATTATGCTTGTTTCTGTTTAGCAACAATGTTGACCTCAAAGACATTAATAGAAATTCTAGAAAACCCTTCAGAATTTTTGTCGGTGCGCGAATAGCTGCAATAAATTTGTTTCAGTGTGGTATTGATAAACCATGAAATTACCTATGATATTGTTATAAAAAGGCACTTCCGGCCCCCCGTTACCACCCTTTTGAAAGGTCAGGCGGAAATGCCCCAGCCATTTCCCGCTTGCCGGCGTCCCTGTTGCCACTTCTGAGGTTGCTTGTTATTTACAGTTTTATTACGTCACAATCCACCAGTCTACTTGACAAACGTTTTGTGTGACCGCTTGAAGTGAAGGCCTGCCTCGCAGCACCTCTCGGTCTATGCTTTTGTTGTGATGATGCTAAAGTTGCGTTTAGTTTTCTTCGCTGTATCAAAAAGTTTCACTGCATTCAATATACAAAAAACTGCGTTTTTCGTAATCTTTTATTTTTCTAATTCTACTGAACACTTTGTAAATTTTCAGTAGTTTTATAGGCTAACGGTAATTCTATGACCAAGGCTTCTGCTGGCCAATTTATAAACCGTCTTTCGTTTTCTGGGGATTTACGATAACAAATTTTGCTGGCTTTTGTTTTTCGATTTTTCAAAGACGAACAAACCCACTTGCATTTTCTCGACTGAAGTCTACAAATGCAGACAACTGCTTGGGGATCTCTTCTTTTGAAAATCAAGCTTTCAGTGTGCAAGACATAAACAATCTTCTAGAAATAAACATTTTGTTTCTACATATCGATATCAGCAGACACAAAACAGGAGTGTTACAATACCCTAAACAAAAGATATTTGTTACAATACCCTAAACAAAAGATATTTATAATATGACTTTTTCATTTATTTACAGAGTACTCAATGAGAAGTTGAAAAGCAGATAGCCAGGTTCAATAAAAAGACATCTACTATTTTTCGTAGGAAGGCCTCAACATTTTTTTGACGTATGCCACTCAACATGCTTTATTTTAAATTCTCACACGCTGCCATTGGCAACCAGCAAAAGCGTTAATCGAGACGAGGGGAAGGTTTACCAGAAGAAGAAATTTAGAGATCTGACCAAGAGAAAACTTATGTTTCGTTCAACATGATTTGGAAGGCAAAATGCTGCCCAGTCGATTTAACTTTCTTACTGACTATTTCTCAGCAGTAAAAAAATTACTGTAGCCACTAGCATATGCTTCATCAAACGTTTTAGTTCTACCGGCTTAGCCCTAACTTTGAAGGTAACACCTGCCATTTTCATCACCACGTTGTCACTGTCTCGTGAAAATGCGTTTACCCATGAAGTGCACCCAATGAAAGTACAGTACAGCAGCTTAAAAACTTATCTTGGAGCAGAAGATCACCATTTATCTATACCATGAACCTGTAAAAACTTGCAACTTGTGCCTAAACCCTTCAATGAATTTGGAACAGACATACTCATTAGTGTGAAAATGGGAGCAAACGTTGAGTTAGCAGCACGTGTACTCTACTCGCGAGAGATGTGTTTAAAGTGTGACAAGCAACTGCAAAATCTTTGCCCTAATTTTGTGGTATGTCTGTGATAAATCAAAATTGCCAGTCTACGAAAAATGAGGATCAACCGAAATTTTATCATTTGTAAGAAAACCAGGTCCGCAACCAGGTATTCGTTTCGGGGTGCAAAATGATTGTAACTTGTTGTTGTACCTAACAAATAAACATATTTTTGAAAATTTTGGGTGTGTCAATTACCAGGTTGCTCCCCTGGTTGCCAGCCTGACGAAAATTGATGGAAATGTTTGTACCATGTTCGTATATGGATCATTTTTGTACAATTAAAAGACACGGGCTAAGTGGTACAGTTGCTTGAGCACGCGCCACCAAAGCTAGACTGGGTATGATTCCCGCTTGGGTCATACTCAAGACTTGAAAAACGGTGCTTGGAGCCTCGTGCTCGACGTTGATGGGTTAAATAAGTGCATAGAAACGGTTCACGCGCGGTGCTTTCATACACGTGACTTTAGCTATGCGCGGAAACGTGCACGCAAGAGAAGCGTACTAGGTGGCCTTGGTACTAATGAATGACGATTGCTGTTGCCCGGGCAACATCATCTCGCCGGAGTTCAACCGCTTGAGCTGTTGCAGGCTTTCAGCAAGGCGGTCTACTAGATAGCCATCATTGTGGGCAATGCTGCTGACTTTGATTACTGACATTTTATGGATGTGTTTCATTGAAACTTCACATGTTTTGCTGTAAGTTAATAGTAGGCCATTTGCCTGTTTGCTAACAACTGAGTGTTTACATGCAGGGTGCATGCATACACCAGAACCCATTTTAATAAGCTGTTACAGAGGAGTTAATATTTATTTAGGACAACCTGTTAATCCTGGATACGCGTGTCACAATTTGGAAACCACTGGTTTAGGTTGCAGGTTGGGTTTAAGACCATTTGAATGTTTAAATTACCCTAGGCTCACTTGGTTAATTCCCTGATTAGCTTTATAATGATAACTTGTTAATGCTACTGATATTTTCATAATGAAACTATTTTTATGATGGCCAAAATTGAAACTTTCATGTCTTTGATTTGAGGCAAAGCAAGTGATATGAGGAAGTATATGTGTAAGTATTAGGTATAATTTGCAGATACCCATCACATAATATGCATGAAGAGAAGTTAAGTCATGTAACATCCCTAAATAGTAAAATAGTTACTGCTCATGAGTGACCATCCATGACAAATCTAGACTTAGGTCTACGAAAGTAGCTGCGTGGCTCACGGCGCAAGCAAGCGTAGATGAGCGATGTAGACCACTCGTGACACTCCGAAAGTAGGACAGAAAAAGAGTATAAATGAAACCGAACAGAATAATTTTTTAAAAAACAAAGCAAAATTATGATTGTCACTCCCTGGGTTCTGAAAATTGGTGCTAATACGGCAACAAGTGTCGGGTATTTTGAAACAGTGCAGCTTGGTCGTTTACTCTAAGCCCAGTTTAGTAGCCTCCAATGCAAACTCATTATTTCACAACTTCCGATGTGCCTCCTAAACCCTTGACTGAGGGAAAAGATCGCAAAAGATCTAAACAAATTGACCTGTTAAAAATCAAGATCTGCTGCAACAGTGCGTTATAAGGTTTATTCAGTTTATGACACGATCTTTACTGCCAGAAGAATGAAAGCGCATTTTGCCAAACATACAGTAGAAATTGAGAGCTGCGAAACGTAACCTGGCAACGAAGCGCTGGAGAAAAATGATAAATATATTGAGCTCCCCTGTCGCTGTCGTGCGTGTATGATGTAATTAAAATAAAAAGTATCTCTCTCGAAAATGAAAAGTTTGTTAAAAACTCGCTTAAAACCGACCGTCATCTTGGAGTTTGCACTATTCCGTTTCTGCTTATTTGTCAAATATCTACCGAATGCCTTAGTTTTCTCAAAACGATATCTTACGTTTGTGGCCTCTACTGCTATGTGTGAAGACTTGTTCTCGGTTCTTAAAGAACGTTTTCACCAACCTCTGACTGACAATGACGCACTTTTACAAGGCTCAACATTTGCAGTTTACTTCTAAGCATGATTTAACAAATAAGCTGTGAGGTAAGGACCTGATCTTCGCGAAAATTTACTGCTATCACTAGAAAACTGCAGCTTTTTTGACGATTCGAACAAAACGTCACTTACGGTAAATCTTTTTAAATTGTTTATGTTTTTGAGAGAAACATTTCGTTCACATCACGCACATATTTCTTAACTACCTGATGTGACTGTTTCCCAACTGCAAGGATATAATTCCAGCAGACAACACCATTGGCTTTAGTTCTCTATACAAGAATTAGGAGAGAATTAAGTCAAGTCACTGTAGTTGCTGACCCACACTTAAATATTCTGTCGCCCAGACGTTTTTTTGGCGCCGACACTGAGGAGGGGGCGATAGTCGTTTTGCCATCAAAAGTCGTATCTGCCCCGGATTTGTGAAAGCACTTGTGGCCAAGGTTTTACCACATACCATCTTCAATCTCTCTATACTTTCAACTTTTGCCCGTTAAATCCACAACTTTCCCTACCCTCTCTGCCGTGAATTTTTTACTTTGCCGACAATTCACAAAAACGTTATTCTCACCCTTGTATTTTCTGTGGTATATGACTATTGTTACGTAAAAACTGCTGACCCCTTCAAGCCTTCAACGTAGAAATGCATACATGTTGAAAATGATGGTTGTTACTACAAGCTACGCACAATTTTGAGCTAAAAATGTAATGCCCTGTTAATTCCTTCTTGTTTCGGCGTCCCTGCAGCTGCAAGTTAACTCACTCTGAAGTTTAAGTGCAATGTCAGCACTTGATTTGCTTCAATTTAATTGAGGTCAACCAAAAATTTCGCAACTTAACATTGTATGTCTGAACTGAAATCGGGAAAGTTGTGCTGATCGCGAAACTGAGACATAAAAGTAAACTGTTTATTCCTAAGCGATTTAATGTTAAAACCTTCACACAAAACTATAGGCTTCGTTGTACAGAGGATCAAACTTGTCTAAATAGTTTAGACCAGCATGTCCAACCCACGGCCCGCGGGCCGCATGCGGCCCAGTTAAGGTTTTTGCTGTAGTAAAAGTATCCTACATACTGACAACCTGTCCTTTTTGATAATCTTAAATTTGACATTTTTGATGCAGGTGGTCCTCAGTGCCACTTTATCACGTCTGCCCCATTGCATTTAGGATTCGAAGGCTTTCATTACATTAGTACAAGCTAAATTTAGTTTGTTAAGATCAAAGTAAGCCATTCAATGTGCGGCCCTCATTAATATGTTATTCAAGGTGCGGCCGTGGTTAAGACAGTGACATAATTTTTGGCTCAGTAAGCCACTTAGGTTGGACATGGCTGGTTTCGACAGAACTTCTCGACAGCATCACCAGAGCTTGTGACTAGTGTTCCGCAGATGTTCCTGGATGGTTAGCGAACAAGTTTGCTCCACTTTTCTTTTCAAACTTTGATTCCTAATTCCTTTTGAATTTGGAAAACAATACAAAAATATCTCGTTCTCTTGCCAATATACCTGTTCATTCTTCATTCATATGTTTGTTCCATTTTTCTTATGTAGTGCCTATTCTTTCTGTAGTACTCTTCTCCCTTCCAAGTGCTCACCCCATCCTCCCTGTACATAGGCACGCTTTACACCATCTGCATTTTTTCTTTTTCTTTGACGTTGTGCTTTCTTACTAACTCCTGTCTCATGGGAGTGGGGGAGTGACTTAATGACAGCTAAGGCCAGGGTTGCCAGGTTGACCCTTTTGGGCCAATAACACTTGCTGGCCTCAAAATTTTCGTTTAGCCCTTTGGCTCTTTTTTGGCCCTTTTCCAGGATAGACTGGCCCCTTGCACGAATTAGATCTGACCACCCTGGGTCCTGTCTGAGAAACCATATTTTTTCACTTTTTTGACTAATTCATTGCAGATTTTCAACAAATTCCTATATTTTGAAGGTTTTTGATTACAAAATTTTGTTAGGATCGTTAGAGTTTCTGAGTTAATGTGAAAGTAAGTTCATCAGAATCAGGCGCGTAGCCAGAAATTTTGATAGGGGGGCAAACAAAAACCAAGTCTCCAACATTTAAATATATAATGCCCCTTGGTTTTAAAGCACCATCCAGAAAATGTGCTTTTTTCTGGAACTTCTTTTTCTGAATAATTCTGTTCCGATTTAAACCGGCAAATAGAAAGTTTGCTTTCATTGAATTACCATGTTTTAAAAGTTTGTTTTCAGTAAATTTCGAAGTTTCTACTTTGAACGAAAGCCACCATTTTCTCGTAAAACTTCTCAACGAAGCGTTTGTGAAAATGTTGATGCTATATAAGTGCAAAATCTACAGTATGTTTTTTTCAGCTAATATTGCAGTTGAACAAGGAGTCGTCGCGGCCGTCATTGTGATTGCGCTTTTTATATTTACACGCTTGTGATGTACACCAACACACGTTTAATCGAAGCCGAGTAGCGACTTTCCTCTAAGACACGGACTCCTGAAGTATTAGTCTACAAAACTTGCGCGCATGCAGAAAAAGACGTGGATCTTGTCTAATTCTTGAGCGACTGGTTGACGTATGCAACTGATAACGTAAACGCTGGAGTTCCTCAACGCGTTAAAAAATGTTTGGATTTGATGTCATTAAACGCCATGAAATGCGACTGCGGTAGCAATTTTGTGCGCTACTTGCACTAAGCCTGCTTCCCATTAACGATTCTAAGGTATTTATCTATCTAGCTTTTCAGAGTTGACAATAAAATTCACAAATATTACAAAGACATTTTTTAAATTGGAGAGAGTTTACATGCCCCCTCAACTAACCTGCATATGTTTGACCCACTCAATCAACGCAAAGTGCGCAAACGGTTGTGTATTTGTGAAAACAAAGCCACAATCGATGACTACAACGGCTCTGCAATGAAATAGGCGTACTTGTCGCTGCAGCTTAACACAATGGTTGGTAAGTTGATATAGCCCAGTGGTTGCCAAAGTATGGATCAAAACCCAAAGAAGAGCGGAGAAGGGTCAAAAAATGGGTCACGCAGAGGCGATCCAAACTAGAGTTTTAGATTTTCAGCGTTACCACTGCTTGTCTGCATGGGCGTCGGAAGGATTTTTTCCAGGGGGGGCCACTAGGGGATTTTCCAAAATTTTTCCAGGGGGGTGTCAAAAGTAGTGAAATTTGGCTGTCCCAGTCGAAACTAAGAAAAAAAACTTTTTTTGCTTAAATTTTCAAAATCCAGGGTGTGCCAAGGTTCGCCCTGCCCCTCCCTTCCGACGCCCATGCTTGTCTGTCTGTAGCGTAGATACTTACGAAAAGAGTAGATTGCTGACATTAAAAACGAATTTAGCAACTTGCTGCCAAAAGTCATCACACAATCAGTATTTTTTTCATACGTTGTTTTAGGCTTGGGTCATGAGTTGTTCACCAAAGTCAGATTTGTGTCGTGCTAATAAACTTTGGGAACTAAGCGGTTGAAGTCTTTCTTTAAATCCATCAGTGTTTGAACAACAAAATCCACCTGACTAGGAAAAATTCAAATTAGTTTCATTTTGGTCACACGCGCTTTATCGAGAAAAGAGGTTGCAAGCCATCTGTAAGCAAATGGCAGTGTCAATGGCCTATCACTTACAAAATAAAAAGCATCTTTCTACTATCTTTAGGCTTTTCGCTGACTCTTCACGTTGCAGCTGAGTGCTGCTTTCAAATTTACTGTACTGTCGGATAGTGTGGCATTTAAAATCAGGTGTATGTTGAAACATTTTTAGGCTATGTACAGGTTGGATTCTGATTACTTGAACAAAACTTTTTTTTACTCTCCGGCAAGGTAAAGAGATATCATTGATGAAACCGTTAAGGTTCCACTCCACATATTGGTGATTGAACCATCCAGCAGGTCTACATACCATTACAACTAAATATCTAGAATAAATGCTATTGTTGCTAGACAGTGTCTATGGTCTACTATAATTGCGTAATAAAAAAGACTTTGAAACTGAATTGCTTCCCAGCCAAGGCATAAGCTTCAAGGCATACAAAATGTGTATCACCGCGATATTCACGAAATCAGTTGCAAAACTGTACACAGGCGCGGATTTACCATTAGGCTAAAAAGGCTTAAGCCTGAGGCCCCCGATTTCGGGGGGCCCCAAAATTTTGGGAGTAAGGACAATCTCCAGCATTTCTATTAACAATTATATTTGTATTTTTGTTTTGGTTAAACTCACTTTTTTACTATGCCGCTGACAAAAGATCTCTGTATAGCAGGGGTGATGGGCAAAATTTGTTCAATAGAAGAGTCATTGGCAGAAAACCAAAAACAACAACGAGCCGCAAAATCAGTTTGTAGTGTCAAATGCAGTTCAATAGACAATGCAGGTTTTGCATAAAACGACATACAACAAATCGCGTTGAGTCCTTGCCATGGCAACTAATTGTAAGCTTCCGAATTCGCGTAAAGACGTTGATAAATGAAACAAACATTAAATATGAGGCGACAACTCGCTGTCACTTTGAAATATTGCTATTTAGCAAGAAGAGCCACACAAAACATGTCGGCGAGACGCAGTTTGCCAACCTTTTATAGCAGGAGCAGGTCCGTAACCAGCATGGGACACCAGGGGACGAAGAGTTTTGTGAGAGTGGCCGAAATTTTTCAACTATGTCCCATAGTTATAAACTATGTCCAAAATATTTTCCAGAGGGGGAAGATATTGCACTATCCCTGGTTGCGAGCCTGAGCAGAAGGGGGCAATTGATTTGGCTCGGAAGCAACTTTGAGAAGGCCGCGTATAGTTTGAAGCAAGTCTCAGTTCAAGTTAGCCTCAACACTAACGTTTACTGTGACGAGTTGGAGGATATTTCAGATTTGAAGATATTCCTGAATGCTTCCGCGGGCCACTGAAAACGCTGTGGCGGGGACATGTGGCCCGCGGGTCGCTATTTAGCCACCCCTGCTTCCAGGCCCATAACCAGCTTGGGACACCAGGAGGGGCGAAGTGTTTGCCGAGAGGGGCCAAAATTCTTTGAACTATGTCCAATATGTTTAAACTATGCCCAACACATTTTTCCAGGAAGGGGGGGGGGATTTTCTAGGGGGGGCTTCGCCCATCCTGGTTACGGGCCCGCCTGCTTCTATAGTGCATAGAAGAATGAACGCGAAGAATTGAAGTGAATGACGATGAGCATTTTTTTATTAGGTTGAGAATTGGAAAGCTGATATGTTACCCATATAATGTGAGGAAAAACACGCCTGAATCCATTTTTCAGGTTACACGAGGCCAGTGAGGTACTCAATAAATATGTAAAGGGACTGTGGTCAGATAACTTCACCGCTGCCTTTTCGTTAATGTCATTGTGACTGTTTTTGTTCCTGATATCGAGGGAATTGAGGATAAGCAATATGTTTAGGAATTGGAACAATTTGTTCAGTGAAAGTAACGAGCACGTGTAGTGAAATTTGCATGACATCAGTCGTCGCAAACCTTCCATAAAGGCCCCAATTCAAAATAGCCTAGGGCCCCGAAAATTAAAATTCGCCTCTGACTGTACAGACACAAAATTCTACGATGTTCATTTAGAGCTACGGCTAATGCTGCAGCCAAGGGCAAAATATACAGTATTTGTAGCATACCAGAGTTAGCAGAGAGGAATTTTTTCGATGGTCTTGAAATGAACTTTACATCACCATTAGGTAAGATATAGCAAGCCGGTGCGCCAGAAACAGCGGCGACAAGCGTTACTCCTTATTTTACTTTCGGTTAGTGATGACAAGCGCGTATATACAAGTCTGTATTTCATTATCCCTAACTTCCGCACGGAGCTTAACCTCAGCCATGGCTTGATTTCTCCAGCATTTGCACTATACACAATATTTGCTAATTATGTGGCAATTGGTACACCATAGCGCTTTGATCAGGTTCAACTAAAAGCTAGTTTTTTATGCAGTTTCGTTGATTTGCACTGACGCATTTCTTTGGCTTGCACATCGGTCGCTTGATTAACCTGAAAATTGTTAGTGCTACTTTCGGAATTGGGGGGGCAATTGCCCCCATTGCCCCTCCCCTGGCTACTGATCAGAATACCTGTTATTTGCTGCAGTTGTAGAAGTAACAGTGAGAACTGTCACGTTACCTAACTTACTGTTATTCAGGTGGTGCACTTGTTTGCTGGTTTTGTTCAGATTGTTGATCGCATTAGCACTTATCGAGGATGGTAAATTTATCTCAGTATATGGCTACATCACGTAGTTGTTTTGCTATTGCGCTACAGTTGTGATTGAGGAACATTGCCATTTAATAAATTGCTAAATATGGGTTCACATGACTGGGTAACTGCTGATAAAGTTGGAAAATGGTTGGCCCTTTTTATGGCCCTTTGTCTTAGAATTTGGCTCTTTTTAGGACTTTTCTGGACTAGATTTGGCCCCTTGGCAAAAAGTAGATCTGGCAACCCTGGCTACGGCCGTCGCTTCCTGTCCCTGCATTCCTGATTGACTATTCTGTGCTTGTTCGGTATGCAGAAATTAACTGAACCTGTCTCATGTTCGAATTATTGCATTTTGTCACTTTATTTTTCCTTCTCACTTGCAACGTCTTCAATTTAATACTGATTTACGCCAAAAAAGGCTGACTTGAGTAGTCGACCCGCAAGGTCTTTAGCCAACCTTTGTGTCTGAAACATGTAGTTCAAACCAATTTGCAGAATTCATAAATCTTCAATGTTCTCCTCGTTTTATTTTTATAGGCATGCAGTTAATTTTTACTGCCCTTCGGTGCTTCGTTCTTAATTGCATTTCTGTCATTGTGATGCAAAAAAATAATACAATGAAACCAGCCAGAAGTATACCAAAGTGGTAACAAACAAAACCATCTAAAAATGCATGAACAAACCTACCTACCTACCTTTCCAGCAACTGACTGCCGCGCAGATATAAAGGTGACTACCAGGAAAACTGATTTTTCTTAACAAGGAGCGGCACACAAGGCTGTGGACGCTCCGACGCTTTTCAACTTTACTTTGCCCGATGTTCGATGAGCTGTTGCCCGCAGCGTTCACACCATGAACTGAGTCGAGACCGACAGTCGACTCATCGGTGTTCTTTTTTTGACGCATGACCGATGTATCCCTGGTTTCGTCAAATGCCAAGAAAAAGAACCTTGTTACGGCAACTTCACGTCGCCGCGTGACTCACCGCGTTTGGTTGAGCTGCGAGATTGTCAGAGACTTGTTTCAATCTCAAGTTGTATTGGCTGAGGTCAGGTCGTGTCGTTCCAGGCCTTGTTTCAGTTCCATCGTGTAGTTAGTGAAGATGAAGCGAACACTATGCGTGTAGGTACAGTAACTATCTATTCACTGGTGAATGGACTGAATGCGTGGTACAGTGTTGAGCTCAAGCTCAGCTTCCTTTCCTGATGATTTACAACCTCGAGTCTACCATTTCAGCAATAAGTTTCCACAAGAGCGACGCAGTCGCAAGGTCGATGCTATGAATGTGAGCAACTTCTGAAAAATTAAAACAAGACTTAATGAAAGCACACGGACTGTAGTTTCCAGCACACGCTATGGCCGTAACGCTGGTTTCACCGAAGCAGAAAATCAAATTCACACCGATCGCGGAAGGGAAGCAATGCGGCGATGAGTCAACCAAACACTTTTTCTGTGCCTGTGGCTTGCTCACTTAAATATACGTATAGTGTTTCCCTTCGTAGGAACCTATGCTGAGCTTTGGGGTGTTGCCCAGCGTAGAAGTCGCTTGCGAGGAATGCTGTCGTTGCATGCAGAGATGCTGGTTTCCCCAAACGCTACCAACAGGGAGCCAAGTCGTTGTATGAGTACTGTTCTAACTCCTGACTAAAACTGCCTGACATTTTAAGTTGACAAGCCGAAGCAAGCCGTTTGGCTCTCACCTCTTTGATAGTTCGTTTCACAGATTTCCTGGTGCACAAATCTTTATTTACAAAAAAGATTCTGCTAAACGAGGTCTCTGCGCGAACGCAGTGGAGCGCGCACACCCGAACTCCCTTGACGCTAATGACAAGTTGGCACAAACCAGACCTCACGTACAGAATACAATCGCGAGTAGGAAACGGCAATTCGTAATTCGAAAAGGTAAATCCACTATATACGCACCAAAGCGTTGTTTCATTTCTTCAAAAAATGGTTTAGGTGGCGCGTAGTTTCGATCTGAACAAACCTAAGCGAGGGCAAAAAGAAGTGAGACACCCAAAAGCTTGCAGTTATATTTCTTCACATAAATTTTACATTTTCATAAAGATAGCATACAACTTTACACCTGCTCCCATGCTCGAACGACGGAAAACTGCCAGGAGCAGTGCCTGTCTGAAACAATATTTTCGCAGGAAAGGGCTCAAAATTTTCTCTTGAGAAAAATCTCTTGAGATTGTGAAACAGCAAATCATTTGCAATGTTTTGTTCAACTTTCGCAGTAAAACGTTTTAATCGGCATCTAGCTTACACGCAAACGTTATTTCTAAAATAATATCTCTGCTCTATTGTGTTATCGCATAAACAGCAGAAAGCCCCGATGGTTTCAGCTTCGAGTTCAGAAAATAAAAGTCGAACAAAACATTGCGAATGATTTTCTGTGAAAGGTGATGGCAGATTTTCGCGAAATAAGTTATTGAATAGTAGTGAAAACGCAAAGTAAGTTGACCACCATTGCATTAGATCTCTGGAAAGGTGCACGTTTGCTGCATGACAAAATACAATCATCGTTGCACCAGCTCGTCCTAAAGCTGTGTTGTGTTTCAAAATCTAAGTCATACGACACGAGATAGCGCGTTTGTGCAGCCGCACGGATGAAATCTGCACATTCGCGAACTGAAAATTGTCCTTCAGTTTGTTTACTTTCTGGTTTTGCGTTCATTTCGTGATGAAACACAAAATATTTTTGTTTGTATTGTTCATATATTTAAATGCCAATATCTTTTTCTAGAGCTCAGTTGACAAAATTTACCTGGAGCGAAGCTTGTTCAGAGTATTATAAAATTACGAAGAAAATTCCGATTCTATTGTCAAAATGTTATGATCAAAATGTATGTTATTATCAAAATTCCGATCAGAATAACGTGGATAACAAAAATGAATTTGTTTCATTGTATGCTTGCAGTTCATTGTACTCTAAGCCTTGTGAAAAGTAAACGATTTCAGATTTTATTTCAAAGTCTTTCATATAAAACCTGCAAATGCTTCAAACGAGTGATTTCTGTCCGAGAAAACTCTCGACTGAAGCTTCTGTAGGGCTTTGGCGTGATTTCAAAGACCCACTGGGGTTATTTCACAATATGGAGCAGGGCGCACGCACATGAATCGCGCAAAAATATCACCCAATCAATCTTCATGTGCGGAGTGGATATCAGCAAATACAACATAGCTTGATGGCAAGACGCTTCTGAAACTTTATTCCTAACACCTTGGTTATTATTATCGGGCATAAAAGTTTTTACGGTCGACGTAAATTTTGCCAAAAACGCTTTTTTGCATACTTGCAACGGTATTTTATAAACGCGTACCTGGGTGTGAGATTCTTTGGAAATTTGTTGTATTGATTGACCAAAGTTTAGTTCAAGCTAATCCTTCGCAAAACACAACCACTCAGGAGGTATGCTTCGTTGTTAAAGATGTGAATTCGCAAGAACTTCAAGTCATTTGTATTCGGCTGACTTGCATACAGTCATTGTCTAAACATATGAATTGAGGTTACGCTGGCTAGTAGGCATTACGTGCCTTCCTGTTTATCATGAGGAAATAACGCTAAGGAAGCAATAGCCTGCCTGCAGTCATGTACGCTTGTGAGCTGAAATCAAGCTATGCACACAACTGTTGTACTTTTAATCGCATGCCCAGCACCGCGGTTCTTTTACAACCGGCATTTTGTCATAACGCGTGTGTTCCTTTTAGTGTTCCTTTCGGATCACAGACTTAACTTTGACTGTTCAGTAGAAGAAAGTTTCATCATATTCGCTTTGTACTCCCTTTCGGAGGTCACGAGTGGACTGCGGGCGCCCATCTTCGCTTACTCCGTGCTGCAGACCAAGCGGCCGACGGCAACTTTCGCCGTAAATGCATTCATGAGCGTCGGAAGGAATTTTTCCAAGGGGGCCCAACGATGTTGAAATTTCATTTTGCCAACTCCTAAACCAAGAGAAAAACATTTTTATACTAAAAGGTTTATAACAAAATATCAAAACTTCACAATGTAAGTAGGCTATTCCTCCTCTACCTCTCTTCTGGCACCCATGGCTGCATTGGTGGCAGGCAGACCAGAGGCAGCGCCGCACGTGAATATTTCCCTTGCACCAGACCGGAGTCACTTTTTCAGACTCCAATTCCGCTCCTGTTCCAAAATTTTTGAATCCGGGTCCGTCAATTCTTTTAATTTCAGAATCCGACTCCTGTTCAGACTCCGGCTACAATCATCGTTGCAACTGTAATTTACCCATGTTTTTACTTCAGAAATGACCACACAGACTCATGCTATTGCCGAAATTGAAAAGTGACTCCGGATCCTGGTCCGGTTTTCACAAATTTTTGACTCTGGATCCAGGTCCGAAAGAAAAACGCATAATCCTGCCAGAGTCGACTCCGGCACTCTGTATCCGGTCCCACCTCTGCCTTGCACCCATCCATAAATGTCGAGCGCTGGACAGGTCGCAAGTACCGTTTTTCAAGTCTTCGGTGTGATCTGACCAGGATTCGAACACAGCCTACCAGAGATGAGCATTGGACTACAGAATTGGATTGGACCGAAACCGAGCTATAACGAGCGAATTTGTTTGGATTTCGATTGGATGCGGACTGTAATCCGCTTCAAAAATAGGATCAGAACCAGATTTGGACTGAGTTAATGGAAAAGATTTTCAGCGTTTTCCTTATTAAAAACGTGTATTTTGTGAGTTTTTTGGACTTTATTCGGACTTGAACTTTGCATTTTAAAAATTGTTTCGACTATGGTTGGACTTGGACTGAGTTTTAAAATTTCAGGCTGGATCTGGATCCCAAAATATATAGTTTGCACATCTCTCCAGCCTACCATGTTAAGTAGCGTGAGCTCTATCCCACGAGGACCACCAACACTTACCAAATTTCCAACTCAAATCTTGTGGGCGTCATTAGGTTGGGCAGATTGGGCGCGTGCGCCCTTGAGAAAATCAAGTGTTACTAAAAGACACTGTCCAGATTACCAGTAAACTGTTAAAGAATCCGTACACGGCCAACTTCAGCTATTACAGTCTATTTGTATGTGAATGGGGATAACAGAAGCTTCATTACTGAGACCGTGAATTAGTGCAAGTTTTCAATTACGCTTAAATTAATACAACTTCTATTTCCTCTCCCTGTCAGAACGCCTACGAGCATAGACGCCGGAACAGGGGTGCACGACGGGGGTAAAGGTGCCCTTACATTACATAACGCAGTAGCATAAGTAATTTCATGATTTATCAAGAGCGACTTCAAACAACTTTATTGCAGCTATTCGCGCGCACATAAAATTCAGAATGTTTTTTGTAAATTCTGTTATTTTGTTTAAGGTCGGCATTGTTGTTGAACATGTAAATGCGAAGAGAATGGCTGTTATAGTGCGCTTTCACACTGAACTAAAGCAGAGGCGTAACATAGGGGGGCAAGGGGGGAGCAATTCCCCGGGTGCCGAATCACAATGGGGGTGCCGAATCACAATGGGGGTGCCGAATCACAATGGGGGCGCCGAATCACCGCGGGGTCGCCGAAAAGTCACAACAATGTCACCTCAGGTTCGAACATGGAGGCGCCAAACTTGTTTCTTGCCCCGGGCGCCATCTAACCTCGTTATGCCCCTGAACTCAAGCAAACAGTTTTGAACTTGTACGTCAAAGGGAAACTCCATTCCCCTGGGAAATTGGGACTAAGAATCAAAATTTTATATAAAACCTGACGTCAGCACCTCAATTTCGATTAATTTATTTATTTCTTGCAATGACACATTACTTACCGCTATGAAACTCACACTGGACAAGAGCCAGGCTCACTGTGGTGTCATGTTGGTCTTTATAGTGTAACAACAACATGGCAACAATCATCTAATGTTCACTTCAAGTTACGATAGTTGGCGTTTTTCCTCATGTAACTGCTAAACGCAGACATCTGGGCAGGTAATGCAGCGAGACAATGACTGCTGATACCAGTAAGCAGGGACGCCAGATATCGGGGACATTGCCCCCCTGACCTTTCAATAGGGGGGCAACGGGGCGGAGGTGTCTTTTCTTAACAGAATCATATATAATGTCATGGTATATCAAGATCGAATTGAAACAAATTTTCTATGGTTTCTTTTATTATTTTCGAGATCAACAGTGTTGTTTGACAAAAGTAAGCAAACTTGGGAATGATTTTTTTGTTTTTTAGAAGTTTCCATTGCCCTCACCTTTTTTACTGCCTTCCCCCTGCCCTACCGCTGTTCCGGCGTCCCTGCCTGCGAGAGTCCAGGCTTATAGCGTAATCCTCAAACGGAACAGGCGTTCATGCAATTAACCCAGTGGCAACAGAAAAGTACCTTTTTTCATTACCGCACACCTGGTATGCTGCAATAAAATAAACCAAGAATACCCTGTCGTTGGCGTTGACCAATGAAGTGCGGCAACTTTCTTTCCACTCTCAAGTGACAACTCACACAACCACTTTTTAATAACAGAAAAACTGTCAACTGTAGTGACAACATACGCTCAGCGAACGTACGAATTAAATTATTAAACAATCTTTATAAGACTTGTGTCAAAGTCCAGTGCTCAGTCAAAAATGTATTTGTTGTTGGTAAATGCTCACATATTTAAAGTTTCTTGAACAGTTTTGCTGCTGGCATTTTAACGTTTCACTCTGCCACAATCATAAAAATATCACTAGACGGTTTTGGTACTTATTACCAGGGGTGTAATGATAAAAAAGAAGTGTGGGAACGCACCCATAAAACTATTCATTTTCAGAAGCACCTCAAATTAATTTTAAAATTAGTATTAAATAGAGTATTTACTTTCATTGCACTACAAACAAAAACAAGAAAAAAGTGTGAGAACGCGTTCCCACACCCAAACAAATTGTGGGAACGCCGTTCTCCCGCGTTCCAGCGCCACTGCACCAGTGACGCGGTCTAGGACAGTTTGGCGACGAGCTGTTTCGGCGACGAGCCGTTTCGGCGACGGGACGTTTCGGCGATGATGGTCGCAAATGTATTATGTGAAAAAAATGTGTGCTTTTGAAATACTTTGAAGGTTAGACTACAAACGATGTTTGCTTCATAAGTGTGTTTGTTGTCATCCTGATGGCCAGTGCAGTTTCCCGTCCGTCAGGATTTTGGAAGAACTTATAGTGCGACCGTGATCATGTGTGGAAGGAAATATGGCTTGTGACGTTTATTTTTGCTGGCATGAGGCGTTTGTGAGTTTACACAAAAGTTAAGCCTGGACAGCATCTATTGCTTGATCTTTCATGCAGGTATCATTGCATTTCACAACTAATCTAAGAATATATCGTACTTTCTTGCCATCGGTTGCCTATCGGTGTACGAATATGCAGTAATGGCACTTCCAAATCCATGGTATGCATCATGAATCGCAATAAATACAACATGACTGGAACGGCCTGGGACAAGTGCTAGACCGAATCTTGCGCCTACACGCTTCACGACGGCAGTGCGAACTTTTGCACTTTGGTGACATTCATCCAAGGAAACCACATTTCACATTTCATCGCCGAAACGTCCATCGACGAAACGGCGTCGCCGTAACCGCGGCACCGAACTGTCCCATTCCGCCAGTACTGTACCTGGGGTTTCCCGCACCCGGGGACAAACTCAGTTTGAGCGCCACCACCCAGTCCGTTCGTGGCAGCATAGATGCGAAGAGAGATTGGGAGTAAATGGGTGTGGAAAGCTGACTTGGGCCCCACATATAGTTGTTTCTAATCCGGCCAGAAAACTTCGTATGATTATGACGTCACGGAATTGTCGTCAGGACCAGTGAATCTTGGAAATCATTAGCAATCGTAGAGGTAAGATTCTACGAATTTAATCGCTTCTTGTGAAGCTGTCCCTGGTTTGAAATTGCGGTCACGATTGAACATTCAAACTATTGTATTGCGACATTCTAAATTCGGTAATACGCTTCAATTGCAGCAACTAGTGACAAGAAAATGCAAAAACTAGGAAAACAGTTCCCTGATCATCTGCAAAAATCTGCATGATTTTTAATGACAGAATTTTATGGGCACAAAAATATTCTGATAACACAGCATAAAATTGGCTAGGGTTGGACCTTGTTTTCTAAAGCGCGAGTTTGTCAGAATCTTTTAAAGATCAGAAATGCAGCGTACCCGCTTGTTCCCCTCTCTGGTCAGGCCTGGTCACAATCAACGCTGATGCGAGGTCTAGGACGTTCTGGAGCATGCACCCCTAGAGTTTTGAGTTTTAGAATGTCATAAAGCAGAGTTAGGCAAACAGCGGCTCGCAGGCCAAATGTGGCCCGACACAGCGTTCAAAACAGCGCCTGCGAAAGCATTCAGGAAATATATTCAAATCGGAAACTTCCTCCATCTTATCAGAGTAAATGTTAGTGCTGAGGCTAACTTAACCAAGACTTGCTTGCTTCTATTTCCATTAGAAGGTACGGCCCTCCGCTGAATGCGGCCTTCTCAAACTGGCCCCCGAGTCAAATTAATTGCCCACCCCTGTCATAAAGGACTTACTGAGAGCAAACTCGCGAATACATGAAGAGAAGGAGGGACAGAAAAAAATGATTTGATACAAAACTACTAAACAAATATAAAATTGCCAAATCCTAGAAAATTTCTTTGGACATAATACCCTGAATATTTAACAGAAAATAAACAAAATATTGCGAATCTGCGAGGTAACGCTTTACTTGTAATTATCTAACTACAGAGACAAAGTCTTCTTGTATTTGCTGCTGCAAATTTGTCGATTACTTCGTCAAACGCTTATATAATTAAAATGTGTCACATGCATTCTAGGGTAGCAATATTTTAACCTGAATTTCGGCAATCATGTCCATGGAGATGCTCAGTTTATAGATCGAACTAATATAGAAAACATATAGAAGTAACTGAAAAGTTCACAATTATAACTAATATAGCCTACTCAAAGCTGTTGCACGGTTACAAGTAAAATCTTGCAAAAGTAGTCGGCATCTTGAGAACCACATGAAAAACATTTCAACTCGAAGTTTGTCAAATCATCAAAGCTCAAAAATTTTTCTAAACATCAGATCTATCGTAGTAACAACTAGGGATAGATGTTATAATTTAGGGGCCCGAGGCAAACTCTCAGGAAAGGATCCTAAAACATGCGAAAGGTACATATGGGACTAGGTGAATAAGATAATTAAATTTTTTCACACTTCAATTTCTGAACTAAATTCAAAACAATGCAAAAACTAAGTGCGAAACTCTCAAAGGGGGCTCCACGGCATCTCTGATAAAGGGGAGCTAACGGCATTTCTGAAAATAGGGGGCGAGGCAACTGCATCCTCTCTCCTAATATCCACCCCTGGTACCAACACACTGTAGGTTTCATCGCTGCTCTAAAAGCGAAGTCTGAAATTTCGCAACCCTGGCTATTTGAAAGCATTGTGACGCACCTGTGAGTCAAACCACATGCAGATGTTGATTGCTGGACACAGAAGTTCCGCCTTAAAACGTCTCTAAGGTTAGCAGCTGATCGCAAAGCGAACCTTGGTGATATTGATGGCTAGCGTAACCTGTCACTGGGATTCGACATTTTGTAAATCGTAATTATTAGAATTCGCTGACATTGGACATCTCGCAAATATTACGTAACTTCCTCCCTCAATTTGGCGCCCCCAAAATCTGCACCCGGGTGCAGATATCCCCTTGCTCCCCCCTAGTTACGCCATTGCACTACATCCTGCTTATTACAATCTAGTTTCTAAAAAAATTCATTTAAGCATCCTTCAAGCTACAAGCTCATGTCAATTCCATGGTAAAGAAGGACTTCCGGACAAGAAAGAGCCAAAGCCTTTACTGGAGCGAACAGAATAATTTCCATGTATTTCCAATAATGCAAACAAAAGGTCAGAAACTACTCATTGAAACCTGGAGAGAAGTTATTCGTTCGAAGCTTTTGTAAGGCTTTAGATACAATCATTAAAATATCATCTGAAATCTTTTGCTTTTCAAAAAGTTTAGAGTATACTGAACTCCAAATATGAAATGGAACTAATTCGTTTTTGCTCTCCACTTTACTTTGATAAGGGTGGTCCAAAAAGATGTATCCATGTTATGATCGCTATCGTTTCATGTCACATTTAACCAGGCTTCTGTTTTCGAGCAGCCTCAAGGAAATTCACAAAATGCTTGTCCCAATAAACAGATCTTTCAATGAGTTGAGTTATGCGCATGATCTACCAGAATCTTCCTTTGTTTGGGGACGATTACAAATTTTACAACTTCAGACCGATGCGAATAAGGCTGAGAGAAGTGCGTTGGGACAAACCATCAGTTAGCATATCGAAGACGATTCTGATTTCTTGGACTTCCTTTTTTCAGTGACGAGGAAAACACGCTGGTGGTCACTTGCAACAAACAAAATATGCGCTTTTGGACTCAGGCAGCCCGATGAGCATCACCATCGCCCATAGTGTGGAGGAAGTGTTTGGTGCGCGTTTTCGGGCCATACTTGTTCGAAGATGCTGACGGTCGTACATTGCATCATTTAGTTATTTTCTTTTGCTAATTGCACCTATCACTTGCATTTAATGACAAATTGATTATCCCAGTTTGAAATTTTTCTTTTCGTAAATACAGCGTGTACTTGATTTTTGTGTTACCGCCTTTCCCGTGAAGACAGTGCAACAGTCTCTCTGGCATTGTGCGAAATTTTGCTCTAACACCAATAAAGGCGCTCCTTCACAGTGATATCAATTTCGATGACCCTAAATAAAGTCGATTACATTGATTGTTGCTATTCACTTTAAGTTCTTAGAACAGTGACATCCCCTTTTCCAACTATTCCCCAAGCAGGAGATCTAGGTCTGCTGCTGTCTGGACGCAAATCCCGAAAACGAAGCTATTCCGGTCAAGCCGTGCTTGTAGTTCCGCTCCGCTGGGATGTCATGCTTTAACGCCCTTTACAGTTCCCTGTTCTCTGCGTTCATAAGCATAAGCGCACGGCTGTTTTCTTGGACGGAGCCGCTTGACCTATAATATTTGTTACTCCCCCGAGTGCTGAAGCTGACCATACCTTATCCTTTTCCCTGCAAAGTGAAGGGCAAATTGAAGAGGTTTCTCCTGTTTTTGAACTGCAATATTATTAATACAGCATCAGCGCCTCGATGGTCAAAGCGCCATCTCCCTTATTTCTGGATTTCCGCGTTTGATTCCGTAATTGTCGCTGCTCTGCTGTGCAGATTTTTTATTTTGTTCTGAAAGATAACATTGCTTTGCTCCGAAATCTCACGACCACCGTCCTTATTGGGCCCATTTTGATAAATTGTGCAACACTAGGATGCGACTGCACCCCAAACCTTTATCTCGCACGCCTATACTTATGGGAACATTTAAAGGCAATGGCGAGCACACTGAAATGCATGGGAGAAATTGCATACGTTTCTGCATCAGAACGTTACGCCACCAAACTTTTCTTCGTATAGCGCAAGCAGTTGATACAATCGACGTAAGTTTCTTTTACATATACTTTTCATGATGGATGTGCCAAGACGATGGTCATGTATTTCTGCACACTTTCGCTGCGTCCAACGCTCAGCTGGTTCGTCTGGTTGTACTCAAAGTAATAGCAAGTAGACTAACTGTTGCTCTATAGTAGGTTGAACTTCTATGCAGCTAGTCCAACAATGTTTACAAGTACGGCTCTAGATGCGATCTGTAAAGCAGTTCTTTATCAACAAACTGCTGATGCACTCTGTGACGATACAACCAGTGCTTCTGCATACAGTGGGCCGTTTCCGGTACCTAAATGAGTAGGCTAGGTGCCACACAATCTTTTACAGCGTCTGCGCTGTAGAAGGTGACATGAACCTGCCATGGAACTAATCAAATATTTTGATGTACGGTCAGGTCTAAAAATATACAAGAGGACAAATCTTCACTGTTACAACAGACCCAAGTTGATTATGCTGCTATATTGACCCGTTGTAGGTTTGGCTTTCCTATAAAGTTTTACTGTATTTTCTGTTGCCTGTCGGGGACGTTGGAGATATTGTTGTTGTCATTAAAGCAAATTGGATATTTGAAGATATTCTCAGGAACCTCTGCATTTTATAAAGATGATCCCGCCGAACGATGCGGCGTAGCTCAACGAAACAATTTACGCCAATCAATCGAAAGGTTAATAGATCGACCAAAAATTGAGTGACCGCCCTAGCTGTCGCTGCCTGAGAAAATTAGTGACTTTTTGTATTTTCAAGACCGACGCTAACAATTTTATAGAGAAGCACTTTGACGCTAAATTTCTAAACGAAGGGTAAGCCTGCATATTTCTTGGTTTCTGTTTCTTAGTTTATGCTACGACCTACTGAAAAGCTCAGGATTACTGGATGCGTTTGAGCTACAAATTGAAAAACGAGGGGTATGTATATTTTAAACCTCCTTCCGACTCTAACAAACATGACGTTGGTGTTTTGAAACACAGCATGATTTGAAACTCGGCCATTATAAAGTGAAAGAGGACCGACGTACCAGACTATAAAATTTACTTTTATACCCGTTGCCAAGGGCGTACGCAAGGAGGGTGGTGTTACCCCCTCCTTGAACTTGATATTTTACAAAAACGTTAATACCTGCACGAAGGAGATTAATTATTTTCGCATCTTTTTGCTGGTGAAACTTGTCGATTTAATGCAAATGCCACGGAATAAATTTGCATGCAAATTTCAATGAACATTGTAAATGGGCCAAAAATAACAAATAGGTTTTGGTGGGAATCTGGGTTATCGTCTGCATCCAGAAAATATCTCACCACTTTTTGCAGAGCTTGCGTCCACTACGCATGTTTAAGATTGTCTTACGCGTTAGTTTACTTTATCCGAAACAATTGTCTTTATTTTGTCTTGCTCTGGCTGAGCAGCGCGAGTGCTGACAGCATTGACTACATTACCAGTTTCTGTAGCATGATAGAACTGTTGCACGAGCTCAAAAACAGCAGTTGTTACCATAGAAGCATTCAGGCATTTGATAATGTCTCAGAAGGGAAAAAGTAGAACTAAAAATTTGCTGGACGTCTATACATAACAATAAATCAAAAGTTTTTTTGCGTACTTTATGCGCATTCTCAATTCTTGTGTAGTTTAGCAAGATTCGTCTTGCAAACCGGGGTGTGCGTTTGACAGACCAACCGTACACTTTCTGTGCTCCACTGCTCGTGTTCGACAAGATATTAGCGCAGCTTGATTTTGCAGTTGTAAATTGCTCTGACGTAGTAATGCGTGTGTTGTACTCCCCTGTTTTAACGCGCAGCCTGATAAGAACTGCTGTGTCTTAGCGTTGAGTTAATTTTACTCCGATATCCTAACCTGAAGCGCTGATAGTTTATATTCAGTGCAATGACACACTAATTAAAGGGGAGTGCGTATAGAAGAATATGCATGTTGTGTCAACAAATTTCACGAAAACGTTGGTTTGGAAACATGAATATTTGAAGACGTTTGGTGGTACAGAACTTGAAGATGGCGTGAAGTAAGAGATTCATCCCAAAGCTTTTCGTCTGACACTCTTCAAGGGATACCGTCAGAATGAAGTGGAGATGCTACCGGACTGGTTTATATACAGAAAGAAGAGATCTCATTGGTTAGAGCAGTGGCGAATAAGAAAGGGTTTAGGAGATAAGAAAAGGCGAGTTATCATTGGTTGAAGATAAACTTTCCATTGGTTGACTGTTCCAACGTTTCGACGAAGTCCAAATTACATCTTCAACCAATGACAACTCGCCTTTTCTTATCTCCTAAACCCTTACTTATTGGCCACTGCTAACCAATGAGATCTCTTCTTTTCTGTATATAAACCAGTTCGGTAGTATCTCCACTTCATTCTGACGATATCCCTTGAAGAGTATCAGACGAAAAGTGTTGGGATGAATCTCTTACTTCACGCCATCTTCAAACATGAATATGACGTCAAATTGTGACGTCACAAACAGTGCACACCAAATGAAAATGATCACCTTTCTGCTTACGCCACTGTCATCTATTGCTCATGCATTACTTCAAACTGATGAAATAATGAGTCTCATTCGATGTTGTATCTTTATTCACAAAAGTTTCAATTCAATTGGCATTAAATATAGCCAAATAACATCCATAATCCGATCCCGAGCTGAGTCAACGTACAAATTTGTCAACTATCGACTTAAGGGCTTGAAATTTGCTTAACTTCAACAAATTTTACTTTTCGTGGAAAACACTACGAACAACTTTTTTAGAACAGCGATGTGTTCTCCCGTTTCACCAGTAGTTGCATACCTAGTGATGGAAGACGTCGAAACACGCGCACCCATCTGAACATAAGAGAGCTTCATCCAATTCACTACGAAACAAGAAAACGAAGAATGCTTTCAATTTTTAGACTTATTGATCAAACGCTCATCAAATGGCCACTTATTGTCAGCAGTCTCTCGTAAGCTAACCCATTTATACAGATACCTCAACTTTAGATACGAACATCCTATACAACAAGAACAATCAGTTGTTAGCATTCTTTTAGAACGGGCTGAAAAAACTTTTCTCCACAGCCCAGGACGTGAACAGCGAAATGAAGTATGTGAAACGGACTCCCATGTTGAATTGTTACCCCAAATGGATGATTCAAAACAAAAAGAAGAAACAACACAACGGATTTTCTGAGTTTATATCTAAAGTTATTTTACCGTGCACAACTGACTTGGGAGAGTCTTCAAAACGAATTCTGGAGAAACATCGTAAACGAACTATATGTTCAAACCTACAATTAAACCAAGCCAGTGGTGGCGTGCAGAGTCAGGCTCGTACCCAGGGGAGGGCAATGGGAGCAATTGTCCCCCCCAATTCCGAAAGTTGCGCCCAAATTCTTCTGGTTACTAAAGATTTGATATAAAAATAAGCCAAAGCATGGGGGCAATTTTGTTGTAAAATGTGGGGGGACAGCTTGGTGTAAAACCAATATGGTCATGTGGTCGACGCAGAAGTGACATTTTACAACATAATTACAGATTCGCAATCTTATATTTAAAGGTGTTTTGAGAGCAACACTAATCACGCTTTGTCCTTCTAGATGATTTCCATATTAATATACTTAAATTTGTTGCTGGACATGGTGCTGTAGTAAAGCCTGCTTCCATTAATATTGTATTTGGATACAAGCAAGCACAGCAATATAGTAGAATACATCAAATGGCAGTACCGTGACCAGGGGGGTCGAAGACCCCTAAAATCTTTTTGGCTTCCCTGGGAAAACGTGTTGGACATAATTTAAAGCTATTGGACATAGTTTAAAAAATTGGGCACCTCTCAGAAAACTCTTCGCCCCACCTGATGTCCCAAGCTGGTTACGGGCCTGTCAACTGGGTTTTGTTGGAGCCGTCAGTGGGAGTGCACAAAATGCTGAATCGTATTGGTCGCACGTGCATATCACTCTTATAGTAGAACACTTCAACTTTCGTGCATTTTATAAGAAGTGTGGGTTACAGCGCGATTTGATGTCTTGTCAAGTCGCTTAACGTTACAAAGACGATAAATATTTTCTTGCACGTTTCCGTTTTTTGAAAAAGCTACAGATCTTTTTAATGCTACTGGGCATCGTGCATGCAGCCCCACCCCTACCAAAATCTACACTGATATCCACTTACCAGCAGCAAAACATTTGGTCTCAAATTAGCGTAGCCGACTTCACAAAATGATTTCAATCTATATTTACTGTTGGTGGGTGAAGGATATATCCTTTCAATCTCCCCTTGTTGCCCCCTGCATACATACCCACACAGAGTTTGAAAAGGCCTCATTTCGAAGCCTGAACCCGGCCGGAGCTCGAAACCACAAGCCCGAGATTTATTTTTTTTGAAAATTTACCGAGGGAGTTAAGATATTCGCAACTATGCAGTAACAAAACACGTTTTAGCCGGATATGGCTGCAGGTACACGGTTTATCACACCCAAAATACCAACCACCTTGACCGAAACATTGGCATAATCTGGCACAAACCAGAGCTGAGCGTCTGTGAAAATTTTCAGTCCAAGTCCAATCCTGATCCGATAAAATTGATTCCGATCCAGTCCTGATCCGCAAAATTTTTGAAAATCACCAGTCCGATCCAGTCCTGGTCCACGAATGTAAAATCATATGTATTTTTATTTTGCCTCATGAGGCGAAAGAAATACTGAAGGTATTTTTGCCTTTAGCCAAATACGATTGGTTGAAGGCAAAATTGTTCCAGCAGTGCTTTTGCGTCATGAGGCAAAATAGACATAGCCTTTTGGCATTTGCAAAATTTAACAAGGAAGTTTCCATTTGGCATCAGAAGGAAAAGCACTGCTGAAGTTCTTTTGCCATTAGGAGAATCCAATTGCTTGGATTGGTCAAGTGATAAGGATGATATCTTGGATTAGCGTAAAGTTCTTATTATATGACCTAAAACCCTAAACCTAAGACCAAACCCAAAACCAAACATAAAACCTAAATCCAAAACATAAACCTAAAAATTGAACTTGAAAGTTGAACCTAAAACCTAAACCCGAAACTTAATCTGTAAACCTAAACCCTAAAGGTGAACCCTAAACCGAAACTTAAACATACACCCTAAATGTAAACCCTAAACATTTTGAAAAAGTATATTAAAAGCACTCCTATAAAATGTGTAACCTCTGCAAGTTAAGCCAAAGGAAATGGTGAGAGCAGAAGCAAGGAACAATTGCACAGTAGGTATAGACACTAATAACTTAACTATGTTCACGTTGCTTGCTACTAGAATAGAACTCAACGTTATATGTGAATAAAGGTGGATACAGTTCGAATTGCAAAATAGTCCCAGCAGAGTCTTGCATTTGATGACAAAATATACACTACCGTACAAACCTGTGAAATCGAATCACAACTAAAATTTTTGATACCTTCAGAATAATCACATTAACATAACAAAAATTTTCTCAGTCCGATCCAGTCCTGTCCGCCAATTTTCAAAAAAATTGCAGTTCGATCCAGTCCTGATCCGGCCAAAATTGGCTTCAGTCCTGATCCAGTCCTGATCCGTGCTCATCTCTGGCACAAACGTAGCATGTCGGTCAACGATAATACTGCGGAATATAGTGTTTCTCAAAAAAAGAAACTATCACGAAACTATCCACGATGGCGCTGTAGGCATGACAAGCCGGCTTCTCAAAACAAGCCAAGAATCGCGTTCGTGATTGATCTCTTTGAGGCAAAGCCATCGCGTGCTAATTTCCTCACCGCTGCTGCCTTCTCAAAAAAAGTGTGAGACTAATCCCAGCAGAGAATAAAGAACGCAGCTGTGTAGCTGTGTTTGCAAGCAGAATTATCTGAAGAAAAGCCACAATCACTTCACTCACAGAAGTTATATTATATTTGAATAAGGTTGTATTGTATTGCTAATTGTGTTGTTAATTGTCAGTTAATTATATAACACTTTACTTACCTGCTGTGTTATGCTGAACAACATGGCCACCCGCAGTAACAACAAGATATGCAACAAAGAAGCAATTCAAGCAACAAAGGATTTTGTGAACTGTGAAAAGAAGTGGCCTGCACTCTCTCCACAAACATCTGTGGATAAATCTGAGGAGTTGCTGGAAAAACTAAGCCAGCTTAACTCAAAAATGCCTAGGTTTGAGTCAATTCCAACCCAAATTTCTAATATGGCAAGCACTCTCAAAACAGTATCCATGGAGGTGGAACAGCTGCATAAGGAAATGAAAGGCCTTAGAGAAGAAAACAACTCTCTAAGAGAAAAAAATCAGTTACTGGAGAATAAAATATCTTCCCTTGAATTTGATATTAATGATTTGGAACAGTACGGCAGGAGACAAAACTTGGAAATACAAGAAATACCCATGAGTGACAATGAAAGCAATGCTGAGACAGAAAGCAAAGTTCTAACAGTGCTGAAAAAAACTGATGAAAATATATCACACGATGTTATTGACATTGCTCACAGACTGGGTAAATCAAAAACAAACAAGACCGCGAACATTATTGTTAGGTTTGTCTCTAGAAGAACCAGAAACAATATTTATAAAGAAAGACGGAAATTGAAAAATAATGCTCTAGGAAAACCTACCTCTGAACGTGTTTTCATCAATAAAGACCTTACAAAAAGAAATAAACATTTATTTTCCTTGGCCAATGAAGAAAGAAAAAAATTTAACTGGAAATAAATTTGGACCAACAATAGAAGAATTCTTCTCAGACAAAGCAGTGACAGCAGAGTCATTGCTATCCGAAGTGAAAAGGACATTGAAAATATCAAAAAGCCTATGGACAACCCTAGAAATCCCAACTAAATTTCTGCACCTCAATCAATTTGAAAATTCACCAATCTTTCCTTTTGATATGATGAGTGGTCTGCATGTCATTTCACTTTCTTGGTGTGCTGTACTTAATGTATTTCTCCATTTATTCAATAATCACGGCTTTGTGCAAAACTCGTGATATGCCCAACTGTTTGCATTCTGCTCACTGTTCTTCATGTTATAAGTATATCCAATCACCTAATGATTCCTCATGCTATTCTAACCAGCAACAGCCTAAGACATCAGCATCATTTACTTGTTCTGCCTGTGTGTCTTCTACTATACCATTTTTTAATTTAACCGACACTGAGCTTTACAGCCTCCTTTTATTTGATATCTCTGACTTATCTAATTTTGTACAATCTTTCCCATGTGACTTATCAGCTCAAAATTTTCAAACCAAATACTCAACATTAAATGAAACTGGTGAAATGAATCATGCAAGTAAGCAAAAAAATGTATCATACTTTCACTTTAATGTACGTAGCCTGGGAAAAAATAAGCACAAACTAGATGACTTCTTCCTAATGACAGAGGCAAATCCTACTTTCATAGCCATATCAGAAACCAAATTGAAGTCAAATTACATTTTAAATGTTGACATCCCTGTCTTCAATTTCATTCATAATCCTTAACAAACCAATTCAGGTGGAGTACGTCTTTACATTAATTCCAACCTAACTTACCAACCAAGAAATGACCTAAATCTCAACAATGTAGGTTGCGAAAGCCTGTTTATTGAAATCCCAACCTCATCTGGCAAACCTTTCATTACTGGTGTTATTTATCGCCACCCAGCATGTGCATTTCAACCCTTCCAGGATGAATTTGTTAAACTTGCCACCCACCTTCAAAACAACAATTATGACTATTTAATTAATCGGTGGAGATTATAATATCAACTTAATTAAATACCAAGAAAATTCAAATGTGTCAAATTATGTTGATTGTCTTGCCAGCTGTGGCTGTATTTCTCTTATCAATAAACCAACCAGATTCAGCAAAAATTCAAAAACATCTTCATTAGATCACATATACACAAACATTTGTGATGATAAAATAATATTCAATTCTGGAATTACTATTTTTGATATTTCTGATCATTAACCAATTTTTGAAAACTTCAACCTTTACCATCCAACCCACCAAAATCCTAACCTAAATTTAAATGCATGAAATATTTTGACCCAAACATTTTTGTATCTGACCGCAGCCTCAAACTAAACAACCTTAACCCTGAAGCTGATGATGCAAACACTCTCAGTGATGAATTTGTGAAAATTTTTAATGATACTCTTGATACGTATGCTCCACATCGCTATGCATCTAAAAATGAACAACGCTCCTTTAACAAACCATGGCTCACCAACGGCATTTTAACTTCCATTGCTAAAAATAATACCCTCTACAGAAAGCAGGTGACTACAAACAACCCAAATAGTATTAGAAAATACAAAATTTACAGAAAAAGCTTACCCGCTTAAAATAAATCTCCAAACAAAATTATTATAAACAAGCTTTCTAAAAAATGCCATCATGATATAAAAAAAACATGGAAGCTTGTCAATGAAATAATTACAATAAAAAACAAATCCCAACAAAAAAATAGGCTTTTTGAAGACTCAGAATGCCAAAAACAATGCGAAGATTTGAACAATTTTTTCTCAGAAGTTGGAAAATCCCTTTCTACAAAAACAAAACCATCCCCAACCACTTACAGACATTTTATTACACATATAAATCCAAAAAATTCATTATTCCGAACTCCTACTAATATATATGAAATTCAACTTCTCATCAAAAACCTTAAAATGAAATCTAATAGTTCTCCCAATGACATTCCATCCAAATTTTTAAAAATAGCTAATTGCATTGTGTCAGAATGGTTGTCCAAATTCTTCAACAAATGCATGACTACTGGTGAATTCCCGGACTCCTACAAAATTGCCCACATCACTCCAATTCCTAACGTTCATAGCCCAAGTTCCTCATCTGAATATAGACCAATCTCTGTTCTTCCAGTATTGTCAAAGTCGTTTGAAAAATTTCTCTATCCACAGAGTATACTCTTATTTGACAGAACACAATCTAATTGATAAAAGACAATATGGTTTCAGAGAAAATCACTCAACAGAGCTAGCCATTACAACTATTTATGATGAACTACTCAGAAACTTTGACAATAAATTAATTACATGTTCCTTATTTCTAGACCTATCAAAAGCATTTGAGTGCTGTGACCATGAAATTTTACTTGATAAACTTTACCAGTATGGTATCAGAGGTGTTTCTCATAAACTATTCTCAAATTTTCTGCACAATAGAATGCAGTGCACTAAGATAGGGGCAGTTAAATCTTCATACAAACGGAT
>Ga0210059_1000082_pt1 | contig 78311 bp, 46 predicted proteins | sample Ectturendosymbi2_FD_188042 | JGI IMG/M metagenome (GOLD analysis project Ga0210059, IMG submission 188042) | Ecteinascidia turbinata endosymbiont from Florida, USA - Sample 2 (SPAdes) (version 2) | ecosystem: Host-associated > Tunicates > Ascidians > Unclassified | place: Key West, Florida...
ATAATAAATGATCACTTTCATGTGTCAAGCACCTCAGCATAGAACGAAAGGTTTAGGATTCGACCCATGTTTGTCTCTTTGATTATTATCCTTGCTACGGTAAAAAGTCCTGACTAATGGCAATCTGCTTTGCGTTTAAACAAACAAGCATCAGCCGACGCTGCCCGAGGCCTGTGAATCCCACACGAAGGTCTCGCCAGTTGTTTTACGAGTAACAAGAGCGTGAATCATCCGGTGGTTGTGTTATCGCCGGTGTTGTCACAGTTTCTTTGTTTTGCCACAATCAGCCTTTTCGTATCAGAAACGATTAACGCAACAACCAATGCTCGAAATTAAGTCACGTTGCATGGACGTTGCGACAAGCAATTTCCCATCGTCAGCAAAGGTCGTTGAAAACGGTTGTGTTTCGAAAGTTTACAATATATTTTCATTTCAATCGTTGGCTGCTGCGTTATTGTTTCTGATACGACTTTGCAAGACTTCCCGCTTGCAACCTGTGCCACAGTCTCGTCTCTTCAAAGTCAATACTGCCACATCGAAATTGCTAGAAAACAGGCTCAAGTCGTGGTGTTCAACGTGTTGCACCCGATCTAACGCTCAAATGATTCGCGGCAACTTTGCTTTCACTCAGCTTTTCAACTGTCCATTTGTTTTCATAAATGTTTTGCGCTGTAAGGCTTTGGACTGGACAGCTATTCAGTTTGTTTTTGGTGCCCGCTAGAAATTTATATGGTAGTCCAGCACCCGTTGGTCAATGTTAAAAAAACTTGGCAATACCACTCAAGTAGGTTTTTCTAAATCACTTACAATCTACTGTCCCCTAGAACGACTTTCTCCATTTGGAAACGAAAAGAGGAACTTTGGTTCGGTACTTTATCGTGAAACATGATTTGTGTTTAGTCTTGACGTATGTGACCTCCTGCATGCCATGGGTTGCGTGTGTATGATCCAAGGGAATGGCGGCTCTTCATAGACAGCTCCAAGGCTAGCTCAAAGTGTTTACTGTTGCAAAATCGAAACAAATATGCCTCTGTCTGGATTGGTCAACTTTCTGTGTATCTGAAGGAAATGTATGAAAATATGAAAGTTCTGATTAGTAAGTGCAGATACTCCGCGCACAACTGGCTGATATGCGTTGCCTTCAGGGTTGTGTGTATGTCACTTGGCCAACAGAGTGGCTCTACTAAGTATCACCGCCTTGTGTGTCGGAAACAAAACATAGGAAACAAGAACGATGGCCTGAGAGAAATGATTTTATTTCTGGAAAAAAACATCTGCAATCGAGCATTAGTGCTATACCAGCCCCAACCAAATTTATTGTACCACCACTTCAAATTAAGCTGGGTCTAATGAAGCAGTATGTGAGAATCCTGGATAAGGATGAGGCATGTTTCAGGTATATTTCCCGAAACTTCCTGCCTTGGGCAAGGATTTGTTAAAAGCAGGAGTATTTGACGGGGCAAAAACAAGACAGCTGATATGAGATTAACACTTTAGAGTAAGTCAGGAAAGTTTCTAGCCAGGCAATGCAAGCAAGTTTTTTTGTTTTACAAAAACACAAAATTATGGAAAACTTGCTTAGCAGCTTCTTTGCGCGCTTCCAACACTGGGCTGTAACATGAATGCAAAAGTGCACGTTTTGCCTAGTCATCATGCACGTTTTGCTTAGTCATCATGCACGTTTTGCCTAGTCATCATCAGGGATACTCTGAAAAAAGTAAGAAACACAAGCAATTTTTTTACTTGCCGTTATGAGGAACCGAAACGGTCCCTTAAATTTTTCCACCGGTCTCTCGAGATACATCAACACCTCACCTTACGGCCGCCAACAAAATATACTAAAGCCTCGTTTTGCAAGAACGTCGGTATTCAGATAAAATACCTGCGGTCTCTTAAAATATCCTAGCGGTCACCAAAGCCAAACCTTAAATCTGTGGCCACAAGTGAATAGCAAGGTTTCCGCCAAGATATTAAAACCACGGCAAAACGATACCAAGGCTGGTGGAACATTGATATAATGGCAGAAAACTGCTGGTGCCTTGCGAGATGTAAGAAACATCAGCATTCTCGTAAATCAAAAAAGAGAAAGCGTCCATAAAATAACAGTGGTCGGCGAACAGAGGACTGCGAAACTCTCGCAAATGTGGAACGGTACATACTTCATTTCTCAGCATAGTATAACAGCGATTCTCAACGTGGTCCACAGAGTTCCATAAATCCTTGATAGATCGTTCCTGAAAAATGTAACCTAGTGCAATATAGTTTGGGCCGGTTATTCATGAGGTGTCAGCATAGCAAAGTGGTCCATCGGATGTTTTTTGAAAAGATGGACCGTGGGCCAAAACAGGTTAAAAACCACGATAATATATTAATACTGCAGCTGCTAGGGCACATTTGTCATGTGATGTCGATCATGCATAGATCTTCAATTATGAATGTAAGGAAGGTTTCGACCACCAAGACGAGAGTTTGTCGACCACTGCTTACGCAGATATATGCTGCTAATATTTTATTGCTATTTTTACACGCGAGCATAATCTACATATCGTGAAATATGTTCTGCATCTCAAGCCACCAAATCAGCCATGCGTTCCATGCAAAAAGTCACGTGACAGGAAATCGGAGGTTATTTTTGAATCAGCGCTCCAAAACCAACCGTACTCGATGCTTTTTTCAAATCAGCATTAAAAGTTTTTACATGCGAACCAGTGAATTAGCGTTTTTTCAATAAAAGCACAGGTAGATGCTGGCAGCAGCTTTTAATCCAATGAGGTGGGGGTTTGTCAGATAGTAATCGCTGGTCAGAAACATCTCACCCGGAACTAGAGCCAGAAGATCTTCAGCAACAATTTTTTGTGTTGACGTTAGATGGGAACTGTTGAGTCTCGCTGCTGCGAATGATTAAGGCCACGACTGACTCGAATAGAAGAACGACCCACTGCAGTTGCTGAGTATAACAACGTGCAGTGAATATTATCTCGGTTCTTTGGGTAGTTTAGAAACTGCGCGTGTTGCTGTGCGTCTGTTCCTATCGTTTGTTTCAGGCCAGTGGCTCGCATCCCCGGTGGCGCGGCGCCCCAGGGTGCCGGGAGCTAATTCTTTTTTTCAATATATCAGTTAAAAATACATTTTCAAAATGTCATCAAACCTTAAAGCAAATTGCTCTGGGCTCGCCACTAGGTGCCGCAGGTAACATTTCTGTAGAGCGCCGCGAGCCTAAAAAGGTTGGGTTTTAGTTCGCGTTGTGCCGCGTAAACAAGCTCGCGTGTTTCAGTTGTCGTCGCTATTACGTCAGCCGCGTTGAAATACGTTCTTGAAAACTTAAGCAAGATTCCTGCGTTGTTTCGATTGTAACAAGACTTTTGCTTCACTTGACTCATCTGTTGTTTCCGGAGCAATATTTGCTCGTGTCGCTCTTTGTTGCAGACGATTAAGTTCTGTAACAATTTCATAAAGCGCACTGAAACAAACCGGCTTATGGTTTTGCGGAACTTCGGCACTAAGCAGTTGCGGTCCATGGCTATGTAAAGTGGCCTCCTCCAGCCAATGCTAATGTCGCTTGTTTTTCTTTCAGCTCTTTCGATAAAATTCGTTTTTGCCTAAAATCTTTTCAAAACGTGAGCATTTGTTCCTGGATTACGTCAAGATCAAGTACTTTTCGAGTTGTTTTTCGACCAAAACGATTTTTTGCGCACAGAACATTTCCAGCTTGAATATTTCCGCGCTTTAACCCGCCATCGCAGAATTATCCGTTGTCACAGCAACGCACTGTGTTGTCAGGTTGACCGACATGCGTCAAGCGCAAAACGACTTCGCTCAGCTGCAGGTCGAGGCCGACCGGGATTTCCAGCGAGCAATCAAACAACTGACCCAACGGGCCGTGGTCGACCTGTCCCGTGTTGTGGAGAACGGAAAGCGCAGATAAGTCGATTGGGCAGGATGGCCCTCGTTCGGAGCCCACAACCGGGGGTGTCGCACACCCTGATTCCCCCCTGGAGGCTTCCGTGCTAACAGACGCTGATCAACGGCTTCGTTTCACTGAGAACCTTGTGCATAATGCCAGTGTGAAGCAAAAGGAAGTTGTCACTGCGGTATTTGCTCGTCCTCCATGGCCTGCGAGGGATTTAGAAGTGATCTTGTCGTTCCGAACACTGACATGTGCTCTTTGCAACTCAAGCAGATGCTGTGTTTCCCGCCGAGCTTAAATTTCAGAGAGTTGTGTTTTGCACTTTCTGACCTGGTCGCTAGTGTTGCTTAATTTCCCGAAGTAGACACGAAACAGGAACCTTGTCTTCGTGAGCAGTTGATTGACAAAGAACAAGTCCTGTTTCTCGCTGATGTTTCTTGTTTTCGTTTTTTTTCTTATTTATTTGTTGTTGTTCGCTTTGTGTTGATTACTTCATGTAGCAGTTTATTATTGTGCGCTGAAGCAAAACGAATACAGCTGCAACTGTGCTTGCTTTTGTTTCTGAGATTGTATTTTTCTCTTGCAACTCCATGCCAGTGATATGAAGTTGACGGGAAAGGTATTTGACAAGGAATTAATTCCGTTTACTACTGCAGTCAGTGAAAAGCATACAAGACATGGCTCCAACCCGCATCGCGTACAACGAAAAAGCGTTTGATGATGATCAGGAAAAAAGGCCAACCAAAGATTTTCTATTTTAGGTTCGTTAGTTTTATTGAAGTCATTGCGCTCGCTGTTTGTAGAAGGACAAAAGTGCACCAGATGTAAAACGGTCCGCAACTGTGCACATTTCGCTCGCGTGACCATGCAAGTCGGCGGTTATAAAATTTCTTACCTTTGTCATACTCGGGATTGTCTGGCGACAACAAACGGAAATCTGAAGCGCAAACCGTTCATTTGCCGCGAGTGCACAAGAACGCCATTTTTCGAAGTCTGACGAGCAACGAGATTGTTCGTTTGTATCGGAGTCGCTCAGAAACCAAGTTCGTTTCTGCCGCCGAGCACACAAAGGCAGTTGAGCAACTGCTGATATATCACTCGTTCAGTCAAAAGGTTGAAAGATCGATTCCCAGCTTGCACCGGGAACCTGTTGCGGTGTTTTGGGCTCGAGTGTTAAACTCGGTTCTGGCAGTTGGTCCGTCCAGTTAATTCTTGTGTCTGCGCCTTTGCTAGAAATAAAATTCTAAAAAATAAGAAGCGTTCCGTCCACAGTGAAGCGCGTCACCCAAAGAACTGCCGATGATTTCATCGTCTGTCTGTCGTGTGCACCGTTTCGACATTTATACTTCACGACGTCTTCGGCGTTTGTTGACATGATCCCGACAAGTCTATTCTGAGACGATATTTGCGGCGACTCACGCACAGACGTTTCGCTGAATCAGCTGCTCCGTTGCGGTGGGAGGATTACATTTGTATGTCAGTCAGTAATGGGGGTATTCTTCGTGACGTAACCTGCGGTAGATGAATATAGTTCGTGTTTCGGGCTAGATTTTTTCAGAGAAATTCTGTTGAGAAAAGTAGGTCCTAGACTGACGTACACCAGGGCTGCCATTATTTCATCAGTATATCAAATTTCCTGGGAGGAAGCCTGATTTCGCAAATTGGCTTTACCTGTACTGACTTTACATCGGCTGTATGATTCTTAAAGGGAGGTGTAACATAAAAAAGTTGATCAAACCAAGAGCATTTTCTACGTACAAACAACATCTTGAGAAATGAAACGCTTTAAATATGCAAACACAGTACGCATGTTTGTTTAAGTTTCGATCGCTATCGTGGCATGCAAAAGCACTGAACTTAAAAAATGAATAGCATCGTATCGAGCAATGATTTTCAATCTTTTTTGTACCGCGACCCATTTTTGCAACCCACTCTAACCCAACAACCCTATCTCAAACTCGAATAATGCAATACAGCTGTGTACATATAATATCTACTCGTGACCCCGCCGAAAATTGTCAACTACCCCTCCTGGGGTCGCGGACCCCAAGGTTGAAAAACACTGGTATGGAGGGTAGCGTAAAAATGCTACGATTCAGCCACTAAGTTATGCAGTTCTGGGCATGACGTCACAGCGGGGGGGACTGCAGCTTGGACCATAGGTGCAGGAGCAGGCAAATTTTCGGGGGTGCGTAGGGTTTCTGTTCGAAATGTTTTTGTGTGACTATTGCCTGCCAATTTTTTCCCACAAAGATCATGAGGACTTTTTTTGTTGTTACATACAAAAAAACGGTCTTGCATGTGTTTTTCTGCAAAAGCTGGGCGCCATTTTTGACAGATTAAATCTTTTGGGGGTGCGCTTGACCCCCTCCCTCCCCGCCCCCCCACACCACTGGGTCGGACATGTGCAGTTTTGGAGAAAGGGGGATACACCACACCGTTATTTTCAGGCCCACTCTGGCCTGGAGTGATGACGCCCGACATTGTTCGAGCTGTCGATCAATTTGTCCTTTGAGGCTACGCCCTGAACTCTCCAGCGTTCAAGGAAGTTCAGGTCTGGGCAGAGCCGCAATCAGTTGATATTTTTGAGGGATGCAATCACGTGTTTCCCCCTGTTGCGGGCTTGTGCCTGGGCTTCCGGTAGGCAAGTTGGGAATGTTTTTTTCCACTTTGGCTGTAGCTGAACCTTGCCAAACGCATTGGCCACAGTTTTCCGTGGGACTCTGAGGATGCGAAGTTGTCTGTCGATTGACTGAGCAGCTCTGTAACCCTAATCCTTGCTCGGGTTCGTTTTGGAATTCCCTCGAAACGATCAACCTCCCGTACGGGTTCTACTACACAAGAATAAAGGCCGAAAGTTGAGAAGGAAGGCTTAACATGAAATCGCACAAAACATGGCATATGATACAAAAAATCGTAACAACAGTGGTATTCACAAAGCAACTGTGCCATAACCTTCCAGCAAGTTGTTCTAATCAACACACTGACAGTTTATTGAATGCAACCCGTCCCAGAATACAAGCCTCTGAAAATGACACCAAAAAGTCGTAGATTGTACCATATTCAAGAGAGCTTTCGAAGGACAAAAGGATGAGGTTTTGACATTTGTAGTTTCCTCACAGGGCATTTGTATTTATCCTGAAAAAGGAGGACATGTCCTCCACATGGACAAGCATGGTACTTCAATTTAAAGCCATATTAAGATCGCTGGATGCTGAACGTCTCTATGTAGAATGATATGAGCTGTTTAAATTGACGTTTCAACACCCGTACATTTTAACGCTTTCAATGTGTCAGCTAAAAAACAAAAGTTTGTGAAATGGAATTCTTGTGCTGTTCAGCTTCAGAAGGCCGCTGTTGATTACTAAACCGATCTGAAAACGCGGTATAGCTTCTTTAAAAATGCTTTTTCACACTGTGTCCACCAGTTTTAATGATGACAAAAGCTTTGTTCGTTGCGGTGTATGGGCGGTGGAACTCGGGGTTGGGGACATGCACTCTTTTCGAGGATCGGCCGCGATACAAAGGACAGCCCCACTATTTCACGGCTTTCTTAGTTTTTTTTCTTTTTGAAGTACATCATCTTCTAAATGTCTGCTTCACCTTGTCGACAAGGTAAGCTTGTTTTTATCAGCTTCGTTGTGTCGTTGCGCCGAACGCGCTTTGTTCGTCTTTGACTTATGGCCTCATGCGAAACAAGGGCTCCTAGACCAGGTCTGTCCAACTCAAATGGCTTACTGAGCCAAAACGTACGTCGCTATCTTGAACAGAGCCGCGCATTCAATGACATATTGAGGGCCGCACATTGAATGGCTTACCTTGATCTTAGCACAGGAGATTTAGCTTTAACTAATATACTGAAAGTGTTCAAATCCTAACTGCAATGGTATACAGACGAGATAAAGTGGCACTGAGGACAACCTGCATCAAAAATGTCCAGTTCAAGATTGTCAAAATAGTATGTAGGATAGTTTTACTATAGCGAAACCTAAACTAGGCCGCACAAAATCCGCGAAGGGGCCATGCGGGCCGCGGGTTGGACACAGCTTCTTCTTTTGAGCCAGTTGTTCTAACCACTACTTGGCCGCACTAGATCTCGGGGCAGGTATTGAGCAGCCATTCGATTGTCTCATCGTCCAGAACCGTCAGGCCATGCAGTCCTTGTGGAGGTCGATGGATTGGACATTGGAGGACAACATGGGCGACGGTTTGTTCTTCTGCGCCACACTCACAGGTTGCAGAGGAGGCCATACCCCATTTGTACAAATAGGAGCGAAAACGTCCGGCACCGGTGCAGAGGCGGTTAAGCCGGACCCAGGCTCTTCTTGGGAGGGTCGCTTCAGGGGTGATTGCCGTTATGGGGATGAAAACGCGGAATCTTGTGGGGTTGTCCGCCCACTCCGCATTCCATTGGTGATCTGCCCACTGCACCACGCGTATGTTGTTGTTTTCAGACGAACTGATGAGCTGTTGTGCGGCGGGTACAAATGAGTGTCTCGATATGAGGCGCCATGCGTTTGCACTCGATGGACGGGTGAGCGCTGAGTGGAGCAGATGTGCAGGCTCCGTGGCACGGCGTGCTAGAAACAGTGTGGCTCCATTGCGACGAAATTCAGCAGGTTGGATGCCTGCGAGGATGGGAAGGTTGTCCGCTGGTGTAGGCCGCAGGCATCCAGTCACAATTCGCAAAGCGTCATTGATGGCGGGGTCCATGAGGCGGGTATGAGCACTGCGGTACGGACATAGCAGTCCTAGACAGACAGGAGGCCTTGTGCAAAATACAACTCTGTGACGAATCAATGCACCGTCTGTTTGCAATGTGCAAGCTCGTGATGGTCGTGTGCGCAGTGAAACTTGAAAATGATACGTAATTCCAAATGCACATGTTACTCGCACAACAGGTTGGGACTCGGAGTCTAAGGATAGAAAGTTACACACACGTATATGAAGTGCACGTGTCTTCGATTGTAAACCATCGGTAAGTGACTGAAACTTGGTGCAAATTGCGTTTGCGCAAAATTAAGATCTTTCATCGCATGTTTTCTTCCTGGAAAACCATTATCTTTTAGAGCTAGTGATACTGACAAAATATGAAAACACCTGCGATAAAATCACAGCGAGAGCAGAAGCGTTTGCGAAATTCAAATCGTTTCAGAAATTGTGCAAAAGGGTATCACCAGGTTGAAAGATTACCGGTGACGTCACATACACATTCAGTCAACCATGATATTAGTAGAGTAGTATGCCTGAGGGCAGGCTTGTAGCCGGGTTTTAAGGTTTGAAGGGGTAAAATTTTCACGTGGGAAAGGTTGTTGTTTTCATTATATGTTTAAAAATAAATTTTTTCTGGGCAGAACAAAATTTTGGGCGCGCACTGTTCCCAAATGTCCCTCCGTGACTACGGGCCTGATTGGAGGCCGATCTAAAAAACTCTCCAACGTTAGATTAAACATGGTTTCAAGTTGTTTGTGGGGACCCTTTAGTCACGAAAATATTTTGTCAACCGGTTTGGAAATGATGCTTTCGGTACTCACAATGTTTTCAAGTTTTTCTAACACTGGTTTTAGCGTTTTTCTTGGAAGAAACGTATCTTTGATTTATTGACGTATTTACAGAAAAATGACTTCGCAAAATTATCGATTTCAACTTTCGCAGCCGCTGGGGGGGTAAACCATGATTTCACAGATCCATGACTCTCCACAAAACACTGCACCCCGAATGAACTGCACATTCCTTACTTTCTTGTAAACTTGCGACAATGTTTAGGGAAGCAAACAGCCCAGTGATGAAAATTTGAAATCGGATGAAAAACCCAAACTAATGCTTGTCGTTTGTCCAAGCGGACAAAAGCGAATTCGTCCAAATGCCAAACTCAACAGCCCTAAAGCCAATGGTGTCGGCAGGATTTTTTCCAATGTGAGAAAATCACTGCATATTGTTTATCGCAAGCCAAATAAAAGAAAGTAGCGTGTGAGTCGGAATTTATAATTTATGTCTTAAAAGGTTTGTCGGCCGGACTGCCAACACGGTTGTAACCAGTGCTGGATTAACAATAGTAACAAATGTAGCAACTGCTAAGGGCCCCGCGGTCCTTTGTATTAGATTTGTTCTTTATCATATGCAAGGGTGGATATTAGAATTTAGGTTCCCGAGGCCAACTCTCAGAAAGGGGGCCTATATTTTACACATGCTATACCGAAACTTTAATCGCTAAAAGCAAGTTAAATTTTTCATTTTGTCTGGCAAATTGCTTCTACGTGAAAGTCCATTTCACTTTGTAAATTGTTTGAAGTCATTTGATTTTAAGTTGTTCTTTGTCTACACATTATTGTTTAGGGGCCCCTTTTCACACATTTGCAAATAATTTTCGCTTTGTTTTGACAAACATATGACTTGTTTCAGAGCCTATTCAACGTGGCTCTAGAGCAGGCGTGGGCAATTAATTTGGCTCGGGAGCCACTTTTGAAAGGAAGCGCCTAACGGAGGGCCGTACCTCTAATTTGATCTTAAAATAAACATATAAAACAAAAACAACCGTGGTACACAGAAAAGGTTTGTGTAAGGATGGACAAAGCGATAATGATGGAAACAGAAGTATGTCTCGCTTCAGGTTAGTCTCCGTACTGACATTTACTGTGATTTATTCGAGGCAATTTCAGATTTGAAGATTTTTCCTGCGTGCTTCTGCGGGTCACCGAAAACGATTTGGTGGCCCGTGTGCCGGTAATTGCCCACCCCTGTTCTAGAGTGATTAATAAGCCTTTTAACAAAATATTGCAAAAACTAAATGCGAAACTCTCAAAAGGTGTGCTCTCACGGCTTCTTTGAAAAAGGTGGGCCCGAGGGACCGCCTCCTTCGCCGCCCCTAATATCCATCCCTGACTATATGTATAGATTTTTTTCAGTCCAAGAAGTCGCTATTTTGCTAAATTTGCCATAAGCAATTAAACGAAGTTTTTCAAATGAATGCTTTTACATTAGACTACTGTGATTTGAAAATTTAAATATTTTATAGTTATATGCAACATTATGAGACCAGTCGAGCAATGAGACCAAATTGCCAGATATTGCTTGGTTGTGCTTTCATCACATTGTTCTATATTAAGCTGCGTTGCCTTTTTGGTAGGCTACTTTCGAAATTATTTGGCCACTGATTCCACATCTGGGCTTTTCAATGCCTTTCTGGGTTTTGCTTCTGAAGATCTGGGGTTTTCAGGATTCAACTGCGTAGCGCTCATTTAAGGCAGGGTATGATTTATCAAACTTCTCATTTCTAGTTTCATCTTTCTTTGTCTTGTTTCTATCAAGGTACCTTAGTCTTCAGCATAACTCATGAACAAGTAAGTAACACCGTATAAGCTGTAAATATTAGCTAGGTGCAATGCGTTCAAGTAACAGAGATATTGATGAAGGAAGCCCAAAGAAAAGGATCAAGTGGAACACTCAGCATTTATAAGATGGAGTGGTTGAAAGATCCATCTCAACGCTTAGGTCCAGAAGGACACTGGGAATGAGATTTAATTATTGTAAAATGCTGCCTGATAACCGTCAGAAATGCAAGCAAGGCCATGTTACTAGGATATAATAATTCCGGCAGACACAAAAGTTCATTGGCAAAGTTGCAGTATATATTCACTAGCACATTTTGTGACTAACAGATTCCTAGATATGGTACATAGTAGAAAGATTCACTGCTTGGTATTTTCTGTTCAAACCTCAGTTTTTGGAGGGTAATCTACATGGGTTTGTAGAAAAAAATTGATTTGCAGCCCTGGATTTTATGCACTAGCCATTGGGTACTGCATTCGGAGTCTTCTTTTACAAATGTGGAAGATTATTTCCGAAAAGGGTTAAGAACCGCTCTTCTGGATATAGCAATGATCAAACTTGTTGATGAGTTAGAAGCATAAATTACTGTTTCTGCACTTGCGAGCTACACACTAATGTATTCCTGCTTGGTAAAAAGATACGTATATACGTTTTTTGTAAAAAATACATGTGGCCCATAATGTCCACCAGTCGCTATTCAGGACCAGGTTTATCATACTTACGAAATTCAATATGCTTAATGGTAGTCATATGGATCTCCACATAATTTATCATTTAACAGTTGTTCACTTGTTCGAGTGAATTTTCAACTTAGGGCCCCGCGCTGTTAATATGCTACAGGCCCCGCACTACCTTAATCCTGCACTAGTAATAACGCAAAAACGTAGTACGAAGCAATGCAGACATGCGACAAGCAAGTGGAAAAATCTGCTCCACAAAATTAAAGTACTTTTCCCGATTTCCGGTATACTCCAAAGAAAATGAAGCGTTCCTGATGAAGATGAAGCAATGAATTCTTCAGTTTTTAGAAACTTGTTTTTTTGGAAATTAATTCTTATCCTATGTTTTTTGAGATTATAACTGGTTTAAATGCCAACCAGCGGCGTAACCAAAGGGGAGCAATGCCCCGGGCGCCGAATCACTGGGGGGCCCCGAAAAGCCCAATAATATCGCAAGTACTTAGGACTTTCTTCAATACTGTACATTTACTCCCAAAAGACCTTGGTTTGGAAAATGGGGCGCCAAACTTATTTCTTTCCCCCGGCGCCATCTAACCTCGGTACGCCCTTGATGCCAACACAGGATACTGTGTCTTTTTCGAACCTGTCAAACTGCATCATTGTATTTGATGAATGGAGAGAATGTAAAAAGAATTGCCGGAATTTCGAAGCTGCAGCACTGCCAGTGCAAATTTTTCGCCTCATTTATTGGATTAACCACAGTAAGATGTCAGAACAAGGAAGCTGGAAATGAGAACATTTAGGATGATTGCAGAAAATGACGAAACACCGGGTTGTCCAGAAAGGAGAAGTTAAATACCCGTTATTAGGTTATACGAGTCCACAGTTGAAAAACTTGGGATGAAGTGGTCCTCAATTTGGTCAAGGGAAGAAGAGAATCTGGAATTTGCTTTCATCACCGTTTTTGCTGTTGGTGAATCACCGTTGTTTGATTACGTTCATAGAAAAATGAAGCATAGACCTTGTTTATTGCGAAACGAATACGTATCACCAGCTTAGCAACTCTTGGAATCAGGTGCCTCGCCAAGTTTTGGCAAAAAAAGCACATTCACCAGAAGATCGAAAGAAAGGTAATCGCCACTTATGAAAGGGGAGTGCCGCCTGGAGAGAAGAACCAGGCACCACCAGCTTCTCGCTGGCGACGGACCAGGTTGAAGCTGACACTCGACAATTGACCAATTATCTTGCTTATGGAGCTCAGTTGCAATAATAACACATTAACACGGCTTTGGTTGTACAAAGAAACTTGAGTTTTATTGGCGTCAAGTTTGAAAAAGACAACAAATACTAAAAGACCGAAACACCCAAAATAACAAGGTTATCTAGCCGATATCGCACCAACAAACATAAGAGACGTTGACCTAGGGCTTGCTCCATACTATTCACGCTGTCGTTTTTGATGCAATTTGTTCACAAACCTGCGCCGCCCCTTTTTTGAGCATATAGTTCACTGGTTGGGTGGTACAGCGTATGACGGTCATTTAGAGCAAGTGTACATGTGCACTCATGGTGGTAATGGTACATTCATGCATTTTTGTGACTCAAATCAAGAAATAGGCTAACACAAATGGAGAAAGAGGAAAAAGAACAACATGAAAGAGTAGAAATTAACTGCATGTTGCTGAGGTTATAGAAACATTAAAAAAAAACTTCAGTTTTAGCAAATTGATGTGCTCTAACATATTTGAATCACAAAGGGTTGCGAAAGACCGCGTGGGTCAAATGCTTAGTCAGCCCTGTTGCCAGCACACATTAATTTTTAATTGAAAACTTTTCACATGTAGCAAAAGAAAAGTAACAAAATGCATCGAATCAACGCCAGACAAGATAAGTAAACACAACAATAACAAGAAACAGATCGTCCAATCACAAAATACTTTTCTCTCATCTTACCAGTTAACTAACGACCAACGTGTGGAAGCAAGAGCGGTGAAAGATGAAACTATGGGCGAGCAATGAAGTGAGAGAAACTTGAAACGACACAAAGGATAATTATAAAAAGAAACTACTACGCATTAAAAAATAATTAGGTTTGTAATTGTAATAGTTCCATTATTGTTGCGTTGAAAACTCTTCTGACCCGGTTGCCCACTCTCTTTGAAATTGTAGTTCGTGAAATGTCGCTTTTATTTTCCACTGACTAATTGTTTGCATGCACAATTCTGTAACGCGTTTCTGCCGGGGCTTTCCCTATAGTTTTCCACTGCAGCAAACATATTTGACCTTGCATGCAAGAAAAAAGTTATTATTCTGAGACAACTATAAATGGCGCATAACAAATTTGAAAACCCAGGGCATCACCCCCCCAGCTTGATTTCTGCTCCTTCCAACACCTATGCTTGGAACATGTTAGGTGGTAATTTTAAAAGTCAAATGAATCAGGAAATTAATTTTCGAATTGCTGCATTTACACCTAAAATGTTGACATCTCCCAACTACATCCCAGTGTCAATGGGTAGGGCGTCCATCGCGAAGTTTTCAGGTTTGTTTAATGCCACAGGTGCGTTTTGTCAATCGCTTGCTGCAAAGCATTCATTGGCATTGCTGCAAAGGTGAGTAGTGAAGTTAAATTAATACGTTGCTGATCCGGTTAACTGAGCGAAGAGTGACGCGTTTCTGCTGCGGCAGATTACAGTAATTATGGCTGAAAATATACCGAATTGTACGCAAGCTCTAAGATATTTCTCAGAATGTGCTTTAATATTTTGAAGCAAAGTTGGTGCGGAGAGCTTGCTGCTAGCTTGAAAAAGGTGTACGAGAATATCTGTAAAGATAATGCCATTCTGTTTTAGCACTCTTTCATGTTTTGCAAGGCTTATGTGTTTGTTTCACTTTAGTGTTTTCTGACATAACTAAACCAAAGTGTTTACTTGGTTTTACTTATGTCACAAAACAATTGTTGATAAATGGCCTGATTATATCTTCAGAAGATATCAAAAAGTAGAACTTCAAAAATTTGAGAACGTTTCAGACATTTTTTATTTGAACCCAACGGCGGTGTTGAGGGTACAGTAGTGGCTTGATGTCGAATGAAGCTAAAGACACTCTTTATGCCTCGCCACAAGCAAGGAAGAAAACCATTCCTCCGAGGTAGCAATTTACTGCTCGTATACATTAGAAGCAGTAAAACTGCACAAACTGCTTCGTAAAACTTTAACGAAAAGCAGTTAATTTTTGATACCTCCGTTCAAGTTACTTCAAGCATCTCATACTAACAGGCTACAGCGTCAGACTCGCGGTTGACAGCTTGATGTTCTAAAACGAATACCTATGAAACGATACAAATAAAAACGCCGCGAGTCAGCCACCTTCCCGCAGGCAAGCGGTGGATCGTAATATATTTGGCAAGGCCCTCGTGGTTTTGCCGCGTTATTCGCGAAGTGTAAGTATCACTTGCGATAGCACGTATGCCAGTTATCGCCACCGCTGGGGTGTAAACAATGCCGTGCATGAGAGCATTTTAAACGCTCACAGATAGCTTCAGGGTGCTCCAGTTACAAATTGCGTTTCAATTGTCTGATGCGATCAAAAGTTGCGACAGTTCAGAGATTTTAGGAAGAAAACTTCTTTCGCTTACAAATAAGTAGTAATAGCTAGCAAAGCCCAGTAAGAACACAAAAGTTAGAATGCGTAACTTTTAACTTTTGTGATCATGCTGAGAGTAACGAACAGCTTACGTCTGAGTGCGGAAACAAACTTGCCTATCTACTGTACATGTAGCAGTTTTTGTACGTGTATACAAGAAACGTACTTGGCTAGATACAGCGACTGAACAACTCATTGAAAGTTTGTTCCATGGATTGAGAAATTTCCAAAACTTGAAGTTGCAACTTTCTGAACTACAGATCTAAGATTTATAATAAATACTACGGCCAAAGCAAACGATACAACTGACATCTTGCAAACGTTTCGATAACAACTGTTATCTTTTCGTGTACCAAAGATCTAAGATTTGATCTAACATTCATTGCAGCAGCTGGTTTACTTTGTAGTGCAGAAGCCAGTACTTCATACCAAGAAGCAAATTGATATTAGTGAATCAAGTTTGAATTGCATATATTTTAATGTCTATATAATCTTCGATTTGGAAATAAGAATGGCTTGAAAGGTTAAAAGAGTAAAAGGTGAAAAAACGCAAGCAAAAAATAATGAATTCATTTTATGGCAAGATTTGACGTAAGTTTTACGACATTGTCAGATATCCCCAAAAATAACCAAACGGTTATAATCGTGCAGCACAGCTTAAACACAAATTTGGAATCATTCAGCAGGCTTCAGGAGCTGACCTTTTGAGAAGTTAAAATACAAGTTCACACCTTTCAAACACGTAGTGCTGCTATCAGACAAAAAAAGTTATATTTATATCAACTCCAATCCAAGGAGCTTGGGTTTTTTTCTTGCAGGGCCAAGACTTGAAATACGAGAAAGAAAACCTGGAGTGTGAGCAACCTGAACTTTTTACAATCACCATTGTCCGTAAAAAGCGAAAGATTTAATTTGGATGCTTTCAAGAAACAAACAATACAAAAGCAAATAGTTGATTGGCTTTTGAGAACAGTCACAGAAGTTGATTTACTTGAAAACTGAATACATGGTAAACTGAGGAGACAGTCATTCGCAAAAAATACAACCTGCGACCGCGTCACCAATAAAGTCGTCCTCCGTTTTCAGCAAGAAATGTTTTTCAAATGTAAGTCTCAAACTGAAACCAAACACCCAACCCATGTCTTATTAGATCAACACTTGTGTTCACTGCTTGTACACAAACTGAAGAAGATATTAGCTTTTGATGAGAGTTTGCACAACTGAGTAAAATAACAAAAATCCACTGAATTTTTAATAGAACTTTCAGATTTTTAGACGTTTTTATGTCCAAAAGTTAATTTGTTGCGTCTGTACGATAAATGTACCCCTTGAGATAGGAAAATGTACCCTTAGCGATATATGTACCCCAGGTTGGGAACCTATGTTCTAGGCCATCTAATTTTCCTTCTGCTGTTTTTTGTTTCGGGAATGTCTCCCGGGTAATCCGGTATCATGGAACGTTCAGTGAAATCACTTCTGATCTGTAATCTTCATATCAATACTAATTAAAGACTTTGCTCACAGTTTGGCTACACAAGGGCTATGTAGCTTTTGCATAGCGTACGTATAGGTTCGATTAAATAATGTGATTGAGAAATGTTGGTATAGCTTTTCACATGGAATAAATTTGAAAAAGTTTTGTTTATATCGGCGACATCTTCCACCTACTGTAGACAACAGATTTATCCGCAAACAGATGTAACAGATAGCATCGTTTTGTGGACAGCCTCTGTTTTCTCGCAAACGAAAGGCGAAAATTTGACAGTGACAGATGTTTTAACCAATGTTGATTCAAAGTTATAAAAAGCTATACCAGGGTTTTTCTCATCGAAGTTAAGGTTTTCAGTTTAAGACATTTTCAAACACATTTATAACAACCTAGCGCCAGGACTGAAACTCCTTCATTCTAGTTCCAAACGAGGGTTACCATACAGTTACGGTAGGTAGGTTTTTTCATGCACGTTTGTGACTCAAACTGCGAAGTAACAGAAATGTAGTAAGATGAACAAACCACCAAAGAGCACAAAGTTTATCTGCATGATATTCAAAAATAAGCACGAGAAAAATAATTGAGAACTTGGGAATTCTGCATATTTGTGTGAACTACAAATTTGAGACACACAAGGTTGACAAAAGACCGTATAGGCCAGTGGTTCTTAACTTTTTTTACATATTTACCCTTTTATCGAACAAGATTGCCAGATTTACCCGCAATACACTCAATGGTGCTCATTTATTGAAAATACGAAATTAACAAACTCTTACACTTTAGAATGATTTATATAAATTTACATTGGCTGCAATTTTTGCTTTAGTAAATTTACCACCTTGGAAGATGAAATTTACCCCCAAGGGTAAATTTACCCCAGGTTAAGAACCATTGGTATAGGCCAAGCACTCAGCTAGCCCTATTGTTGGCATAAATCAATACAAATTGAAGACGTTTGAAGTGAAGAAGAAAAATAAAGTAGCAAAATGCAATAATTTGATCATTAGGTTAATATTAGCAACAACATCAATCAAACACAAAAGCGCAAAAGGTGAAAAACATGTCTACGTACAGTGAGTGTGGAGTGAGCACTAGGAAGGTTGAAGGATATTACAGAAAGGAGAAACACTGCCTACAAACTTACATACAGTAAAAATGGAACAACCACACGAATGAAGAATCAACTGGCATATTGGCTAAGCAGTGGATCTTTGCAGTTTCGCTGCACAATGTTACCATTTAATTCAGTAAATACACTTAAGAATTTAATTTTCTAATGCGATGGCTGTGCCTGCTTTCCAGAGCAAATCAAACTGATGCGAAGTGCCAGTGACGTCAAGCAAACTCGCGTTTCATCGTCAATACCAATAAGTCTTTCCTGTTTCACTTCTAACTTCAGTCAGTGCTGAAAATCCATGTTCGCAAAGCCATGAAAATGCAAATGCTGGGATAAGTTTGACAGCTTTCCAGCTGATCACTGGATAAAATTTATTTACAGTTTCTTGAGCCTCTATTTTGGGCCCCATACAACCATAAACTGCGAAGCTACACAGCGCACCCATATCTAATGTATTAAGTCGGGCGTGTTGAGTCAGCTCCACCAAGCATTGTGACAAAACTACGGTACCGTGACACAAGTTCATATCATAACTACATGCAAATTTGTTGGCAAAGCTTTGGAGGCGAGACGAGAGCTTCTCTGTGAAACATGCAACGCAAAATAACGACGTTTGGATTGTTTGGCGCACGTGCGTAGCATATCCCTATGTTTTCCTTGCATAGATTGTCAAGCACCGGTGCAAGCACTGAGACGATTCTTCCTCTGCAACTTTAAAAACAAAATGCTTTCATTCACAAACCCCAATATATGCTCCCCTCTAGTTGTGAATTCCAATTCTTTGTAAAGCAAGCATTGGTTCATAAATTTTGCTTTTTTATGAATCGAATGCACGCAAGAAGGTGGGCTTTTCCGGTACTACCAGTAGATTTATCCACTTGCAGAGTCCAATGACAAAAACAATCGATCTTCTGTATCGAAGTGTTCGCGAACGTGATCGTTTATGTCTGAAGATAACTTTAATTCTTCGCGAAATTGTATCATTTGATAATGAAACTTTGCTCAATCTCCCTGTGGCATCAATTCCGTCCATAGTTTCAACAATAATGGCTCTACTGCTGATGCAATAAGAGATTCTGCGTCGGTGTGCACCTTTTTTCGTTTAGCCAACAATTCAGCGACTCTTTTCTGGCGAATTGAGGTAGTTGACAAGTTTCTTTGCTTGTTTATCTTTTTGTGATACGAGATTCTCTAAGTATCCTTTTGGTCTATTCTTCAAAGATAGATGATGTTTTCGAAATGTCTCTTCTGTTTACTTGGAAGAAGAGCTTCTTTTGACAAGTGGCACACCAGATAATGCACAAGTGCTCTTGATGATCCTCAGAAGCAACAGAACCATACTTGATGTTCTTTCTTTGCTAGGTGCTACTTTTGCTTTCGCTGCGCTAGTTTTGTCAAATTATTTATCCATGGCTAAAGCTTAGCAAACCGAACCAGGACTACAGAAAAAACAGATTTGATAGTCAACAATGCTGGCAGACTTGAAGCAATGATGCGTGTTACTACTGATACTTATTTATTTCCAAACGCTCAACGCCACAAAACAATACGGGGTTATTTCTTTATTGAATAAACCGAGTAGACTGACAAGTTAGCAGATCAATGAGGTTTCACTGCGTCACCAAGCAGAGATGGAGCGAGGTGGTCGCCTCGCCCCCTTTTTTCAGAGATCAATGGAGGCCCCCTTTGAGAGTTTCTAACCTAGTTTTTGCATTGTTTTGTTAAGAAGCTTATGAACCGCTCCAGAGCCATATTTAATAAATTCTGAAGCAAGTCATATGTTTTTCCAAACAAAGCAAAAATTATGTGCAAATGTGCCAACGTGTCAGATTTCAAGTGTCCAGCTTCAAAACGTTACAAAATGTTGGTGCTTTTGTATGTATATCATGCTCTCGAATTTATTTCTTAAATTAAAATAAATTTAATGGGAAACAAAAATAGTATTCTTGATGTCAGTCAGTTTATTAAGATGTTATGATTTTTGAGCTTGCGTTACGATATTTTGATTGTAGTCTGGAGTTTGTTTTTTCTCTGCTGTTACTTCAACCTTTCAACTTTTCACCCGTAAGCTTTGCTTACAATTTTCAGGACTGAGGATGCGTAATTTTACGTGAAATCGATTTCCTATTAAAAATTTTCTGATCGATTCCTTGCTTACACCCATCGTGGAGAGTACTTACTTGAATACTGATATGTGCAAGTTTGAATCATGGCAAAAAGATGAAAGTAGAGCGCAGTCGACTGATTCCTCGAAAGCATACAGAAATACTAGTGTTTTCAAGTGAAACAAATTTAATTCTTTATCCACCTATTCGCACATCTACCCTTCGCAGTGGCGATGCTTTCGGGCCCCGTTCCGAGAGTTTGCCTCGGGCCGCTAAATTATAATATTAACACTTGTCACCAAGGTTTTATCATTTTCCTACAACACTTCGACAAAGTAAAAAAACTGTAACCACGTAATTTTCGAAATGTGGTGCCTGAGTCGAACAACTGCGAGCCAATTTATAAAACAGTTTTTAAATCCCTGGTGTCAATTTCAAAAATTAAACTACAATCCAGTCACGTGACGACCATGCGATTTCAGATCCGCTAGCGGGAGTAAAATAGCACAGATTATATTTCATTTTAAAGCACAAAGTGATTGTTTTGTCCGACAAATGTATTCTGCATATTCCAAAATGTTAGCGACACATGAAAAACTCTCGTTACACAAAAGTGTAAATACGCCGTAGCGTGGATACGCTGTAGATGTAGGGTAGGAAAACATTGCTGTTATCATTAACACAGTAACAGGCAGCAAACTTTTTATGAGTAACTTTTTGTTGTTTTTATGTGAAAATTTGAGTATTCACCGCTTTGTGGTTCGCTTAAGCCAGTCGCCGGAGTACATGTGACCAACGCGTAAGAGAAAAGGCAAAATCCACGGAGGATTATACTATCTGGAGCAGCCGAAAAAGCCAGTCTCGTTAACAGCAAGTCCCAGACTACTTTAACCTGGTTGGTTGTTTAACGACAGCAGCTCTTAACCTTCATTTTGGGAAACCCTTTAGGGTCGAAACACAGATATAGTGTATTAGAGAAGCCTGCAACGTGATTTTCAGATAATTAATTTTTGTTACAAGACACTCTTATTGTGAGACTCGATAAACAACATACAGTATCACTGTTGTTGTTATTTAAATCTATATTACAATCTTCTTAGTCCAGTTGCAAATAGCCTGCATTAAAGACTCATGTTTGATGGTTTATACTGTTGCAATACACTGTCTTATATACTTTTGAGCCTGAGATCTGAAGTGTTTTATTGGTTAGATGGCATCTATCAAAAAATGCTTTATCACCACAAAGGTGACCTAATAACCGTGAACAGCTATCAACCGAAGGATCAAATTTTTCGAAACATGATTCACCTTCATTGCTCATAGTCGATGCACATAAGCAATTTGTACCCTTGTTATTGGCTTTTCTAAGGTAAGCGCAAATATGACAACAAATATGAACGTTCACTGACGTTTACAAACCCAAGCAGAGATAAAGCAATGCAGATTCCAGTTGTGAATTACAGCTGTAGGGTTGGCCGTGAAGTAGCGTCGAAGGTAGATCGGCTCCACGTCGTGTGTCCGCGGCTTGTGCGGTCGGCGACGAACGCTTTGATTTTATCTTCGAACAATAGCATGCCGAAAAAAGAAGCTGTGCTGCTTTCAGACACCCAAGTGAAAAGCAGATGCCGCCAAGTCGAGCAAACTGGATCCAAGGCTGCAATGGTACAGCAAGTGAAAGTTACAGTTGTTCAGCAAACCTTTAAAGAGAATTATATTAAGATCTTCGCAGAGAATAATAGTTTTGAAAAACAGTGAGGAACTGTTCAGAAGTGCAGGCCAGTCGTTTTCTATGTGGACAAAATTTACGAAATTGGAGAAAAAAATGGCATAATATTCGGCTCACATATTTCCCGGTTCGTTCTTTCCAGGTTCATATGAAGTTTGCCTTTTATGTTCATTTTCGTTAAAAGAACCGAAATCTTCAATAATTTTGCCCACACTTCGTCCTGCATCATAAATGTGCCGCTAATTCCGAATATAAAGAAAACAGAAAACCTGCATTTTTTGCAAAGACCACGTGAAAATAACGAAAGTGAAGTTTTTGCTTTTATAATGCGAGTGATATTTCATATCAATTGCGTGTAAAATGAAGCTGAAGAAGTGGCGTAGTTATGGTATTCAGTGTTTTTCAGTCGTAAGTAATTGAAAGAGCTGCCTGAGTAAAGCTTTACCGAGAAAGAAATGACATGAGATATTTCAAAAGAAAACATAGAAAAAGCAAAGAAAAAAACTTGTAATCAGAAAAATGACCCATTAGGAAAGCGATGACGGAATGACTTTTTTCAAATATGCTGTTGTTGCACATGCATTTGGTAGAAACCAACAAAGTATACTTAGTATGATACATTAGTTGTAAAAATTTGGTTTGCCTAGTGTTGGCCATAAGCTGAAAGCTCATAAATGTGTAAGCTGTGGGTAGTGACCACCAGGGTGCGAGCAAGCGATGTGCCGCTTCAACGCTACGCCAGGATTATTTGTATTAAACTTGATATTTGTCTGGTGTTTGAAAAAAATCTTTAAACTTGCAGCGGTGTCAGTTCTTAAAGCTTTTTGCAAATAAATCTTACAACAAAATCTTTTAGTAACAATTCAAAAAAACGTACAAGAAAATGGATAATTTGCAATTTATGAGTGCACCTCAAACATCGTATGGATTTAAGATTTGCCCAATAACACCAAAAGCAGGGTTCTTTTAAGGTGTTTTAGAGACCTGATTCGGGTCCTTACAATTAAAATCGGGTCCCTAGAATCAGAGAAATTGGGTCCCTACAGGTCCATACCGGGTACCTAACATTCTCCTAAAAATCTGCCAAAAGCTTCCTTTGACTCAAGCAGCCTATATGTACTGATAACGCGTTTTCAGTGCATGTGGATAAAAAGTGTGCGCTTTGTTTTGCTGGCGGTAGTGGAGTAGGTATGGTGTACGTATGTTGATGGGAAGGAAGCAGTGAAGCGGGATAACATCTTTTCGTCGACAATTGTTCAGCTGTCATCAGCGGATTTTTTTAACAACCGACTTTGTTCGATCACAATTAGATGAATCATGTACACCGCAGGGAAAGTGATCTTTTGTTGGCTTCATTTTCCTGAAGCCACATTTTTGTAAGTGTTTTTCCAAAAATCGTGTCTTTCATTAGACAAGACATTTACTACCGCTAGCTTCATGTATTTATAGTTGCTGAGCGAGCCGAGATAGCAAAACTTACGTTTGTGGAGAAAACGCAGCATGCCTGTCAACGTATCTTAATAACCTACATCGACGACCAAGATTTGAAATGACTATGCAATGACTGCTTGCAGTCACCGCATCGAAAAATAGACCTCGTCCAACGTAACCCCGTTGTTGGTTGTTCACTATATTGTTCGGCTTGTGCTGATAGTTTTAATCGCGAGTAACTACTTGCTAGAAAATAAAGCACAAATGAAAAACAGGTATAATTAACCTAGAGCAGGGTTTTTTTCAAGGAAAATGTTAGGTGCCCGGTATGGACCTGTAGGGACCCGATTTCTCTAATTCTAGGGACCCGATTTTCTCTGATTCTAGGGACGCGATGATGAATTTCTCTGATTCTAGGAACCCGATTCTCAATTCTAAAACACCTTAAAAAAAACCCTGACCTAGAGTATCAGCAATGTATTTTGTATATGAATAAAATCACCGATTGCTAGTTGTTTGAATTAAATCAATAGGATACACGAATATAAACCTTATGCAATGCAGTGACTTAACTAAACAACCATTTGTGCATTCTGAATGCAGCAAAAATGTTTCCAGGAAGTTAAACCTTGGATATACTTTTCACGAAAAATAACCAGGTCGTTGGCCTCTTACAATATACATCAATATCGATCTAGCAGCGAAAATTTTAACGCGCATGCGAACTGTGGACGCAAGAACCAAAACTGGTTTTGTTTACTTTTCGTTTCATCGAAATAGCAAGATCAAACACTGCTTTTCCTTCATAATAAAAGCCCTTTAACGGTATTTCATTGTTTTTACAAATTGTGGATAATGCTTTTTGTTATTCAGGAGGCTAAGGTGAAATGCAATTTAAAGAAAAACACAAAAATATACGTATGCGTAAAAATGCAATTTATTTCTAACGTAACAAACAAGCTCATAAATGACAACAGGTTTTATCCAGAATCTGTTATTTTTGAAAAGTAGGTGAAAAGTCTCGCATACCTAGTTAAAGTGTTCATCCACTAGTCTGGTCGAAAAATACAGCAGTAATAATTTCACAACTCTACATACCTCGATTTACAATAGTAATCTCCACTCAACATCGTACTGCTTTAGAACAAGCTTTTTTCCATTCAGTGTTTCTTGCAACTGCCTGCGAGTTATTATTGGCCTAGGGGCAGGTCCCGGTCGAATATCAATGGCAATTGTGTGACTAGTTTTCAAGACTCCAGCTAGTTTCGTGACGAGTTTACCATCTGAATCTTTAATAATCAGCTTTAAGTTCATTATGCGTCAACCATGCCTCAGGCGTAGTTTACGAACATGTGATACAATGCTTGAAATCAAAACCCAGCTTTTACCAAGCTCAAGATGTCAGATATTCAGCCTTGTGTCGCGAAATAAGATTTCCGAGCAAGCCTTTCATCAGCCCGAGAAAGTTTCGGTCGAGGAACAGAGGGACGGGAATTTGGGCGGGAATTTGGGCGGTTGTCAAGCTGCGAACGTTTTGCTGCAGTGCCAAGAACGTTTTCAGAGTTGAGCTGAGTACATTGGGGCAAACCTTAGACAATTTCATGCAAAAGAAAGTTGAAGCGCTGGGACACCGAAAAAGAGCTGTGAAACAGGTTGTCTCGTCGGGCACCCCTCGACAGTTTCATAATCAGTTTCATAATCTTCTGTCATGGTTTAAAGTTGATAGAAGTTTGGATCATTTTCAGCGAGAAGTAGAAAAGAAAAACAGGAGCTAATTTAAGCAAGAAAGTACCCTGTTCAAATTTGCTATGATATGTTTGGGAATAAACAAGAAGCTAAGAACTACCAACACGTAAAGCGTTTTCAGCCTTTTTCAGTATATTTGTTTACTGAAGCAAGAAGCAGCGAACTTTTGAACAGAACTTCTAAATTTTGCTAAGCCTTATTAGGAGCAACTACGCAAAGTCGCAAACTGAACAGGATTCAACTGAAATCATGATTGACGGTGAAACGTCCAACGTGATTTTTTTCAAATCTGCGTCTTTTCAAAACAGTAATGCTTTTGGCGCTTTTGATTTGTAACAGCACTAATTCAACATAAAACAAACATTGCGACTGATCCTACTTTACGCTTGTTGACTTTTGTTGGGTTTACATGTGTTGGAACCTGAAATTAGATGAGATTTGCAATGACAAGCGTGTTTCTGAACATTTGCAACAGCGCATGTATTGTTTATCCGAATACTTTAATAAAAGTGGTTTTGTTGCTTGAGTTTAATCGATTTTGCCACAAAGCATACACTTTTTGGCTTTCACTTTGCCAAACCACTGGCAGGTTTTTTCCTGAACTGTCCATGAAACTGTAAAACTTGAGCTGTAACTTTGCTCTGGCGGTTAAAAACATGATAAACATTTAAACAAAATTGTGCAACTAGTTTTTTCGCCGCAGACAGTAACGTATTTCGATTTATTCGAAGATTTGTTCCTCGAACCCTGAGGTTTAGACCAAAAGTCAGCACCCACTCAATGTTTGGGCTCTGATTTAATGAGCAGTTGATTCGTAATTGCTACATTGCTTCGAAGAACAGGTCGTTAAGGAAGGAAACATGCTGCTTTTGACAATTTACTTTGTATCAGCAATAAATTATAAAGTAAGACGTTTCCGACCACACTGACAATATTACAGTAATTCAGCAGTTTGCCTTCTTTTCCAGGCGCAGGTGGTTTTGACAGAATCAAGTGCTGCATTCGCTCAGAAATGTTGACACGCACTGACGTAATTTTGTTCAAGTAGCTTTTTTCGTCGCTTCTGCTGAAACATCGACTGCCTGCAAGCTTGCATTTTTGTTGCGTGGCAACAATGTTAAAGACATATTGAGCGAAGGCGTCCATGGCAAACGTATGCTTGCGATGAAAAGGTGCAAGACATGGTTTCATCCAAACGGCCACTTCTCGCTCTGCTCTTATCGTTGCTGACCATTTTTCGCTTGGCATCTCCGCAGAAGCTTCCCTGCCAAACTGGTAAGTACGACCAATCGTTTGCGTCCGTGCAGTTTCCTTGAGTCTCTTCGAAAAACTTAAACAATTTATCTTCTATCAATATCTGCATATTATTGACCATTGTCAAGTTGGCATTCAACCAGAGATGAATACGTCGCTTTAGAATACGAAGCTGAGCACATGCATTAGCGTTTGTCAGTCACAGTTGCGCTGAAACGGGACGTCTTAAGAACAGTGGGGGGTTAGTATGAAACAAGGTAGGGGCGTATAACATGCCGCGTCTATAATAATGATGACGGCGCTATATCTGAATTGCAGAAAGTTTTTGTTTCAAACAACGTTCTCTTCTTGTTTTCTTCAGGTACTTTGAAAAAGCGCGCCCGCCTCGAAGCATTCACAAAACCGAGCCACTGCTGCGGTGGACGTCCTTTCAACTCCAAACTGAGCATGTGTTGTTTGGGGAAGGTTCTTCGTCGCAACCAGAAGAAGTGTTGCTTGGATGGCACGAATGCCCCTGCCGCCAGCAGATGGTACGATCTGGTTTCTGGATGACTTGGCGTGATCTTCACGTAATTTCTTAATCTGTTTTGAAACCTCGTACGCAAAGTTGTAAAAGCTGGGTATTTTTAAGGCTTCGGTTGAAACCCTGACTGATTTTGGTCAAGAACATTTTTTAATTTGTTTGATATTTCAAGAACATTTTGACTTCATTCAACAGAAACCCCTCAGCAACGATCCAGATGGGTATTACAAAATTTTATTGATGCTGTTCGTCTCCAAAAGTTCATATTTTAACAAAAAGCATTATCAAAAGCTTTCCTCTGGGTTTGTTACAAACACAATCGCTACATTTTATTTGTTCCAGAGTTTTAATTACCCCGTATGACGTACTCTTGTTTTGAGCGAATGCAAAACAAATGCTCTGAACTCTTGTTTCATGGCGTAGGTCATGACCTAGTACAGAGAGAATTCGATATCACGGCCAGTTTTCAGAATAGATGATTAATATTATGATGATGTATCACTGCCCGGCAGACCAACACCGTACACCTGCTGTTGAGCCGATTTACAAAAGGGATTTTCTCCGGTTCCATTGACTGCTGACAATCAGTCACTTTCAAAGGCTATCAGTCGTTATAACCGACACTTGTCAAGCTTAGGATTCCCAGGATACTCCACTTGGTGACAGTCATTGTGAAGTCAAGCATTTTCTATCGGCCGGCCAGATACTTCTTGCGTTAAAACCCGCTCAGACCTCGGTTGGATCACGATCAAATCCATTGTTTTCAACAGCAGCTTGAGCCAAGCAAAACGAGCCTCAAGTCGTGATGCGAGCATGAGGTGAAACAGAGGTTTAGAGTTCATCTTCGCTGGCATGTCCGGGATTGAGAACAGCTCGATCTATTTACTCAGATGTACAGTGGCTGGCAGTCGCTTTCCACACACCTGTCGGTGCGAGCTGCGCAAAACTGTCTGCATCGTTGTTGTAGTTCAGGAGTCTCCAAACTACGGCCCCTGGGCCAAGTACGGCCCGCGAAGCCGTTTCATCTGGCCACGAAGACATTTTGTCAATAATGAAAAAAGAAAATTTTTACGAAACATTCGTTGATTTGGTGAAATGTAACATATTCCAAAACAATCACATTACGTAAGATGTCCGGTTCTCAAACTCTTGTGTAATAGCTTATGCGGCCCTCTGACAAAAGAGTTGTTATACAACTTACTAGGAGGGGGAAAGCGGAGTATTTCCTGTCAAGGACTTGTAGCGTTCGTTGGTCACAATAAAAACTTACGATCTTGTATTAGAAGTAACAAGATTTTATTCTTTATGGTTGCAATCTGCATACAGTCCCCTATTGAAAAGAGAAAGTGAACTCCTTCGTAAGATTATGTCAATTATCTTTATCTCCTTAAACAACTTTGCCTTTTATTTCAATGGTTTCATTCGAGAAAGTCACAAACAGCGGCGTGTGAGAGAAGCTTGATAGTTCACACTGAAGAACGATGGGTATTTTTCGTTCCATAAATAGAACCTCAGTTTCTCTGGCTACGCGCGATGCAAAACCTCCAGTAAAAATAGAAGTTGACAAGAATTAGAAAATATTGGTCTTTTGCATTTTTGTTTCGATTTTGACTAAATCTCCTGAGCAAAGGATAAAATGCCACTTACACACTTATCGATTATCACTGAACAAGCGGAAGAAAAACTCGATTCCTTTAAAATACTTTCTTTAGACTTAGCGGATTATAAAGCGTTTAAAAAATAAATGACCAGCCCCTGGCCTCGTGGTTGGTTCGTCCTCTTCGATGTTGGCAGGTCTGGAGTTTCGACTCTAGGCTTTGCCTAGACATTGTAAATTGGTACTGTATCCTTCTTTCCCTGGTACACAGACCAAAGAAAACTGCGGAGTCCGGTTGTCTTGAGCTGCCTTATCATCGGAACTTCGTCGCGGAGGGCCAAGTGCATGCGGATGAGGCATTGGCAACCTCTGCACAGCCCGAAACAAACATCTGCATAGGCGTCGCTGTGTGTGTGGTCTTGTGCATCGTTCGCATGCATTTATGCGTTCGTGTAATTGTATCTTGTACTTATGTTCGCGTTTGATTACCTGCGCAATAACTTCATCCTCGAAGGATGAATCGTAGCAATAGCAAGAAACAAATAAGGTGTGTACCGGTGAGGGACTTCGCAGACATAATTGTTGATTCTTTAAAAAGAAAACGAACGTCGATGAAACAGAAATATTTGCAGCAATTTTAACGTTTCAACCACCCTCCCGTTCTTGCACATGATTTAATCTGATCGTGAAACAGAATCGTGGCCAGCAAGTCTTCAATAGGGGGCTTTACATCTGTGCAGCGGGGCTTCACATTCCAAAAAATTACAAAACTCAGCTGATTTATTATGTTTCATATTTCAATTTGGGGGGCTTGGAGTTTTGTTTGGGGGGATGAGCCCAACAAACCCCCCCCCCCGTGGCGACGGAACTGAAACAGTAGTGATGTTTTAAGACACGTGGTGTGCCGTCGGCGAATGTCGGAGCTGACCAACGATTAGCAAGCCAACGTCCGACATACATAACAACACAAATGTGCGCAGAAAGCAATTATCTACAAAGGCGACATCTTTTATTTCGACTTAAAGGTACACATGAATAGATAGGTAGAGATGGGTCATCAACGATGGCAGTTTGAAAAGCGTGAAAGACAATATTATGAATTTTGCGTCGTTGCAGAATTATTTATTGCTATATTACGCAAGGTCACACATCAGAGGGAGCAGAAGAGCAAAAATATAGCAATGCTCAAGGCCTCTAATTAGCCAAAAAGTACAAAAGGTAGCTCGATCACGTAGACTTTAGTACATCTGTTTGTAATGCTCAAGAAAACGACTCAATGAGGGAGAGGCCACGAAACCTAGAAACGTTACAAACACACGCAAATGGGAAAAAGCTTGCCGTCTTTTTCGATCGAAATTGGGAGAAATTTTGAGTTATACTCCATGGTTGGTCATGTTACGAGGACTTAATTACTGGTTGTTTACCTTATTTTGTTAGATACATTTGCTTTAACAATTTACCATCGTTTCGCTTAATTGAAGCAGTAGCGACCAATTAACTGTTAGATCTTTCCTTGCATTTAAACAATTTTTCCCAGGTCAATTAACAAAACCTCCCCAAAATCAGTTACATCAAATGCGGTTCCCACACTTTGTTTCTTGCGACCACAATTACGCGATTGAAATGGTTGCTAATTCTTTCTAATCTAATGCGGGAATTTTCCGCATGACGCAAAAAGCTGTAATTACAAGTAGCAACATGAACAATACGCCGGACCAAATTCAAATCCACTTTTGCCGCGGTCAAGATCTTTGATGATTCAGAGGGAGACCAGCGCGATGATAATTGCTAAACAACTGTCCAGCTCGGTATAGCTCAAATTACAAATATCATCAAGACGGCTTAACTTTTGTGAAAAGTTTTAAAAAACTACGATATCAAAAGCGCGCATTCAAGTTACTTTAATCTTTTGGCCCGACAAGTTGTTCTTAAGGAAAAAACTTGTTCGAATCATTAAAAAACGGCAGGGATTCATTTTTTTGGTTTGCCTTTTTATGTACAAACAGAATTTTGAGATTTTGTTTCTATCAAAACAGAAAATGTAAGAGACAGCAATGATTGAAGCTTTTTAAATTTTTAACATTTAATTGAGAGCCACCGGAGGTTCATTTTAGTTAGTTAAAAGCCTACAATATTGTGTAAATGGCCAACTGCAAGCTTTGCTGTCTCACGCATTAAGCTGCATTCAATGAATTTTTGCTGACGATGATGATAGTTGTTTTTCGAAACGTTCGGCATAATTTCATGGCTGCTTTGCATGTTGGTGTTTTTTATATGACTTTGCAAAGCTTTGAAGTTTCACTCTGTTACGTGTTTTATCTAGAGATTTTTCCTTATACTTATTTCCCAAAAAGTGTCACAAATATTTTTTAAAATCTGTAATAAAAATGGAATGTAAAAGTTTTGAAACTTTTCTTTTGCAAAATAAGTACCTTTTTTGGTGCTGCAATGCCATGTATTTTGTCGAAGAGCATTTTACGAAATAGGTCGCATTGTAAGTTAAGCTTTGTTCAGTTGAATCCTTTTCAGTGTAAATGCTGTTTATTTCTAGCTTAGTTTGCAGCAAAAGGCAGGTGCTGAGATTGCAGTGAGTTGTGTAGAACAAAAGCGCCTCTGTCCTGTTTTCGCACAAAAAACGTACCAAACAAAAAATAAAATGATTTCATAAACCTACATCTAGGTTTGTCATTGTCATTTTTACCGAAAGTAACCTCTATTTTGCAGTATGTGTTACCCGTCGTCTAACTGGGTGGTCTCGCGAATGGATCAAATGGAAGCACTGCAAGGACAAATGACAACAATGACAGAAAATCTCGATGACAGGATAGCAACTGCGCAACAGTGAGTCGATCTCTTTGTTTATGAAAGAAGGCGAATTGTGCAAACTTCAATATTTTCCTGCATTTTAAGTTCACGAGCTCTTTGCATTGAAAATCAAATCTCTTTCTTCGTGAATTCCTCGCCAACGCGAGAGGCAATTGTGCTTTTGGATCTGACAGGAATTCTATTCCGCATTACAGGCAGATTTTGCCAAAGCCTGGCTTTGCGTGCTGTGATTGGAGCACTTTGGGTTAAAAAGAAACATGTTTTGGTTCCCTTATCAAAGCAGTGAGCTTGTGCGTGATGCAATTTTGTCCACAGTGTCAGCTTTGCCAGCTCATTGTGAACAGGTGTGGATGGAGCTACCTACAGTAGAGGCCTATTATCTTAATCTTGCGGTTCTCTACCACTTGAAAACATCACTTGGCATTGTGAAGAATGACGCTCAGTGTACTTTTGGCATTGAAGACACCCTGTATTTATAGCTCACTAAGTACGATCTTCTTTGACTGCATCCATTTATCAACTTTTGTGCTCCCCTTGCTCATTCCGAACTGCACTTTGAATTTTTCGCTTCTTTTTCAGAAAAATCGTTAAAAAAGAGAAGCTCTTGAGGTCCCTCGATACGAGGGCGAACACTCTGTACAGGCAGTTTCTTAAAGCGATCAACGTGGATGAGAATCAAGATCCAGGAGAAATCAATTACATCATACGGATGGTGCGTTTATGTTGCGGGAAGTGATTAATGCTTGCAATTGCAATCGTCCACTACTGTTTGTCAAATATTCCGACCGTAGATAAGGATGCAGTGGACCTTGATTTGATTCTCATTCTTTCTTGTTGGACTTGCTCGCAGTTTTGAAGAGGCGCTTAGTTTCAACTTCACCTAATTCCTTCTAGTTTCGTGAAAACGTTCATCCTAAAATCCTCATCGACAAAGTTGCTTCAGCCAAACACATAAGCGTTGTCAAAAAAAAACGAACGTTATATTAAACGCTCCTGCTGCACTAGTATGTGGAATGCAATCGTTCGTCGTTTGCGGCAAAAGCATCGTCTAATTTCCGCCTGGACCCGCAACAAATGATGACGTGTGTAGGTGAAACAATACAGTGTTACTAATGAATTGAATATTCGAAAATCGCCCACTCATTACATCCTCTTACTGCGTTTCTTTGATCTTTTGCGCACGGAAAGCCTGTTATTCATCAGTGGCTGAAAACTGTGCGTTGCGAAATTCCGATGATATTTAGCATATTATGTTAACCGCTCGCGTGGGCGAATTCGCTGATCGCCGCATATGCTTCATCTATCATGTGCTCGCGGAGCAGGAGCATATTTTGCGGCCGGTAAAATGGTAATTCAGACGAAGTAATATTCTCTACTGTCTATGATGATCGCACAGTGCAAACAGCTGGGCTCTTGATGCGTGATGTTTTGAGAAGTCTGAAACCAATATTCATGAAAAGTCAGAAAATAACGTCCACTCGGATTTCTTTTTGTCAAACTTCTGTTCATCAAAAAAAAATGCTGCACGTCTTGTTAACAAAAAGTTCGCTCAAGAATGTCCTCGAATTGTTATTTCGAGCAATTCAAGCTTCGCAACCTACGTTGTTGAGATTCCTCGGCAATGGCAATTTTTCGTTACTTCATAAGCTGCCACAATTAACCGTTGTCTACTGGTGGCAAGTCAAAAGCAGTGTTGGCACATCAATAGAACGAAGTGGAAATGAATTCTGTAAAAACTTTTCATACATTTCCACCTGCTTCACAGGTTCTTTTTATGAACACCAACGAGGAGTTGGTGAACCGCGCAAAATCGAACGCTAGGTGGTTGCGAGAAGGCGAAGAGCGTTTGCTGGATTATGCGACGGACTCCACAAAACCTTATGAGCAAATCTCAGAGGAAAACAACGTGGCAACGCCAGAAAACCTCAGAAGGATAAGGCGCGAAGCAGAAAATACGGAAAACGCCATTGAAGCGGCGCGAAATGCAACACAAACGGTAGGTTCATATCCCCACCTGAGAATATATTACTTAGTTGCTGTCGTTGATAATCGACACCTGGGCCAGTGCGTCTACCTGAACTTATAACTCGTTATCACCTAAGGAACGACTTGTCTTTTTCCTCGAGGAAACCGTTGCGTACTTTCCTATACCAATTTCCGAAGTTATTTTTATAGTACAAGGAGTCAGTTTATATTTTAAAGTTCTGTTTAGGGAAGCTGTCAGAGTCCATGTCTATTCGCTGTTTATTTTGATGAGCTCTCATTTTGTCTGCTTTCATCCAGAGAATGGTGCTCTATTGAAAATATGGTTGTGAATCACCTACTGTGCTGTGTGCTGATGATACACATGTGATTTGTCCCACCATTAGTGGCCTTTCTGAAAATTTGTCTTGATCATGCTGCTGAAATCCGAATAGTTTCCAACTGCAAAAAGATAACTATAGCGTAGTTTTACTCCTAAAAACATCAACAGTCTGCAGTACCAAAAATTTCCCCAAATAGTGTGCGCATTGTGTTTCCAGTCAAATGTCCTGGCGTACTGCTTCATCATGCCTCAATGAGAGATGACAAAGACAATCTGAGACAAGCGAAAGTACTTTACTGCGCATCGAACACGCTGAAAGGCACATTCTCGCAGTGGTCAACTGCAGTAAACACACTTCTTATCGTGCCTTTTGCACGCATGCCTTCCAGTTGTAGAACAGGTGCGCACAGTTTGCACAGGCTCGTATTAAACGACTGCGCATAACCTGTGTAAGCTCTCGTTAGCAATCGAGTCATCCATTTCGTCACAACATTCAATGCCTTGCTTAAAAACAATTCCCAGGCATTTGTTTAGCGATGAGCGTCTTCATTTAACCTTTCTATCTGTTCACCAAATGCCTGATGCTTTTCCGCCTGAGACTTCCTTCTGCTCACACTCAGGGGTCGGCAACCTTTTTGTTAAATGTGTGCTGAATTAAGGTCTCAAATCATTCAGTGTGCCAACAGTATACATTTTTTGATGCAAGTCAAGGTCAATATACCTTCCGTGTGACTCATAACAAAATTGATATGTGAAACTTGGAGCTTCTGCGTGCCACTGGAAATTGTTTGGCGTGCCAGGTGTGGCACGTGTGCTGTAGGTTGCCAACCCCTGCTTCTTTATGAGTTGAGCTAATGCAGTAACTCCTGCTGTGTTGTTTCAGTATTTTTTCAGTATTGTCTACGCATTCCAACTAACACCTTCCCCGCATTGTGTTATGATTAAGTGTTTTTGTGTTTCAGTGTTCTATTACTAATGCTTGTGATACGGATCAAAACATGAGGCAAACACGAAAACATGTAAAAAACTAACCTCTATAATACTTCAAACGCGAAAATTTTGTTTTCGTCGGTTTCCACCACAGACCTCTCTTTTTCTCACGAGACGCCAACTTTGTTTTGGGCGTTGCCGTAGGAAATTGTCCCAACCCAAACGGCTTTATTAAAAGTTCACTTTTTTGCGGTTGCAGGTTGATCGAGAAGTCAGCAGCGTTCTTCCGGGGACTGTCAACCGGACGGAAGTTGTGCGCCTCGTACTGGAACGTAGTCGAGTGAACCGAACCATTGCGAAGGAAAGCGCCAGTTTGCTAAAAATCCGAAACCAACTCTCGGCAATGCAGAGAATGAGAAGCATCGTGTCTTCGGACAGAGATCTGTTGCTCAGTCTTACTGCTATGCTTGATGCTGCGCTCAACGAAGCGTTAAACATGGAGGCGGCGAAGCGTGAAGAATTTCCGGAAACGGAGCCGGCGCCCTTTCTCGAGCCGAGAAAGAAACGGAGTGCGGCTTCAGAGTCACCGAGAGGCGGGCCGCGGCGCCTGTTTGCTGAAGTCATAAACCGGATTCCACACGTCGTCACAGAAGCAGAAGACCTTTCTTCGCTCACAGGGCAAAACAGCGACAACAGCAGCCGCACGCCGATGTCTTCCAGACCCGAAGGCACCTCGGCCACCTTAGCGGCCACAATCACTTCGCAGGTTACTCGCCGCGCGCGACCGAAGCCAAACTGCAACTTCTCCGCTTGGGATCTCTACGCGACGTCGTTCTCGCAGAGACTCCGACTTGTGACGCTCGATTTGCAAGACCTGCTGTCTTCCAACCTTTCTTCAAGCGAAACCAATCGCACTGGCACCACCGTGCGACAGACGCGTACGGAAAGAAGCTTTTTTGCGAACGTGCGCCGCTCGCAAGGAGAGAGCGAAGCTTTGACAAGAAAGCGCCGCGCCGTGGCCGAAATCTTTCCAGACATTGAGCTCACAAGCTTTCAGAAAAAACTCAACACCTTTCGTCTTTTCCGTGAACAAGCCTTTCCCTGGTTTTCGTCGCTGAAAGGACGAGCCATTTCACCTGAAATTCTTAAAACAGAAATTATTTCCAGAATTCCTAAACTTCCACCACGCAGATAAAAAATATTCCACGCAGATGAAAAATAAGGTATATTACTTAAGGCGTTGACCTCCTGATACATTTTACCGCGCAATTTGAGGCGGCATGTGTAAACAAACCCAGTTCAGCCCTCAGCACAAGCTTGGGCAGCCGGCGCTAACATCACTGCAACATTTCAGTGGTGCTATGTGCGGCGACTCTATGAGATTTTGAGGAGGTAGATTCACAGACACTGCATGTCTTGAAGTAGACCTCTGTGGCCAAAAGCGCGGATTTATCCCGCCGATCAAACAGAGCGAAAGTTCAAATTCAAGAGCATCATCCTGAATATCAGACCGACATAGGTGTAAAAACAGCAAAAGGTGTTTTCACATTTCAGAAATTGTGATAGCCCGTACGCCTGTTCGTGTCATCATTTTTTTCATTGCGGATTGTGCTCGTTTCGCTCTAGTACAGCTATATTTAATTCATTCAGCACCACTTATTCAGCCGTTACAATATCATCTTCATGACAAAACTTTATAGACCCTGTGGTCTTGTTTGCCAACCACTATTATCTTTTATAGACGTTAAAGAAACCCAAAGCAGAAGAAAAGTTCAACTCTAGTTTAGTTAAAGAAGACTGCTTTGCTTCGCTAATTAGAAAACGTTACGTAAGAATGCAGATATGTGCGTGTCCCTTCTTTTGCTACCCAACAGTTGAAAGAGAAAGAATGCGAAAGATACGGCGGCGTGTTCCTTTGTGTTCAATTGGTGTCGTCACCAGGTTTGTGTTTTCTTCATTTAGGAAATTTATTTTCCGCATGCACGACGTTATAAAGTCCAAACCACTTCACTTTTATTCCTTGCTTGTCTACTTATTCATTTAGTTTGTTGCTGTCTTTTGCTTTTTTCTCGCCTAGCTTCAAATACTTACTGCTGAGTGCGAATAGCATCATTTATCGTGAGTTGCCTTAATGACATGCTTTGGTGTTTTTTTGATCTATCAGAAGCATCCTGTAGTATTAACAGGTGTGTTTCGATGCACATTTTAATAGAAATCTGCACAAGACTATTTTCGCGTCTTTTGGGATCCTCTGAAACCCTTTGAAAAAAGCTACGTTTCGTTTCAATAAACTTGTACCTTGCGAACTATGTTTCCGAGTCACCTAACTGCAGCTGCATTAACTTTAAAATCTTCTGAGCCTGCTTTGCTCTTGATCAATAAATGCTTCGGAAGGAGGCATGCTGACTGGGATAGCGTGAAGTATTAGTGCAGTAGTAGAAGCACTTTGGTGCAACTATTCCTAACAAGCGCTCTAAAGCAGGTATGTTGACTAAACCTATATTACTCGCACTAGGTTCTTTCAATTCTTGTAGATTCTTCAGTAACTTCTAAACTACACTACAAGAATGATCATCACTGCAAATACTTTATATTTGTTCATTACAACAAAAAGAACATGTTAATTAAAAGCGAACCTTTTGCTTCTTGAACCGCATTACAGTAAGTTTTCACAACAATAAAAAAAAATCATCACTACAACATTCACGCAAACAGAGCAAACTTATTAATCGAACTTTATGCACAAATCACCGAAATTCACGTCATCCGATAATACATCAGCAATTTTGCTTTGCCAAAGCTTGTCAAAATGTTGCTCGGTCAAAAACTTTGAAAACTTTAAGTCCTGCTGTCAGCGCCTCGCGTCAAACCAAATATTTTATAATGTTCCTGGACTTTGCTCGAACAGTGTAGGAGGGAAGTGTATAATTCAGTTTAGAGTAAACCTTGAGCTTGGAATGGGTCGAAGAAATCGGTAGTTATACAAGACTCAGAACAACAAGATGACAGCTGGCGACCTCTTGAAATTGACAACATTAATGCCACTCAAGCTTACAGTTGAGATAAAAGCGAAAACAGAAAAAAACAACTAACAGAAAACTTACGCGTTACGCCACAGCTCTTCTGTCGAAACACACTAGTCGCGGACACAAAAGTTATTAAAAGTTACTTTAGTTAGTCAAAACGTTTTCCCTCGTGAAATTCCGGCAATCTATAAGAATAGCTAAGCAAGCACAGGCGTGCACTGCAACTTTGAATCATTGCAGCGTTAGTTGTCGCCGTCCATCCAGACGATTGCTGTGACGTCAGAGACGTCACTGAAACGGCACGAAGCGTCATTGCTGACGACATCAATCAGGTCCAACCCGTTGGAGCCACTCACAGCTATGTGGCGATCGTACCTGAAATGAACAGTGATATTCTGAGAGAAAACAAACAGCAGGTACGGCGCTGATGGTGCAAGCCGCGGGAACTGACATGCAATGGACCTTTGTTGCAGAAGTTTTTTTTTAGTTTAAAAAGAAGGAAAATTATCTGTGCATTGTTACACTGAACCAGCGACACCTGGAAAGAGCATATGTGCGTTTGGCGAGCATTGTTAAAGCGGGCGTGTTCAAAGTAATTTGAAACAGCATTTACACTAGATTAAACAGTTAAAACAATTATGAATGACTAATTTGTTGCAAGTCAAAAACATTCAACAGTGACAAAATAGAACAGCCATACGGAATACATTAAAATTATCTTATCGTCTAAAAACGTGTTGTATCATATGAGCAACAAGCCTGTTTGTCAAAAAATACAAAGCCTGCAAAAGAAACAGTAATTTGTGCACCATTGAATCATAAGCAGAAAGCTTGAAGAAAAAGAAGGAAATAGCACAAAAGTTATTGTGAAACAAGAAACGAAAGCATTTTTACAAATTCTTCTGAAACATCTTCCAGGAAAGAGCGAAATATTGCAAAAAGACCATTGTTCGTATCAATGTCAAGAAGTTGAAGATTCCTACAAATTTTAAAAGTTTGTGTTCTTGAATCACGTAAATGAAAATAAGGTTTGAAAAACTACTTTTACTATTTGGGAAGTCAATACTCGTTGCTTTTCCCTGGTAGTAAAGAGTATCGTATTTACTCAGAAAAGTATGTTAGGCATTTAACAACCATCTTCAAATTTTCCAAGCCTTGAAATTTTGTTGAAAGTTTTTAAACTTTGTGTAATACCTACATAAATCATAATGTTCAATGTTTCACCCCTTCAGCATGATCTAAAGCGGCTATTTCCAACCCGCAGCCCCTCAAAGGTGTTGTGCGGCCCACTTTAAGTTTTCGCTGTAGTATATAAGTTGCCTGCATACTGGTAATGGGTGTCCTTGTTTTGATAATCTTAAAATCGAGTTGTTTGATGCAGGTGGACCTCAGTGCCACTTTATCACGTCTTTACCGCGTGCTGGGAGATTTCCATATGCCCATTGACACCTTGGTGCAAAAAGTATTTGCTAGTTTTCTGCTTTCTACCTTTGTTCCATTGGCACTAAAGTTGTCTTGAAATCACACGTACGGAGTGGTTAAAGGTTCCAAGCAGTCGTTACCATTGCAGTTCGGATTCGAACGCTTTCAGTACATTGGCTTGAACTGAATTTATGTTGCTAAGATCAAAGCAACAAAGCAAGTTATTCAATGTGTGGCCCTCATTAATAAGTCATTCATTGCGCGACCCTGGTTAAGGTAGTGACATAATTTTTGGCTCTGCAAGCAATATCAGTTGGATATAGCTGGTCTAAAGTGAAGGAAATCAACACTTTTTCTTCTTATTTTTTTAAAATCAATACGTTTTACCCACTGTCAACGCCCAGTGATGCAGCACAGTAAAGGGCTGCGCGTTATGTCTCATTCAATAAAATGTGATAAAATGATGAAATCTACAAGTGAAGGAAGCAAACGTCATAATCCAATGAAAACAATTCAGCGATCCCTTTCTTGAAACCCATCCAATGATCAGGGAGCAAAATTATCATTTGATATAAATAAGATTTACGATGGAAACCACAATGGTAAAATTCCATCTTATTTCATATCAAGCTATTATGGCGGGATTTTAACGTTTGAAACCCTTTAAAACCTTCAAACTGTGCATGAAATTCAAAAATACTCGTTACAATTTGACACAGTGTTATCGAGAGGAAAATTTCCAAGCCGTGTCCTTGAGTTTGATTGACCTTGCGCAAGGCAAGCACCAATAACACTAATGGAGACAGCTTACCATGCACTGGGTACGAGCAATCGATTTCTTCGACTCCACGGGAAGGTCGCGCGGTCAACTGGTTGAAAGAGGCTGCTGAGTAACTGTATAGAACTGCTGGAAGCGTCAAAGTATATTACATCATCTGTGCAATAGTAACAGAATAGTTATGACACCAACTTATAGTGAAAGAATTGGTAAGTGATGGCTATTGTGCCAAAAGAAAAATTTTACAGACATGCTTTATTGCTTGAAATTTTACCAAGTTTCACAGAATCTTGTCCAACTACAAGAAACATCAGCAAAGCAACATGTCCTCCGTAATTGTACACTTTCAACTTAGTACAGAAGTGTCCTTTGAAAACATGTCTGCAGGTCACAAAATATTGGGTATCTATAAAATATGGCGTGTTTGTGATAGTTTTGTAACTTTGAGGGTGGGCGCCACCTCTTTAGTGATGGATAGGATTATTAACATGGATGGAACATTCATGTATCAATGCATTTTGCAGTATCAAAATTCTTTATCTTTATTGTAAAATGCATGGAATGGAGGTGAATAACTCACGATTTCAGTGAGGAAGATGCTGATGTTTGATCACAAAATGCTAGTTTTCTGTAAGGAATTTTTCTTCGCCAGAAAATGCAAAGTTTGGAAAACTTACCTTGTGGTACAAAATAGCTGTTTGGTATATTTAAATACTCTTTTTAACAGAATATAAGCTTTTGTAATTTGTTTCCACCTTTAAGCGCGCCATAATTCATATTCGTTGGCCGGAATCAAGTACGAGTAAAAATTTTATGTACAAGGTTGAAGATGGTCTTGAAGATGGAATATGGACTTTTTGACACAAACCTAAAACCGCAGGTTTACCATGCTGTGATTATATTTTCCCCACTCGTTTAAAAGACGTCTACTTCATTTTCGGAGGGTGTGCACGCTGTTGTTTGTTGAGCAGTAATAGTAAAGTGCCACATTTTTGCGTTGTTGGACATAAAAAATTGGAATTAACATTGTGAAGCAACAATAGATTACCTGGAAAAATATAGGCCTACAGCTAAGAGTTGTATTTATACCAGGATGATTGCAAAGACTTTGACAATCAAAAAATTCTGACTTCTATAAGAAAACGTCGTGAGCTTCAGTGTAAAAAAAGCACTTTTAACTGTCCCAGGTGGAGTCAAAATCGTGCCAGTGAGATGTCAAATAGCAGAAATAAAAGAAAGAGCATAATAGCAGCGTTCGGCAACGTTGATACCGATGGGGTGGAAATCAGCTGCAAAAACTATAAGCAGAAGTCATCAACCAGTTTTTGCAAATACTTACAAACATTTGGAAGTTTTGCAGCAGTTTATGAAATTTCAAGGAAATCGAACCCATTTTTTGATATTTGTTTCTGCAAGTTTTAACACCCCTGTCAAGAGGAAGTAAATAGATACTCGTGAGCTGGCAACATCATTGTATGACTCGAGAATTAACTTTCCTCTTGGTTCCTGACACATTCGTGAAGCAAATCGTCGACAGTAGTGTTTTCTGCGTTTAAGCGTTTTAATGTCACTACTCTTTTTGATTGTCACGCACAAACAATTCTCAATCTCGAGCCCTCAGACTCAGCTGAGTTGGCCATAAGATGCTGCTCAGACTCCAGTCGGCAGCCTCCGAGATGACGACAGCGACTGGGCACAAGCAAAAACTACAAGAGAGTTTCTGGACTGTAGCCATTGATTGAATTTTTCACTCTGCGCCGTTTATGGCACTTGCGTTCGCAAACATCGTTACACGCCGGGAAGTTGGTCCGTGGCCTGAAAAGATCGATCACTGGCCGACAAAAAAAAATTTTTCTTGGTGCCAAAGATGTTTCAACTGTTTTTACCTAATTCTGGGGCACTGACTTCAAAACTGCAGTCATGTTTTCTCTATCAGGCCTAGTTTTCCTGCCGTGATGCACCCACTGTAGCGACAAAATGAGCTTAGGCGGTGTTTACTACAAAACTATGAAATGGTATTATATGAACACAATTACATATTTATTTTTTTGGATCTATCCCAGTAACAAGCCAAATCAGTGAGTTTAAGCAAGCATACTGACAATGGAATCCTTTGAAATGGTCAAATGTCAGCCATAAATTTCCGTTTCAATGATCTCCGAGAATGAATGGCAAAAGCATCGTCACGTTTAATTAACCAACAGTAGTCAGCTAGCATGGCAGCATCCCACCTCCCTTGGTGCCTTACTTCCATTTCACTTATGTCCTGATGAAACCGCTCCCCTTGCTCATCACTCAGATCACCACGATTTTCGGGGAAGCGGTCAAGATGACTGTATAGGAAGTGAAGCTTGATACTCATGTTAGCACCCGTATCTTGTAAAGTGCTTAGTAACTTGGCCACAATCCCTTTGTAGTTGACTGCTTTTCTATTTCTCAAAAAATTCTTGACAGTTTCCACAAAGGCACTCCAAGCACAGGATTCTTTTTCATTCATGGAATTTGGAGAGTCACAATCATTTATTATTATACTTATCTGAGGGCCATCAAAAATACCAGCTTTTAATTTTTCTATCGTTGTTCCCGGAAAGTTGGTGCAAATATATTTGAAACAGTCACCATCCTTGTTGAGTGCTTTTACAAATTGTTTCATGATACCCAACATAAAATGATTTTAGATCTTTCCACCAGAGGGTGAGCTTGAAGATTTTTCTCACCAGGCACCAATTCTTCTCTTACAGGCCAATCTTGTTTAATCCAATGCTGGGCTCTAGCTCTGCTGTCCCACAAGCATAGAAAGCATGGGAACTTCGTATAACCACACTGCAAAGCAAGTAGAAATCCAACCATTTTTAAATCAACACAAATGATCCAGTTGCGTTCGTAGTATGAAATTTTTTCCAGTACAGATTTAATCTCGCTAAATTTTTCTTTGAGAGTTGTTAAATGCCCAAGAGGAATAGATCCAAAAGCGTTACCATTATACAGAAGAACACAATACAAACTTCTTTTACAACTTTCAATGAAAAGTTGCCAATCGTTAGGATTATATTCAAACACTCCGAGCTTTTTCAGAAGACCTTCAACGTTGTTACAGTACACAACCTCATTTTCTTGGGTGAAATATGGAAAGAATTCTTGATGACGTTTCCGGTAAAAGGTGATGAGAGTACCCGCTTTAAAAGATTTTTTTCTTTAACCCTTGAAGCCAGCAGCTCAGAAGACTCCATAGAAAGATTCAAATCTCTTGCCAAGTCATTCAGCTCTCCTTGGGAAAAGAGTTGCGAGGATAAAAGAGATGGGGGAAAATCGTTATCTGCTAGGGTTTTATCACTGTCAATTGAAATGTCCTCCTCTTCACTGGAAAGAGAAGATTCCAGTTGCGGCAAGCCTTCAGAAACTGGAACAGGAAGTTCTTCACTGTGTGGAACTGGCCTGATTGCAGTGTTTAAGTTTGGATATGTCAAAGAGTTCCTATTCTTTCTATTGATGCCTTTAGTTTTCACTGCACAAAAATAGCAGTCGTTGCAGGGATCTTTTGGCTCTCGCCACACCATTGGAATAGCAAACCGTAGGCTTTCTCTACTTTTGTTTGTCCACTGCCGTAAATGTTCTACACAAGGTTTACACACAATGTGGGGTGCCCAAGGCTTGTTTTGATCAACCACCATCACTTTGAAGTAGGCAAGATAAGCAAGCTTTACAAAATCACTGATTGTTTTCTTGTTATGCTGTAAAGTGTGTTCGCCACAGATATAGCAGAAAACATTTGGTTCATTTAAACAGCGTCTTCTTGATGATGTAGCCATAATCAAGATTCTTATAAACTTAAGCAACCTTATAAACTTAAGCAATCTGTAATATTAATGAGTTTTAAGTCACGAACTAGAATAAAAGAGAGGACCTGCAGTCGTGCATTGTGCAAGCAATTAAACATAATGTACAGTAGCCTACTTCAACATTTATAATGTCACAAAAAAACAATGGATAATTAAGACATGCCACAGATAGCACATGAATTGAAATCTGTGATGTCACAGGGAAGTCTAAGAGTAGAGCCTTCACAAAAATCGAAATTCTTAAATAACTTAAAAACTTGACCTGATAGAAAAAAACGGACTGCATTTTTGAAATCAGCTTTTAAATCAGCTCTCAAACCTTGAGCACCAAAAATTGTGTTGGCCAGTGAATCGCAGTCGTTGATATTTGCGATACCGGTTTGAGGAGAGTGGTTTTGAATTAGTTAATAGAAAATGGACTAAAAAAATATCAAAACCGCTATGGTCGAGTACAGTATTTTTATGAGTGTGTATGCTGCAATGTAGTCGAAAATTGTTGACAAGGAATAATTTTGATTTGTGGTGGATTTTAACGGCGCTTCAACAAAGTCTTTGACTTTTCAGTGCGTGCAGTAATTTTGCTTTAATAACATGTTAAAAGGGTAGAAAATCTTTCTTCCAAAGTTGAGACTTTGGGGAAGGAACTCGGTGTATGTATGTATGTATCTTCTTATCGCTTTTGACTACAACTTTTAGCTCATGCAATAGGTATAAAGAAGTTTAGAACGAAATTGTTTCTTAGAATTGTTCGATCACAAAAGGTCATTTTGAAGACAGTGAAGTGAGAAAATGGGTGAGGAAGCTTGGCATGGTTGAAAAAGAACAGGAGTATATACCGAAGCTTGCAAAAGTGCGGTTGTCCGTCAGTTTAAACCAGCGGTTCTCAAAGAGTGCGGAATGGTCACGTTGAGGACGATTTTGAGGGGCAAGGGGATGAACCAAACAAAGAGGGCGAAATGGGGGAAAACAACACAAAGGAGGCGAAAACGATCAACCATGTGGGTTCTGCCACATCATATTTGGTTGAAAAGGGATTTTCGGCTGTGACCTTAATGCTCTCAAAGCAAAGAATCCGCCTGTTGATACACAAGCGAGGTGATCTACGGCTGTACCTCACTAAAATGTCTCCCAATGCTTCGAAGATTTGTGAAGGCCTTCAAGCACATCCATCACACTGAACTGGTGGCCATATCGCTTTATCTTTAAATGTCGATTCATTTAAATAAATTTCTTTAAAAATACACCTTGTGTTTGCTTTATCAAGCATAGGGAGCGACAACGATGTGTCGAGAGTGAAAAGGGGGCGATGGAACAAAAACGTTTGAGAAACACTGGTTTAAACTATTGATAAAAACTTGACCATTGAATTAAAACGCGTTTGTGTAAACTCGAAAAAAGGTAAGATAATTTCCTTTTTAGACTGGATTTTATGGAAGACTTATAAAAAAACGAAAGCATTTTTTCCACCCGATTTTAGTGATTCCAGAGCCCTATTTAACCTGTTGCTTTCTGACTAATTAGAAGTAAAAAGCGTTACGTGGGTGCTGTATATAGTGACACAGTATGGTGTCAAACTCAACTGCTACATCCGGCCTCATTTTGTTAACAAATATAAACCCATTGCGGGACGCAACACGTGGCTGAGCCAGAACCGTCCCCAGAAAGTTTTCAATAGGGGGGCTTTGCAGTACTGCGGAGGGGTTTTTCGTTTGTGCAGGGGGGCTTGACATCTTAAAATTAACCAAAACTCCACTTGCTTATAGTGTTTCACGTTTCAATTTGGGGGGCTTGGAGCATTGTTTGGGGGGGCTAAGCCCACCAAAGCCCCCCCCCCCGTGGCAACGGGACTGGGCTGAGCAACTGCAAGTCAAGGGCTACATGGAAAGCTGCTGACAACCGCAAGATTAACACTGATAGATAGATAGATAGATAGATAGATAGATAGACAGATAGGTGAGGCTGTGTAAAGATATGCTCACAAGCCAACGAAAATGCGTTCCAACCTAAATGTTTTAAATAAACCAACTTCTTTGACAGCAACGTTTTTAAGAGTAACAAGCGAATCGTTATTCTACACTGCACAGCAGCCGACGTTTACAATACAATGTCACCTTGCTCCTGGAAAGAAACGTAAACTGATGCCTCTCCGCTGTTTCCATACTTTTCATCGAACGCAACATCGGATACAGAATAGCTTGTATGGATCACCTACAAAGCAGCTGCGTTTAGTGGCTTTGCATGTAAACGGTTAAGCAGTCACGGAACGTTGTCAGCAAGGGCTTACTTTTCCAATGACCAAGCGACATGGAGACACACAGAGGACAAATGCTTACAGTGCTGCCAGTCAGTTCGCCAGCGTTGGTCACATTGAACACGATCAGTTGCTGTTCTTCCGGGGTGAGACGCACAGCGTGAAAGTTGTTTCTAGAAATGAATTCCCGTTCGTAGCCAGTGTCTATGGCGGTAAAAACAAAAAAAACACAGATCATTTTCCAGAGGTGTTCCCGCTGAACTTTCCCGGCAAAAGTTATCTTCGTGTCGAATGTAAAAGAAAATCCGACTTAAAGTGCATTGCAGTTGTCTGGGTCGCCTGTTTAAAATACTGAAAGCTTCGACGTTAAAAAAACTAAAAATTATATCTCTACCACTTTTTAAGTTTACCAAATGTTTCTAAATTCATGCCAAGCTGCTCGCGTTTCAAAACAACGTGAAATGTCGCACTTATATTTGGAACATTTTCACAAGCAGCTAACGTAATGTCCTAACCAACGACTTTGTAAAAAAATTATATTACTATTTGTTTTGAGCTCTTTTATAGATCCAGTGTCCCACAATCCGAACCGCCAGTTGGTGCTTTTGAAAACTGCTGAGAAATGGGTGAATATAGCAATAGGAGTGTTTAGAGTTTTGCAGTACACAAAAAGCTAACACTATTTCTGTTTCCCATGCTGATAAACATGCTTTTGTTCATACGCATTGCGGCAGTTTCAGACTTTTAGTTCTTTGATCAAAAACAGTTTCGACTGAAGTAAGGTATTTTCCTGCTTTCTTTGTCCCGTCTCAAATTTATTTCCAGCACAACTTCGTGTTAGCAGCCATGAAAAACGTTTTCATCTCATTTTACCGCCGTCCAGCACGACCGTGCGCGTCGTGCAGTCAACTGTCAAACTCTTCGCTGTGTCGTTCGGCATTCGAACGCACGTGACTCGGAGCAGACCGCCGATTGGCTGGTAAGAGAAATCTTCCGGAAAGCAGTTGTGTGCTCGAAGGTCTATAACGTCGTCCTCGTAGAGCAGCGTCTTGAGATCGAGCATATAAACCATCTGCACGCACCAAACGAGCCAGACGCGGCATGAAATATTTACGACGTATACAATGCAGACCAGTGGAACAGCGTGAAACCGTAAGCAAATTATTTCAAGGGGAGCTGCAGGCAAAGTAAAAATTTGTTTTCTCAGAGCGAAAAATCATAATTTCTTTTTTAGAAACGTCGACAACTTTATTTGAATGCGGCCAACATCTTTTTTTTAAACTTTTCTGTTAAAAACATACTTGACGACGCATGACATAGATCAACAACAAATGTTCCATAGAACAATCTACATTGGCGCTATGGATCGCAACAAAATTGTTTGTATGAATATCTAAAAAACACATTACATGTTTCTGTCATCTGGCTACCTCTCAATCTTGAGTAGGGTTTGGTTTAGGGGCGAGGCTTAGATTACCATTATCCTCAAAATTTCGCACTGGGTCTTATTGGTTTTAGTTTAGGCTTTAGGGGAAACGCAGTAGTAATGAAACAAACTGATGCAGCATTTGAAGTTTCAAACAAAAACGCAGTAGTTAAACAAATTCTCGAAAAGCTCACAATTTTACCTGAAATCATTACTTATTGCACAAAAAGCAGCAAGTAGCCAAAGTTGAAATTGGTTGTTTGTAACAAAAACGATGGAACAATGGCCACTGCAACCGAAACCAGCGGCATGATAGAGAATTATAGAGAATTTCTGCTGTAGTAAATTTCAGGTGTGATCTTTAATTTTATTATAAGGCTTTTAGATTTTTTTGTTTGCCTAATACAAAATACCTGTGTCAAATCTAAAAGTTTCAAACAAGTCGAGGAGTAGCTTTAGTAGTTTAGACTTTGGACCAGTCGTTGCCTCACATTTGAGTGGTCGGCGCGCAAGCCATGAAACAAACACAACGCGTAGGAAGTCTTTTGAGGTTCCACCAATGGACAAACAACTGCAACTCATGCACTACGCGTCTGGACTTTATCCACATGCTTTCCTCGCACCTGTTGTCGGCTGTGGGCGACGAACGCGTGTCCGGAGCGGGTGTTGATCGCGTTTTCCGGAGGCACGAAAAACGAGAAGACCGACAGGTCGACCCGCTCCCCCCCATCGAGCGGCTGGACTTGTGCGGCGATGTGCGTCCCGGGAACGCTGGCCGACGCTATGACGTGGATCGTGGATCTGTCACGTGACTCGTCGACCCAGCAATGTACAAACAGCTGAAAAGCGAAGTTTGCAGAGTTTTGAAAAAGTTTTTGATAAAACTTTGTAACATGTTTTTGATTCCGACTACATTTGTTAAGTTCAGGAGATTCGTTCTCCTGTAGGCTAGGAAATAAGGCCTGCTGTAATTCCATCTTCACCCAAATGTTTTTATGCTAAAAGTCTCAACCTACTAAATGTACACAGACGACGAAACGACCTCTTGTAAACACTTCATTGTTGAACTTTGCTCCTCGTGGTACTGTGTATACATTCACAAGCTGTTTGTTAGGACAAGGGCAGGCGATATTTCACCCCTAGTCAACAAACATTTAACAGTTGAGATTACTTTTAGCGGAAGCTCTAATTTTATGCCTTCACACCAGTGGTTCCCAAACTGTGGCACTCGTAATGTTGGTGACACGCTGGAACCTTTCAGGTCGTGAACGGCCGACGTCAAGTTGATAGGGTTTTTTTTGAATCAAGGCTTTGAATCAATGATATCAGAGCTTTTCAACAGCTCTGACAAATCAAGCAAAATGGCATTGGTGATATTACATTTGTGGTGTCATGTTTGCTCGTGGTTTTTCTTCTTGCCGAAAAAATTTGTAAGCAAAAATACCAAAAGGAAATTTTACTATGATTTGTAAAAAGAGTTTTATGCCTTCAAAAGCATGGATAAGTTTAAATAAAAGGCCGCAAGCATATCTTGCGACAAACCCTGCACTGCTGGTGACCTACATTCGAGACTGTTATCTTCGTTATTTTGAAAACCTCTTAGATTCGAAGCCGCAATTGTTGAAGTAGTTGACCTGCTGGAAAGCTAAAAAGGCATTTTCAGCCCTTGCATCAGTTTTCGGACGGCCTGATGAACCACACCGGGAAACGTTTTCCACACTGATATAGTGCTCAGGCAGCGAATAAGTTCAAATGCGACCGAACCACTTTTTTCGGAAACCGGATACGCAGCGCTAGTGCACCACCAAGTGGTCCGCGGTAAAAGAACATCGGAAATCATTGCTTTACATGGTTGAAGAATGGTGTAGAATAGACTATAGATAGTTGGAACAGTCATTATGCTACCAACTTGAAATATTAAGCAAGGGCGAACACTATCAAGAAAATAATGTGCTGAAGCATTTATTAATTTCACTAACAATTTTGCGGCATAACAAAACCAATCAAACCATCACACCAGTAGGCCATTTCACGATCATTCTTTGTAACTAAACAATCTTTCACTGATGCACTCCGGCTGATATCCCCTAATAATGGTTTTCCACGACAAAACCCAATTAAAGCAAATCGGGTTGCATCCAGGCCCGTAGCCACGGGGGGCATTCAGGAACAGTGCCCCAAATATTTTCTGTGCCCCCGAAATTTTGTTGTGCCCAGAAAAGTTTGGTTTAAACATATAATAAAAACAAAAATCTTGCCCACCTAAAAATTTATATCACCCCCCTAATTTTAAAACCTGGCTACGGGCCTGGCGGCATGAGCATCATGGACGTTGAAACACGGACTTTTGCAGGCAGGACGACTTCACCTGATCAGTGGAGGGAACGTAGGTCAACGCCGCCGGGAGTGGATCCGTAGACAGGACCTCTACAGCTCGCTGGAGTTTGGCGTCTATCACGACGATCCGGTTTTCATTTGGTTGAGCGGCGTAGATGAATCTTGAACCGGCGGCAACCGCCGAAGACCAGTTGCAGTGTCGTTCACCATCCGGCAAACGTACTTTGCACAGGAAACTCTGAAGGTAAACACTGCGTTGCGAACATGACTCAGCAATTTTTCGGTCAAATTCCAGCGGTAGAAATCTTCTATACAGGAGATTGGTGACGGCAAAGCTTTTCGTATTATCTGATTCAAAAAATTAAACGGATTTGTTTACTTTGTGAAAAATTTTTCATGGGGAAGCGCGCGAAACGCTTTTTCTTGACTCGACGTTCGGCGCAGGACTAAACAGAAAACTTCAATTTTTCGACGATAAACTGCAAACAACGTTATTTCACAAGACTGCTGAAAGAATTCATCTGTGGAAGAGGCGAGTTCCTGAAAAAAATGTTCATCAAACAAGAAAACTGTTCTCTTTGTTTAATTTTTTCTTTCAACAATTTCTAAATTATCTGACTCGCAGCTTAAGTGGTTTGTATACTTCTTATTGGTAAACAACAATTATCGATTGCTTTCATGGCACTTTAGAAAGTAAACCTACCAATGGCAACAAATGTCGCCGTAAAGAAAAACCGCAAGATCGACTTTTTTCCGAGCAAATTATCACAGAAGAGAAATTTGTTTTCGAAATACTCATGCATGACGTCACAATGAGCCTCGCAACGTCACTCACTTGCCGCAGCAACCCTGGAACTGCTTCATTTGAACCAATACTTCGAACTGTTCTGCAGGTTCTCGGCTGCACGACCAGGACACCGGAATCGTGGAAGGCGAAGAAGGAGGCCACGTTGCGATCGATGTCGGAGGCTGCCGTGACATCAACAGAAGCCGCGGTAAACCTTCGCGTTGAGGAAAACCCCATCGATCCGCATGACGATATTTTCGAAGCCGCAACAGTGCGACGATTGCAGTGCGTGGGCGAGATCTCGTTCGGCTCTCGGCAATAGTGACATCATCGGAGAACCAATAACGAAATCTCGCAGTGACGTGAAACATTGCTGTCCGCTTTGGTAAATAGCTGAATTGCGACCAGCTATGAAAATGCATTATGTGACGTAATGTGTGGGAGTGTGCGCGACGACAAATTAACGGTAACATTTGCATGCGGCGACAAGTAGTCGCGTTGTGATGACAGGTTAAAAAGACTTACAAAAATCTTCATTTGCACAAAATGAAATCTGAAAAGCCAGAGCGTGACGAAACGTTTGACGACCGATTGTGGTAGAGGAGATTGCACAGAGAGAGGAAAGACAAATCTTAAGAACATTAGCTTGCAAGGAAAGATCAATTCATAGAATTTCTTCTCGCTCACGATTCTGTTCTACACACAGCTCGAAACAGGGACTTTGAGTGAGATTATAAGAGCGTTTTCTTCATTTTGAGTTAACAGTTTTTCATAATAGCTATTTCTGTGTTATCAAACACATTATGCACTGCTTGTTTTTAGTTCTGTATCTGCATTGGTTTTATTCTCTGACATTCATTAAGACTTCATCGCATAATTAGAGTCTGGTTATCTAGTGAAAAAAAACCTTCTGCAACTGTTTTTAACTCAAGAAACGCTGTCGTGCGAAAATACTACCATGTCAACCGCACTTGCAAGAAGAAAACATTCTATGCGGCTGCGTTCCGAAATGTTAGAGCACATGCAATGGTCGCATTCGTCCCATACCAGGTTGCGCGTTCGAATCTTCAACAAACACGGCAGCGATGTCCTCCCCGTGACCGGCAGGATTCGAGGCGAAACAACTGTACGCGGCGCTGTCCGATGTAATGGCCCTGTTAATGTGCAGTTCTGTGTTGTTGCCTGAAAGCAGAAAAAGAGAAAATAAAATGCGTTTATTAATTATCGGTCAGTGAGTTGCCTTTGAACAAAATCGATGCATTTAGTCTGATATTGTGCGTGTGCGACGCGCCAACAACGAACGATTTGATTGGATCGTTTTAAATGCTCCACCAAATTGAGAAGAGCTTTTGTCACTCGCAAGGCTTACTTAGAAGCAGCAGTCCATCCGTCGTTGAAACTACGTCTTCTCCATTGATTCGCCACCTGATCTCCGGCGCAGGCCTTCCAGTAGCTCGGCATTCCACTGTGAAGCTGCTTCCGATGGGCCTGTGTTGAGTTAGGGGATATACCTGAGACCAGAAAAACAACATGGGATAACATCTACAAGACTGGTGCTACAATGATGTAAGGAGACGTCAACAATTAAGTGAACTTTGGAGGAGCTAGCGAAAACCTGTGTGAAGTAAAGTCTGTCCACTTTAAGATTTGGGCAAGATTCGGCTGATCAAATTTGTAAGCAGCTGAAACGGTACTGACGTCATTTTAAGTTCTGCAACAACTAGTCAAAGTCTGTTTTATTACGATTATTGTTAAGCAGCTAATAGCAGCACGACCAACAACGTAAAGCAGTTGAAAAGCTACTACGTCAAACAGTGAACGTAAAAAATTGTACAACCAGCATGTTTATCGACTTGGCCCGGAATTGAAGCAGTTTTTGTACAAGAGCTCGGGGCTGAAACTGATTCAGCTGCAAAGCACTGAATAAGGTTGACTTGTCCTTGCCAGAATCATCACCTGTACGTCCGGCGGAAAGTCAACAAAGAGTTGGATGACTTGAGAAATGTCCGGTCGCTTCCGGGCACTGCAACTGTAATTTCCAGCATGTCGCGGTTCCACGTCATCAAAACGAACCAGGTCTCCGTCGATCTGAAATAACACTTTGCAAAATTTTCGTCTCGTTTGCGAATCGTTTTTATCCACCGCCGGAGAACGTTTCAAAATAATAATATGAGCAGAACCGACGCAGATTAAGAAAAAAGTCAGTTTGACATTTTTATTCCAGCGTCGCGTAGAACGTGAAAACGCGTTTCGAACCCTCCCAGCGAGTTTTCCCTGTTTATTCGCATAAAATGCAGCAAGGTGTTTACTTGCAAATCCCACAAGAAGGTTTCATGAAACGTGGGATCGCAGTCACCTGAGGCTGTTAGTCTGCTTCACAATCTACCGATCAAGTCTTGAATGAGCACAAGCATCAATCTAATGTTTACCCAGACCGTATCTTCCTTATTCATTTGAGACAACTGTCTCACGAATGAATTGCGACGTTTTACTTTTAGACAAGACCAAAGAAGCAAACGATTAATAATGAAGCTTCCTTGCACTCGCAGTGGCTAAACCTGGATTCCGCTGGAAATCCGAACGTTTAGATTCTGGCCGTGACGTCTCCAAACTGGATTCGGTTCTCCTTGAATGTCGCACTGGATTGTGACGCTCGTGCCACGATTGACGGTTTTGCTCAGGTATCGATCTTCGTCAGGAAGGTGAATAACAGTCACGTCTTCAAATAAACAGATGTAGGCGCAAATTGCAAGTGTCGCCGTCCAACTATATTTCATATTCAGCTCACACCAGGATCGCATAGCATTGCGTTACTACCTCATATGAAGTTGTTAAATCATCTGTAGCAAAAGATTTCGACATTTAAGAAGTTATCAGCGAAGAAGGCGTTTTATTTCTTATCACCTCCAATTTTTATACACAGTAGAAGGTAAATATCAAAATTTTACCAATTTGCTTTCTCATCACTCGTAATTTTTAGCTGAAGTAGAATGTAAAAATACATTTTTTACCAATTACACAAGTGCAATCAACAGTCGATCAAAAAACGTTTTTAAACAGAGATAAGTTTGTGTGAATTCTAAATGTCACAATCAAAGACTTTTGCGACATGTTGCTGAGTTTTACGTCAAGAATTTAAATTAACTGCAGGGAAGATGCTCGAATTGTTTTAGAACATTCAGTTTTCAAACTTGCAACAAGGTATTTGCGCTGCAAGGGCAACGCTTTGCGATGGCAATTACAGCCGTTGCAACAAGCACAGCTCCATTCTCAGGCTCATTTTTCAAGATAGAAGTCATTTGATTGATTCAATCGTGACTTATTTAATGTAAAACTGGCATCAAATTTCAAACAATGTCGCTTTGACATATTCGTTAGACTAGTTGTTGAATCTTGCACTTTAACGTAAGTTGTCAGAAGCGCCATAAAGCCAAAGCACTGATGCGTAGCGAGATTGTTTTATTTATCACACGCCTCTTTCATTGAAGAAGTCGGAGACATCCCTCAAGCAAATCTGTCACGTCTCCAGTCACTCAAGGTTCTGGCGAAGTTGCGCTGGGTGTGTGTTGAGTTTTTGTCGATCGATTAGGTCAATGAAAAATTTATGAAGTTCGTTTCTTTCACCACAGACCATTGCCACGCAAAAGTGATAATTGCACTGGAAACCAACTGTCAGGAAATGAACCTTCACTTTTTCGTGAGAGCGAGTTCATTATTTTTATAAAATTACATCAGATACCGTGATCCACTGCGGCCTGTTAACTTAATTCAGCATTACCCTTTTAAAGCCATGCATTTAAATACCGTTCTCCAGCAGATTGATGTCAGAAAAATCACGATATCAGCCTTACATATCAAAACGAAAGCCTGTAATAATAGTTTCGGTTACATGTATTCTTTTCTAACTTTTAGGCGGTCTACTGTGCCAGCATCATCTCATGGACATTCTGTTCTTTCAGTTTATTCAACGTCTTCGAGGTATCCCCTATGCGTGCTGATTGCACCTGTAAAATCTGACAAACCAAGTCGCGACGATAAAATTCTGTTAGTACCTAAGAAATAATGGCAACAGAAAGGTAGAGAGAACTTGTCAAAGTCAGGAACAGGAAGTTCTGAAGAATTGGCCGAGGCCAATCGGTTCACGACATCGGAGAAACTCAGCAGTTTGTTGTGTGCAGAACATGAACAGGCTTAACAACGCTACCATAATGTCATTGGCTGCACAAATTTTATCTATGTCTATGACTTAAGTAACAATCAGAAAAATTAAATAAACTTTACTTGAGAAGAGAGCAGCTGCAATTTACCACCGTCGAGCGGTCGAGCATTTTGTGCAACACCGTTTTCAAGTTGGTTAAGTTTCTTGCCACGGGTCAGACATGAACTTATTCATCAAGCAATGGTCATGTTTATTGCAGCATGTCATTTTTATCAAGCTTTTTTGTTAAAGGCAAACAGAATCCTCTAACAGCGAATGACGAAGGGTAGCAAACACCATATCTGTCTCTGAAAAAATAAAGTAATGCAAAATAGACAAGACATGAGAAAAACGCTCTTGCACTTCAAAAAAGCAAGCTACGCAACTGGAAACGTGCGTTGAAAGGTTACTGGCATTTATGCTTTTGTCATATGACAACGCAGGTGCAGTGTACAAAGCTCTGAAACGATTTTCAGATGATGTTCGACTTTTTTTGAAGGAAATCATTCAACTGCGTGCAGTCCAATTGCACAATATCTAACATTGTTCAAGTTGAAGCTCACAAAACTTTTACTTACTGAATATGCGAAGGAGCTCGTGCATGTTGACTGCATGGTCGTCGTCAGAATCGGCATAATGCAAGACATGATACAGGGAGCAGGGGGTTTGGAATATCGAGTCCAGATCTTCCAGCAACGTAACCTGCATGCAGTATTTCAACCTGCGTGATTTATTAAATTCTGGGGTCTGTTGGGCTGGTTAGTATTAAACCATCAACTCAAAATGCCTGACATCCTGAAGCAGAGCACCCTATTTACGTTTGCCTGAACCAATGTAGAATGCTGTTGCAACTGTGATGCTAACTTTTCACGCACTAGCATAGTCGTCAGCAATAGGCCTATCACAGTTTGTGACAAGTGTCTGTTGAGACAGTGACAAAAATTCTTGCAGTTGGAAACCATCAGAAGTAGCAGAACGCGATAGAAAATAAGGTTTATGCAACCCTGTTTATCAATAAAAAATTCTAGGGCTCAGTAGAAACGCTATGTCCACAAAACATTCAAACGCAAGAACAACATTTGATAACCTATTTTCACATCCATGGCTGCTTGTTTGTTTTGCAATAGATCTACCAACATTGGTTTTCAAAAGGGTTCTAAAATATCTTGATAAGTGCATGTGATCAAGTGCCAACAGTTAATAAATCATAAAATGTTCTTTAAGCAGCAAGTTCTTTTTTACCTCGTGAACTTCTTCACTTCCAACAAAGCCATCCCTGTCCAAGTCCATGAAACTGAAAACAGCTTTAACCAGGTCTCCTTTTGGATCGCTAGTGATGATGTCATTCATTTCCCTGCTGTACTGCTCAGTTGCTGGATCATACTGCGTTCCATATACGTCTAAGTCCGGTGCGTAATCCAGGTTTTCTTCGGCTTGTCCAGGGGTGGCTGCAGTCAGTTTTGACGTTTCAGAAGATTCTATCACTTTCGGGGAAGATAGACTGAACGTCCCACCATTAATTCCATCTCTCTGTGTGAGGATAGTGGACGCTTTAGGTGTGGACTTTCCGGCACTGATCTGTATTGCATTGGCCTCATCGCCAAAATCAGAAGCAATGTCAAGACCATTAAGGGGAGGAATCGTCGTTTTCGTTCCTTTCTTTCTTCTGTGATGGTGTTTGTGTTGGTGATGGGAAGAGTGGGAGAAACTTCTTTTTGGTCGAATCTTGGAGGAGGTTTCGCTGCTGCTTCCAGCTGTGCTGGCTGGTCTTGCGTATGGGGAGTCAAGAAGCGCATTTTGAAACTTGGAGAAATCGTCTGCGTCACATTCTGATTCTGGAAAAAAATATTTTATGAAGACCCAGCAAACAACCGACCAATCACAAGCAACTCCGGACGAACAATTGTTGACATGCTTCGTTCAAACTTTTAAGACAATTTGTTGTCGGCCACTCAATTCCTTGCGTCAATCCGCATGCAAATCTACTTGAAATTTTTCGTACAGCCCACGGTCACCCAAACGGTGGTTGTTGGACAGTTCAGTAACTTTCCTACCGCCTATTACTGAGAAATAAGCATGAGCAACTATAAAACGTGACCATAAAACGTGAGCCTACCCGGTCTAACCACAAGTACACTCGCACCAAAAATTGATAAAAATTCGAAAATTTAAAGCAAAATAAGTAAAAGCCAGATAGAACGTATGCACAGTTTTTTTTAATTATCGATCTGAATAACGTTACGTGAACATTATGCAATTGCGGTCACTTACTGAGATAAAAACAGTCTTTATGGCGAGCGTCATAAATGTTTTGCGAAGTCAGGCAAGCTGTACGGTGCATTTCGCAGGGACTAGCGTAGTAGAAGTCATCAGAACCGCATAAAGGCTGCAGAAAATAATGCAGGTTTCGGAACATATAGCATAGGCACCGTTGCTTTTTCATCCAGTTACAATTTTTTCTACGTTAGTAATGCATACCATCTAAATATTTCACGTTCAAACCAGTCCCGTCGCCACGGGGAGAGCTTTGGTGGGCTTAGAACCCCAAACAAAGTAGTTCCAAGCCCCCCCAAATTGAAATATGAAACACTATAAATCAGTGAAATTTTTGTCAAATTTGAATGTCAAGCCCACCAAAGCTCAATCGTAAACCCCCCCCGCACAAGCATAAAGTCCCCTATTGACGACTTTCTGGCGACGGTTCTGGTTCAACCGTTGTTGGCATTTGCTATTGTAAATGTGTTGCAACACTCGAAATTCAACGCAATCAAATGGCATGACGTTGATCAATCTGTTTATGTTACTGACGTCTCCTCGTTCTTTTTCCAAAGCATTTTCAGCAGCACCTACCTGCACCAATTGCTGAAAACAACTAACGTGGACTCAAGGCAAAGCGCGATCACACGAAGTTGATCGCAATTTCGTATCATTTGCTTAATCATCCCCTTGCAGTTTGCTTTACAGGTTCTTAAGAAGCGTTAGGCAGTACCTGACAATTTCAGATGAACAGAACAAGCTCCAACAAAAGAACAAAATACATCGATGTTTACTTAGACCAGGGGTCGGGAACCTTTTTGGCTAAGGGAGCCATGAAACCTACATAGGCTACTTTTAATTGTATTTCCGTGAGAGCCATATAATATTTTTCAACACTTAATGCAACTAACTTGCTAACTATAACGTGTGCATTTTTAAGCAAAATCAACAAGTTTAAACAATGGTAAATGTCTGAATTTTCTATTTAATAACATGCTTCTAACTGTTAATGCGACTTCTGGTGCTGCATGCTGTTGCTGATGGCTTTGTAATCTGGTAGACGGAAAATTACAGAAAAAGTTTCATTCTTAACAATCGCGTTAAGAAAATATCAAGCGAGCCAGATGCCGTCGTCAAAAGAGCCACATCTGGCTCGCGAGCCATAGGTTCCCGACCCCTGACTTAGACATAATAACGTTTGTTTAACTCTTCTAGCCACTTCCCCAATCCACCGTGAATTCACTGTAGGTTTATAATCTTTTAGGTCATTAAAGCACTTAAAGGCAGGCTTATTGCATAGAAATTATTCCCATCAAGGTGACAAAATAATATAATACTAATATGCTTTTGTCAGCCTTTAACTCTTGACGTCTCGTTACCGACGTAACAGACGTTTCCATTAGTTACGAAATGCCATTTCTGCATGTGGCAATATCTATCACAGTTAAATGAAAAATAGGTCAAGAATGGATCGTCGCAGGTATAGAAATATTAAAATGTTCGTAATGACACTGCTGGGTTCAAGGTTGAGCACCATGACATGCACTATAGCGTGAACGGAATAATAAATAAAAGTTGTCTTGTCTTTTCATGCTATACTGAAAGCGAAAATTCTCTAGGATCTTTTTGTAGGATTTTCTCATATTGTGTGGCTTAGCGGACAAAACATACCGGTAGTATGCTCCTTTCAAGTTCTACCTTAATCTGAACAGGTTTCGAATCGATCACCTACCAGCATCGGCTTGCTTGTAACTGTAACAACCACAAAATTTCATCGTCAGTAAAAAAAGATATTACCCTCGCTCCAGCTGATCGGCAGTGAGGCTTGCACACGCACTTGGGGCGGTTGTTCTCCACCACACACTTCCGTCCTGGGTAACAGTGTTTGTAGCGGCATGGATGGGGTGGTCTGTCATGCAGCGGGTATCTCACGCTCGAGTGCTTGTGGGAAATGCTCTTGCGACCGCTCCAACCCTGCAGATCGCTAAAGAATAAACTTTTGCCGCCAGTTCCTTTTCTGTCACATGATTAAACCGTCTGAGCAGTAAGGTTTTTCTTTGTTTTTTTCCTCTGTGTAGCTGAAGTGGAATCTATACGCTTTGAAAGCTCTCAGCTTGAGAGCAGCGTCTTTGCAAGTCTAAATGATTTGAACTCGAAAATATGCAACAGTAAAACAAATAAAAACCCCGAATCGCGCCACCGCCACAATGCGAAATAATATCGCTCGCGTGAAATGACTGTCACAATTAAAATTTGATGAGAAATTTTTAGAAATTTCGATTATTACTACGGAAGGTTGCTAATATTTTACGATCATTCGTGCTATCAAATGGTTAACGTTCTTTTTTCAGGCAAGGAAGAAAGGAGCAAGAACTGCATTTGTTTGTTTTTGCAAAAACAAAGGTTGATGAGCAGTGTTCCCGTCATTATTCAAAGTACAACAGACCTTGAATTAAAATACAAGCTTAAGCAGTAATCTTGCGTCAGCACTTGAAAATTGATTCCAAGATTTAAGTTCGTACGTTCTAGCGCCCGAAAGGTCTGACAATAGAAAATAGTAAGTTAAAATTTCCATAGATATTATTAGAAATAAACAAAAGCTAAAAGTACGTCTTTTTAAATGAAACGAATAGAGATGTGTTTCGGTAGCGGTTCAATATGTCAGATTAACGTATAAGACGAATAGACAAAGAACATAACAAAGAAATTCGGGTTAGTATATTCGATGTTTGTGCAGTTAGGCCTTCATTATAAAACATAAAGAACCTTACACAAGGTTTTTGAACCAAGGCATTACAAACTTCATAAAAAATATATGACAAGTTTCACGAGGAACCATGGGCCACAACGGTAATAAAAAATGAATAAAAGCATGCGTGTGATGTGTAGTAAATTACTGTGCTCTCATCAACAATGTTAGACATTAAAATTAACTTTACAATAAAAGGTGAAATCGTTTCGGACACCACTTGTCTGTCAAACATTTTCTTCAAGAACTCACACGTTTTGAACGGCAATTTGCATTTTCAGTATAACACGCAACTTTCGTTCCAGCAGCCTGCAACACTTATGTTTGAAAAGTTCAGCTTTGAACAAGTGAACAGGTAGGGACAGTCCATAAAGGTGTGGCAGCAGGTCAATAAAAGCAACCTAGCAAGGAATTTATGAAAGTACAGTTTATAGTGGGTTTCATGCAACATTGATTGGTGGGCGGTCTAAATGATTTCTATCTTCTTTAGAAAAGCACAGTTTCCCCAAAGCGTACGGTAAGACCAGGTAAACACCGCTCAAAACCTGTCATAACTTACGCATATAAAACCTGTTGCACAACGATAAAATTTTTGGCGGGTTGATCATTCTGAAGATAAGAAGCGAACATTTTTTAAATAAACGAAAAAATTGTATTTGCTTTCAACTGAATGTTCATGCTACAGCCTTACGTGTTTATTGTGACTTTGTATGTCATTGAAGGTGTTTTCACTCAGCAGTGGTTGGCTGATCTCAGTTCTTCTAAGCTTCTCTCCGTTCGTGGAAGTTAAGACACTGAGAACTTCAGGTAAGAAACAAAACAAAAGAAACGCTGGCCACGGAAAAGTAGCAAGATGATTATCAAGCTTCCACATGTTCACATTAAAACCTAACTGCACAAGACGAGAAACGCCGTAAGTAAAGTACCTGACACAAGTTTTTCTAATCTTTTCTTTTTTATGTTTTTTGTTGCCAGTTTACATGTAGGCAGGTCATGGGCAAAGCTCTGCTAAAAGCAAATTGGAAACTCGTAAGAATTTGCTGCATGAGGTCGGTCGTTGATACAAGCAAGCCACATAACGTTTACACAACCTATGCGAACTGACAACTGCTTTCGTTGATTGTATCATTTGCCTCGTGGACGAGAGGCATAATATCTGCTTCCATTTTAGATCCAGCATAAACAACGTTCAAGGAACGTCTTCTTCAATCTCCCTTCCGCTTCAGAAACTCATTAAACTGCGTGGTTGAGAGTTGTTTCTGAAAGGTAGACAAGCTGTCCAGCCACAAGCTTCTCACGTAAAATTCAAGAACGAACAAAACTGGAGAAAGCGGCCAACGCGCCATCTGTTAGCGTTGCCTTTATCGATTTTGCATCAAGCAGCATCTAACTGCATATTGCGTTCACAAGGCTAGCGGTAGTGAAATGAGTTGCATAGAAAGGACCTTTACTCTTAAGATAACTTACTGCAACTTCTGCATCACATAAGTTTCCGTGGAGAGTCAAATTCATATCAAGTCACTGACACTTGATTCCAATATAATAAACTAATTAATGCCGGGATTTAGGAGTGTTGGCACAATGCACGCACATATATATTTGAACTGCTTCAGTTGTGTCTCATGCTAAAACACTTCAAGCAACAAGACTTGCAGCGAAAAGTCTCCTTTGTCCTCTTTTAAAGAAAAAATGCTAGTTTTCGCACCGTTTTGTTGGTTAAGATAATTCAGTTATTGCACGATTTGAAGATTGTAGTAATATAGTTTACACTTTACTCACACTGAGAAAGGGTAAACTTGCCACTAATTATACCGAATCGCCTATAACAGTGTCACATGGGTTTTGACATTAAATATTTTTTAGTGGATAGTAAATCAAAGTGACTGGTTGCAGCTAGCTTTGCATAGGTTTTGATTCAAAGCTATGACAACACTCTTCAATATTGACATTGATCAGAGGCAAGATGTTACGTCATTTTTACACAACCGTGTTTGTGATCACGAAATTTATTTTTTAGAAAAGTTTTAACGCTGACAGAGAAAATCAAAAGTGCAGTTTTTAAATTCCAAGCGTTATTTTAGACTTCGTGGAATTCATGAACATACAGAGAAAGAAAGGATTGCTTTGGCTGGTAATTCGCTTAGAGGAAAGCATCGAATATCTGTTTTTGCATGGAAGCTTATAAAAAAGTTGCACATATGGAAGCTTAACGAAAATTTTATCATGCGTAAATTTGTTACAGTTGCAAGTCTTGTCCAATTTTCGGATGACGCGTTTTAGACCGGAGTCGTACGTATTCGCATCTGTTTACGTTGCAGACCTTCATTCACGTATAGAACTGCCTTAGAACAAGTGCGCAACTGCACAGGGACGATAGAAAATTAATGAAACGGACGCATTCGTGATCATAAACCATACGTAATCTTATCCACGCCCTGCGTCAGCTGCATTTCCAGAGAGATCACCGCGTGGCTGGTTTCTTGCTTCACAGCATTCTTGTTTATGGTGCAATAAGTGTGGTTGATCGTACCGGGAACTTAAGAAGGTGCACTAGTAATTTTTCGACCTGATAGATCTGCACCCTATGGGTAAATTGCTGCATCCCGTGCATCACCATGAAACATCACAGTACAGTTTGGGGCAGTGTCCGCTAGTTCTGACAAGCCACAAGTTAAAATTTTTGTTCTGCAAAAATTGCTGTATTTGACTGAACGCGGTGTTCCAGGACCAGTACAAAATAAGTTTATAATGCGATCGCTTTATTCTCAAATCGACGCAATTAAAACACAAAAAGGTCTAACGGAAAGGAGAATATTATAGTGTATCTGTCACTAGTGACTAGTACAACCAAGCGCCAAACTACATTTCACTAAGAAGCGACATGAGGCTAGCTCCACCAAGGCGAGCTGCGCACTCTCGTTAAGTTCGCTTTACTCGCCATGTGCTGTAGTTCGTTCAAGAAAATATGGTCAGAGGTCAAATTAAAAGCCAAATTCTCCGCTATAGCACTGGCCAACAAACGTGTAGCCAAAAATAATAATCAAAGCGCTAAGCGAAAACACCCTATTCAGAACTTCACCCCACAGCCAAACTACAGTATACAACAGTTTATATGCACCAATCACACAAAATAAATTTGTTTCACGTCGATCCTCAAAAAACCTAAAATTACCTATGATTCTCTTATGAAAAGGCACATCCACCCCTGTTGCCCCCCTTTAACAAGGTCAGGGGGCAATACCCTCATCATTTCACCGCTCTCCGGTGTCCCTGAAATTACCTATGATGCTGTTATATAAAGGCACCTGTGCCCCCGTTGAACCCCATTTCAAAGGGCGGGAGGCAGTACCCACGTCGTGCACTTAGAACGAAGTACATGCAAAAAGTAATTCGGAAGAAGAAACAACTTACAGCAGGAGGTTGCAACAAACATGCACTGATGGGAATGCTTTGATGAAACCTGATCAATGTTCGTAAACATTTCCCTAGAGTGCACAACCTACTATGCTTCGATTTAGAAAATTGCAATCACTCTAAATTGATTGAATTGCAATTACACAAAAGGTCTAAAAAAGGTTTGGTTGATATGAAACAAAGAGGCGATGTCCATTCTTCCTAACCCAACTGCAGTGGCGTACCTATGCAAAATGGCGCCCGTAGCAAAGTTTAATGCGCGCCCTTTCTGATAATGTAAATTTTAGATATAGGCACAATTTTTACGAAAGTTAAACCATGAAGAAAATAAATGTTTTCAAATGGAAAATATTTGCGTTGATTTTTGCTTTGAACTTTCAGCAAATAAAATATAACTTATCCGTAAAGACCATGCTTCTAAACTCATTTATTTTTATTATGAAGAATATCAAAACATCTAAATAATAACGTTATCGTAATTTATAGGCCTACATAGCAGTCTAGCGCAGGCCCGTAACCAGCTTGGGACAACAGGAGGGGCGAAGAGTTTCCTGAGAGGGGCCCAAATTTTTTGAACTATGTCCAATCTTTTCAAACGATGTCCAACACATTTCTCCGGGGGGGGCGAAAAATTTTCTATGGGGCTTCACCCCCTCTGGTTACGGGCCTGCTACATAGTGTTTCCTGACAAAATTTTACATCTTACAAAAAAATCAAGCAACATATTGCAACCGGCAACGACAATTTTTTTCAAAAAGGAACACGTTTTTAATTTGGATTGTACAATGAATTTTAAATGCAAATCATGTACCTTGTTGCGTTCGAAAAAATGCAATTCCATCGAAACGTTAATATATCCAGCCTTTTCCGGTTAAAGTACAGAAAATGTCTCTTTCTATGCTCATCAAAGCTAGACCACACAATCTGCCCTGACTTATTCTTAGTCAGTGAGGCTTGGCAGGTATGAATGGACCAATTTCACTTTGCTGAAAGATCGCTCGAAGCATGCAATACATACTGCGATCGTCAGCGTTTTCTGCGAAGCAATTCGAAGAATGTCAGGAGGGCTTCAGGACGCGATAATTTTAAGTTGCACGGCTTGAAACTAGCATTTTGCAGTCTGGAATATTCTCGTACAATTGCTTGCTATCTACATATGAACTGTAAACAGCTCCTAAATTGCCACACGTAGATTTTAGTTTTTCACAGACAGGACCGTAAAAAGGCCTTGGACATCGAACAGAAAGACAAATTTGGATAGAAATAGCTAGATCTAAACACGAGTAACAAATCACTCCTTTCATGAGATAAAAATTTTGCTCAGCTGGTACGGTAACAATACTAAATTCTAATTTTTCGAAGACTAACTAATGTTCTCTTCCTTAGCTCTGGACTGGGGCATTGCGTTCAGCCTTTAATCGGACACTAGTGGCCATCGAAGAAGTTTCGTACAGTAGGAGTGGACCGCAGTCTGCAGCAATTAAGTGAATCGCAAATCTGTATATGACCTCAACACCAGTTATTTGCATCATGGGCAGATTATCACAGCTGCGGACATAACTCGTCTCAACCAGATGCTGACTTATATCTTCTTGCCTGAAATACAGCAGTACGGAGTGACTGGGCCTTTCTTATACCCTGAGAAGGACGATGCCTTGTAGATGTGGCAAGCGAGCGTTCTTGTTCTGTCACAATGTGTCACAATATCTGCCCGTCGTGTTGTGTCACAGTACCGTAGTTTTGTCATAATGCTTGGTGGAGCTGACGCAACACGCCCGACTTAATACATTATATATGGGTGCGCTGTGTAGCTTCGTAGTTTATGGTTGTATGGGGTCCAAAATAGAGGCTCAAGAAACTGTAAACAAATATTTTTATTGTGCCAAGCAATTCTTGCGGCCCCCTGAAAGTTGCGCCCATGGCACGTGCCATGCCTGCCATACCCTAGATATGCCCCTGCCCAACTGCATAGTCAGTGCACGTTGCAGGAGTCCGATTTGTATTGGTAGCAGTAGCTGATAAATTAATTGGACAAGATGAAATTGAACTGTTTTGTGTGTTGTTGTTTTTTACAACGCATGTCGGGATTTGATTTTGCTTTCAGTTTTTTAGGTTTTTGATGTATTTTCACTTAGCGATAGTCTTACTACATGTTTTATTTTTCATTAAATTTCACTTACCATGCTTTTAGGTTCATTGTAGATTTCATTTTTAACTGATTTTATCATGAAGTTTTTAGTCTAGCACTAGATTCTTTTTCCAATTTAAATACTATTAAATTTATCCCCAGACTCGAAAGCATTATTTAACATTTACTGAAATTTGTTGCTATATTCTTTTGGCCAAAATATGAAATGAGGCACCCCTGAAAAAATTTCAGTTTCGCTTATAACAACCTGACAAGGGCGGAGCTAGGGGGGTGCCAGGGGAGGCCACTTCCCCCTCAAAGTTTTGCCTGGCCCCCCCAAAATTTTCCGCGTGACGTCAGGCGGAGTAGGTATCTTTCTGAAAGTCCTACACAGACCATTGACAGCTCACTTGTTGCAAAACTGGCCCCTCCAGTGGCCCCCCCGAATGAAAATGTCTGGCTCCGCCCCTGCAACCTGAGCTTTATGTTGTCGTATGTGTTGAGCAGGTTACTGTGTATAAGAAGTCAACCGAGTTGCGTTTGTTTCTTTCCGGCAAACGAGTAGATGTCTGTGATATTTTTTATCAAGTTAACTTTCCAAACGTGAAAGTTTTATTGACATGAAACAAACAAATCATGGACTTTACTTTGCCCGAGGCTTGAAATAAAAAAAAACTGCGGATGGGTTTGACTTTACTAAACACAAATTTCAGATTTGTAACATTTTGTGGTACATTCAATTAAGCACAAAGATCAGCCTGCCTTAAGGAAATAGAAGCGTGCAAGGACGCCACAACAGCGGTAGGGCAGGGGAAGTCAATGAGTGAAGGACAATAGAAATTTATAAAAAACAACAAAATCGTTACCAATTATGCTTGTTGTTGTTCTGCAATAATGTTCACCCCCCAAAACAACAGATTTTAAAGAACACCATTCTGCATGTTCTGGGTGCGCGAATCGCTGCAGCAAAATTATTTCGAGCGATCTTGATAAATCATGGAATTACCTATGACATTGTTTGAAAATGCACCACCGCCCCCGTTGCCCTCCTTTTTGAAAGTGTAGTGGGCAATGTCCCCGCTCTCCGGCGACCCTGGAAGAGTAACATAGACAAAAAATCTTATCAGTTTTACACCGACTTGGAAATTTTCAGGCAACTGTAGACATTGTGTATCTTTATGAGACTCTTTCAAAACAAGTGTAGAAGTTCGAGAGCACCTCGAAGCAAAATGTAAGGTTTGAATGTGAGACAGAATAAACAGGTTTTCAACAGGATTGCACGAAGAAACGCAGCGACGTGAAGAATTCAACGACTGATGGTCAGAAATTTATGGACACTGCAAAGGTGTTAGCAGTGGTGTGTTCAAAGGGAGGCGAACGAGACGATTGCCTCGCCCCCCCCCCTTTTTGGGGGCCCCCACTTGAGGTGTGACGCGCGTACATTTTCCTTATTTTTGGTGACAAACTTATTATCCACTCATGCACTGTACTACAAATCAGATCATAAGTAAGTACTCTGCTTTCAAAAGGCCCGTCTGCAGAAACTGTGATGTGCAGGTACTTCGCTTTCAAAGGGGCCCCCAACAGCAACTGAAATGTGTAAGTACTCTGCTTTCAAACTTCATTGAAGGGGCCCCCTAAAAGAAACTGCAATGTGTAAGTACTCTGCTTTCAAAGGGGCCGCAACAGCAATTGTGATGTGTAAGTACCTTGCTCTCATAGGGACCACAACAGCAACTACTCTAATGTAAAATTCCTTGCTTTCAAAGAGATCTCAACAGCAGTTGCACTGTAATGTACAAGTAGTATGCTTTCAAACGGGGACCCAACAGCAGTTGTACTGTGTAAGTAGGTACCTTCATTTCAAAGTGGCCACCAACAGCAACTTCAATGTGTAAGTACCTTCCTTTCAAGTGGACGCCTAACAGCAACTGTAATGTGTAAGTACAGGATTCCAACGGGTCCCAACCACCATCTCCAATGGGCAAATAAAGAAAAGCTTTAAACGAATGTCTATACCTTGAAGAAATTGTGGGTTAAAATTTCTTCCAAGAGGTTCTGAAAAGACCCTATCAAATAAGAGCAAATATTTATGCCAAATGATAATTAATTTTTTACACCAAATGATGATTTTTAAAGATTGAAGTATTTGGTATATTGATAATGTTATGAAAATGCCACAGTTGAACAGAAAGTATCCAAGTGGAACAGCAAAAAGAAGGAAAAAGCAAGACTACATTTATGCTTCTTATCAGGTAGCAGAAATGACATTTTTTGAGTATTACGAGTGCTCATTTTTTATACAGATATTTCAGGTATTTTAGGTGGTTTGAATTTAGCCTATGCTTGAAGTCACAAGTTATTTGAAGCTTGACTGGTAAATGGCTGATTTAAGGCAGACTTGATAGGTGATGTTTACGTTTTTTTGCCAGCTCTTAGCCAGTATAACTTGAACCGTTTTTTTCTTAGCACAGATTTAATCAATTGTGTAGGCTACTTGCTGCAGTAGAAATGTTTGTGATAAGGTATATGATGAATTATTTCCTACTTTTGCACATTTTTCAAACAACTCGTGTCAATGCAAGGTGAGGGCAGCCTTGACTCATCCAGCCTCAAAGGGTTCCAAAACAAATCTCAGGATGGATGCTTTTGTATACTATGCTGTTGTAGTTCAAAGGACGAGATTTAACCCCTTAATATCGGCATTATTGTCCACTTGTTGAAAAAATGTTTTCTACTCAAAATTATTATCAAATATGAACCTAAAAACTAAATTGTGTGCTATTTTCCTATTATAAGTTTTATTGGGGGGAATGGATTCATGTGCCGAATTGGGGACACTGGTAATTTGGGCCTGTGTACAGGGAATTTTGAGTTAAAAAAAATATAATCATATTTTTGTTTTTTGTCAGTACATACCATAACAGAAAAGCAAAACTGAAACAAATAGGTTACATGAAGCAGCACTGCTGAAAAGAAACAACTTTGACGAGCTGAGCCATCATAAAATCAGATTTTTATGAATTGCTATCAATTTGCATTGAAATGATTGCCTTTTATCCTATAAACATAGTATTTCTGTAAATGACAGCAAGGCAAAGACGAACGTCAATGCTTTTGTAATGATTTACACTACTTGTTGAAACCTCGTAACCATTTTACGTCTTAGGAAATTTCAAAGTCGTTGTGTGTTTTTGTTGAAAAGGCAATTGTTTTCTTTGTCTCTAACAAAGCATTCTAAAACTGATAAGAATCTTTATCTTAAGAATGGTTCGCATTTTATCAAAGGAAGCATTGCATATACCAGATCAACATTTGTTGCATGTTTTGAAAGCATTTGAAAATGCACTAGAATCACAGTTGAAGTGCATTACTGGTAATATAGCTTGAAACAATTTTTGTGTTTGTTTAGACCAGTGATGCAGTCGAGAACGTAACCTTCGAGACTGAGACCTGGTTAAAACTTCGAGACCGAGACCATCAAAAACTCAAAGACTCGAGACTTGAAATTTGAAACCGTGACTCAAGACTTCAAAATTTGAGCATTTTGCCAAATTTTTGTTTTGAATGTCGTCATCATTTCTGAGTTGATTTTTTTAAATTTCTGGTATTTTCCAACATGTTTGGTTGTTTCTTACCTGCAAACATAACAAACAAAAAATCTCTGAATTTTAGAACTACACTATTTCTTTGCAATGCTCAAAGTCTCGAGACCTGTAGCCTTCGAGACCGAGACTCGCAAAAATGGGTCTCGAGACTCCATCACTGGTTCAGACATAGATGTACATTGCATTTACTACAGAGAATATTGGTTTCCCCACTGCATGTTTGCCAGTGATGGAGTCTTGAGATTTGGTCTTGGTCTCAAGACTTCCCATTTGTCGAGTCTCAGTCTCGAAATTTTGAGGTCTTGGTCTCGATCACGAGTACATGTACTTGAGGCTTTGAGTACTGCAAAAATATGGCTAAGTGAAACTTTTGTAAATCAACGTGTTTTTGGTCTGCTGTATTTGCAGATAAGAAACAACCAAAGCAGGTAGGAAAAATGCCAGAAATTCGAAAAAATTGCAACTTCGTACTCGTGACAATATTTTTTGAATATTTGTAGAAAGATATCGGCATACACCACAAATTTCCGATTCTCGAGTCTCGGATTTTTCGGTGAGATGTCGGTCTCGAAGGTTTAACCAGGTCTCGGTCCCAACGTTTAGGTCTCGACTGCATCACTGATGTTGGTTCTTGCATCATTGTCGCCTCGCTTCCACCTCCGACCAATGTTATCTCTTCAGATGTAATTTTGTGACCTGCATGTTTCTGCAGAGCAGATTCCCCAGAATTTACGGCTTCTTGTTGTAGATACCCCAGATTTAAATTCCAAAGATGGTTTTGCGTTTGTTCGAAAACTATGTTTTTGTCTTTTTTTGGTAAAAGCTTTAGTTGCGCTGGATTTGAAGTCCGGAAAATTATTTTGCTTTGTATTCGGAACACCAAAATAATCACAATCCTATTTATACAAAAGCTATCTAATCATGACAACCAAATCAACAAGACGAAAATGTGAACTATGGTGATATTGCATTCATCTTAGCCCAATTATGGAATATGATATGCTTCAATTTCTGACTTTTCCAAAGTGGAAAGCTTGGGACTCTTCAACGTTTCTTTTTGAATCATTGTTGCAAACATTTTAACTGCGAAATGCCATATCACAAGTGTCTTCTTTGGAATCAGATGAATGGCTGTAAAGTCGTTTCTTGTAGGAAGAATATAGTATGGATCCCCATTATTGTCGTACTACTTACTATTATCAATTTCACATTCTGGAAACCTTACTTTCCAGTCACTTTCTCGCCATAAAACGATCTTGCTTTCATTTAGTAAGAAGTTACGCCTTTTTCCACAAATATCTCGTCATAATCAAACAGCAATAATTGCCGAAATAACTGCAAAAAAGAAAAAAAACTGCAATACCCAGACTTGCGGAATAGTATCGTTTATCTACAATTTTATGCCTAAATGACCACTGTGCCAAATTTTTCCCAGCCACAAAAACCTGCCTAAAAACTAACAAAGCAACGATACTAAACAAAAAACGCCAGATTCTTATTCTACAGGAGTGACTCTTAATTCCTGATTTTTTCTGTCGTCCAGAACTGAAAATTTTTCCCAAAAATGTTCATCAAAATCTCTACTGAATCTCTCCTGCTGAGAACCAAGAGTCGACAGAATTCAAGATGGCGTATGTCAAACCTGAATCACTGAAAGGCGATCAAGCACTTGAAAAGAAAGTGCGACTCCGGCCGAATTCGGGACACAGGTCGTTGCGTGATAAAAATAACCGTGTGCAGAACAAAACAACAAAACGTCAGATGGGACGAATTCGGCACATATGACGTTAAAGGGTCAGTCCAGAGACTAACAAATTTAGTGTTTTCAATCTTCTTGGTTGTTGTTGTAGTTTCATGATTTCCCATAAAGACACGAATGTGAACAAATTCCGGATACCAACTACCTGTAACGGCGCGCAGCGACCAAAATGTCTTAACCTTTGTTTCTTCGTCCAAACAGTGTGATTCACTCTTTGAACGCCGCCTTAAAGTCTAATATTAATGAACTGACTTGATGGATTGCACTGATACTTCTACAGTAGTAACCCTTTTGCAACTCCCTGGCATGGGTCGTTAGAGCAGTGATTTTCAACCGGTGTTCCGTGGAAAACTAGTGTTCCGTGAAAGATCGTCAGGTGTTCCGCAGGAAATTTGATAAGTTTGACTAGTGTTCCATCGAACACCGGTCGAAAATCACTAGTTTAAAGCAATGAGCATAAATATGTTTTCTTTCGTGAAAGTAATTAGTTTTAGGAGCAAACGAATAGGACTTTCTTGTTAATTTTAATAAATTAAAAGAGCCAAAACAGAACTAAACATCATAATTTTGATTATAAAATTTTTTTTGGTGTTCCCCAAAATTTTTTTATTGCATAAAGTGGTCCGTGATGCAAAAAACGTTGAAAAACACTACGTTAGAGGACACGTGAGTGACTGTTTAATTCTCTCATGTCGCCGTTTTGCGTCTGCGAACAGGATGTTGAGACAGACCTTCGTCTGCTTTGCAGTCTCGAACAGTCGTAACAAAGAAAGTTTTTTTTCTGTTTTTGCCGCGCTCAGCACGATAAAATGCAGATCGGTTTAAACCAGACCTTTAGTAACGATTTCGGCTTTACGTAAAATATACCAAATTTCTGCCGACCGCAACTTTTCTGAGCGAGTTTTCTGATTGCAAAGTCCAAATGTCTGAGCCGTGGTGATCACACCACTTTGAAACCGTGTTGACAATCAATCGCCGTTGAAGCTTGTTGTTTGTTGGATTTGCTAAAAAAGAATTTTCCGAGTGCTTACGACTCTGTTGGCCATTGCTGTAGATAACTAGAGACTACAGTTCAGTTGATGTGCAGATTCGTAAGGGCCAGGTCCTAGGCGAAAGATTGTCAAGACGCGTTTCTCAAATTTCAGCGGACAAGCTCCCCCACGGCTCGCAATTAAAAGGAAGCATTTTTTCAAAGGGGGAAAGTGTGAAACTTTCAAAGGGTAAACTTTGAAAAGGGTAAACGGCGGGAACGCGTGGGAACGGCGTTCCGACACCTTTTTCTTGTTTTGCTTTAAAATGAGTTTGAAGCTGTTTCAAAATGGCTAGTTATATGGGTGCGTTCCCACACCTTTTTTGTTAGACTACATCCCTGTTGGCACCTGACTGGTAGGCGGTGTTTTTAATGCGTGTACTGGTTTTACTGCTACACGAGGTTGAAAAGTCTTTCTAAGGCAGTGGTTCTCAACCTTTTTATCACTTGCATTCCTTTAACCGTTATTTACACATAAAATCCCCCCCTTATAAATTTAGATTGTAAAGAACACTTTTACATCAGTACACTAAGAAGAGAAACTAAACTCTTCACAACTAAACTCTTTATGCTAAACTATATTACATTTTACACAAAATCCTAAATACAAAATTGCCTCCTGATGGGGAATTCCCCCCGGTTGAGAGCAACCCTGCTCTAAGGCGTTGTTGCGAGTGGATTTGGTCTGAATTTGCAGTGCAAGGTGATTTTGGGTAGGCAAAAGTCTGGGGGCTGTATTCCAGAACGCACCTTGAGCACACGCTTGGCTTGACGTTTTCTCGGTCACAAGTCAAGACTACCATAGAATAGGGTGTGCAACCCGTGGCCCGGGAGCTAAACTTTTGTAGCCCATAGAAAGATCCAGATTTGAAAAGGATATTGCCAATCTTCCGTGAGTAACCAACCAGTTGTCTAACCAGCAGAGGTTGACACATGCAGCTGTGGCCCGTGGACCAATCTGGTTATGTCCATTGGCCCGGCAGTGTTGCATGGTTGCACACCCCTGCCGTAGAATATTATTTTGGAGTAGGCGTACAGTTGTGGATTGCGTCAGAATTGAGAGTTCAGTGTACAGTTGGCCCTCCTATCTTTCCGGGTGATGACGTCATCAATTGAAGATAGTGGTGAGAGAAGATAGCACAGCAATTTTGGTGATGACGTCACTACCACGTCATCAGATATAGCCTGTCAAAGTTGACGACCCATACATATCTAACGACATTCATTCCAGCTTGCTTATATGGCGTACCACAGTTGACGGTAAGCATTAAAATACCCTGGCAAGCAGCTCCTCTGCCAAATGAATTTGTGAAATAATATCTCTAGGATCTTTGTATATCGTGGTGCCTAATTTTAAGTTGCAGGTCGCTTATCCGGAATACTGCCTAGCGGAACTGAGGTGGCCAGAGTCGACAGTGGCAATCCTAAGGGGGCCTGGGTGGGCTATGGTCCCAGATTTTTGTCTGGGCCCCAATTTGGCTCCCCAGTTGTGTGCTTAATTTCACGTTCAGGTTCGTTTGGTTGGAATACAGAGCAGATAACTTTAAGCCAGCAATATTTTAACACTTTGGCACCCGGGTTAATTCAAGTGGTTCGCAAAAAAACAGCTGGATCGCACGTGGCTTTGCGCGGGAATATCTCCGCTCATGTATGGCTTACGGACCTGGTCAAGGTGTCAAAAGATGCAGCAAGTCTTGTAGTTTGTACACAAAAAATTTTTTGCTTGGGGGTGCGGTTTTTTGTGAGTGACGTCATAAGTGGAGGACTTTTTGGACACCTTGGCCAACTTTACCTGTCCCTGAAGATACTTCACAACCGTTTGATACGCTGCATTTGTAAAATATCTAGAGCTGCTCACGTCCCAATGCGAGATCTATATCACTCATGCAAAGTATTCAGATTAAACAAATATATGAATATGAATTAGGAAAATTTATGTACAAAACAGTTCACAACTGCTTTCCAAGTTTCATCTCCAATTGTTATTCTCATATTAATGAAAGACATAATTATCCCACTAGAATAGTTACTAATAACAATCTCACTACAACTTTATCAAAAAAATCTTCAACACGAAGATCTATGCAATACACAGGACCAAGACTCTGGAACAACATTCCCAAAGACTTAAGAAACAAATCATTCCTAGTATTTTGCCCAACATACAAAAAATATTTACTGGATCAAGTTGTGTTGTAATATATCTATCTATAGGGAAATAATTATTTAAATTTTTGCTTGTAGGCTCCAGTTCAGTTTAATGTTAACGATTCTTTTGATTTTACTAATCGATGCAGCTAATTTTTCACTGAACTAAAACTTAACAAAAACGTGCTCTATTTGTCGCAGTGTCCTGTTTTACAAATATTTATCGGTGACCCCCCTTGGTCTGCTTAATGTGCTAAATTACATTACACTGCTTCCTGTTGCCGTTTCTATTACGCGTTGTGTGTCTTTTATGTTGCGTTTTGTTTAAGTTTGTTTACTCTTGTTTATGTGCCTTTTGTTTTGCTTGTGTTGCGTTATTAGGGTCCAAAACGTACAATATTTACGTGACTTTTGAAAATTTTCGTTCATTTTCAAACTCGAATTGTTTTCGTCAAATATTTCATCGTTTAAATTTCACCGACATCTTCTTCAGAGCTTAATGTTTGATTGGGTGATTTGTGGAAGATGATGGTAAGAGTGTCTCATGCTTTTTTGAGCAGGACTTACCGAATAACGCAATAAAACCATGGGTCGTGTTAGTACAATGACAGTGAGCCATGTTAGCATAGTGCAGGTGAGGCAGACCTTGAAACGCGGGTCATTTGTGGCCCGTGGGGTAAACCCAACGGCCTTTGATGGTTTTCTGAAGCGGACCATTGCAAAACACCGTGGGCCAAACCAAATGTTTCTGCGCTTAAACCATGTTTTCAATGCGTCTGGGCTCGTGTCAACTTAATTGATTTTCCGGTTTGAAAAAGAAAATCTCTTTGTTCTCTTTATTAATCTTTGTGCATATTCTTGCGTTCACTCTTCCATTTATTTCCCACCCGTGCTTCCTGTGCTTATTTATTTCCCACCCGTGCTTATTTATTTCCCACCGTGTGCTTATTTATTTCCCACCCTGTGCTTATTTATTTCCTACCCGTGCTCATTTATTTCCTACCCGTGCTCATTTATTCCCCACCCGTGCTTATTTATTTACCACCCGTGCTTATTTATTTTTCACCCTGTGCTTATTTATTTCCCACCCGTGCTTATTTATTTCCCACCCGTGCTTATTTATTTCCCACCCGTGCTTATTTATTTCCCACCCGTGCTTATTTATTTCCCACCCGTGCTTACTTATTTCCCACCCGTGCTTACTTATTTCCCACCCTGTGCTTATATATTTCCCACCCGTGCTTCCTGTTGAGAGGGTCGCAGAAGCAGCACGACTAGCAGGTCGCGAAATATATGGGGCGCCGTTTGCAAAAAATATTATATCTGAAAGATTTAGCACAAAAACTGCTATCTCTGGCAGCCAGAAATAACAATCTCTGCATGCAGAGATGTTATCTCTGCCAGAGATAGCTATCTCTGCGTGCAGAGATGTTATCTCTGGCAGAGATAGCTATCTCTACATGCAGAGATAGCTCTGAAGCGTGTCGAAGGGCTCGCTTTCAGCGCGCTCTTTCTGTGAGAGCATTCTCTTTTTGCACCTGAAGGTGCAAAAAGAGGCGCAGCTCACCGCCTCTGAGCGCCTTCAGGTGTAAAAAGAGAATGCTCTCACAGAAAGAGCGCGCTGAAAGCGAGCCCTTCGACACGCTTCAGCGCTATCTCTGCATGCAGAGATAGCTATCTCTGGCAGAGATAACATCTCTGCATGCAGAGATAGCTAACTCTGCCAGAGATAGCAGTTTTTGTGCTAAATCTGTCAGATATAATATTTTTACAAACGGCGCCCCATAGAAATACCTCACGGTTTTCGCACACCAAAACGGGACCAAGGCATGACGGAGAGGTGATGACAACACATTGTGCTTGGTCGACCTCTGTGCAGCTTTCCAGTGGGTGTAGCCTGCAAGACTCAACTCGCCAAACTCCCGGAGCATTCTGGGCACGTGGCCGAACCATCGTAGCTGAGATTTCTATTGTTAGATAAGTAGCACTACAATCAACGTTTCACGAATTTCACAGCTGCAAACTTCTTGGGGAAGTGTCACGCTGTAAACTCTTCGCAAAAATCCAAACTCTGCCACTTGCCCATGAGATAACACTACCATGCTTGATTTGATTTTTTCTGAACGGTTGCAATCGAGGATGTGGAAATGGGACTTGTCACCAACTGACCCTTTAACTTCTGAAAATCCTCTTCGCGTCAAGCGTCGACTTTACAAGAAAATTTGGTGTACGAGGTGATAACTGTATGTTTGGAATACAAAGGTGTCCAAGTTTCACCTAGTGAGGTGTCAAAAATGATAAGATGCCCATGAACGTTATCGTAGCTTGGTTTTATATGTCAGCAATTTGATGATAGTGGCGATTTTTGTGGAGTTGTTGACGTACAACAAAAATTTTTGACGAAACACAAAAGAACAATGTTCCAGCAATAAAACTACTGCGTGGAAAACGCTGATGCGTTATTAGTTATTCGACGTTCTTCAGTTCAGAACATATTTTCCTGTAAAAAAAACTGCGAAACAGGTTGCAAGCATTATTGTTAATCGAAGATAAATTGAGAACGTGTAAATTCGTGAACCCGTAGGACTACAAGCAAATGGCAAAGAAATCTAATGAAATTTGAAAAAGCCGTCAAAGGATTTCTGATGCAGTTGCAAAAAACGAAAAAATTTTAAAACCGAATGTTTTTGTAAGGTTTAGGAAATAGTCAAATTGCGAAATTCTCCAATCTAACTAACCAAGTGAATAAAACCTGATTTTAATAATTGCGTATCAACAATAATTTTTGTAGGTTGTGCAACTCAAAAGAAACAAGCTGTCAAACTTGGAACATGGTAGAGGAAAAAGGAAAGCGTGGAAGATGGACTTTTGCATCAAAATTTACGAAAAGTTGGGGATCTCGATATCAAGCAAATGCAAACTCTCCCTTAATCAGTCGGAAGCTATTTCCAATATGAGTTCATTTCCTACAGTTATTCCGGAAAAGTTCGACGAAAACAAAGTAAATGCACAAAATCGTCACCAAGGCAACAAGTTTGTGCTTGAAAGTCAAAAATTATGCAGGCAAGCAATCAATCCAAAATCAAATTCGTGCATGGAAAAGAACAAAGCATTTCCCAAAACGATAAAAAAGCTTTCATGCAAATGTGTCAAGCAGTATAAAAAATTCGTTGATGTTCAGAAAATATTTTCGAGAATGTTGTATCAAAATGGCAAAACAGTTGAAAGAAATGGAGAAATTACAGACAGGAGAAGGAATCGGAATAAATCGTTCACCAAGAAACTGGCACCGAAACTTCGCGTGTTCGCTGCGACAGGCAGGAAAAAAATGAATTATAAAAAATGAATTACAAAAAAATGAATCACAAAAAAATGAATTACATAAAAATGAATTACAAAAAAATGAATTACAAAAAAACGAATTACAAAAAAATGAATTACAAAAAAATGAATTACAAAGACAACAACAAAAATTTTTCCCGGATATTGGATTCGAAACATCAGGTGGTGGTTCATACTAAAGTAAAACAAAGGAGGTGCAAGGAATCCAACAATACGTTTATATGCCAGTGCTCTGTGTGAAGGGACACGGCAGCATTCATACTGGTGAAGGTCGATGCAAGTGCAAAGTTTGCAGCAAAGATTTTTCACAGATGGTTAATTTGAAACAACACATGCGAATTCATGCTGGTGAAAAACCATACGAATGCAAAGTTTGAATGAAATATTTTGCAGTTATATCAATCTTTAAAATACACATGGAAATTCATATTGGTGAAAAGCCATACAAGTGCAAGGTTTGCAAGAGATTTTTCACAGATGGGTAATTTGCAACGAAACACATGCGAATTCATACTGAACTAAACGATAACTTCAGATAACAAGCAGTAGTTATTATTGAAATATCAACATTCAACAATTATCGAACAGTATTTTGCAGCATCTATTGAAACTTGACCTTCCAAATAAGAACCGCTTTTATAAACAAATCAGAAAGCAGCTTGAAAACTTAACCCCTCTCTGCCTTGACGAGGTGCCAGTGAAAAAAAATTGGGTACTCACCACTGAAAGCAATGACCATTGAATTGAATTGAATTGAATTTATTGACAAACAGCCAATGAAGGCAGGCCAAGGCTTGAAGAAATCATTGGCAATGCGAAGATTAACACAAAAGAAAAATGACGCACATACACAGAAATAAAACAGCACAAACAGAAAACGTATTAAACGGTGAGGTTATATTAAAAGGGTGGATTTTTGGACAAGAACAGACACGTTTGTTTAAACAAGCGTAAGGACGGATTTTTAGACAGCTTAGGGTGTCCAAAAAGAAGTATTTTGACCAGTTCAGCTCGATTCAGTGCAGCAAACTCAGAGCGGGAAAACACATTTTCCTCAACAAGAATCTTAGAGACATTTGTGGTTAACATTTGGCGTGACGTACATGTGGAAGGACACTCAAGAAACATGTGACCTTCAGTCTTAATAGCACCACATTGACAAATCTGATTGTAGCGGCCATCTACGTTCAATTTACTATGTCC
>Ga0210059_1000083_pt1 | contig 77943 bp, 45 predicted proteins | sample Ectturendosymbi2_FD_188042 | JGI IMG/M metagenome (GOLD analysis project Ga0210059, IMG submission 188042) | Ecteinascidia turbinata endosymbiont from Florida, USA - Sample 2 (SPAdes) (version 2) | ecosystem: Host-associated > Tunicates > Ascidians > Unclassified | place: Key West, Florida...
GATAGCCTAACTTGGAGCTCTAATAGTTTATATTCAGTGCATTGACACATAAAATAAGAAGAGTGGATGTATAGAAAAATGTGCATATTATGTCAACATACTTCGCCAAAACATTGGTTTGGAAACAGCACTATGACGTCATTTGTGACGTCACAAACAGCGCACACCAAATACAAATGACTACCCTATGCCGCTGAATGAAATCCCCCCCCCATGAAAAGTTTCTGCGTACGCCACTGCTTGATGTGACATTGATTCTGAGATGGTTATCGACGAGTTGTTCAAAAAAAAAAACGCAGACTGAATTTTATCTTTTAATTGTGCTCGTAGGTATTTTGTAAAGTCAAAACTTGGCTGTTGGCATCCTCTGATTTGTTCCTATGAATCTACTTACATACTTTTAGTTGATTTTGACTTTATACGGCGCTTCGCTTTCCGCTACTCCTAATGTTCAGTGAAAACTGTTTGGTTAACAACTGCTTGATAATGATCACTGCGAAATCAAACGTTTTCTTGTCTTTGTTAAAATTTATCGATGCCGACTGGTAGAAGATATTTGACGTCATATCCTGTTGTAATAGACCAGAAATTGACCAGGGACATCAAAATGATCTTTGTGCAAAATAGCTAAAGTTTGAAATCTGACGACGTCAGTGACTGGCCTCTCCCGAACAAAATTCCTGGCTGCGCCCCTGGTCCAACTACAGGCCCGCGGGCCACATGTGGCCCAAAGACAGAATTTTTAAGGCCTGCGAGCTTTCTCAGTATAGATTGTTGTGTGTATGTCGCAGCAAATTATTATTTTTCAAACGATTTAGAACAAGCATAACATCTATTAATAATAATGTACAACATTAACGGCGTTAGACTAGACCAGTGGTTCTCAACCTTTTTTGGCCCATGGACCACCTTTTAGAAAAGTATCCGATGGACCAGTTTGCTATGCTGACACCTCAACAACTAATCTAGTCTTTGATAATTTTTCTGGTTTGGTCTAGTCTTACATACAGCAGCGTAAAGGTTAAAATTTTCAGGAACGTTTCATCAAGGATTTGTGGAAATCTCTGTGGACCACGGAATTTCCAGGTGGATCACTGGTGGTCCACCTGGACCACGTTGCGTATCACTGAACTAGACTGTAGAAAATGTCTAGCTCGAACAGCTATGTCCGACCCGCGGGCCGCATGCGGCCCAGTCGAAAGTTTTGTGCGGCCCAGCTTAGGTTTTTGCTGTAGTATAAGTGGCCTACATACTGACAACCTGTCCTTAGTTTGATTATCTTTAATTTGACATTTTTGATGCCACTTTATCACGTATGTTACCATTGCAGTTAGGTTTCCAGCGCTTTCGGTACATTAGCTAAGATAAATTTACTTTGCTAAGATCAAAGTAAGTCATTGAATGCGCCACCCTCTATAATATGTCATTCAATGTGTGGCCCTGGTCAAGATAGTGACATTATTTTTGGCTCAGTAAACCATTTGGGTTGGACATGGCGGGTCTAGAAATAAGTCAGCAAAGATAGACGTTTGCAAGCACATACGTGTGTGAGAGTACATTTTCTACCATGAAACAAGTCAAATCTAAAAACAGAAATCGAATGGCAGACGAAACGCAGGACCATAGTCTCCGACTTGCTATCACTAACATGTTGGTATTATTAAAGGAACGATAGCGTCAGAGAAGCTTCAACACAGGCATCGCACTTATAGAGATTTATAGTAAATTGTTTATGGTTATTGTGTAATACTTTCAATGGCACACACTTACCTCCCTTATTTTCCCTTTTCAATTTTAAAATTTGTGAATCTGTTGTTTTATACATCATTTTGTTGAAAGTGGTCCGCGAGTTGTCACGTTTTGCAAAATGGCCCGTAAGTCAAAAGTAGTTGGACCACGATGGTTTAATTAATATACCCTGGATCACTGAATGGTGCCGTAATGAGGCCATTTGGTCGTTGTCATTTTGCAATCATATTTATTCCAATTATTGCGGTGCGATGACAGTCTCGTGGAGAATTTGTTCGTGGTTTGCTCAACATACTGTTTATGGTATATCACACAAATCGCTACATAGATACCATAGTCTGCGCATATCAAGTTTTGATTCAGTGGAAATGTTTTGTTTTATGCCATTATTTGTGAAACACGTGGTGCCAACATGGATTTTATTGCGTTTTCTATGGCAACCACACCATGCTTGCAAAGCCTCAACACACCTTCGGTTTGCTTTTTTGTCTTGCTTGAAGCAAGGTGCTTGTAGTTGTTACTTTTTCCACGATTGTGGTAGGCCTTTTGTAGCGATAATCGTTGCCTTCGTATTCAAGCCTTTTTTCTGTCTTAGAGTTAGCAAGTGGGGGAAAGATGTCGCCCAAATCTGTGGGTTATCTTTCTTGTCGCATCTTGGGAGGCGTAGTCTTTCTTCCTAATTTGATGCCATTGTTATCATGTCATTTGTCATACCCAAAGGCAAATTTGAGCGGATCGCCTTTTCTTTAAGTCGGTTAAAGCTGCTGAGGTAACCTCTTTCCTTTGGTTGAGACGCCTCAGTCGTATTGTTTCTTCAAATAAGATTGACTTAAATGTCGTCTTTGGGTTGGTGTGATTACCCGTTAATTAGGGTTACCCTACGTGAAGAGGCAAAATTTCTGACAGTCTTATTGGCTATTTTTCGCGACAACGAACAAGCGCTATACGGCATTTTCAGTATGTTCTCACCTCATTAACCCCACCATCAACGACACCTTGCGAATTGTGACTGGATGCCTACTTCCTACCAGAGGTGGCCGGAGTCACATTTTCAGACTCCGACTCCGCTCCTGTTTCAAAATTTTTGAATCCGGGTCCGGTAATTTTATAAATTTGTGAATCCGACTCCTGTTCAGACTCGGGCTACAATCATCAATCCAACCGTAATTTACCCATGTTTTCACTTAAGAAATGACCACAGAGGCTCCTGCTACTGCCGAAATTGAAAAGTGACTCCGGGTCCAGTTTTTCACAAATTTTTGACTCAGGATCCGGTCCGAAAGAAAAACGAAGACTCCTGCCGGAGTCGACTCCGGTAATCCGGGTCCAGTGCCACCCCTGCTTCCTACACCAGTGGACAACCTTCTTATCCTCGCAGGCATAACGAGCTTCGTCGCAAAGGAGCCACACTGTCTCTAGCACACGTGCCATGGAGCCTGGGCATCTGCTCCACTCAGCGCTCACCTGTCCACCGAGTGCGAATGCACGGCGTCTCAAATCGAGACACCCATTTGTACTTGTCGCACAAAACTCATCATTTAATCGGACCACAATAATAGAAGTGCGGCGCGCTGAGCGGATCACTGATGGAACGCGAAGTGGTTGGACAACCCCACAAGACTCCGCACTTTCGTCCCTGACACCGGCAACCACCCTCCTGGAATGACCCTTCCAAGAACAGCGTGGGTCTGGCTTAATCACCTTCGCACTGCTGTCGGATATTTCCGCTCCTGCTTTCACAAATGGAGTATGCCCACCTCTGCGGCCTGCGAGGGTAGCGCAGAAGAACAAACCGCCGACCATGTTGTCATCCAATGTCCAATCCATCCACCTCCCCATGGACTGCACGGCCTGACGGTTCTGGACGATGAGACAATAGAATGGCTGCTCAACGCCTGCCGCGAGCTCTGGTGCGGCCAAGCAGTGGACAGTAACAACTCGCTCAAAAGAAGTATGTTCTTACAACTATTAATCCACCGCAAAACAGCATAACTTCACAGAAGAAAAATATCACAGAATTGTTACACAATAGGCTACAAGCGATAAAATACAAAAAGGCATGTTTTTCTCCCAATGCTGACTACTGATGTTTTTCAGAGGATCTAATGATAAGATCCTGTCAACATTCTGGACAGTAGAGCATTTAAAAAAATTATTTGCGGGAACAAATTTTAACACCGAAATTCCGGACATGTCCGGGATTGCGGACATATAGCAACCCTACTGTTAATGAGCTGTCTTCCCTACACTGTTGGTCTTATGAAGTCTTTAGTGATAAGCCCAAAATCATCTTCCGTGGTCTAGGAGTTCCACTTCGCCCGCTTGTTTCGGCTGTGCAAGCTTGTCGAAACGTCATTTCCAAGCCACTGCTGGCAAAGGCTGAAGTTAGTGCTTGCCGAATGCGTTTATTTGACATTTCTGATGCAGTTATACATTTGCGGAAAAGTTCTGCCTTACTTTAGGATGTAATGCACAGCAATGTTGGCCAATAATACAGAGTTATTATCAGTTTGTCACCGTTTATGATTCCGTGTATTGGTGGATATGTAATTGGTCGCCATATTGGATGACATATTTTGTCATTTTGACAATGATTTTACGGCCGGGCCTTGGTGTTGAAGGTGGAATGCTTGTGCAATGCACATCTGAGAGCTGTTGTTGCAGTGTCTCTGCACAAGCTTGAATGCTAAGACGTTTTCTGTAGCGCTGGGTATCTCTAGCGTGTTCTGGCGTCTCTTATTGGCGTGCTTGGCTAGGCCTTGCTTTTCAATGTGGCGGAACTGTTTATTGCGTATCCAACTGAATTTTTTCCTTTATCCTAGTTTGTTCTTGTCGCATTCACAGTAAATGGCGCACCTACCATGTTTAATGAGAAAAAATTGACTGCTGTTGGTGATGGTAATTTTAAATGAAATGCACAGTGCCAACACGAAACTGTGGCTCTGTCATGAAATTATTTTCAGTTGCACTGATTAATACTTTGCTTGAAAGTGCTAATCAACAAGAGACACAGAAGACAGCATTTATTGATTTAACATTGTTGTAACCCATGCTCGTAGCGACAAAAACACCAAAAAATATCATTTTTAGAAGAGCTCTTTTGCTCTGAGCATTTTGCGTCTTTCCAGGCTAATAGTTGGAATTAAGTTATGAGAATGATCTTACTCCCTTTCACCTGATATGTGTGGGCATAGAAAGATTTTCAGTCACTGTTTGCAATCAATATCATGAAATCATTCAAAGACATGTTTTTCAAACACAGTCTCATGAAATCATTTAGCCATGCTTTTCAAACACCTCGATAGTCTCCTTAAAAAAATGGATACTTGTTCCAGGAAACAGTATGAGGAAGTGGTTGAATTAACACCACCCAAATAATGTATTTTCAGTTTAATGATAATAAAATGTTCAATAAATAACTTATCTCAAAAACAGTTGTTACAAAATCTGCAAGTCATTAACGAATTCTCTTTGCCATCAACATTCACTCGAAAAATTCCGTTATGGACTTGGTGCATTTGAAGCAGTTTGGTGAAACAATTACCAATTTTCTAGAGCAGTGGTTCTTAACTGGGGGGCGTCAATAAATTTCCAGAGGGGCGAGCTCTTACGCACGCTACAACTTGGAAAGTTTGATCAACAAATTTACCAATAAATGCGTTTGTTTTTACAGCTTATTTAAAGTCAGGGAGGCTTGAAAGAAAGGACAATTACTTAGGGGAGGCGTGGCAGAAAAAAGGTTAAGAACCACTGTTCTAGAGCTTGTCAGCACGGGATGGCAAATAAACACGTGGAATTTATACTGAACGTTTGTAAAGCTCTATCTGATATATTTATAAGAACAAGGTGTGCCTTATGTTAACTATTTTATTTATCTCATATATTTCTATCATATAAATTCAATGTTACAACAACCTCTCCATACACACAACTTATGGAAAGCAGGGATCTATTGTGTTGTGTATATACATGCAATTTTGATGAATTTTTGTAGTAAGTGCAATTTCTCTAGACTGGACCACTGACATTGGTTATAATGAAATGTTTGTTTTCCGTTTTTAAGATTAACTGCTAAGTATATCAGAACAATTCGTAAGTTTTTTCATATTCAACTCGACAATTACAACAATTGTGGTTTGGGCTGACAGTGCTACTGCAGTTTTAAATAAATTATTGTATTGATCTGAAAAAAAACTTTGCACCATTTTTGCACACTACTGGCTACACAAAAAGTGAATGCAAAGACATTGATGGCTGTTAATCATGTAGATATCGATTCCCAACCTGGGGTCTGTGAAGGTGAAACAGGGTTCCGCAAGATGTAGATTCGTAGCTTCCTCTTTTATGACACCACTACCCAACAGCACTTCATTGTAGAGTGTGGTAACAATTACACTAAAGTGATGATTTCAGTCTGCTGATTCCAAGTCTGGAGTTTTTCAATCCTGTCAGATTTTCAAGATACAGGTATTGGATTTTCTTAAACTAAAAACTCTTGGTTAAGGGTTTGCGACAACAAAGCAATGCACTCAAGGGCCCACTAGTAAGAAAATTTCGTAAACCATCCAACAGTATAAATAATACCAAGACAGTTTTAAATCAAATAACTAAAACCGTTTTTATAAATATGAGAGGCATGGACTGAGTGATTTGTACGAAACAAGTGGCGATGTAATTTTAGATAGATATTAACCCACTGTTCTGAGCAAAAGATAAATGTATGTGCTAATAATGCTTGTAACTTCTAATTGTGTTTGTGCATGACAGAATGAATGGCCATATCGAACGTCATCTGAAGGACAACTCGATTTCAACGAAATGTCACAATCTCTCATGTCTTTGGGCGAAATAACAGAAGAACTGACAAGCTGTGCACGTTAGAATACTTTTTTTGCAACTGTACTAAGACTTTTGCATTTAGTTGGGATTCGTTTAAATGTTTTTTTGATGGCATTCAGACTTCTGTGTTTTATTTTCTTATGATACGTTGATGAGGTTTAAAAGTTCACTGAAAATCTCTTTGTCTGTTGCTCGCTTTTGAAGGTTTGGAGCCTGAAAAGGGTAATTTTAAAATGGAAAATTGCGCAAACCTTCAGGAATAATAACATCTGATGCCAAGCGATTCACAGTAAACCAACAGCTAAAAAAGTGGAAAATTTAACACGAATAACTCCTGAGTTATAATCACAGTAACACCGGCGTCGCCATAGTTTTTGCAACGCAAAACAGCATTGCAATTTTCAGTTAATAAAATGTTTTTGAAGGTTTATCTAATCAAATGTTTGTCCAAGCCGTCTAAATAACAATCGAGTTTATTCAGTTATCGGATACTTGTATCACAGCAGGATGCAGTGCTGTGTGCAGGCAAGGATTGGTTTGTGGTTGTCTAAATAGAATTCAAATAGGATCAGCGTTAGTTGCAGAAAAACCCTTTCACCACAATCGTTGCTCAAAGCACCCAAAAATGATACGGATCATTTATTTGGATTAGTTTTGTTTTTCGATCGATTTTTCATGTGCACTTAATTGCTTGTAGTTTACATAGGTACGGTCATCTAACTCTTCTGGATTCGTTGCAAAAGCGAATTCAAAAAATTATTGCACTTTCTGCGGAAGATTATAGCGCTCTGCTATGCTTACGTTAATGTCGTTTGTTGTCGTGGTGGTATAAGCTGATGCGAACCAGCGAGGATGACTTAGTGTAAAGGATTTTTTCCTGATATCGACAAAACGAGGAAAGCAAAAGCTATAAATACAGTTTCAAAAATTGAGATTTCTTTAAAAGTTCTACGGATGTGACAAAAATTTGCTGCGAATGGCAACTTCTAGAATGCTGAAAAGTTAAGCAGCATTTTTGTTGCAGCTCTTTCATTTCATTATATCCGGTGCTGTGACCCATTGATATCGTTTTCAAATCTGAGCGTGGCGTCGTATGAGAAATCATTTTTTATCTAACATTATTCCAACTGCGACATATCAGGAATGAGATCGGCGAAGTTCTGCTTGTGTGAGCGTTGAATGGGTAAATATTTATAGAAGTGCTCTCTCTGGTATCGTATAAACCTCACATCGGTAGTAAATTTTCGAAGACTATCTGCTGAGTGTAAAAGATTCGAAAAACTCCCCTGGTGGATACAGTGCACTGAAATTTACTCAAACTTAGCCGAAACTTACAGAAGACTTTCTTCTTCTTTCGTATACGCAATACAGAGCGAGTAGTCGTCAAAAATCAATGTTCAAGAGATATTGCAGGAGGTCTTCCCTGTTAATGTTGGAGATGCTGCACGGAGGTCTCAGTATAGGGCATTCTTGCAATATGTGTTCTGCGGTCGGGGCAGAGCCACACTCTTCATCGGTTAGATGCTGCCAGGCCCATCTTATCCATGTTCGCTTTAAAGTGACCGACTCCAGTACGGAGCCGGTTTAGTTATGCCCAAGCTTTTCTGGGGTACTGATATCCATCTGGTTTTGGTGTTAGTTCATTGATGTATAGTTTCAGTGGTGAGGGGACCTTTGGCAAAGCAATACCTTCTCTTTCGAGATGCTCCACATATTGATTTTAAACAAGTTGGAGTAGGTTGTATATACAACGTGTGATGCAATAGATGATCAACATGTTTAGCTTTGGTGTAGAGGCTCAGACACGAAGTGTCACGTCTGAGTTTTGGAGGACTGATTCCAGCCAGAAAGCGTAAATAACTTACTGGGGTATTTTTCAGACATCTTGTGATTGTTCGCATGGCTTCATTCAGCACCACGTCAACTTTGTGCGAGTGTGAGCTGCGACACCAGACAGGTGCCCAGTATTTAGCTGGAGCATATACCAGGGCTAGAGCAGATATTCTGAGAGCTCTGTAGGATTCTCCCCATTCTGTGCCAGCCAGTCGTTTAACCAGGGACACTCTAGCTGAGACTTTGCTCTTCAGCTGTTCGATATGATGTTTGAATGTTAGGCTGCGATCCAAATTGATTCCAAGATATTTTGGAGTAGGCTCATATTTGATGGTTTGTTGTTGATCCAGCCAAATGTTTAGTTGCTTGTTAACTTGGTGGTTACGGATATGGAAGGCAGATGAAACAGTTTTGTTTTTTGACAGTTTTAACCTTCATCGTTTTAGTTACAGAAGACTGAAATTGACTGAAATTTAATACTTCAGTGCTCTTTTCCCGGCGTCACACGTCCTTATTCAATCTGGTTCAGGCGATCGCTCGTGAAGCTGATTCCAGCTTCCAGCTTGACTCTGGATGTCACTCAAACACGCGCAAGAAAACATGACTAATATATTTTTGAAACTATAAATGAGTCTGAACGAGGTTGGATAAGTTTTAATGAATTTTTGATTAGCGATACCATCTACAGATAGGGAAACTGCCACTCGAGCAGTCGATGGCGGATTTTATTGTGGATGCGAAGCTTAAACAGCCAAAGGCTACCACACCTAAGTTTTAGTACCAGAGACGTCAGGCTCTTCTAAAAGAAAAACGCTGCGCTTTGCTGAAAGCGACTGACTTAAGACCCATCTACACTGAGGAGTTGCGTGCGCGGCTACTGAGGAGTTGCGTGCGCGGCTACTCCTGGCAACTCCTCAGTGTAGATTGGCCTTTTGGCTAAGAACTTCTCAGCAGGATTTAAGTGGTTTTCGTGCCGATCGAACTTGATCACAACTCACGCATTTTCCTGTCACGTAGAAAATTGTGCAATTCAGATGAATGCATGCCTGGAAACATTTTAGTGCAGCGGTACCGGTAGAAACACTTCTTTAGAGCCGAAGTGCCAATTTTTTGATTGTTGGCTTTGTCATAGATTCTTTGATATTTCGTTGGCCTCCAGGCAAAAAGGTGTCGGCAAATATTGTTTCCATTTTTTTTTGCTGTTGAGTAAAAGTCAAATGTTTTAATGTATATATGCAATTAAAACCGAGCAAAGCACTTTAACCTTGCATTACACTAGAACAGTGGTTCCTAACCGAGGGTCCACAGAAGGATTTTTGGGGATCCATGACCTTTCTGTGCGTAAGATGAAAGCAAAATAGCGAAATGCCCAACTACGCTCCGTGGTGGTCTAGCTTGCAAAAAGACAAATTGAGCGCAACTCCAGAAACCAGGTTTGCCGGGTCCAGACGGACCAAAAAGCTAAATTATCAAAATACACCAGATAACTTCAAACCATGCTAAACAAGCCGAAACAGGCTGATGCCTGTCAGTTCTTAAATACCCTGATGAGCAATGACGGAAATGCAATGTTGCTATGGAACTGAGCCTAGAATTATTGTAGCCTATACGGTGATTTTTAAGGCGTTTTGAATGACAGAAATTTTCGAACAGTCTCTCGAAATACAGAAGAATCTCTTTCCATAATCACCGTCAAGATGCACTAAAACCTCGCTTTATGACCACCTCGGTATCCAGATGAAGTAGTTGCGGTCTCTCAAAATGTCTTTACGCTTACCAAAGTCAAACATTAAAAAAACACCCTGATTGTATATAAATTAAAAATAATTTTTAATCTTCAAAGTACCATTTCCTTGTAAGAAATGCTTCTAAAAAGTACCTACAAGTGTTTGAAACAGTAAAATATAGGTTATGAAAATACAAACATGCACCATGCCATAGTTTTTAACTACTTCGAATTTGGTAAGTAAGCGTCTGATATATTAGATATGGCACAATTCCACAAAACATCTATTACAGGATGCAGTCGAAGAGAATCCACAGAAAAAATATTGACTTTCCAGATACAGACGGACAAAATATGCTAAACCGCTAGTCAAAATTTGCCAAATAGCTCCAATAAACGTCAAGCAGGCTGCAAAGAATCTAAAAGTTAAGCTCACAGCAGACAGATTTTTGAAATTGCCAAACAACGTTTTTTCAGTCAACACCACTAAAGAGGCCAAAAACATGGCGAAGCATGATGCACATGCCAAACCACTTTTAAATAAGGTCAGATGTTTGGAATTTGCTAAAAAATGCCAACCTGGCAATTCTGCTAGAATTCAGGCTAGGCGGGGCACAAGATCTTGCCTATATGAAAGAACATGTTCATGTATTTTGAGTAAGGAATGCAAGATTGCAAGTTGTCATTCAATCAAATTCAATGGCAAATCTGATACTGTTTGTTCTTGAGTAGCTTATCTATACAAGGATAATTTGTGACAGAGTACTGTTGCTCATCCTGTGACCCAAACCTGCGGGTTATGTTTCTTGTCACAATTTGCGGGTGTTGTCGTTCATCCAAATTGATCTCATTCCCATCTTGTCGGACCACGTCTTTCACCGCCTGCTGACTTTATCAGAGAGAGAGAGAGAGAAACAGTCTTAATACGAAAGCAATGGTTACCTACAAAGGACCTATTTTGGACAAAAGCTAATAACTACAAGCACCTTGCTTCAGCCAAGGCGAAAAAGCAAATGGAAAGTGTGTGAAGGCCCTGCAAGCACTGTGCACTTTGTGGTTACCATGGATAACAAACATACAACAAATCCATGGTCCCATGTGTTGCATAAATATTGACAAGAATTAACCTGACATGTGCAAACTATGGTATTTAGTGCATCAAACCCCACATATAAAAAAAAAACTGACTTGGCCGTATATCAGAAATGTTCTGCCTCTTCTAAAAACACTTTCTGTAAAATATTGTCAAATTTGGATAAACTCTACCGGGTCCACATCGGTCATGAAAATATAGAAAACATGGCAATAGGCTAATGCACTACTATAGCTAGTGCAATAGAATTCGCCTACAACGACTTCAGCTATAATCACAGTTTTACTACAATGACACTTTTTTGTCTGTCCCTGTGGCATTCCTATCTTTTACATGCATTCTAGATTGACTATAACGGCACTTCGCCTATTGCAATACTTTATTGGTTTATAACGACAGTTGCAAATTTTACTTGCGGTTGGAAGCGTAAGCTCAGTTATTTGGAGGCGACACGCAAGCACGAGCATTGAATGAAAGGAAAGAAATTCCAAGAGAAGGCTGATAAAACAAGGAATTAGTTGTTGAAACAGTTCAGCTAACTGGCGGTGATAGCCAGGCCCGTAACCAGGGGGGTGCCTGCAAAATATTTTGACCCCCTGCAAAAATGTGTTGGGGATAGTTGAAAACCATTTAACATGGTTTTAAAAAATTGGGCCCCTCTGAGTAAATTGTTCGCCAACCCTGGTGACCCAAGCGGGTCACAGACATGGTGATAACTGTCAAGATAAACATGGCAACACTGAAGACTTTGTTGCTCCATCATAAGGAAAATTACATCATCATGAAGTTTTTCATTCAAGAACATCAGCGTTCATTCAACGAAATTACTGAGTGAGTAGCCTAAGGGTGACAAAAGCAAAATTGCAGTTTTGTACAATACTGCTGACGGATCGCGACATAAAACAGGAATAACAATTGCAACTGCAGTTAGAAAATGTGGATGGCACCAATATACGCTTCCCTTCACTGAGATTGAAAACTCACGTCATACTTTTTTAAATACGAATGTGAGCTGGAGCGAACGACTGCATGGCTGTTGGTAATGATACCAAGCTCCTTTGAGTGCCAACTACCAAGTTACCAACCAGGCGCTGGAAGATAATCAAATGATATCATTAGAGAGAAAACCTTGCAACTCTTGAAATTATGGAACTGTCAATCGTGTCAGTAGTATTTGTCACAACTGGCTCCAACACAGACCAAGTAGCTGCTTCTTGTGTTTGTCTGCAATAGGCTTTGTGGTGACTGGGCAGGACGTCAACATTATATTGGTGAAGTGATAATAGCACAAGTATTCACAGGCGTGGAGATAGAAGCTTCTTAATCACCTGAAGTGTCCATGTTCAGCAGGTTTAGGAAGCATTTTGAAAGCTTGCCTTACACCTACAAGGAAACACTCACATTTCTTGATTGATAGCTTACATCTTAACAAAACAAAAGCCCTTGTACAAGAATGGGCAAGTTGAGAATACCATCTTGCACCAGTCACTACACTGCATCAACGTGATGATTACAAAGAGTTTTCAGAACTGAGCACAGCATATTTGGATGGATGTGACAGCGATTTTGAATTCAGGCATGTGGGTGCTCTGCACATGCTAGTACATTCATTTTTATGTTTCAAATGGGGGTAAAACGACCAGGGCAGGACAACTGGGCACATCAAAGTAGATGCATATATCAAGCAAGATGCAAACTAAACGACATTCGTGTTAAAGGTATGGAGGTTAGTTATGAAATATACAGATGAGTCAAAAAATCGTAGAAGTGGATAGGCTGTTTTTCCACGTTTTCACATTTTGTCATTTTATTACACCTATCTTGAATTGCACGCACTTGTCTTGCACCATAAAAATACTATATTAGTAGCATTTTTGCAAAATATTAATCTTGATATGTTTCAGTTAGTTTTTGAAAGTTGTGTGGATTGTGTGGGGATATGTGAACAATCTGTAACAACATTTCTTGCTTTTCAAATTAACATTTCTTTTTCGGATTTTTTATGTCAAATTTCTATTTTTCAATCTAAGTGTGGACCCGGTAAATATCAATTAAATTAAATTTTATGAAACTTTCAAAGAATTATTTTTTCTCAGGGTAGAACACTTTTAGGTTATAGCCGTGACAATATGAAGAAATTTTCAAAATCATGGGGTATCTGATGCACCCTGAATTGTAACGACTTTTTGGAATACATCAACAATACGATGGCCAACAGTAAACAAATTTTCCACGGGATGTTCATCGCAGCATCCAAGTAATTGGAACAAACCAGATATCAGGGATGATAGTGACCAAAAGTTCCATGGCATCATAAATAAACCACGTATCTATGAAGCTTTAACTGCTACTTTTATAGAATAATTCAGTTTTTGCTTTCTTGGTACCTGTGAAGATAAATGTTTTGACGAACATAATGCACACATTAAAGCATGATCCTTCGTGTGAAATAATTATTGTTCTATTTGCGATGTTCAGTGATTTTCCCATTCAGTTTTGCCGACTTGTTTTGATCTTTACTACGACCACCCACGTAACAAACGACATTGACACTTCCCTTCACAGTGTTTAACGTTTAATTTTGAAGACGCTCGAAATTGAGGATCTACATGCAACAGAAGTAAATTAGGTTGACATGAAAATATGTTCTTTTCAATTATATTTTGCACTTTTTAGCCACATAAAGTCCTTAAGGCCAAAATGTTGATATGGTTCAGCTCACAAATAAGTTTAAATGTTGCAGGATACCGGAGCTACTATGTGCAGTTGTCATACGTGATCTGCCCATGTCTAAATTGGTCATATATCCCTTTGTTACTCAGAAGGTATCCATGCTGGCCAAGATGGGCATATATATTCGTTTGTTTCACAACAGTTTCCCAAGACCAGATTGGTAAATCTTTTTGTTACACGTCAAGAAAGCAAGGCCAAACAGGCCATTTACCATCTTCTAACTTGAAAAATATGAAACGTATGCAATCTTTAATAGGACTGCTCGATAGAGTCCATTAAAATACAGCAACTGAAAGAATCAGCTTTAAACGGTAATTCTGAGTATTTCTAAAATGAAGTTAACAACTGGTTTTAACCGATCAAGCCTCATGTTCTTGAAGGGTTTTAACTGGTTTTATTAAGGGGTCCACAGCTTTCAGCCAAATCGTGAGAAGGGTCCACGACACTGAAAAGGTTGGGGACCACTGGATTAGAGGGATCTTCCATCGCCGTCGTCACGTATAAAAATGAAAAATTCATTGCTGATTGGGTAAGCTGCAAGGGCATCGGTCAATCTTTGTTGTTGCAGCAATGGGGCTGGAAATGCTGGACGAAATAGAAGGAAGAATAGACGAGTTCAGCGATCGTTTGCTGTATTTTTCGTCATACCTTAACAGCGCTATCGACAAGCCTGCCAGGATGCCAGACAATCTGTTCCACGTACCAGATAAAGGCAAGTCGCTTATCAACTGTGGATAAACCACCTTATGATATGTAGAAATCAAGAACATGGAATATTACTATTGGTGCGAATTAAGGTTCAGAGTCCGATCAGACTGATGGTGATGTGAAGTTCGCAAACGATCAACTGTTTGTTTGATAGTAACCCTCAGTCGATACTTCAAAATAAAACTGCAACGTATTTTTCAACTGAACAACTTATTTTAATATCTAACAACCCTTTGCTTGGTGCGCCCTGATAGCGGCCGCACGGTGTATTATAATTTGGTTGCTTAGTGTATAGCCTTCTTGCCAGCCGCACGGTGTAAACAAAGCTGCGGGAAAGTCTCTCAAGTGCGTTCGTATAAAAGAGATGCATTCCTCTTGTGAAAACCAGTCGTCTTCTTGTGCCTTGCCATCGGAACACCTTCACGGAGGGCCAAGTTCATGCAGCTGAGGCATAAGGAACCTCTGAAAATTTCAGTCTGTCAAATTTTATTACCTAAAGACAAACTCTGTTTGGGCGTTGTTGTGTGTGATCTTGTGCACCGTTCATACGTACTTATGCGTTCGTGTAACTGTATCCTTGTACTTTAGTTCGAGCTTGATTACATCAGCGTCGTCAAACGACGGGATGGGCCACAACTAGGTTGTAGAATTTTATTCAGTCGACCGGTTGAGCGATGTTTTGCGACAATCTAAAAAGTTATTTACCTACAACCAAATTTATATGTATGGTTCAGGTATAATTGACAGAGCGATGGAGTTCGATGCTGTGAAGCTGCACCACAGCGAGACCTCGTTAAAAAAAGCGACAGATCCTTTCGTTGAAGCCGCGCAAGCCATGAAAAACAAAACCGTAGACGTGAGTTTGGTTTTGTTGGTCCATCTGGCAGGTTTTCGAAATGGAGTTTTGAGTTCCAGAGTTTTGTTCGGATAGTAATGTAGACGCTTAAAATGCAGGTCATGAAGTCATTTAAAAATGCTGTCGTGCAACCAACTCAGTTGTACAATTTAACTATCAAGTTTTTGCTAACTGGTAGATCCGCAGAGCATTGGTATTATCGTAAAAATAGGAACAAATTTTTTGTGGAAAAACAATTATAGTTTTAGTGATTGATTTCGAATTACTCTTATTTGTTTCTTTACTAGTTTTAAAGAATCTAGACGCAGCTGCTTTCCCTACAATCTCAGATTGTTATATTTTAGTATGCTTTTTTCCTTTTTGTTGGTAAGACGACGTTTAACCGCTGTCGTCGATGAAAGACTGTTTAATCTTTCTTTAAACTTTCCCTGAATTGCTTATGATCGTAAGTTTATTCGCTTAATGTCTAATAGTTTTCTGTCAACCATCTTGACTGAATGACAAGACTTATAAAATTATGTTGGTGGGATCAGTACCGTACAACACGTTGTTTGACCCCCTTCCTGATTGGGAGACGTTTGTGAATCGTTCGAAAGACTTTACGCAATATGTAAAATTTGTTTTTTAATTTTTTATTTACATTTTCGAGGTTTTAATAACTTCACGCTAGAAACCGACAATCAGCTTCCTTGTTGTCCTTGAGCCTTTGCAACATTTCACGGGAAACGAGAGACTCGCTGTGATTTTCGAGTGGTTGTTATAGGAGCGGCTTCATGCAGACGAAATCGTCTGAGCCCAGGACCTTTCAAAAAGATTTGCGAAAACCGCTTATTGACAAGCGTGCGGATAAATGTTTTAAACATAAGCTGTTTTAGATTTTCAATGCTGAAGTTGCGGTAAGAGTTTGCGTCTTTAATCTTATGATCCGAGATTATTTTTACATGATTGCTTACAAATTCCTTCAGCTTGGCAAACAGTTTGATTCAAGACTCAGCTTGCTAACGACGTGCGGCGCACTGCTGGCTAAAATCATGAAAGAACGAAAGCATGCGTTTGCGCCTGACACTGGCAGTCTCTGATTGTATGATATGAACTTCATATTGCTTTGTTTGTCAAGACGTGTTCAAGTGATTTTCATCGTTATGCAAAAAAGTATCATCATTATAACGCGCTAAGCTCTTAAAATATATTCTGAATCCAGAAGAATTTTTGAGCTCTGTCCTTTTGTTTCATTTTTATCATCCATTAGCCTGACTTTGTTGTGGATAAAGGAATACAGTAATTAGTTTTTCTCTTGCAATAGTGTATTTATCAACTGCTGCTGACGTAGATTTATCGGACACGGTTGCCATGGTGTTAAAGTTCTTCTTCGAATAACACACACGTGCAAATAAACTGTTGCAGTTCGTTGCGTTCCCTGGATTTCGACCAAACGAATTGACCGAACTTCCAAAGCAGCTCGAAGCTCCACAGATTTTGAACAGAGTGACAGAAGCGCAGACCTTCAACGTAAGAGTGACTTCAGTGAAATTGGCTGTTTATCTCTATCCATGCACAAGTGTGACATATTTTGTGAAGAGCACTCTTTTTTCGAACTTATCGTTTCTAGCGATGAACACAGCTTCTTGTGTATCAGTCATTGTAAGAAAAATGCATTTGTACAGAAAGGATTTTCTAAGCTTTGGAAGAAAGTCTTTTTGTCCGAAGCGTCCGTTTCGATCCTGCAAGACACTTTCTGGTGGTTTTACTTTGAACATTTTGAGGTAATTTCGTAGCTGACAGCCAACAAGCAGTTGTCTACAGTGTTTAGACGCCTATCGCTTTTTCATGGTTAGCGTATGTTTGATTTGCACATCGCCACCTTGTATGCTTCTGCTTTTCTCGCAGCACAACACACGCGCGCAAGACAAGCTGTTCACCCGGATTGCAGACAGCTACGTTGCTCTTTTCTGCAGTGTCAACCCTGATATTAGAGATAAATTCTTCGCGGTGAGTGCTGTTGCGGTTACGTAAGTTTCTGAGTTTGAGTTTACTCACGGTAAGGTAGCTTCAATGTAATCTTGGCCGATTAACATCTGGGTGATTGTTCGTGTTAATAATGTCTCCAGCAGTGCGTTGAGGAAGACATTAGAGATTTTATTGAAATCGTATTAAACTTTTTGCGTGACAATCCATCACCTTAAAGAGACCGCTGGGTGTGATTACTTTTGACTCTTTGAATCAAGTATAAAGCACCAACTCCCGAAAACAATGTCTTTATGCTCATGCGTAGGACTAAAAAGTTGTAACATTGACGCTGACAATGATCAAAAGTAAGTCAGTTAAGACAATGGTGTACGGTTTGCTGCTCTCAGATTTTGTCACCTTGTAACCCACGTGGGTATACATGGACATGACGTAACCGCTTTACAAACAAAAAAAAACTCATAATAAGCGATTGACTTTCCACCGTGGAAAAACAGATGAAAAGAACTCACCGTGCACTTTCATCGGCTTTGTCAATTATTTGTTAAAAATAGTTTGATACCTCCTTTACCTTACTGACTAAATTTTCAGAGTTTTTTGTGCTTTGTTAAACCTAACCCAGAGGTCAGCAACCTGTTCGGACTGCGAGGCCACTTCAGGGCGTCAAGAAGGTACACTAGGCCAGAAGGAACAAGTTTCCCAAATACGGGTTTATTAGTCAGACATTAAGTTCATTGAAGACTTGCACGGTAGGGACACTAGCTGCGTAACGCGGGTTGCCAGAGAAACAGGTGAAGAAAATGGTTTTGAAGACCGTTCAAGGTAAGCGCACGAGATTGCGCTAAAATTCACAAACGCTACTGAATTACTTTTAACGCTTGACTGTTAGAGCCTGTTAAAATCAGAGTGATTTTCATAAGCGAAAAAAGGAATGGTTTTCAGAAACAAAAATCAGGTGAATTTGTTTGACTTATTCCGCAACGAAGCGTAAGACGACCTTGCTGTGATGCGAAAGTTGTATTTTTATTGGCTAAGTATCACTTCATTTACCTTCCAAGTCAGTCGACTCACTTTGCCGTGTTAACTGAATTCCCGGTTGCCAACAACGAACTGAATTTCTGGATATCATCGACGAATTTTGCGCCAACCTCGTAGGTTTCGTGTGTCACACAGACATTTGTTCATTCATAGTTCCGCTGGCCCCATACCAAGAAATCACCAAACCAGGTCGGAGATATAATCACCCCACGTGGTCCGTTACCGGGTTCTTGCTGGGTCGCTTTCCGGTGGATGTAGCCAGCAGAGCTTGCCCTACTGAAGTTTCTTGGGGCATTCTAGTCTCGTAGCCGACCCAACGCAGCTGGGCATTCTCCATTCGCAAGAGAACTGGCTCAACATTTAGTGCTGCAAAACTCGTTAGGGTTTTGCACATTTCACAGCGGCGCAGTTTGCCGCGTTGCGTTATGCCGTGACCTCTCCATGAAAATCTCATCTCTGCCGCTTGCACTTGTGATCCCAATTTTCTGCCATTACCCAAGGTTCATTACCACAGATTCGATTCGGAACAAAGACCGATTTGAAAACTGAAAAATCAGTATCGATTACAAGATTCCGTTTTGTGACAACGGAGTGTTGAAGCTCAAGTTATAGTTCGCTTGCTTTACCGATCCGTGTATCAACCTCTTTTTTCTGCCTTGTATCACTCATGAATACCACCTCAGGGTACTCAAATTTTCGACCTGCTGCAGTACATTGTCGCTTGCTTGCGACTTACACTGACTTAGTTTTCTGGATAGAAATAATACCTCGGCCTTTCCTGTGCTAATTCCCATTCCCATTCTTGATCACACGCATCTGAAAATCGACCAATCCCATGTTGAAGAGCCTGCTCGAAAGATGCAAGAAGCGCCAAATCGTTCAAAAAGAGCCAACACTTAATGTTGCAGATTCCGACAGTGGAACCTTCGTTAACACGACCGTGGCTGCCCATACACTTCGTGCAGAATGTGAAGAAGAGGCCACTAGCGCAGCCAGCCCAAAAATTGGGGGGGAAAAATGTTTGATTTTAGGCAAATTATGCTATTTTGTTTGGGATACCGCTTCTCAAGGCACAAAATGACTATATGTTCTAAAAATTTTTTTGGGGGCATGGCCCCTAGGTTCCCCCTGGTTATGCCTATGGAAAAGGCCACTTGAACCACGCAAGTTGGAAGAAGAATTCTTTCTTACAGGGTTCATATGTAGTCTGGAAAAGTGTGGAAAGAATTTGGACATTTTCCAGCCTCGAAAAGTCTGGAAAGCATGTTTTTAGGTCAACTAGTAAAAAGAAAATAATTTTCCAGACTTGATCTTTTGACATGCATTTTCATAATCTTTTATTCAAGATTGATACAATTTTACTTAAATCGTGTTAAACATTAATAGTGCCCGTATTTGACCCTGGTAGGTCATTCGGAAAAGTTAAGTCTAGAAAAAGCCTGGAAAAAGTCTGGAAAAGGTCTTGAAGAAGCCTAGAAATTTATACTCAAAATTGCGTAGGAACCCTGTTCTTAGGTTATGGCTTTAAGCATTCCAGATCAGATATCATCACAACCTGCAGCCTTCTTACCTTTTAATGTCTTGTGAGCTAGGGTGAGTTCGGCCGCACCAATCGTGTTTTCCCCCCAAGACCCACCTCCTCTGTGTCTTACTGAGTGACCGGATTCAAAAGATCGTCAAAATGTTTCTCCACCTGCCGAACATGACATCCTCATTGCCGAAGAAGACAGCATTTTGGCCGTCGATGGATCGCGCGGTATTTTAGGGTGTTAGGCAATGGCTGCTAATTATCGTGATATCACCGATTCGCCAGCGGTACGAAGTGCCAAGTGCTCTACGGCGGATCGTTGGTTCGTGCAGTGCTGAGGGACAGTACCGCATAAATCTCTTACCTTGTGTGCAGGTATTTCCGCGCTGCCTGTCGCAAACCGTCTACCTCACTTTCTGCGAAGCGTTTCCAGAGTCGATCGATAGGTTCAGCGAAGAATTTATATCCGAGTTGTCTGGAGTGATATATGAATGGATCACAGGTAGTGCAGGTCTTGGTTGGTTCATCTTGTTGGACAAGATCGGGGGCGTAACGAGGTTAGATGGCGCCCGGAGGAAGAAGCAAGTTTGGTGCCCCCATGTTCGAACTTGAGATCTTTCGGAAACAAATATACTGTATTGAAGAAAGTACTTGTGACATTGTTGGGACTTTTCGGGCCCCCTGTAGTCATTCGGCGCCAGGGGTATTGTGCCCCCTTGACCCCCTCGTTACGCCCCTGGACAAGATACTTGTACCGTTGCTGTGGACTGCTGCTTAATACTAACCTTCAATTAAAGTGCACATAGAGACGCTTTTTTCTTTTTCCGAAATAACATGCAGCGCAAGCACAGCACATTCAAACTTTCTGAGTTCTGAAGTAATGTTTGTTGAAGTTGGCGCCCATAGTCTGTCTTTCACTGGTCAGAATCCAGGGTTAAACCTGTTGGCTTTAACGTTTTGATCCGCAGGTGTGTTTTTTCAAGATTGTCTCAAAAACTTCAACTAACAACTGCTCCTTTCGTCGTTGATGACACAGTTGAAAAAGTTTGATAATTTACCATTTATTACTTGGGGAGCTTTTTTGTTTTAAAGGCGTACGATGTCCGGTCGGCGAGTGGATGAAGTGGCCGTGGGAAAATCTCAACTTAGCACCTGCTGACGTCGGGGGTGACCTTGTTCCTGGAGCAGACGCACTACAGCCCGGGACGCGGAAGTTCTCTGGCCCACCAAGAAAGCGTGAGTATAGGAACCATGCAGACGGGCTTGTAGGTTGATCGGCCTGAAACAAAACGAGTTACACGTTTCATGTGCGAAGCTCCGGCTTCACGGCTTCTTATATGAATGACTGCGAGTCGGACTTTGTTGCTGGTGAAGCGGTGTTTACTTTCGATTGACAGCCACCGGCAGTTTTTCAATTTTCTATTATGACGCAAATGTCGGTCGATCTTGTCCGATCTGTGACGGTCGAGGAGCGTTCTGACCGACAAACCCGACAGGGTCCTTCTTTTCGTTCATGTTTTTGAGGATTGAGTTCAGCAATGTGAGCTGGTAAACTTCATCAGGTTGCACTTTTTCAGTTTTTTGGACGGATTCACGTTTCGTCTCCGTGCGCTGTAAAGATGCTTATTTACAAATAATCAACGAAGATTCCTTCGTAAATTTATGTCTTGGCTGGAAGGTGAAAAGGGGTGGCTGGCTACGCTGCAGTTCTTTTTCCAAATCTGATCACTTGCTATTTTTTCGGGTTGCTGGCTCATCTTTTCCAATTAATGTTACAACAGTGGAATAGCTCAAAGCAAAATATATGCATTACTGCATGTCCTCCTGTTTGTTTATGCTGAAATTTGGGCAGACTTGTACGTGGGATGACCGCAAGTGTAAACAGTTTCTACTCATCGTCAGTCTGGCACGGTGCAATGCAAGGGAAGTTTTTCGAGTTGAGAATCTGGAGAACATGTGCGAGGGTTGAACCAGTTACTGCGTTAAATAATCGTCAGAATATGGGCATAAAGTGCCGTCAACCGACTGTCTTGGTTCGATATTGCTTGTTTTCAGTGTGTTGAGCTATTAGGTTGGCATAGCAGAATCTATGAAAAAGATACTCTTCAACAAAGAATCGCCTGTAATGATGTTGAACAGATTGAATATTTCCTCTACAAAGTAGGCATCCTCGGCTACTAATCAGGCCGACTGTGATCGCTAATTTGTTGCGCCAAACCTTTTCATGCGATAAGGACTTCTCTTATTCTGCCTCATTCATCGTTTTCAGATCAGAAAACTGTTTTGTGAAACTTTTATGAAGGTTCTTAGTTTGTTTTATTTCATTAAAAGTTTTGATTGTTGTAAGTGTCCACAACCTTTAGGCCGAGGTGTGATGAAAAGGCAATGCTCTCGTTGCCACCAGCCATCGACGTGTGCTTCACAAACTGCACAAGTGTTTTTCTTGCGTGGCTGCCGGCAACACTAAACTGTAACCACTAAGGGGCAGTAGCAAGCTGGCTAAGAATGTTGTAAAACAAGTGTGGCCTTGTACAAGGCTTCATTGGTCACCGGGGTGTTGTTAATTGCTACCATGTCGTGGCGTTTACTTTTTTTTCAGCTGCGAATTTTCCTTCATGTACTGTGCCGCACAACGCATACTACAATTTGTAAAATCTAGTGATTTGCGATAAAAACCAGGTTCTAAGTTTCTCAAGCGTCACGGTGTTAGCATGCCGCTAAGTATGTTGCCATAAAAACACCATTTGCATGTCTGTCTACCGGCCGATTATGACGGTAACTGCAATTATTTTTCGTACTAACTTTTTGCTTGTTTTTGGTCCTACGTCACTCGAGGTGACTTCATAACATTTCCGCTAGCTTTAAGGCAGTGGTGCCCAGCTATTTTTTCGCTAGCGCCCTCTTTTCTGACAAACAGATTTCTGTCGCCTCCCTACCATGCCCAACACAAACATATCAACACAAGTTTTTCATACTGTATTGGTATGCTTGAAGAAAATGATTAAAACTTTAATGAGCACAAAGATGTATTTCACGATAAAACGGGGGCAATAGAAATTTGTTTGTCAGAAAAGGGGGCGCTAGCCAAAAAAAGATTGGGAAACACTGGTTTAGACGTTTTCAAGAAAGAAAACTGCGACGAATGACCACCTAAAAGAGAATGTTTTCATATGAGACAGAAGCAGGGGTGGATCCAGCCAACAAGTTTAGGGGGAGCGATTTCAGTAAAATTTGGTAGTCAAGTATCATTACGCGTTCACTGCTGTAAGAGAGATGAAGTAAACTTCACAAAACTGCTGTGGCAAAACAATGGACGGCAAAATAGCCTTATATCGCGAATGCTGTTTTCCGAATTGTACAAAATCATCGTGAATAAAGTTACTTTCGTGGGTTTTAGGGACAGCGATCGGCCCAATCGCCCCTCCCTGGATCCGCCCCTAGACAGAAGATCAACCTTTGGATGATCGGAAAGAAACGCACAGAGATCAGTGCTTCAACTTTGTGCTAAGACAAGTAATTCAGTCCATATAGAACCGAGTGTAGCCTTGAAGAACGTAGAGGCCATGTAAAATTGTTTTGATTTCTAAATAACTTCAAAATGCACATGAGGCAGAAATAAGGAACATGCAACAGAACTGGAAGGAGCTTTAACAGTCATCACAATCAAACAGAGTTCTGATGGAGACGTAGTTACTAAAAAAACGAATGACGTTGTTAGTTACCTGTTGGCTGAAGAAGTTGAAGCTCTAAAAACTTTCTTCCCTCCAGTATCTTTACGCCTCATGCTCTGTTTGAATACCTGCCAGTACACAATCGATTTACAGGATTCCTTAATGTTTTTATTGCTTCGATGGTTTACCTAACAATTCCTGTAACAATCGCATCAGGTGAAAGATTTTCAGAACTAATTGACACCAACTTATCAACAATTTCACAAGAGAGACTAAACAAGTTGGCAATGGTATCTATGGAAAATGGTATTGTTAAAATCGTTGACCTTGAAAATATATTCAGACTTTTCATAAAAAGCCAGAAAAGTCTTTTTTCCAAAAGACCTGTGTATAAGCATTATATCTGTAATTGTTATACTTAGTATTTTTAATCAAAATTCTGCTATATCTTGCATTTATTCTTTTGCTAGGACGAACATACTACACAAAATAAAAACATACATCAGCTTTTGCTTATGTGTAGAGTGAGGGCCCCACCATCAATTTTCTAATTGAGCCCCGCAATTCCTGGCACCGGCCCTGTTTGTGATCATTAAACCACTCCACCCAAAATTAGCTCGCGCTTTTGCTTACAGGCTGGTTCTAAATTGATTTTGCAAGTGTGCAGTTCTCACACCTGACCAGTGGTATAGTCATTGTGACGAAACGGGCATTATTAAGTAACAGTTTACCCGTGCCAAAAAGTACAGCTGACGAGAATTTCAATCATAATTATTTCATCATATAGAAGGACAGTTTTAATGTGCAGCTTACCTTAGTGATGGAAACTGCAGTTCAACAAATTATCTTCTAGCATTTCACCTCTGTTTTGTTTCAAAAACGCTTAAGTTTTCCTTATGGCTTAAGATGCATACGTGTTTGTTGATCGTACTGTTTTTTTGTGACATTTGGTCACCACCGCCCCCAGGAGGGCGGTACCGCCCACGTTGGGAACCACTGCTTTAAGGCCTTAGTCACAGAGCTTCACAAATTTCCACACCATCATTTTACGTCGAATGCTTTTTTCCTTTGTTTTTGCTTCTCCATAGCGGAAGACTTCAGGAAAAGTTCATGAATATCCGCGTTTCATTGCTATGCGGTTAGTTTTTCAATTAATTGCTATTAATAAGACAACCGTTGGCAGCAAAACTGTGATCGGCTAATAACAGGAACTCCACTATATAATCGGTTGCTTTTGACATTCGCCACTCACGTGAGCGGTCTGTCTGGTGATGACCAATTTTATTTGAGTCGAAACCGATTGAATAAAGCTCAACCACCTGACCAGCTTGCAGACGCGCGTCTTGTTTGTCTTTGCTACTGGGCAGAAAACGAATATTCGGGCAGGAGCTCAACACAGTTCATGAGACAACAGATGTTTGAATTTGTGACTAGATTTCGCTCGCAGTGTCACAAATACACGAAAATATTCTTTCTGTCCAATCTGCTTTTTCACGACAAATTGATTTGATTCTAACGTTGCAAGTTTAACTGCTCCTTGCTTGTACACTCGACACACACTCTATGTCGTCTCGAGACAGCCATTGTGAAAGGCTTTGTTTATGGATCTGGGCAGATCACGACCGGTCGACAATTTTGATGGAAAATGATTTGCTAAGCACCGAAACCTCCAGAATGTACCAAAAATGTAGAAAAAGAAAAATAAGAACTTTGTTTAAAATTGATAAATTGTTCGGGATGCTTTTAGGGGGCCAAGTAATCGACGTCTGTCCGTGATCGCAGTCTTGATGGCAGATACCAAAGAACTGATATATCTAGCGGAGTCTATATTTCGCATTGTTTTCATTTTCTTTAGATCACAGCATTTTCAATTTGCTTTAGATGTCAAAATCAAGCAGTAGATCGACAGATTATTATCGGAAGACTGGCAAGTAACGAAATTTCACCGTATTGCTCATCGCATTTTCCTAAACACAATAAACGCTCGGCGTTACGAGTCGTCTGCACAAATGCGCCTCTAAGTGACGGCTAAAAAATTACGCTTTTCCTACTTCGCTTGCTCACAGCAGCCGCCCAACTTGACAGAAAATCTAATTTTCGAATATAATGGAAAAATAGGACGTAAGTCTGTGGTCGCATCGCTTGCTTCCACAAAGCTTTCGCGATAACGTTATTTAGACGGTTTTCTTTTTTTCAACTTCTCTGTAACGGTCTTCGGAGAGGTTCTTGTGGATGCGTGCCAAAACATGCAGTTAACGCGGCTCGTGCAGATCAGTGCGTTGTGGATGGCTGCAGTTAAACCGTTGGCAATACGTCAAAACAGCTAAGGAATTTGATTTTAATGCAGCTTATCTAATGACAAGCTATGGTTTACATCATGAATCATCGCACTGTAGCGTAGGCATACACCCAAACGATAGAGTGCTGGAATGCATTCGACCGGAAGCGTTCCTGTGCGTCGTCGGGTTCGTAGCAGTTTTTTTCGCCCTGCACTTCAAAATGGATTAGCTTTTCCTGAGGCTCGTCAGTCCGTTGACAAAAGAGTTTTATCGGAGCCGGATTCGTCAGTTTTTTTTTGCCTGGTGTTCGCATTGGCAAGCACGTCTTCGCGCTGTGCCGCTTGCAAATTGCACGCGAAACAGAGCTCGTCTCGAACAGGTTGAACGCCACTGTGCTTTGCATGTTGCAAGTCGTTAATTCAGCCAATATGTACACAAGTTGCACATGTTCGAGGCTACTCAAACAGCGAACGCACGCTCTGCCGCCGTGCAAGCCGACCGACAACAAGGGGTACACAACGATTCGGTGCAAAATGATCGGGGACGGGCGGCACGTCGCTCACGACACCAGACAGCGATGCTCTACGCCGACGCAAACGACCGTGCGAAAATGAAGGAAAGCATTTTACAAGGCCTGCTTAAACGCACTATTAGCGCTCGCGCCCGCTTGCAAACCAGGTATAGTTCTATTGTGCAAACATTTGCAGGCGGGGATATTGGTTGAACGACGTGCTCGTCCCATGTGAGCTGAAACGCGGCCTGAAATAATAAAATCGCAGCCGACATGTGAAGTCATACGCAGGAAAACGACGCAAACACTTCAGAAAGCGGTTGAAGAAAAATATACTGTACAGCGAGAATTAAATAACGACAAGGAAACACGCGGTAGAAAACTGTAAATTTATGAAAAACAACGAAAAAATACTTATACGCAGCTTATAGAAGTTTAAACGCGCCAGCACGAACATATAAATCGATCTTTGCATAAATTCATTTTTCTCTGGTACAACAAAGCAGATGATGCATAACTATTTTGAATAATTTAGCACAATATAGACCGGATTGAACTTGGTTTCCTTACCCGTCGCTTACTGCTATATAGCGTTTGTCAGGTGAGCGTGTCTGCAATTTAGCTACCTCTGGCCGCTGTCAAAACGGCTGTGAAAGCTACGTATCGCAATAAACAGTAAGCGCTTGGTGTGGAACATGTTTCTTGGGGTTTTACTGCGACATAACGCTAGAAAAGAGGTGCCAGGGATGTGCAGCTTACGGGTGTAACTCGCAAATGGAACAGCAGTTCCTTTCATGTTTGGCGTGCAGTTTGCGTTACGGCTGCACCCGCAGCGATTTTAGCCAGATTGATCACCCCACCCAGTTTTGTGGCAGCTCACCAATTACGGCGTTCGCTGTTGTTTTCACCGAAGTCGGTTTGCCTCCAAAGAACAGATCGAAAAAAGCTTGATTTTTAAGCGTTCATCGCTTCTTTCAGATGTTCTTATTTGCAACCACCAAAATGGTGACATTTCTATCGAAGAACTGATGTTTGAATATTCCCGCCCTAAAAATCAGTAATCGACAAAAAGCACACGTCTGTGTGCGCGTGTCAGTTTCGTTGACGTCTTTTCAACTGGATCTGTGAACGTTTCAGGAACGATTTATAGAAACCGGTTTTGAACGTGTTCCTGTGCGGACATCTTGAAATTAATGCAAAATCGCAAAAATTCAGTGTCGTCGTCGTGTCGGTCGTCTTCTTCTTTTCGGCTTTCTTTTTCGTCCAGGACGTTTTCCTTTTGCCTTCTTTCGAAAACATTTTTTATTCTTCATCCCAGCGGACGGGTGAGACGTTACGGTGAACTGGGCCATGGCGCTGTTTCTTTGTATCTTCTTTCCGCGCTTTGGCCTTCCTCTGCTGTCGAAGCTAATGTAAATGTTTCTGACGAATTGCCGACGCCGCTTCCTGAATCTTTTTTGCTGGTAAAAGACAAAGCGGCCGTTCTCCAAGATTTCTTCGCGAAACTTGCTGCTTGCCGTGGCGGTTTTCTGCGTCATTGAAAAGACATATTTGCATATTAAAACGAAGTTCTGCGTTTGACACTGCAGTTCTGTCACTAGACCTTTTTCATCACTGATTTCAAAATCAACTTGTCATATTTTAAAGAGTGCGAGAAGTGTTAAATGGCGGCTCCCCGCGTATAGCAGTCTTCCACAAGCCCGTTGTAATGACACAATATAGTAAGTTGAGAAAAAAGTTTGTAGTTACATTCTAAAAGAAGTTTTACTGTGTACAGTACAGAATTTTAACATGGCCTTAGTCGTGGATTCCTTTGGTTCATTTACTTAAATGCATTTTTCATCTGAATGTTCTCTGAAAGTGGAGACGTCTGTCGCGTGCAAACCAATTCACTTGTAGACCGACGTAATGGTTCAGCTTAGACTTTCTCGAACGTAACTGTTGCACAGCATCTTAACCGCAATGGCTAAACTGTGAAAGTTGTTTGGAGTCGATTACGATTAAACTTCTGCTCCGATGCCATCGATTTTTTCTTCAAACACATTCCACCTGCCCGTAAGAACCGACGCAAGGAACAATGCAACTCAAGTGAAATGTACTCCGGTTCTCTACGTGCCACCGATTGCGTTTCGAAGCTTGCACAATTATCAAACATATTTGCGTGGGTTTTCACTCAAACAGGCTAAGCCGTTTGCACGCACTTCGACCCGCTTGAGCGGACACATATGTTAGCTAGCCTTTCGGATCCACACGAGAATGTGGGGAGCGTTCAGTGCCGGGTACAGATTGGCGAAATCGCTGGCGATCTTCACAACCGTGGCTGTGAAATTTTGCAAAACCACATACATTGACTGAGGACCAGTCGTTCATGACGAAACAAATTATGCAACGCATACCCGAACCAAAAAGTGTAACCTCACCTGGCCCACCAGTCTTCCTTTTTTATCCATGGACAGATAACGTTTGGTAATGTTGCTGTAAATCACTACCACGCCAGCCGATCCGCCCGAACTTATTTGCAGTTGGTCTATAAAAAGAAAAATTACATTTGCAACATGTTGAACATCATTCCCTGCACTCATCCGTGTTGCCTCACGGATGCAGATAAAGCTCGCCGCTAAGATACGCGTCCGGAGTTGGCAGTTTTTGCCAAAAGTTCGTCGCAAATCACTCACTTTCGCTGAGGCGACGTTAAATCACGCGTAGCATTGCAAGCTCGGGCACCTTGGAAAGGGAATAGCCTGTTACTTGCCAAAGTAGCATGTGCTTTCGCCAGTCATATATGAGAAGCATCGAACGCTTCCGGTAACTGTGTCATTTCCATGTTGTCAAGCGCCGATATGACCTTGGTGGCATGTGCCGCATTGTTCGACTTCCAAACTGGTGCATTTTTTGAAGGTTACGTCGGCAATTGCTGCTTTTCACAGGTTGGGGAGGGCTTGGCACCTGAACGCTCGGCCAATGGCCACATTAATCCACGTTTAATCGGCATGAAACTTTCTTTGCTGGTCTGATCGTTTTATGAGCATATATATATGCTCCGCAATAGCAGAGCGAACAACTTTCCAAGTTTTTCGTAGACAATTCTCGAACGTGTATTCACCGCGTATGTGGAAATGGCACTGTACCACTGGCGTGTGAAAATTCGTGTTTTTCGTGGCACGTCTATTCTCGATAACTCTTTCAAGTCATATTCCTTAAGATTCCGATGCGAAATTGTTGCATAAGATGCTTATGAAGGAACGTTTCAATTGGATTTTTTCTGCAATCAACGGTCTGATCAGTTTCATGTTTAATCGCTCGTGTAAATCGCCTTGATCCTGTAACAGTAAATGAATGATCTTTCTCATAAGCCTAATTACGAGGAGAAACAAATATTTTTTCTACGCATGTTATTTTCCCTGTGGTAAAATTTGGCACACTGCACGATTAAACCTATCCTGAAATGATAGGGAAAAAATGCAATATGTAGAATTACTGCTTCGAGCAAAGGATTGTTTGATTTGCCAATGTCTTTTGAATCCCTTCATTGCTAACATTAAAGCCTGGTTTGCTTTGAATATAAATATAAAATTTCCATGACCTGCATATCACTGAGTAGTTTTAATTTTTTGTAACATGCCGTTGTAACTTTTCAGCAAGTATCAGCGTTGTTGGCCTAAAGTCCACAACATACTCTTTGTTACTCATGCAAGCCCATTGCGAAGAAAGTTGAACGGAAATGAAAGTTTCGCAAAACGGTGATAACGGTTGCGAACGTTGTGACTTGCCAGTGCAAACGAGGTGGCGTTAGAAAGTTGTAAAGGCGGTAACTGCAGCTTGAATTTCTTTTCGTGGGATGGGAAACCTCTGTTGATTGAAATCGTCCAGAAACTTTGTCGAAGACGTTTGCTATTACGGAACATGGCCCACAGTAAATCGTGGTGACAGATGCCAACGTAACAAAAACGTGCACGAATTTTTGTGCAAATGTGTGCAAAAATTATTTGCAACACTGCTTTTGTTATTTTTGATTGACAAAATTTCTTAAAGACCTCCGAAAACAGGTTTTCCGATTTATGCTTCACCACCATAGCAAATGCTTTTCGTTTCCTTACGTACTTGTATTTTGGCAAACATCCTTTGTGTACAAATTAGTTTGCTTTGCTATTCGCTATGTAAAGCTTAGCAGCAGGTTCTGAATGAAAATTTTCAGACCAATCGCGGTCGCGTTGGCAAATCAGGTCACTCCAGATGCACAACTACTGCGAAAACCAGTTTGGCGGTTTACGCCAAAACCACTTCCTAGAACGTCTGCTGATTAATATTATCTGTTAATCAGTTTCTTGTTTGACCTTTTAGGTTTACAGCGACAGTTTAATAATAGGAAGAAATTGTACCGACCAACAAGTTACGGAAAAGCAAACTTGATGATTGGCTGTGGATCTGCCGAAGTAGGGTTTGGATTGTTGAGTTGCATTTATCTATGACGGTAAACATACGATTATTGCACATGAAACAGAATTGTACATGGAAACGTATGAAAGAATTTTACGAGCCGAGGTAGGTAAGACCTGATGCAATTTTTCCATTGGCAAAGATCTGGCAATTGATTACCGAATGGTTGTAACGACAATTTTTGAACCACAACTCTATCGCCAACACAGGTCTGTGTATGTATCGCAAAAGCCGAAAGCTTCTGGCTTCCGGAAAGCTTTGGCCAGTTTTCTTCGGTTGAGCGATTCGGTTCGAGATCAACTTACTGTAAAGAGGTGACTCCCCGATCACAGTCAAGTGAACAACACGTCCCTGCTGTCGCCATCGATAACAACCTGCGCTCTGCGACCACCGAGCAACCCTTCTCAATACAGTGATGGAAGAAACTTTTCAGGGCACCGATTAAGAGCGGTACAGAGAAACCACAAAAATGAAGTTCGTGGCTGCCGCACTTTCAGAACAGATGGAACATGTTTCGTGCCTTAAAATCTACGACCTATGAACACGTTTTCATTGGCCTACCCTGATTACAGGTGAAACTTGCCGAATGCAATGGTGTTCGTCAATCACTCCTTCGCGTTAAATTTAAACAGAATCTTGTCTACTTCCAGTTAAAAGAACGAAGTACCTGCTGTCAACGTTGCGAAGAAATCGATTAAATCAACTTTGCACTAAATTCATCGGTGTTGGTCGATTTTCCTGAAACTTGGATCTAAGATCGACTTTACCACATGTTTTCAACTTTACACTGCGTCCTTGACAAGCGATCTAGGTTTCATTAATTATTTTCGGTGGCATTTTTTGAAGGACTGGACTCGCTTTACTTTAATAACGTGAAGCTACACGTAGACCTGTCCTGTGCAAAGGTTTGTACCATCTGTATTTATTCCGACCCGAACGGCTTTGATCTGTGCGTCTTTTGGTCCGTCGCGTTGAAACCAGAAACCGACAGTTACCAAGAGCAGTTTGCTTTCACTTTGAACTAAGGACCTGAGAAACGACTTAGTTTGGCGAAGTCGCTTCGTGATGCTGTGCTAATCCAAGTTTGTTTTAAGTATTTTTACTGTGAAAAAGGTCAGTCCTAGGTTTCTTGACTTTCAAATGTGTTCTTATAATTTTAACTCTATGCTTCAACTTCACTGCTTCATTCAAGGAACAATGAAAGACACCGGTCGCTTTAATAATTAATTGCACTTGCTGTTTTTCTGTTGAACCGCGCTGCCATTTTAAAGGTTCCGTAGGAAGCCATGACTTAAAAGTTTCAAAAGTCGGCCCTTCGAATTCTAAATTGCAAGCCGTGGCCGACAGGTTTTGTTTCGACGCTCATTCATTTGCTTTGACAGCAGGATGACTAATGTTTGCGTTCCCATGGTGTTATCGCTAGAGGTTTTGCTGTGCTTGTAAGGTGGTCTGGTTGCCTGTGATGGCTGATAAACGCTTAAGCTGTTTCTTACCCCTGTACGTCTTCGGCAGCGTTGCGCGGTGGCCACTCAAATAGCGCTGACGAGCACGTGACTTTGGCAAAGAAAACAAGTTCGTTACCGCCCTTACCGCCCTGTTTGAGGTAGCACCGCAGACCACTCAAAACGACTTGAGGAACTGAGGCGTTGTGTTGTTTCAGCAACGTACGCAGACTTCGTAAAACTCCCAGGTGCACTTTCACAGCGCCGCCAATTGCAAATAAAGCTTATGTCATTTTCATAAATCGTGAAATGTGCTTCCGTACAACTGATAAGTTCACTTAGCAAATTTGCTTTACTTTCCGCATGTTGTTAAACTGCGCTCAAGCGGTCATGAACCAGGTGGCTTTCCATTTAGCTGTGGGGTTTTCATGCATTAATTTATCGAATTTATTATCGAAAGTCAATCTCACGGATTTTAGTCGTAAAGTTTCTCAGGAATAGGCGTAATATAGACAAAAGTGCGCTGAGTAGCTCTCATATTTTATCGCCTTCTCCGATTTATTTTCTTGAACTACACGCAGTGATCGACGCAATCAATCTATCGCATTTTTGTTTCAATAGTCGATTGGATAAAACTTTTGACCCAATTGTCAGCTCGTGCTAGACGAAAGTCAGCAGCGTTTGCCATTTTTAAAATGTTTGGAAATTTCGTGATATCGAACGTGTTTACAAAGCCAATGGCGATTACTGAATGTTGTTTATATGCGGCTGTGACCAACGTCTGCCCATTTCAACCGTCGCCAGAAACAAACACAACTCGATTAATCATATCAGCGATACACAGTGTTCATGTCTTTTCGTCAAGTATTTTCCAATCACATGCTTTGCCGAAGGCCATGAGTTTCGGTTTCGTCAGACAAAGCGACAGATGCGCAATGAAAAAAAGCGAATAGAAAATCTACCAGACTTGATTGGGGCGAGGGTCACCGAACTTTACCCGGTATGGCGCAAGAAACGCAATCGTGCCGCAGTTGCACATCGCGCCGCATGGCGTGAGAAAGCTGGATATCGTAGAGGTTGCAGTCAAGATCTCATTGTGTGCTCGTTATGAATGGGATTGCGGTGACATCTGTTTGTTCGTGTAATGGCCAAAACCGTGTTCAGCATTGTGCACAGTAACAAAAGCATTGGTGCAGGGGGTCAACTCCTAAGTGGACGTTTTTGTTGTGTTTCATATTTTTTTTGGCATGGCTAATCGTTGCTGTGCCTTCCAAGAGGTCTTACGCTGGGCATACAGAATAGCGCTGCAAAGATTGACCGGATTATCTCGCTCTGTAAGTGCTATCTTCGTTGAGGTATATTCTAGTACGCGGAGAGCTGTTATTGTTTAGTTTGTTTGATTTGGTTGTCTAAACCATCACTTTTCTCGCCCCGCTTCGGAGAATCGCGCATGCTACCCTTAAGAGGATCTCAAAATATCCGTCGCTGCGTCTCTTTGCCGCCGCCGTTTGCTGCCGAGATGATCGTACGACGCGATCTCCGAAGAATACTATTCGCCGGGACAGTTGATCCCGCGACCCCAGACGCTGCCTGCGCAAATACGGCGGTCGACCCCGGCATCAGTCCATTGCTTTCCATCGCGCGCTGAAATTGTTGCGATAACTTGTGTCGAAGGCGCGGTCAATGTAAACAATCAGGTATACATCTTTCAGCTCGATCTTTCCTAGAATATCATCACGGTTCAGCGGTATCGACATTTCAAATTGTGCGAGCAATAAAAAAGCCTCGCCCGAAGAGGTTCGGAAACGCCACAGCAGCAGTTGGAATAGTATAGTTAGACGTTGTCGTCAAAAAGCGTGCTCATGGCTTGCAGGGTGCACCTGTGGACCGTGCTATCTTTTTTCTTCTGCCACTTTGGTTAAATAGCTTGCGTGCCATCGATTGCCATGACACGAAAATGTTTTTGATGGCATCAGGTTTGCAAAATCCATGCGATGAAATCGAAAAACTTACGTTCACACAACAAGGATAAATCGCAACCCTCCAAAGCAGGGGTGGGAACGCAATTACTATCACGGGCCGTATGAATCGTGCATTATCGCTGGCGAGCCGCAAAATCAAATAATTTTATCCTAAAATTATACCTTTATCTAACTATGAAGAAGAGTGACTCAACTTACTATCTAAGTACCTGCTTATCGTGGAGCTTCATTTTGACACGATGTTGTACTCTAACTTGGGGTGATGATAATTATGATGCGGGCCGTATCAAATGTTCACGCGGGCCGTAGGTTCCTCACCCCTACTCTAAAGCAAAGATTCCCAACTGGGGCGTCGCAACGCCTTGGTGCGTCGTTTTGACATTACCAGGACGTCACAAGCGTATATTCAACCTAGATCGATTTTGAATCTAAAGAAGCTCTCCGGATTTTAACTGCATTTGCTACTTCGTGCTTGTGCGAAGCTGGCTTTTCCGCTGTTGCGGTAATGAAACAAAGTATCGCTCAAGAATAAGCGTCGAAATGGGCTCAGTCATTTTAAATACAACACCGCATTTTGTGCCACAAGCAAGCTAATGAATCGCATTAAATAACAATCCGTGGATATTTTTTGTACAGTGCGTTGTTTGATTTTGTACATAGGATTAGTGCACGATTGGGCAATTAATTTGGTTCTGGGGTCACTTGGAGATAGCCCTGTTTGGCGGAGGGCCAAAACTTTTAATGGAGAAAATCTCGGTTCAAGTTAGCCTCAGCACTAACATTTGCAGTACTGTGACAGTTGGAGGAAATTTCAGATTTGAAGATTTTTCCTGAATGTTTCTGCGGATCATTGAAAACGCTGTGGCGGGCCACGTGTGGCCCGCGGGTCGCTAATTGCCCACCCCTGGATAAGTGCGTCGAGATTTCATGGAAGTTGGGAGCCATCACTCTAAATTAAAATAACTTACAGTATCGCGGTGCATTCTTGCACCAAACCTTATCAAAAGCGTCGGCGTAATCTGCGGGGAAGTTACCGGTCTGTAGTCCGTTCCATGCAGGAGAAAAAAACTTGGTTGTCAGCAACAACTGAGCGACAACCGATATGCAGGTAAAGTTGAAAATCCAAGCGTTCCGTCAAATTTTCTTGCTATTCTCCGTTTAGAAGGCGGGGCTAATGAACCCACTGTTCTTTCTGATACAAACAGGGTCACTTCATATTGCGTTTGGCACTTTAAAGGAGACAATTTGCGATGTTTTTCCATTTCAAAACAGGCTCCCTATATAAAGGGAACAGTATCTATAGCCTCCATTGCGTGCAAGTTGATGAGGGGCACTTCATGCAACACACTGAGTTGTAGTTGATTTGGTTTGATCGCTAAACCGTCGGAAAATTTGCAAAACAGCGAAACTGGGGGCGTGCTCCAAGACCAGCCGTTTCGTCACGGTCGCGAAACAGCAAATATAATTTTTCGGCTGCACGAAGGATTCAGTGGGGACAGTGCCATAGAGCGGTTAAAACAATGGTTTTTGTGGCGTTGTACTGTGGTTCGTGACCACTGTTGTGAGGCGCCGCTGAAGTTTGAAAGCGACAAATTTTCCATGCGATGATTCTTGCGGTGTGTTGCATGTTCACGTTCGAAGCGACCGCGCTGCGACAAGCTTTCTTCATAAAGAAAACAACCGGCGTGCAAAAGGAGCGCTTTCTCTAGCCATCCTCCTCTTCAAGTCTCTCGCTCACAAAGTGGACAGCGCGTCGGTCAAAGCGAGCATGCACCTTTGATGTATGCGTTAAAAATCCACAAATTAATTTTGTACTGCAGCGTTTAAGTTGCACTGATGTGACGGCATACCACAAGTCTTGTTTTGTTTCGCCTGTTAATTCCTGTTTTTTTTCGTCGAACGGTTCAAACAATTGTCGACGGTGTTTGATTTGCCACAGTGCGGTTTATTGTTGCATCATTGGAAATCCAAATACTGGCAACTGACTATGTGCCACCACGAGTCGCGGCCGGCTTTCGTAGACTGCCGTAGTGCCTGCCCCATTGAACAGCGCTTGTGTAAACCTGCTTAAAGGTACAAAGCAATTGATTGCGTTGTGCATGCTTGTCAGGATTATGTACTTCACAAGTGCCGTTTCAGCAGTGTGGCAGAGTTGCAGATTAACCGCTGTTGTGTATATGTGTGTGTGCGCGCACGCGAGTTTGCTTTTCAGTTGAAGAGTTGGGCAACCGGTGTTTTCAGTGGAAAAATTGAAGCCTGAAAGTTGGAGTTTCACTAGGATTTCTCAGTTCCTGCCAGTTAGTCTATCGCCTGGCAGTCACATTGTGTGGCTGTTCTTCGTCGCAAATACGAAGTGCTGAATCACATGTTATAGAACGCTTACCAGCGTTTTAGCCATCCACAGCCGTTACCACCAGACATCGATTATATTAGCGTCAAGTACTTCCTTCCACTTGTCAACCGTCGCCGCGCACAACAAAACCGGTGCAAGTTAATTACGGCTGATGATGCGAATGAGAAAAGTTGCGCCCTTTGTATTTCATATTCTCTCATGTGCCAGCAAACGGAAGATAACTGTTTTGCCAAAAAATTAAAACCGGCTTTGTGGTTCTTTTTCCAACGAATCTCCTTCAGCAATTTTAAATTGGCAATATGCTGTGGACACTAACTGCAAACAAGGTTGGATTTTCAATCAGTCCTTTTCACAAGAGTTATAATCTCGTGCTGGTCATTTACGTGCAATGTACCTTCTTCACCCCGTGGTAAGTGAATTAAACACTTGAACTACGCTTTTTCCAAATAGCTTGGGCGCACCTGCTAAATTTTTCACAACGTATCGCTCGAAAAGCTTAGCGTTATAGCATGCGTATTTCACTTACTTAAACAGCTTTTCCTCTTCCGGGTTGCTTTGACTTTACCATTTTTCCTGATCTCCACAGTCAGGCCGTGCCTGGTCACGAGCCACTGAGGCTTATCGTACTGAGTGAGGAAGTCGGGCGGTACGTTTTGTGGCGATGTGCGGCGCATCCGAGCTGGCGGCGTCAGAACGCTCCGTTCGACCCTCAGAACGTTGTTTTCCGGCGGCGGAAAAACGTCGTAGTGCGCGATGAGACGAGTTGTTGGCGGCGAGCTCGTACTGGTTGCCGGCGCGGACACGGAAGCGGCCGTTCCGGTCATAACGTGACTCATCGCGCCCATAGCGAACAGTAAAAGCTTGAAGAATGTCACGGTGCTCACAGTCTTTGCGTCTGTTTTACACACGGCTGAAGCGGTGCGTTGTTTCCTGTGGTACTGTGCGCCCACAGCAGGATATCCGGTCAATCTTGAAGCGAACGGCGATCTGCTCAACCGGATCCCGGCGAAAGGTATCTCAGCCGCCTTGCACAAGTTGATGCGAGGTGCGGAACGGGACGAGGCGCTTGCAGGCGTCAGCCGAGTTTGCACGGCGGCCTCGTCGGCTGTTGGAGCTTGCTGCGGATGTTCAGTAAGGCGATCGTTTTCGATGACGCATTGAGTCTTGTGATTGTCGCTTGGCTGATCAAAGTTACGTTCTGAACGTTTTCTACGCCTCGTTGGCGCGTACGGGAACTTACCACAGCCGTGGTTGGACGCGCAAGACTTCTGTACCGAGCGGACATCGATGTTTCCGCAACTCCACCTGCTGCTGGGAAGCGGCGCACAAGGAAAACTGCTGGAGCAGTCGTGATTTTCTTCGCACATCTTGAAGATTTTCATCTAAGCAAAACTGATTTATTGGGATCTTTCCACATTTACTGTGTTTGAAAAGACATACACGTCACCTAATCCAACTCCAACGTTTCTGTAAAAAATAACACGCGTGAAAGAACCCGTTCTGGTATTTTTTTTATCTGGGTTTCACCATTGAAACTAAATCCTGTGGCTTTCATTCTCTTTTCCAATAACAGCTTAGTTATTTGTCAATCTATTCTAATACAAATTACTCACAAAGCAAATCCAAGTTACTCACAGCTCTTTCGTGCTGCAAACTGTACTGAATTTAATGATGATTTTTCTGGGCATTGCGTGACGGTCACCGTATCACTTGTTTTGGAATTTAGCCTGCGTTGAATTACATCCTAGCTGGTTGGTTGTTTTGATAATTAATCTGTGTTCTTTCAGCATGACTTAATCAAAACGCCATTAGCTGCATGATGTATTATCTACCACTACATCAGCTGGCAACTGTGTCCATTATCTCTTGTCCGTCATCTTTGATTCAGTTGAAAGCGGCAAGATCTCATGCAGACTGCGACAAAAACATTAATCCCAAATTAATAGCACCTTTGTAAACAGAGAAGTGACGCGAGAAAGGAGTAACACGCATGTCCGTTCGCCCAAAGCATCTCTGTTCATCAAACCGACGCACCTGCTCTTCGCTGAAACCGTTTGCTGCGCTTTTGAACTGATGATTTGAGAAGGAGGGGAAATCCCCATGTACGCGTGCCGAAAACTTAATTGGCGAGTATCGGCAACTTCGGCAACCTGTCGTATTTTGCACGCGACAAGCGTAATTGACATTGGTCTCACCACAACAAAGCCGAAACACACTTAAAGAGCGTATGAAGTTTTTTTCAAGCGAAGAAGACATTCACATGAAGTTTGGATGTTGGCCGCTTGCTGATGCGCTGCCGCGACCACAAGCGACTTTTTGATGGGGAGTCTTCGTCGCGCCCAACGCCTGGGCATCGCTGCTTTCCGGTGTCAAGCGAAATTTCTGACCTGTCATTGTTTTTCAGTTATTTTGCTTCTGAAAACAAAGAAATAAAGTCTGGCAATTACTTTTATGATGTGTGCTGTGTAAATTAAAACATTTTGGACAGATGTCAGGTACCCACAACAACCTATAGCACGGGAATAACTTGACCATTGAAAATTTTCGAAATTAGTCGTTGACCTCAATTATTTTTTCTTTTTCTCACTCTAAGGCAAACCCTAACCTGAGACACTTACCTAAACACGAATTCCCAAGTCCTAATAATCAGTTTTCTCAGCGTATTTGGTGCGTGCAATATTACTCTGCGCATGCGCACATGGTGTGAAGTCAGAAATTTCCCAAGTCAGAAATTTCGCTTGACACCGGTTTTCTAGCGCTGTAGTATCGCGTCGATTAAAATCATCTCTCCATGCGCGCCAGCGATGTGCCTGTGCTTCGTCTCTCGATTTAGGTTGCGCTTCTACACTGGTCGCTCGAGAAACCACTAACTTGTGCTACTAAACGACTTGTGTGTTCCTCCGTCCTAGAAAAGTAGACCGCTGCAGCTGAAATCTTCTGTCCGAATTGACTACGGAAGATGATTTTATACAGCAAAATTTTATCGCCACGCTAGAACTTCTTCTTCAGCAGCATGCAATACTCTGGGTGTATGTGAGCATATTTTTAGAGAAATTCCGTCACCTAGCGAAAATCTAGCATGCTGAAGAAGTTCCAGAGATTGCAGCTTATATATATATTGAGCGAAGGGTGTTTTTTCCACGAGAAACGGTTGTTCTCACGACCTGCTGCCGTCGCGAACCTTTTTTCACGATCGGCGCCTGGGTCAGTGCAAGACGCGTAAAGGCGCTATGTCGCTTCGGCGCTCTTGGCAGCGAGACGACGGTTTCGACACAGTTGAGTGTGGTAGCGCGTCGTTCACACGTTGACGTTGTTTGTTGTTTCGGCGTCAAGCACGTATCTGCATCTAAGAGTTTTTGGTTGACATGACATGTAGGATGAGACACCTGTGTATGTCAGAACGAAGTAGCACCAAGACAAAAAAGTAGCACCAATAATTGCTAAACATTTGCCCTCGCTCTGAAAGCTTATGTCAGTACAGGTGAACATAAGCTCCTGCATTTCGCAACGGTTTGCAAACTTGCGCACTCCATGTAACTCAAACTCCAAACTTGCGCACTCCATGTAACTCCGTAACACTCCATGTAGTTACGTTTACAGTTGGCATTCGATGTATATTTTCCAACAAGACATACTCTTTCGCCGAAACGCTAGATCGCTTAGGGTGTCCCTGTTTTGTGTTTTCGTAATAAAAAACAGTAGCAGCAAGCGCCCGTTTGGTATTAGCTTTGAACACGACCACAATTTTGCAAGCAACGTCTATTTTCGCAAGATTCGGTAACAGTCGCCTGCTGATCAAGGTTAGACGTCATGCCTTCCATTTACAGCTGTCTCATAACAGTCGTAAAGTGTGTGCTTTTTTGCAACTGTTCATAAATTTCCAAATCGATTTTACGCAAAAAAAGCATTCTTTAGTTCCCTTGAAACGGTGAGTGAGCTGCATTAGTTTTTGTACAAATAAACTCTCTTGTTTGTTCCACTGTGAAGAAATTATTTTATATTGAATGTTGAAGTCCACCAACAAATTAAAAATTTTGTGTGACACATCTTTGCCTAGGTTCAGTTTTGTTATAAACTGACCGAAGAAACGCCATGGCATCAGAAAAACGTTTGACTTCTACATATTTCTGTGATGCTGACTTTGCTAACCAGTCTCACACGCCAGATCTAAATGTTAAAAAAACCTTCACAAGTGGTTTCTTATTGCATTTGTTTTTTAAAAGTAAAAGGTTTGCTGAAAGAAAGTTCATATTTATAAAATTTTGTTTTGCTTGCGTGATTTCTCAAGTTGCTGGTCGGTCGCCAAAGTGACTAGACCGTGCGAGCCCTGTCCGCTAAACCGAAACATCTGCCTCCTGATTTAGTTTGTTGATACCACCTGTACCTGGTGCGCGCTCGGGTGTACTTTTCAAACGTTTCAAGCTTCCCTGCCTGCATAAGGACCAAGACATTATTTGATCACGTCATTGCTACAAAACGTCGTTAACTGATTTCTAACGTACTTATTTCCGTATTGACGAATAGACTCTTTTCTTTACAAAAATCGAAGAGTTGTCCGCAACGGTCAAACAACGGCCGCGCAGGTCAGAAATACCAGTTCATGTCACTTCAGTGTGTGCAGCATCTCTTTGCTTGCCGTACGAAGTGAACTTAACGCTGTTTTTCACCTTGCTCTCGATTCAACCTGCGCACACTGATATTAGGGCCCCAACGGTTCTCCCTTGATCGGCAGTTGCCTGCGGTCAAGCGGCTACCAGTGATGTTCAACGACAACAGACAGGTTGCAAGCTATGCCGTGGTCTTTCTTAGATTCTTCTGATCTTGCCCCACCTGTTACTCAGCGTTTAGAGCAAAACGAAGTACCTCTGCGCTGTCAAGCACGACTAACCGGTGGCGAGGCGCGTGCTTTCTAGATATATTTACGGTACCCCGACTGATGCCCAACTACCTGGATGCACTCGGACTGATGTTCTCTGTAATTGCATAATTACAGGTTGGTTACTTTCGCGCAATGTTCCGAAGTCTTTGGGCCGCGCACTTCCGGTTGCGAGCGGTTTAGGTTAAATTAACAACTTGGGCAAAAAACGCGCTTAACACAAGGAGCTATCGTGACCGCCACTGTTGTTGTCATCAAGTGGGAAATTTTTGACCAGAAGAGTTAGCTGCGGTTTAAATTCCTGTGTTTTATGTGGCTTTGTATTTTGCAACTTGCGTAGTATGTTCGACCCACGTAAGATACCCCGAAAAACCTGTCATGAGAAACTTTTCTTTAACACATGTTTTCCAAAATACGTTTGGGATATTTCAAAATCTATGGGTGCTGTTTCATAAAATATATCACGAAATCGTCAGCAAAGGTCACAATCTGAATTTCTGTACAAACGCCTGGGAGAGCGTTAATCTACGCTAGAATTGCTACTCGCCAACACTGCGTGCAACTGCAAGAATACGCGATGATTAGGCTCGGTAACACGTTTCTAATGCTTGCGCGTGTTTTCGTCACTGACGAAGTAGCCGCTTGCAGTTCTTAGCTTTACTTTCAAGTCTTCCAGGTTTTCCAGCCAATCTTGAATGGCGCTGCAGGCCCTTAAATTTTTTCCAAAACCCAAAATTAGTTATTCCGTTTAACGTTTTGGACTAAATATTTAACGTTTTGGACTAAATAAATATTTTCGCCCGCTTTCCAGAAAAAAGAACCGCTTTGCCAAAACCGACCGCATTTATTTTGGTGCAAGAAATAGGTGAAAGCTTGATGTGCTCAAATTGTCATCCACTGAACAAGATGTTATTGCGCCGATATAGAAGCAACGGCGTTTGATGCATTTCGGGACCAGATAGTAAGCACGAAAAATGATGACGCCCTCACAGCAATGCACCGTCACCCCATGACTCTGAAATGTACTGGCGCTTGCCAGGTGAAGGCTGTAGGACAATTTTGTTTGTCTGTGCTAGAAAACGCAGGTAGTGGACAACCCGGAAAGGTTTCTGAGAGATTCTTAAAAGGACGTTTTGTGTAAAATTATTGTCAATTTTTTTCTAACTGTGACAATCTGGAAAGTTCGCTTCTGCGATGTTCCCTGGACTCCTACGGTGTTTTACAGGATCCGTATCTTCGGACCTCAATCGCGTGTTGAAAGTGAAAAAAAAATTGGATCCGTGTTGGATTTGAGTTAGCTGTTAAACAAACAAGATATGCATTGGAATTAACCGTACCGGCAGGTCTCGAAGTTACTATACCGCAAAATTCAGTGTTCAACAAATCGTTCTTTGCAACACTTAGCGATGTTTCTTGCCGCTTTTGATGTGCCGTGCAATTATCAGGATTTCGACCGCACTGCATTTACGAGGCACACTGCACTGAGTTGCACTGTGGCCGTCTGGCGTCTAGTGGTGAAAGTGATTCTGATATGTCTCATCACTGGGGTTTTGATATTGCTTTTGGAAAGCTTTTGTTAGATTTCTGTAAGCTTGGAAGGCGTTCAAGCAAAAATGGGCTTACATAAGAACGACAAAAACAGTTGTATGCAGGCCAAGTTGAACATATATTTTTTTGTGTCAGGTATTGCCTAACGCATTCGCTATCACTTTCGTCCACTGTATTTCATGAAAGTTTGGAGGCACCGTAAGAAATCTGTTTGACGCAGCAGTTGTTGCTTTCGTGTGTGGGACATGAACTTCATTCACCGCTTGACAAGCACCAGAAGCTGCAGGGCTGCTATGTCGGTTCTTTAGTTGTGTGGTGAATTGCTCCAGGTCTGAAGCACGATGCCCATGTTCAGCACCCTGTGCACTTCACCTTGGAGGTGGTTGTGACGGTGATGTCCATAAAAGTACCAAGCTTAACTTTGCCATGGCGAAATGACTCACCTCTACCCGAAAGAGCAAAGCGTGCTCCAGAGGCCGGAGTGATGTTACAGTTGCTTGTGTCACATTAACTATTAGATGGCAATCAGCTGTCCAGCGCTTGGTTAGCACCAGCACTAGGCGCATCGCTACTGAGCTGATTTTATATTTTCGAGGTGACCTACTCCAGCTTTCATCTGTGATGTTGCAGTAAAGTTTCATGTGCTGACCACCCATGGGCAGGGATTGCTCACCAACGCAGGCAGGGACATAGCCAGCATCAGTTTTCGATTTCAGCAATATTATTTGCATCCTGTAGGTAGACCCCAAAAGGATTTTGGATAAGGTATAGACATCGGAGTTATGTTTGCAAAAATTTTCGGATCAACATCGTAGAGGAATACTGTTAACAAATTTCGGGCGGCTCAATGTTGGAAAATGTGTAATCAATTTGCACTGCTAGTTCACAGAATTGTAAGCTGCTAATGTGAGGAAAAGTTTGAAACGTGGACGAAAACTATTGAACTTATTGAGTAAGCACGATCTGTTCACAAGTGCTTTGTTGTTTGCATTGCACCAAGCCATAGTTCTTGCGGTGTCGGTGAAATGGTAAGAAACGTTCAGCGAATTTCTTACCATGCAAATGATTTGCTGCCCCATTTTCTGCGGTAACTTGTATTAAAACCTATCACTGCCACTGTGTCAAATAAAAAATGAAAAGCGAGGAATAACGTATTCAAACGTAATAAAAATGTCAGTTGTGCCAACATAATATTGAAATGCAAAACAGACCTACTGCTGTCCAAGTGGAACTGAATATATTTGAACAAAACATTACGCATCCTCAAAACACTCTCACCGTTTTCAATGACATGAATTTAATAAAATCTTGCATATACCTGCATAGTGAGATCCCAAACAGAACCAGGCAACCTACTTCGAGAGTGAAAAAAAAATTGACAAAAGGTGAGAAATTTGCAAGTTCATAAAGTTGCTGAAAGTAAAAATAATAATTGAGTAATTACTGGCATTGAGAATACAGCTGATATTACTTCCTCCAAGGTGTATTTTTTGCGTTACATAAGTCATCAGTGTTTCGTCTAAGGTTAATGCCTAGGTTTGGTACTTTCAGAAAATATAGGCCTTCGAAGGATATGTTGAAATTATTGGTGAAAAAGTTAAGCAAAGAGGTGTTGAAAAATATCTTGTCGTATTCACATTCTTGCGTATTTTAGAGACATACAAAAATGTTTTGGGATCCGCGGTTAAAAGATTGAAAAACCGGTGCAGGCCGTCTGGTCAAGCATTGCAATACCAATACCTTTAGTGGATTAACAGAGATCCTCTTCCAGTGAAATGCGAGCTAACAAATTGACGGTCTTTTTACGCGATTACGTTAGTTGTGGCATCAAGGGGCAATTCTACGATGAATACCAATTACTAAAATCAATTTTACTCTGGGGTTGGGCCACTATGACTGCTTCTTTTTCTCCTGTGTTTTTTATGCGGCCACGTCATGCGATTTCACCTCAGTCTGACGTTCACGTTTGAGGTGTTGGCAACAAATTCAAAGACTAGCGGTTCCTGTCTGTGATGCTTGTTCTCTCAAGGTGCGATGGATTTTTCAAAAACGAGACTCATCAGTGACTGCAGCAGTCTCTCAATGCTATGTCTGCCGCGATGATCAGTCTAAATCACTTGATTGCTGGTCTTCCGAAGAGAGAAACAGTATAACGCGTAGTGCCCAACGTCACTTGTTTTTGTAGGATTCTGTTGTTCACTAAGGGAAGACTTGGACGTGTTCCGTAGAGTGTGAACGTGCAGTTACTAACCCATTCCAAAAATTTGCTGTCAAAACAAACGGTTTGACCCCAACAGCCCTTTTTGCAAACAGCGGTCGGACCGGAAGTCCCATCTTGTCCAAAACATTTTCCCAAAGCGGCTGCACCCCCACTGAAAGTGTTCTCGTCGCGGCCAATTAAAAACCATGGCACGGTGTGAACGAGACGAACTTTATCAGCACTGGTGTTTGTCATAACGCGCCGTAAGTAATGGTTTGCACCGGTTAATTGCTGTTAAGCGCGTCGGGTTTGTCGGGGCGTGCCATGCTGATTTGGGAACCCGGTTCTGGTAGCAGCATCCCACCATGACTCGCTTCGTCAGTGGACGCTTCTTTGAGTGACTCGCGACATAATTGTGACATTGTTTAGCGCCACAGACGACCGCCCAGTTTATAGTAAGTAATTAGCAGTTTTGTTCGGAGGCGAAATTAAGAAAAGTTTGCTTGCGGCCAGACAGCGTCAATGACGCGAACGCCAAAAGTAAACATCACGGCTGTGTAACGTATGGGGCGCCCGGTGTCATCTTTTTGAAGGATAGCCTTGAATAATTTCGGTGAGAAAAACGGGCAATTTGTCAAAAAATGAAACTGCGGACGCACGCGCGAACATCTGCACAGCATTAATTTTGAAAACAACTTTTCGAATCCGCGTCCACATTTTGAGAAAACTTTGACATTGAATAAAAAAAACATCCTGCGCCAGCTGTATCTGGTTCAACAAGGAGCTTGCATGGCATCATCAGTAAATTTGAACAGCACGGCCAATACTCTAACGTACTCGTACGTGAGTAAAACAAACCCTCGAAAACGTAGAGTATAATTTACTTTTTTTTTAATCTTTAAAAAAATGCCGAAACAAAATTTCAGACAATAATGTTGCACTCAGCCACAGTCAATGAGTTTCATGCCTTGTCCTTCGTGCTCTTGTCTATAAGATAGAAACAGTTTACTTCTTTACCGCGTGGTCTGAGAAGCACTGAAATGTGGTAAGATTCTTCGTTATTGCCTTATGTTCTTACTGCTAATTTTTAATCAAGGAATGATTGAATTGTGACGATTTAGCATTTGTAGACGAGGTTATAAGTTGCAAAACGACACCGCGTGTTTAAAACAGACCCTTAAGAAAACTTTCGTGGACTTACTGTAGTATTTTTGGGTCAGTGCATGCAAGAATTTTCCTTATTTATTTTTTTAATTACTGACTGCTCAGCGAGCACTTAATGCCACTTCCGCGTTGTATGCTAAAATATTGACTACACTGCTGATGAGCATGGGCGTCGGAAGGAGGGGGGCTTGGCTCTCTCCATGGGTTTTGAAATTTGATATTTTCCTATAGAATTTTCAGCAAAAAAAAGGTTGTTTTCTTAGTTTCGAGTGAGAAAAACGAAATTTCACTTTTGCCCTCCCTGGAAAACTCCTTCAAAGCCCATACCGATGAGAGTATGATTTCTTAGTTGTCCTGCGCTAAACTGCGAGCACATATCGCATGGTGATGAAGGATGTGCTGGAAATATGTCTCAGTTGATTACCACGTATATCGTATGGCACCATTACTCCAAAATACAGTGAGATGCAAAATAGATAGTGTATCATTGTATTGTAGAACTGTATTTTATTCTAGAACTGGAAGGTCGTGGGCACCTGCTATTAGATTTTTACATAGTAGGGACTTGACGTATTGGTTGCGATTACTCTTCGCCTGTCCGCTGCTTTTCAGTTGCTGTCAGTGCAACTGTGACGTTACATTTATAACCTTTTGACCTTGCTTCGATGCTTCATTTCCAGCTGATCATCGTTGCCACCAGCGTGTTATGTTGAAAAGGTCCAACGTCGACACCTGCTCAACGTAACAGGCTCCTCCCTGCCCGTGCCTTTTTCGCATCGACCGGCCAAATCATTCTGCCGATACGTTTGCCCTTTCGTCAAAAAAGCGACTGCATGGCTTCATGCTGTATTGGCCGCACGTAGCATTTTTTATAGTCAGTGCGTCATCACATGCACGCAAAAGCATGTGTCACGTGTTGTCACGCATGATAGGGTCGTGTGAACTGCATATCCTGTCTGTGTATAGGATTATTCCCGGAGCCATTGAAAGTCATTTGACTGATATTTCGTCGAGTCCGTGAGGTAGTTGTGAAAGATTTTTCTAAACAAGGTGTTTGCTACATACGTTTCCTGAAATACTTCTAAAAAAGTAAAACCCGTCCATTTCTTATTTCACCATCGGAGTGCTATTTCGTGAAGCCATCAACACCGCGAGTTATTTCGATTTAACTGCACCTTGGAATAACTAAAAATCCGTGCAGCAAAAATTGCGTCATTCACACTAAGCTGTGCGTGACTGCGTCTCATCGCGGACTATTTTTACATCTGCCTTACTTGGAACGTGACTAATAAAACAACCGAGTGTTCGGGATAACTTTCCTTGCACAAACCAGAATTTCAATTGCACCTGCATACATTATTTCGCTACGGTGAGAAATACAGGTCAACGCTGTACTATAGGTCAACGCTAACAGTGCTTTTTCCATGAAATGTGTGTTTGTTGGAGTAGCATAATCAAGGTATCAGAATGAGACGTGCATAAGGCTTTTCCTTAAAGAAGGCCATGCATCACAAGGCTTCATGTCACAACAGTGACTCCAACAAATTCAATAAAAGAAACGGCTGTTGTTCTTCGCCACTGGCTGACTGATCCCGTAAGTTTGCCATGAAACGTCAAGTGTTGTAAATGTGACCACAGTCATGAAAGTTCGTCACACCCATCTTTCCCGGTCAGTAGGTACAGGCGTGTCCTATACGTAAGCCATTTTGTGCGAAAGCGTCTGCAACACAGCAAGTGTGGTATTCCTATCAAACCTGTTTAAGCATACGGCATTTCCAGAGGTTCGTTCGCACGTTGTGATTCGCTTCGGCTTATTACTTGGCGTACTACGTACTTATCACACCAATCTGGTGTCTACGACAGCTATATGTAATAGATATCTAACGCAGTTAGGTTTGGCCCTCATCCGACGGCCGTGTGGCGCGTTAAGCACTGCAGTTACAGATGCATGTAGGCGGTATGTGTGAATCGAAGACCTGAAAAAGAAGCTGACTCTGGCTTGGCTTGTCCTTGGAAATGTGACGTTGCTGATATTGCGTGCAATCTTTTTTTCAATCATTTCTGTGTCGTGGGCTTTGAAAGCCTTTTTGTTACAAACCGTGCTTCTTGCGACAACTTGCAGTTTGACTGACGTGTTTTAATCACTTGTGGTGGATAACCAGATGTATGGGATAAGTCATAAAATGGCTATTGAGGTAAGTCATAAAATCACCACAGTTAGAACTGTTATGTTACTTATTTTTTTGTCTGAAGTATTATGCTCAAGACTTACAAAAAAGCAGTGGTGGGGAAAAACCCTGATTTATTCCGGTGACGACTGTTTTAAATCTACGCAGTATAAACTCATTAAGTTTAAGGAGGACGATTGAACGATTTACTAAATATTTGACTTATAGGTGTGTTCGGTACACTTGCTGCCGAAATAAAGCGCAAGCAAATGAAAATAAATTTGTTTTTTAAACAAAGAGAGAGTTTGTGGTGCCTATTTCATTGTAAAACGTTTTTTATTTCCTGTCAAATCAAATTCTAATTACATTATCCCGAGCACTGTTCTGCCAAAGCCTCTGTCACTTCGTCCTGCAACGTTGATTGTGGGTTGTAGTTCTAACAGGAGAATATTGCCACTCGGCCATTCTCAATCACCTTGCACTTCTCACCTGGATGGTGGAATGCGGCGTTGAGCGCAATCGGAAATAAATTTCAGATCTTATTTTCATGATAAAAGCTTTTTAATTGGTTGGTTAAATTATATCAAGCGTCATTCATACGATCGACTATGGTTATTAAACGCATCATTGTTGCAGGATGCAGGATAAAGCTTAGGACATTTTTAACCGCGGCACACAAATGGTTACAGGCGTGGAAGGCACTGTGAACAGGACAGTACTGTACAATAAAAAAATTAACGTCGCTATACAAGAATCAAGGGTATCTTGCAAACAGGATTTCTCAAACGTTTCGAGAAGTTTACGTATCTAGAAACTTAACCTGCAGTGTCCGCACAACCCTTTCACAAGACGCAAACAGACACTTGCGAAATATTTGAAAAAGCTAGTTTCGTACAACCGCTCTTTACAAAGCAAAGCTTTGCTTCGTAGGCTTTCAAAAACCGCGCGTTGACCAAGTGTTGCGAAAATGGCATTTTTAGGGGTGTATTTTCACACGCAAGGACGGTTCGTGATGTCCTGCCACGTTCTGTATCGTAACTCTGCCTGTTATGTGTTGTAATTTCTGGTTTAGTGCAGCTTGACTGTCAGTCAAGCAAAGAGGGCTGATATGGTTTTGTTGCAGCTCAGCTATAAAAAGCATCGCAACGCAACTATGCTGTGCTTACGTCCAACTTTAAATTTGGCGTAGTTGAGCTCTGCAGATTTGTCAACAAAACAATGCAGGCAGCAAACACTTATTTTGAAACGAGTTGACGTGGGTTGTCTACCCAATAATCTTTTGTTTCATCTTTGCCTGAGCTTAGTCTTCGGCCAGGCAACATGAGCGAGCGCGAAACGTGTGACGTGGTCTTGGTGCAGGACAGCGCTTTCTGTGAACGCTACGATCAATCCCTTTTTACTGTAACCGATCATACTTGTCGTGAGTTCGAAAGGTTTTAGTTTTGTTCACCAAACTCTTATTATATGTCGGTGCAGCTCTTGACCTTGGTGTGCAAGCATACGGCTATCATTGTGTGATGAAAATCGGCCTTGGATGTATTTCCCAAATGGTAATGTGACCGTGGGCTTTCACGGGGATTGCCCACACGCTTTCACTTAGTGAGTCACGACATACCTTTGAAAGTTTCTTTGTTCAGAACTCGAAACGGCGTGAAAGATGCCACGAAGTAATACAAGAAGCCAGCAGTGATTAAAGTTAGTTTTCGCATTGTTGTTGGTATTCAAACGTGTTGCTGAAAAAAGCGCGTTCATAGCATGATACTTTACACGAAAGCTCCAACTCGTTTTTTCATTGTTGCTCTTGGATAAATGCTTCTTTTAAAGTCTTTGCAAAGGCTCAGGTAGCGTCGTCTGAATTTATTAAACGTTTTGACGTCTGTCTGAAACCTGCGAAGTTTGATGGAAGGGCCATGAAACACACAGCGTGAAGAAGGAAGGGTATCGATTCACCTCAGCAGAGGTGTTTGCTGAAGTTTTGTAGCAGCTACTCTTTGACTCTCTTCAGTAAAATTTCCACAGAACCGGTTGAAATGTAAGTTCCCGTTCAACTGACACTGTTTGTGGAGCAAGCCAATTGTACAAATAACACAATGGTTTTTAGTGCTCATTGGACCAAATCGTCCTGGAGCCGGAGCCAAAAACTTTTAGAGGATGGAACCGGAGCAAAAAATTTTGGATACCTGGAGCTGGAACCGGAACCACAGCCCTAGTTCCACTTCCAACTACTGCGAACCTTGCCCCGGGCTTTTTTATCTGCTAGTTTTTAAAGCAGGTTGCAAACTGGTCAGCTTCAGTCGTATGGCGTTTCCACCAGTCTATGCTCATGCCAAGACGATTGCGGAATTTATTACGCATGTGCAGTACGTGGTTGAAAACATATTTCGTGGGAAACCTCAATAGTGATATTAGCTTAACGTTCCCCGAAAATTCCGGAAAACGCTCACTGCACTTGATCAAAACATCTGACCATCCGTGTTATTAATGTGGTACAGGCTTCATAATCGCTTTGGTAGTCGATAAAGTTCCTGGATGTGGAGTCGCATTCGCTTGTGTCAGTTAACTGGCAAAACACTTCACCCAGTCACTTTCTACGCAATCCAACTATTGGCGTTATTTCCACAACAAAGACTTTTTAGCAACTTCAAACTACAGGTGGCGAAAACGATTTTTTGGAATTTTTAGTTTAGCTAAGATGGGGATGGTTGGACTTTCTTGCCAGTATAAGTTATCCCTTTCCTAGCCTACTTTACTGATATACTGTGCCATCAGTCAGATGAACAGAGTACAGCTATATCTACAAGCACAGTGAAACACTCGAATTGATTGAAAAACATGATAAGCACGTTTTACAACTGACGGTTAACTAATTAATTTTGCTAACCAATAATTGCTACCTAAATTGTCTCATAACAGTCGTTTTTCACGTATTCATTAATAGAAGACACTTGGTACCACTGTTTTACTCAAGTTACGAACCGAAGTTTATAAAACACATGATAATGGACTATGGCGTGTTTTACCTACGAAAAAATGTTTTGGCAACACTCTGACAACAGAAAACTATATGAAGAAAACTACATGAAGTTTTGTTTCAAGACAATATTGCTAATAATAATACAGGGGTGGCCAAACTGCGGCTCTTCGAACATTTGCATGCGGCTCTTTTGAGCTTTCCGAAAAATTATATATTTGTTTTTTATTTTTTATTTCTATTGCAAAGTGTAGAAATTTTGTAAAATGGTACTGTGATAGCTACTACCTAGCGTACTGTACAGTACTATACTTTTGCAAGATGTTCCAAAAAGAAATATGATGTCACAGAAGCTTAGTTTGCAAATAATTTCGCGTTTTAAGATTTTTATGCTGCGGCTCTTTGTAACTTGGGTTTTACGATATGCGGCTCATACATAGAGCAGGTTTGGCCACCCCTGTAATAATATATACAGTTGGGGGATTTGTGTGAGTTCACGGAGAGAAATAAGTCGGCTAAGCTTAATCACAGCTTTTTATTAATATTCTTAATCGCAGCGAAAGTTGATGTGATGATTCAGTGGTAGCAATGTTATGATCGTTCGATCGTTTTTAATATCTTCAAAGCAACTGACGTTTTTCGTCTTTAAGAAATGGAGTTCGGTCGATTGGGTATTTTCCGATAGCTCTATCAGTGTCGGTTGCTTTCAACCAACATATATATAATAAAACGAAATAATGCATACTATTGCATACGAGAAAAGTCCAAAAATCCGCTCGTTTTGACATGCCTAAAGACTTGCAAATGTTACTGCTTGATGTCGCTTTTTGACGCTGCCACTGCAACGACTAGTTCAACAAACTACCAAACTACTTACTGCAACAGTTTCTCCACTATTTTATCGTATTTTAAACATCAGGCTTAACAATGTATCTGAAAATTCGTCAGAGCCGCAGTGCTTGGCTCCAAACCAGTAACACTCTCCGTGACCTTGGATAATTAGTGCAGTAATGCGTTACACAGGACAATGCTAGTTTGATAGGTACGCCATCAGTCCTATAACGTGTGTTTTATAACCTTTTTTACGAAACATGGAGTCAAAAGTGCATCAAATAAGTGGGTTCCGAAGTGACAAATCTAGTTTTTATTTTTGGAATCAATTCAGAAATTTTGTATATTCTAACCTGCAGAAATCGCACCCCAAATCGGGTAAATCACAAAATCGCCCCCTTGACGCATAAAATCGCCCCCTGGGGGCCGATTTCGCCCACGTTGAATATCACTGCTCTACAGTGAACAGGTGTTTTGACACTACCAGTAAAAACAGTACTGGGCCTAATGCCGTCGATCTGTAGCATTAGCTGAAGTAAAGCAAAATGTTTAGGTCATTGTTTTTGCCTAACTTATGCTTTCAAGCAAACAACCATGAAAAATTGTGGAACGTTAACAACTTTGAATAATTGATATATACAGTTTCATGGTGTCCCGTTGTTTTCACTCTATGGTTGTAAAACGATTTTATAGTTTATAACGTGTGCTTACGGATGCGTTGAGTTTGCACTTGGAGTTCCGTGAATTTCGTTGAGCAGCATGACATTTTTCGGTGCGTGGCAAATCGCTGTGGTTTGCTGTTTCCGTTGCAAACAAACGTTTCTTCGTTTCTTTCTAGGATCGAACCAAAGCTTTAAGCGGCGCGAATCTGTGGCGCATTATAAATATCATCTGAGCAGCAGTTCCAGTGTGTTATTTAATCGGCTTTTCTTTTCGCGAGTCCCGAGCCCTGTCACTCAGAACACTTTCTGATGTCTTGGGAAAGAGCACGCCTTGGTTGGTTTCGATAAACCTTCTTCGAGTTAATCTTCTCTTCGCCGATGCGCGTGTTGCGTTGCGTCATTTAAGCTTTCCGTTATTTTGGCCTGTGCTCATTCCCCGGTGTGTTGTTTTGTGCGCTTAAGACCCGGTGCCCGTTCGCTGAAAAAGGCCTTTGTTGTATTGGTGCATTTCGCATGACGACCGGCACGTCTCCAACCTACCGCGTTCAGCGCCGCGGACACCCGGCAGCGGTGGCTGCTCGCGCTTTAATCGTCGACGTCGGTAGCGAAACCGACCGGTCGACCGGCACTGATCGCGTAATGATCTCCGCTCGCCGACTGAACGCGTCGCTTCATGTCAGGGTCTGAGTCAAGCTGTCTTGTTCGTCGGCTGCTGTCTCGTGTGCTCTCCACCTGGTCGGAGAAAATTGGACGTCTTTACCACCCGATGTTAATGTTGTCGATGGGACTGTGACAGGTGCGCTGTGCTCGTACAGGTTCGCTTTACTGTGTAACTGCAGCGGACACGGAGTTACGAGCGGAAATGAAATTAGTGATGCCCAGGTTCGCAGGTAACCGGCCCTTGTTTTTTTTATTACAGCTGCGATGGTATATTGGCGTTCAGCTTTCGGACACGCTTTGTAATTAGCAACGGTAATGTCTCCCAGTGTCTGTCGGGCATCAGTATTTTCATGTCACGGGCTCCTGCGTTTATCCCGATTTGTCGTTGCACAACCCTGGATATTGAAATCGCAGGCTGGTCTTCGCCGGACGTCGTTCAGACGGTCTCGGCTGAGAGAATAGGCCTGTGTGGTCGGTGCGTATGCACAAGCAATCCCGTTCTTTTGCGACGCAAAACGTTTTCATTGCTAATTGCCTTGAACAATTCCTATGAACAAATGACCGTCTGCGAAACTTAATTTGTGTGCTCGTGCGGCGGAACACTTTCGGCAAATCAACCAATAGCCTTCCACGGTTTGGCGCATATTCTTGGAAATAACATTGCACACGGTTAAGTAGCGTTTAAAAACACGTGCAGTTTGTCATGTATAAGCGGGGCTCTGTGTAGAAAGGTGCGCAACTCAATTTAGCGAACTACAAACGGCTTAATTAGGGGTTGGCGGTAAATTTCTAGGATTGATTTGGCCAAGCCATAGTTAATTGATGTGTAACTTGCGCAACTGCTATCATTTGATACCAATAATATAAGTTTGTTTTTGTATCCGGTATCATACGTCCTATTTATAACACGCTTTGAGTCGCTTTGACGTTTTTGCCCACTGCCTGTCGATGCATTTAACTCGTTCAGAGATTTGCGGAAACAACCAGGGCTGTGGAGCTGGGCTCAAATTTCTGGCTTCAGCTCCAAGCATCTAGAAGTTTTGGCTCCGGCTCCGGCTCCAACATCTGAAAGTTTTTGGCTCCTGCTCCAGAATAGTTTGGTCCATTGAAAAGTGAAAACCATTGTATTTTGTACAACTCGCTTTCCCCACAAACTAGGGTTGTGGATGTGGAACCGGAACCCAAACTTCAGGCTCCGATTTCGGCTCCACCACCACAAAGTTTTTGGCTCCGGCTCTGGCTCCAGTCATCCAAAATTGCTGGGCTCCTGCTCTGGCTCTGGGCTCCTGCTCAACAACCCCTGATAAGTCTTTTTGTCTAGTGAGAAGTTTAGCACTCCGAACGCTTGACGTCCATCTTTTTATTGGATTATTGTTTGTTCAGCAGTTGGTTGCCATACAAAATACGAATTCCTTTGTTAAAACTCCTGTTAAAGAACGATAATGCGTATCAATGCCACAGTGGATCGACCACTCAACCTCGCGATTGAAAGGCGTTGAACTATTGAGCTATTGCAACGTTCCTAATAGACTAGGGGTGAACAAATCACGGCACGCCAAAAGTTTTCTGCCGCCCGTCGAGATCAAGTCATACTGGAATTATTGCGGTTTTGGTCAACTGTAGACGTTGTTTTACCGTCTCACGGATTTGAATTCCCAATGATCGAAGGTAAAAAGCACAGGAGACATCGTTGCCATCGTAGTTACTTCTTGCCGTGTTTGTTTTGGTGGCTAACACTTTTATTTTACTCGCTTCGACTGTCTGAAAAAAATTATCCAAAACGATTTTCGGAAGCTATGTAAATTGTGAAAAATTGGTGACTGATCCCGTGTTTTCGTAAACAGCAAACTAAAAGTTATTTTCCATTTACGCTGGAGTAAAAAACTATTGTTTGATCCAATTAAAATGTTCTCCTTCGACATCCACCTCCCAGACCGAGAGTTGGTTCTAACTTTGAAGACAAGAATTTGTGAAAAAAGCGTAGACGAGGTCGTGACCTGAATCGTGTGACTGGAACAAGAAATCTGAAATATTGGCGACTGGTAACTAAACCTGCTTGTATTTCCAGTACTTCAGAAACAAATTTGTGAATTGTTTTTACGTTTTCATGCAACACGATTCAGCTGAAGATTTTGTGCGACAAGTCCCGTCGCCAGGTTTTATTTGAATTCTTCCAAACTTTCTGAACATGATGAAAAGGAATGTCAGCAGCACTAGAGATTTCCAGATTTGATTGAATTTCATCGCATTTTGCCAGTTTCTTGTTCCTTTAATTCCCGAAGATCGACATGGTAGTGGAGCGACTTAAACTTTACATTTAAACCAGGGGTGCACAACCTGCGGCCTTCTATAAAAATTTATGCGGCCGTGCATATGTAATTTAAAATATCAGTTATGGCGGCTGTGCATTAATTAAAACTCTGTGTCTACTGTATTAAGATACTTAGCAGAAAGACGGCTAAACAGACGCGTGTGGAAGCGAGCTAGGCTCAGTGTGTGGAAGCAGAACAGAAGTACTGCAAAAAAAGGGAGTTTGGACTTACTGACGGCCGTAATTCATAAAAATACACGCAATGTGGCGGGCATTAATGAAAAGGTTGTGCACTGGTTAAAAACTTGACTTTCCACGCAAAGTGGAAATGGTGTTATCAGCAAAATGTAAAATCCATAAGCATTGTTAGTCTCGTGACGAGATACGTGACCGAGATCTGCGCTTTTCGAGATGGAGACCAAGGCGCCCCAAAGCAGGCATTAGGTCGAGTTTCAAGACTTTATCACTGGTACGATGTGTCATGAAACAGTTGCTGTGTTTCAAAGATACATTTGAAGCGGCACTTTCCACAATAGGCTCCCTAAATTTTTGTTTTAAACACCGAATATTTCACTTTAGCCATTTTAAATACCAATTATTTCACCTGATATACAATGCAGCCATGACCGAAGCTGGGACGGTGCGAGGATGGCCGTGGCTTTCCCAAAATTTAGCTTGCCTTCCATATATCCTCAACAATCTTACGTTGACGCCAGTTAATGTCATTTACTTTGTTATGATATCGTAAGTAACCCCAAAGCACACTCAACTGAAAATATCTGGCTCTCCATGAATGTAATACTTGTGAATTTCTAAATGCGGCCCTTGCCATGAAAAGTTCGTCCACTCCTGGTGTGGACTGTTTCAAATTTGTCGTCGTCTGAAAATGTCCAAATCTAATTGATCGCGATTCATCCCAACAAAGCTGACCTTGTTTTTATTCCAGAGTGAGAGCAGTATATGTTGTTTCTATGGTATATGGCAGTGAATGTTCAGCTATAAAGACCGTGAGTTTTACGTCTGCTGAGAGAAATAGATTTATAGTGTTGCAATCCCTCCGGTGGTGTTGCGTTGATTGTGTGATTCACCACGAACGGGATGTGCGTGAAGAACAACACCATACATATGTGTGGCGCGAACAAGGAATAATAGAGTGATCATGGCATGTGAACTCTATTGTTGCTTGCTGCCACAGTGCGAAGCTTTGCGCATATGCCGCTCGGAATTTCCGATCGCAGCAATAGAAACAACTCTTTACCATTGTCTTTCCTCCATAGATTAATTGTAACAACTAATAGGTTGAAACAACGCGTCTAAACGTTGTGACCTTGCGATGCACGTCTGTTTGACAGCAGCCTTCCAAACGTAACCCTACGATTTTTGCGTTGTAGCCGTCCACGCGGCTTTTGTTCCGTATAATGACGTTTAGACAAAGCTGTGAAGCATCAGAAAAAAGTAGCACTTTCGCATCTGAGTTTGTAGCCATTTCTCTGCCCCATGGGCAAGCTGCGCTGGCGGCGAGTTTGCTTCGGTCACGGACGTAAGTGACGTGAGCGCTGAACTGCTGATTGGCCAATTAATGCCAATTTTCGCCATCACGAAGTTCTCGATGGATCGTCGCAGAAACGCTTCATGAACACGTTTTCCTCTGTTCTTCGTTTGCGCCGTGTAGGAAGCAAATGGTGCAACTGTAACTGCTGGACAAGGCTTCAGTATGAACAGAACTGCTATGGTTCTTCACTTATAACGAACGCATTCGGAAGAAATATCACTGTTTGCAATTTTGCCTTGAAAAAAATTGGCCGCGCATTTCTTTTCTACCTCTGTGAAAAGTTCAGCACTGATATACATGAGCAGCGAAGACTTGTTTTATCTCCGTACACGTGACATTGTTTTTATTATGATGTCAAATGTAAGTCGCACTAGTGTCTCTCAAGATTTTTCGTACGTTGTACAGCTTCCAATCAGTGTTTGATATTCGGCCGACCGTTTCACGTGAAAATCAAACTTAATTATGTAAGATATTTGAGAAAGTTTGTTGCATGGATTTTCGAAGTTGGTCCGCGGACGCACGCGGAGTTTTTGAGTTTACGTTGCGTCGGCCGGCAGAAGAGTGTTTTTTTAACTGTAATTTTTAATATTTTATTGATTCGCCAAGCGTGTGTCTACTGTCGTGTAAAGAGCTCCGCAGCGATAAAACGCGTTTCCCGAGGATACTTTTCACCCCTGGGGCTCCTTGTTCCTAGCTTTGAGAAACAATAACCATGCTGTTTACCTTGGCGATGCGCGACCTTCGTTACTCTGTTCAAAAAAGTCATTGCGAAATGTTGGCTGTGAACCGGATAGTCAACTTTCGGACCTGAACTGGGCACGAAGCATGCGACCCTTTTTCTTTTCATAAAAAAAAATCATCTAAGCGCCAAAATAGGCACCAGGCTTACTAGTGAACTTTGCTTGCACGCGTAATTTTATACGTAATTCGCACACACCCTTTCCAAAATGAACACAAATCATTAACACCTACGTACGTTAACTTTAGGTACTGCAAGAATTTTTTTGAACGTACGTAGCTGGAACAAGACGCTTCTGTGAAGCATCGGCTATTTTCTTTCATGCCAGCTGTTTTGGGGGCAGTCAGGTGACGCCGTCGTGTGTAACGGTGATTGCATCAAGATCAAATGCTTTCGCTGCTCCTTCTTGTTTACTTTTCAGCGCGTAAACAACTTTTTTTAGTCTCGCTCTTCAAGCAAAAAATTGCCGAGGACGAAGCGTGGTGGCATTATACTTCGCAGCGCGGCCATTTTATGCGCTTTGCGCGGCTATTGTGAATCAGGCGATCGGTGACCAGCTCAGCTTGCTGCTCGACTGATCTGCAGTGGTCATTTCGCAGTCATTCAACAGAAACCCGCTGGCTTTGATCGCTTGGCCGGAAAACATGAACTATATAAGTCGTTTGCTTTCTGCTAAATTCAGTGCAACCTACTGAGTTTGATTTTTTGATGGCCAAATTCACTCCAGGCTTCTTCAAGACATCTCTTTTTGATGTTTTGCGATTGAAGATGCTTAATTGTTTTCACATAAAGAGAAAGAACAAGTCTGCCTTTGGTACCCTCACATGCGTGCAATGCGGTAGCTGAGGTATTTTTTTAGTTTGTTTTGACAATTTTGCTTCCACTGTTTTAGGGATTTAGCTGTCTGCTTATTGGTGGGTGTCTTCAGCGAACTACTGAATATACTCCAACACACTGGTGGCTGCCTAGTGTTTCTAGCTAAATTTCAGTCATGCCTATCCCAAAATATTTTTGTGTCCATTCGTTTCCAGATCTTTTTAATGTATTTAGAAGTGTTTTGGAGCTTAAATGGGATAGATTAATAAGGTCCATCAACATTGACAATGTTGTGTATTCTGAGACGTTTCACATTGCTATCTATCAATTGCCAACCGGAAATGAAGCAAGATTGAGGCAGTGCAGACAATTCCAACCACAAAGTTAGTAGAGTTGGAACATTTAATGCGACCAAACAATGCTGATAAAACTACGAATGTCGATATCAATCTGCCCATAGATTACCTCAAATGAAGACTGTTGTCAACAATATATTATTAATGTGATGGTAACTCGTATCAATATGTTTAAATATGAACTTATGAATAATATTTATATGAGTTATCAGCACATTCAAATGGTTAACAAACTACTTACAAAAGCTCGCAAGAATAAGACTGATGGCAAAGAATGGTCACCGAATTCTTGTGAATAACACCACGTGTATTTATGTCAATAGGCAGGCTACATGAATATTTGTGTATGAAGCAGTTACAGTAAAACAATTTACTTACTGAAAAGTTATAAATGGTTAGAAAAATCTTTTACGTTGATCTTGGGTTGCTGCTCTTGTATTAAGAGCGTCTCTAATTAATTGTCAGAAATAAAAGTCACAAAAATGCGCAAATGACCTTTCGTTGAATCTTTAAAAATAGCTACTTTATTGTTTATTCAGTGGTCGCCTTACCCCAAAGGTGCGGATTAAAACAGTAATGGCATGTGCTTTCACGTGCTAAATTGTCTGATTTAATAGAAAAAAGTTTCACCGGTGTTTGACCGCCAACGCTGTAATCTCCAGCGTTCGATGGTGTCGTTTTTGTTTCTTTATGACTACTAAAAACCTGTTGTTCGGACTGCTGTGCAACACGTATCGATTACAATCGAAAAATCTTATTTGTGCAGCCATGGACTTTGTTTGCAATCCCGGTGTATGAGACGTTATCAACAACGCATCACATGGAATGTATGAGACACTGTCAAGAATTTTTAGGTAACAGTTTTGAAATAAACAACTGTAGGTAAGCCCTACAGTGCAAAAAAGTACTGGTTTTTAAACGCAATCCCTCCATGCTAGGAGTCACGAATGATGTACTACTTCACTCAAATTTGCTGGTGCACGTTCAAAACAGCGGTACTGTCAGGAATGTTTTTCGTTTTTTTTAATGTGGTTTGGGTGCCGACTGTTGGGGACAGGCCGTAGCCTGAAATTTGCTTCATGTCGGAACGGTCCAAGCTAACGCTTTTGCCCATGGAGTGCAACAACGATTCGCTCATTGACCGTGGATCGAACGCGCAACCTTTCTATTGAGAGGCGGTCACTCTACCACTGAACTATCGCCGCCCACAAGAATGTCTTCATGTCCATCGCCGCCCAGATGAATATTTCCTTGCCTCAAACTTCGTAAGAATTCGAATAGTTTCCCACCATCCACAGTAATTGTTGGGATTAACATTTCCTTGACTTGGAAAAACTGTGGATGTAATCCTGCTAACATTCTAGTCTTCCAAGGAAGTCGATGCATGTTTTAACAAACATATTTTTAAAAAATAGCAGAGCTGTGTTCATGACTCAAACGCTGAAGGCTTAAAATACCACCCATCAAGTAGTTGTGGCAACGTAGGTTAATTGTGTAAACTATGCATTTGAATGTTCTCGTAATCTGTTATGCAGAGTAATAGCCCATTGCATGCATGCAAATTACCTTGCAGAAACCGCACAGAAACAACACAAACGATCTTGAAAAATAAAACGCATTTCACATCGGACTTGTCCAAATCCGACAAATGCCAAGGTGGAAGGAAATCGCGAAACAAAATCGCTTTTGCGTACAATTAACGCGCTGCTAAATTATTGTTTGTGATTTTTTCTGTTAAAATGGCCATGCTGAAAATCACAGCGTGCCCCATGTCAGGAGAGTTTGTCTATTTTAGTTGTTTTTTATTGTTCACGCAAACAAAAACTGAAACAAGTTTTTTCAGTGAATTGGTGTTGATTTTGATCAAACGCCAGTCTGATTGGAATTATCATTAGGTGTTTCATCACGCTGTGTGGCGTATGACCGTAAATTCACCGGAGAATGTCACATGCCTAACTTGTTTCATGGCAACTCAATTGCCGCGTCAGATCAAAGACTTTTGCGCTAGGTGTGGCGCGGGCGTCACCGACACCTACTTCTTTTTATTGCTGACCGTGCTTTACGTGTTATAACAAGCAGTTCACGATGAAAAAAAGTTGCTTGACCGCCTCGGCATCATTTTGCGAGCAGAAAAATACCTTCAAAGCAATTTGTCACAAAACCGTTTGAAGTTTGTTAGTAAGAAAGATCTGGTCGTGTTTTTTTTTACCCATTTCGCTTGGTCGCACATGTGCCCCTTTGGGATTGTGGAAATGCAGCTTGCTACTTGTTCTTGCGTCGTATTGGTCCTTGACATTCACACAGCATTTGGCCGTACCTGGATTGCCGTGCTGCATATTAGGAATTCCGAGAGATCGTCGTGCAAAGAAAACTGACAAGTACTTTTTCTGGTATGTGGTGCATTGTTGAAACATTATGCACTGGAATCAGTGACGCTGATTTTGGGCATCAAGAAGTATTTCGGTTACACACAGCACTTTAGCTTGCCATACTGAATGAGCTGCTCTAAACAGTGAATGCATTGATGTAACAGTTGTAGTACCCGGATGTTGAAGTTAGGTCTGCTTCATTTGAAAAGTGTTGACCAGTGGCGTTTTTACCTGATCAAGACAAACGATGTTAGACTGCATGAGCAGTCAGTCTAGTTTTTTACCCACTTGTGTGTTTGGGCAGTTAAGCAGAATAAAACTGTTGTAGAGAAGAATTATTTTCGGTTGCACTTGATCAGTTTTGCTAAAAATGCATTGTGCAACTGTAGTCGATTGTTCTCTTTGGCTTTGATTGCACCTTTTTTCATGGGCAATTTACATGTGTTGGCCGATGGAAAACAAGCTTTGAACAGAAGTACGACGGAATCAGAGCAAAAGCTCGAACAATTTCATCATTCATTTATCTTTATGTGTGTGCGCCATAACAGTTTATCAATATCAACTGTTCTTCCTCTCAATAAACTACTTTGCCCTATTATTTGTAGTGACGTCATTGTGGGGTCAGCAATAGTTGGAGATAAACAAAGTTTTACGGGCCGTAGAAGTTTTGAAACCCTTGGTAAGGGTGGCGCAGAGATGCGTAGCTGTTGTATTTACTTGGGTATCTGGTTCATGCGCATAGTTACAAACAATTCGTATCCATGCAACTTGGACAGTACGTTAGGCTAACGAACGACGTCTACAGCGTCAGTTGGGTATTTAGGCGGTTTTTGCATACTTGCTTTCGAACAAAACAAGTCAGCTTAAAATGAGTTTTGTTGATTTATTTATTTATTTTATTTTACGGCAAACGACGACAGGCCAGAGCCTGGAATGCCATCTACCGGTACCAGTTGCAATACGATAATATGATGGCAAAAATAGTAATAAATAAAGATGCAAAAGGAGATACATTAATGAACAAAGACGCAAAAAATGCTAATACAACGTTAATAAAAGAATGTTGGGCTTTCAGTGCAAGAAACAGGCATCGTTACAACTACGCCAAAGTTGTTGAAAGAAAAGCGTATTATGTATCTTCGTTTTGTTGATCTTGCTATTCTTTTTTGTGGAGTTGGGTTGGAGCAGGGTTTTTTTATTTCACCGACAACCAATTGCTGCCGCGGACGATGCTCCTTAAATGGCTGGGCTTATTTGCTTTGCATTACACGAAGCGAAGGTCCGTCTGTCTATCAGCGCACTGGTGTTCGGCGGTAAATTCTCACGGCTCGTCAGCTCAGCTTTGCTGACCCCACAAAGCTCACCATATCGATTTGCAAAGGTCTCCAATATTGAGAGACAACCCATTTGCTCTAAATAGATGAGAAAATTACAATTTGTGCGACATTAGTCGCTTCCATAAACAGCTCTTCTGCGCTGACGCGACCATCACGAGCAGCTAACTGGAGTTTAGACGCAAGCATTTCCAGGTAATGTCTTTTTTGTTTGTTGTTGATTTGACCGATTGCCATGGTAAAGGTTGCAACGCGTCAAAGATTGTTACCAAAACAGCAAGTTCACTCGGAGGTCAGTTCGTATTGTACTCACTGTTAGTATGGACTACAATGCGGCGTTCATGCTAAGCATGACGTTGAAATAAACGAGTGAAACTGGTCTTCATGCGCTGTTTCCGGAATTCCCCCAAAACAATACCAAATTTGTTTGAGTGAATGTTCGTGGAAGACAGGGATGTAGTGGGGTGGGAACGCATGGAAACAGCGTTCCACACCTTTGCTGGTGTGGGAACGCGTTTCCACCCCTTTTTGCACTAATACAGGTACTTGAAGATGCGGGATTAAACGATTACTTTAAAACATGGCTGCGATCTCACAGATGTGCTATCGACATGCAGATTCGCAATGCTAGTCAAAAGTCTAGAGTGAAACGTGAAGATCCAGTGTAGAAATTCTTGTTGGCAAATGCTCACTTTATTCGAACTATGGTATTTGGTGCAGCCATTTTCTTTATTTGGTGTGGGAACGGCGTTCCCACACCGCTTTTTTTAGCACTACACCCCTGGTGGAAGATCAGTTGTTTTCATATCTGTTATGATGATCGTTTAGCTTTAAACTCGGATAAAATATGTCTCAAAAATTCAAGCGAACAGTTGTTATTTGCAAGAGGATATCGGCGGGTGTTCTTTTGCTTGGTAGAAAAAGATGGGGCAAGTGCACCCAAACTGTCATATACAATCGCTTGAAAGTTTACTGTCCCAAACACCGTTGCATGGATGTTTATATGCAACGTAGTGATTATACCATACGTTAAGACTGAGTTACGCCGTTGTCCTCATCTTTTTTTGACATCGGTTCATGCGGCCGCGAACATGCATTTTTTAATTCCCACAACTGCTGCGCTGTTGTCGCAGTCGTGTGTTTTGTTTTTCTTTTCTTTCTTTTCTCACAATGCGAGCGATGTGCGTTGCTACGTTCTTGCTTCTTAAGAACATGCAACGTTCTTGCTTCGTAAGCAGCGTGCCTGCACGCGCAGAAATGCATAGCACTCCGTGCAAGGTCATCTCCTTGCTGAAGTTGATTGGCAGCCAAAGCGAATTGAGCAGATATATACTGAAAATACCACATTGAGAACTTGCGGGCCAGGTAATTTCACCCGGCGGACCGTATCCAGGCCTTCCTTGCCGACCCCTGGGAGCGACAGCTTTAAAAAATGTGAATTTTTCCCCGTTAGACGCGTCATACGGTCTGGCGACTTGAAGCTTCGTTTTGTTTACATAACGGCTCATGCATCTCACAAATTGCGTCACCGTTGTTGCACCTTTCGCGGCTTGCGGGTGACAAAACGTCTTTTATTCGTGCCGAGTGACCGTGATGTTGATGTAGAACCATTTCTGCATCTGTTAACCATTACGCGTTCGCTTTCGCGGTTGCGGGTATTGTTTCGAGGTTTTGACAGTACACAGAGTAAGAGAAACCAACCTTGCTATTCTACACTGACAGCTAATCGCTGTGCGATCCTTGTGGATGAGCCACCCAGGGCGGTGATGTTGATGCACCAAAGATGCTTCTTAGACTTGACGTCCACGGATAATTCAGCACCGTGATTCTCTAATTTGGAAAGACACGCAATTTAAACTCAAAGTTTCGTAATTTTTTGTTTGACTAACATTTTCTTACAGTTTTTTTGCTCTTTTTCCAAAGATTGGCTCTGTACATGACACGTTCTTCCTGAGAGAAGCTCTCGCGTTGCATTTTACCATTGTTTTTGTTTGCTCATGCTTATCGGCAAAATATAAAAGCAAATACGTTGCCCAACAGCCACAACGACTTCATTGCTTTCTTCACACAGCAAAGTTCCAGTCTGTGTTGATATGGTTTCTAAAGGGTAGTCTACCGTTCTTTCCATGTGACGTCACGTACTGGTTGAGGCCATGCTGCCGAAATAGCACAATTTTTATTACGTCACATCATACAGTTTATATGCCAACACTTGGTATACAGGTCAAGTGATTTTCCGCTGTGACACATATATTCAGACGGGAAAAGTGCTTGGCTGTTATGCTTTAAATCAGTGATCGGCAAACCTTCGTTGTGATGGCCCAATATTTTCAGTCGTAATTAAAGGCGCATAATAATTCTTGAAGGCCCAATCTCAAACTTATGCTGTATTCAGTTACCTGTGCATAACGATGGTATGTTAATCTCATACACTGTATAATGACAAAAACAATGCGCTACTAGCGTCAAACAATCAATGTTCCATACTTTTTTACAGTAGCCTATGTTTAAGCCCACGTGACCGACGCACGACTGTAGCTCTTACATACCACGCGGCCCACAACAAAAAGTGTTTTGCTTCCCAATAAAAATTACTAAACGGCCCACAGTTGGGCCGAAGCCCACAGTTTGCCCACCACTACTTCAAATGTATGAAGCTATTTTTGCATTCTGCATGTTTAGATTTAAAGTTTACTTTTTCCCACATTTCTTTCAAGTATTTGTTGGTTGTATTTTCGTACAATATTCCTTCGTTTTTTAATACGGCACAAGAAAAAAATTAACATTTTTCTGGAGTTCATATACAGCTTTTGTGTTTTTTTCTATTTTTAAGCTCATTTGACTCTGAACTTACGAAACAAGACAAAAGTTCTTATTTTTATTTTTTAACCAGCGGCAGTCAATTCCCTCCGTCGCTGAATTTTTTCAAATTGATTGACATGCTACTGCACCAGTACCAATGGCTGGCCTTACTAGGTCAGATATTTAAAAATTGCTTAAGGCATATTCGCCAAACTCCAGTTCTGTAGAGGCTCGCTATTTAAAGTAGATTGGCTACGCTGGCGAAAGAAAACATAAACTACGAAAAGTTTGTGTATTTTCAAATGTGTGTTGCTTCGCAGTTGCTCCAGTCGATTGTGGTCTGCTTCTCATCATGCTAGGGTCTTATTTATTTTCTGTGTTTTCCTATGATGTTTTGAAGACAATTTAGCAGAGGCTGAAATCGATAAATCTCTGCTCCGTTTTCAAGAGGTAACTTCTTTTGCATACAAGATGAGCCTGTTTTCTCTGTAACTCTGCTCAAGCTTGATGGAACAACGATATGACCTGCGTTTCAAATGTTTCATTGAAAATTCTAGCTCCTCTACAAAGTACAACACAACCAGTGCAACAGCTGGTGAAGGGCAAGCAGAGCGTACGCTCTTAATTCGGGGATTCCCGTAATACCAGAAGAGTGTGCTTGGATAACACATTAGACAAATTACGAGTGGCGGACTGCGATGCGTCACTGCTTTGCTAGTGACGAAGCAGCCAGCCCATTTATGCCCGAGGTTTTGATTTGCTAAGTTTGCTGCGCGTCAAGAAAATGATCACTGACGATTTTCCAAGTTGAGGGAGAACAAGGGCGTACGTAACGGGGGGATTTGGGGTTAACCCCCCCTTGAACTTGATATTTTACAAAAAACTTTATTACCTGCGCGAAGGAGATTTACTTGTTTTCGCATACTTTTTGTTTGTTAGTTTGTCGACTTAATGCAAATTCCACGGAATGAATTTGCATGCAAATTTCAAGAAACATTGTAAATGGCCCAAAAAGTAATAATTAGGTTTTGGTGGGAATCTGGGTTAACGTCTGTATCCAGAAACCATCTCACCACTTTTTGCAGACTTTTCGTCCACTGCGCATGTTTAAGATTTTGTTCAGCGATAGTTCACTTTATCCAAAACAATTGTCTTTGTTTTGTCTGCTATGGCTGATGAGCGCAAGTGCTGACCACATTGGCTACATTACCAATTTCTGGAGCATGATAGAACTGTTGCACGAGCTCAAAAAATAGCAGTTGTTGACATAGAAGCATTCAGGCATTCGATAATGTTTCAGCAAGGAAAAAGGAAAACTAAAATATTGCTGAAATTCTATACATAACAAAAAACGAATGTTTTCTTGCGTACTTCATGCGCATTCTCAATTCTTGTGTAGTTTAGCAAGATTCGATCTTACAAACCGGGATGTGCTCCAGCCAGTCCAGTCGCACACTTTCTATGCTCGACTGCGCGTATTCGACAAGACATTAGCGCAGCCTCATTTTGCAGTTGTAACTTACTCTGACGCAATGATGAGTGTGTTTTACTCCGCTGTTTTAATGCGCGGCCTGATATTTTTGCAGTTATGAACTGCTGTGTCGTAGCGTTGAGTTTATTTTCAACGATATCCTAACTTGGAGCGCTGATACTTTACATTCAGTGCAATGACACATATAATAAGGGGAGTGCGTGTAGAAGAAGAATATGGATATTATGTAAACCAACTTCGCCAAAACGTTGGTTTGGAAACATGAATATGACGTCGAATTGTGACGTCACAAACAACGCACACCAAACACAAACGAATCCCCCCATGAAACTTTTCTGCGTACGCCACTGACGGAGAATATCGGGAGTAGGACACTTGCAAACCTACGTCGACGTAAACCTCGCAGTTTCTTTGCTTGCTTGGAATTCCCCCAGGTCTTAGTCAGCACCGTTCGCGAATCTCACTTGTTGAAATGCATTTATTTTAAGGTTTGGAGGTGCACAAACGGATTCCTTTTCATTTGGTAGTTTGGGGGAGCCTCTGTGTTACGGTTGGTCGCGGCTTTTTTCAAAAGCTGTTTCGATGCCTCGAAAATTTTCAGCAGCACTGTGTAATATGGAGACGGAGAGAGCATTTTACATATTATGCCATATCAGAAAAGTCGAACGCAGAGACGCGCGACTTTTTCCAGTGCCTCTAATTAAAAGTCGAAAAAGCCACTATATACTTGTGCAGTCTGCACACCTAGTATCGACGGAACACTTCAAAGTGTTTTGTGCAATATCCTCAAAACTATCGAGCCAACCAGTAAATTGAAATTACTTGCCAGAGCAGTCCCTCGTGTACAGCATTCCTGTAAAGTGCAGGGGCTTCAATACGGAGGTGTTGCACGACTAACGACATGAAATTCTTTTGCGCCCGCTGTTGCTGCAGTTTGCTAAAAAGCAACGCGAAAAGAAACAAAGGAATGTTTTCTTTGTATGCATTGCCACAAACGTGAACTGCGTGGAGACAAGTCGCGTCGTGTATTCGCGCAAGTGAGCGGAAAACGACAAAATTTCCTGCTGCATAAAACTGAAAGTCGCCCTGTTCACGCATCACATGGCACGCCGCTTCAGCAGTCATCATTTGCTGGGCGTTTCGTTCCCTCCTGTTGCTCACATGCTAACAACAACAACACGCAGACGCTTCTTTCGTCATGGGCAGCGACGGCGACGGGTGGGGTGCAATTGATTCAGCAGCCCGCAGCAGGCATGCATTGGAATCTTGTGCCGATCAAGAGCAATTTCGGATGGGCAACCAATATTTTGCGAGCCTTGTGTGCGATTTGTCTCCTGGTGAAGCAATGGCAGAGATCAAACCGGTCAGTGACCATGCAAATGACGACTCGCGGTCGCGTGACGGGAGCCTTGGGGAAGGCGGCAGCTTGAATAGTGCTACCGTGGGAAACGCCAGACCTGTCAGTTGGCTTAGCTGGCGGATGATCGACAGGTCTGCCCGACTGCTTGCAGCAACTGTAATTGATTGGAGGGAACGAGAAGCGCTTGGTTGAAACTTGCTAACGCAGCACGCTTCCTGATTTGCGTTGTGTTGTGAAGACGAACGTTCGAAGTTTTCCAGCGTTTGCAGTAAATTTGGATCAGGGTTTTATTTCACCATTTCATGCAAGGATAATGAGGTGTAATAAAAAACGGGCTAGGATCGAACCTTTTACTTGCAATGTTGACAAGCACGCGTGTTCCACTGTACCCTGCAATGCTCTTACAGTGGTTCTTACCCCGCAAGTTTCATCCGTACGTTCAATAAAATGATTGCTTCATGACATTGATATATATTTTATCGAAGCCCTACACCGAACTCCTGAAACTTTCTCACCGAACCCCTGGGGCTCGATTGAACCCACGTTAAGAACCACTAATCCATTTGGAAAACGATTTTCTGTTTTGTGTTTTAAAATGTGACTTGTCACCTGCAAGATCGTTGAACCCTTGATTACATTCATGAGATCAAACTTTGTTTGTTGGCCTAGTAACGTCAGAGTTTTTTGTCAATCGAACTTTTAGGTGTAATCTCATACTTTTGGTTTTTATGGAATTTATGCGAACATTACGAATTACGACATGGCTTAAACCCCGAGGCTTTTTTTGTGAGAGATAGGTAGGCGCCCATTTATACAAGATTACCTTGTTCTCTTTGTAGGAAAACCGTACGGAAGTGAAAAATGGATTGGTGACAAGGTAAACGTCGGTCCACTGTTGAACTTCTTTCCATAGAAAAAAATCAACACACATTGATAAAAACTCCAACCGAAATGTGCTTTGAAGTTGCTTGCAGGCAAAGGATGGTGAAACTATGCACTTACCTGCAGACACAACAGAAAGGACACGTAAGGCTGAGGGTGCTCGAGGAAAATTTACGTCTGGCTAAACCAGTGGTTCGTAACCCTTTTTCCATATCTCACCCTTTTATCAAACAAGGTTACCAGATTTACCCCCAATATACTTAGTGGTGTTCATTTATTGAAAATGCGCAATTAACAAACTCTTAAAATTTAGAATGATTTTTATAAATTACATAGGCTGCAATTTATGATTCAGTAGATTTACCCCCAGGGGTAAGTTTACCCCAGGTAAAGAACCACTGGGCTAAACAAAGGAACGCAACGTTTATTACCCACGTGACTGTTGTTCGACCGAGAAGTAGTGAATAAATAAATGAAATATTTTTTACCTTAACAGTTATCAGGCAACCCAAAGATCTCCGGCTTTGTGAATTCGTTTATTTTTCGGCGGAAACAGTGTAGTTCCGTCATATTCCTGCTTACAGTCGAGCATCCTCCACTCTATTTTCCAACTGCATTACCAGCATTTTGTGCTTACTGTTTGTGACAATCTCATGTATTTCTGGTTGGTTTAACCCGTGTGTCATCTAAGCCGAAATTTTGACAGTTGTAACTCAACTATTAACGCTTCAAATTGTTTGGCAAACTACCGAAGACCATTGTCGTGCATCTTCAGCTCCGTTACGCCTTTCACCTTTGTGGATAATGTTGTTCAATACACCGATCACATTGGTGTTGGTCGAGAAGTCAAGTGAAATCATGATCAGATTTTAAACACAAGTGAGCAGCTCGCTACGCCTCCACTCTTGCGCCACCGTTTTTGCAACACAAACTCCGACTTATTACCTGCAATCGTATCCACACCACGTGTGTCTGGTTACGCGGTAGCACGTAGGCTGCCTCGAGGCAAGGGGCAAAGTGGGAGGTAGTCGCATTGTCAAAGAAGATTAATCGGTTTTCTAAGTTGTGGCTTGCGCACGCTTAAACCTCATTTAATATCCATCAACCCCGTGAGAAAGTCTATTTGTGTGGCATCACGAAGGGATCAGGGGACGCCGCTTGTCCCTGCGCGTTCCGCGTGTTCGTTTTGCCAACCACGGGGCGAGAGCAGCGTCTGCGTCAGCGGGATCAACCCAGATAATGAACTTCCCGCGCGGATGCCAGCACGAACGAGTCTGCTCGTGGTGGTCGGCGTCGTCGGCGAACGACGTCCTGGGGCCGTGCCCGTTTTGCGGAGACTTGGTTTAAAAAGCTGACGATAGATGCCATTCACGCTCTTACGCACGTCGCGTTGTAGGTTGGCACTTGCCAAGATTTGCGGTCTTCAAGTTCCACTTTTTCGTTCTGGCGCTTGTCCACTCAAGTTAACAAGTCTCGCACGATCTAGTTGCTTGCGTCACTGCCGTTATTGCTTCAGTCAACACTTTCTCTTGCTTCTTTTGTGAATTAATGTGCCTGTTATCTCGATATTTCACTTGAAGCGATCAACCGTTTCAGGGGCGTGCAAACGACACGAGGAAGGGCGGCGACATCTCAAAACGTGGGTTGGAAACGCTGGGCGTATAGCCGCTTGTAAAAACAGGTTATATCTTGAGCTTTTCAGCTGGTGAAAAAAAGTGCTATGCTTCTGAGACGGTTAACGAGTGTTTGGTGTGAAGTGATGATTTTAATGTATTGGAATGACTACGCTCAGACCTCATGCGACATTGAAAACTCCGGAGAGTGGTTCCTTTTCTTATCATTGTATTTAGATTCGCTACATTTTCAATTTCGGGCAATGTTGGAGCTTTCATCGAAGTATGAAAATAACCGCGATGGTTTTTGTTCTTGTCACTGAAACAAAATATGTAGCTGTTTTTTTCAAAGTTCTTTTTTTTGCGTAAACTATTGTGGGGCAAGTTTGTTGTGACTGCAAGGACGATCTTTTCTTAAATTCTTGCGTCGTTTTTCTCTGTGGTCTTTCTTGCTCTTTTCAATTGTTCTGGCCAAACATTGCATCTCTGTTCTGGTACTGCGCAGTTCGGAAAAATTCGTCGCAAAAAACCTGGTGATCGCGTGAACGAAATCATCGTCCGAGCACGTTTTGCCCTCTGTCCGCGCTCCGTAGCTTGGCGCATTGCACTTTCCGGTGCTCGGTATTTCACGTTGAAGCTATGAAGTGCGCGTGAAAATCGGCAAAACTCATCCAGACCGTTGCTAAAATACAGAAATGTGCGAGCAATGTTTCGGGTGTCAACCATAACGCGCTTAAGTGATTGGGAAATGCAGCTGCTTATGGCGACGACCGTTTTCCCACGAGCCGTTCCGCCTCACTGTATGCCAGAACAGTATGCTCGTTTTCATTATCCTTATTAAACGAGCTTCGACTGGAATATTGTCACCTGCTTCGGTCTTATTTTCAGTTTGCAAACAAGCAACGTCTTGACCGTAAATTGTCACGCGGGCTCATCGGCTCGTTCGTCAAATGCCCGCACGTCGTGCGAGCATCAACTCGTCCGCTTCTTCGCGTCGGGTCGTTGTTGGAGACCACCCATTCGTTAAACACCCGCTTACTTGTCGCACTTCGACCTGTCACTCTTGTTTCGTGCACGTAGCCGACACTTCTTGCATTTAACCTGCTCGCAGCTTCGACAACGTTTGTGCAGTTCTTTTTAACTTGCATGTGTTTGATTTGACGGCTTGGAAAATGTTAAAGCATGGTAGGTACTTCCCGCTATTGGCCGAGACTCGTAAAAACCCCGTGGGTTTCTGGTGAATATCATCATCACTTTCTGATAATGCCTATGCCTTGGTTCGTCTACAAGCAGATGGGTAGGTGAAGAAGTTTTCGCTTTTGCTTTGAAATTTTACACCGCTTGATGGATTGCCCTGTGGTTTGAAGCAACAACAGAGATTTGTGGTTTTTAAAGTATTGAAACTTCCCAGGCTATCACAGTAGCTTAATTGCAAACCTAAAAACAAATAAAAATATTTGGTGTCTTTACGAATTTCTTAATCTAAAGTGAACGATCTTATCAATAACACCAAGTTAAAACTGTAGGTGCATGTTTAATTATGCAAAAATACGGCCTAATGCTGTACTGCGTATTTTAATCATTTAAGAAAGTTGGGTATTGATGTTGTCGCTTGCTCGTATTTGCCTAATATATGTGCGCGAAGCACCTCAAATCCCTGCAAAACGGGATACGATTTGCACTCAAACTTACACTTAATTGAAGGTATCTTCACTGCAAACTCAGTGTATTCCTACCAGGTTGACATAGTCAATGAATTATTACTACTTCCAAACCAGTAATGCACACGTTCTAAGTCTTTCACAACCCCTGCTTAAAGTATGTCTAATGGTTACACACTGTCGGTCGCTCATTCGCTACGGAAACAAGCCACACGCTACAGTAAGTTACTTCAGTGCTTTATACCTTTGTATATGTCAAAACAAAGTTGGTTGCAATCAATGCGTAGAGGCCGCAACTTCGGATACTTCACATAAACAATGAATACGTTATTTGTTCCAAATTCTGCCTTTTGTGGTCAGATTACTGGTTACGTATCGGATATCATATCGGATCGTAAAGAAAATTTGCAAAGGTTAGATCATCGGCTAAATGAAAAATTAATTTAGCAAACAAATAAGTGGTTTGGTGGTTCCAAGATTACTTCCTCCAATCCTGCGTCACACGTACGCAAAGTAGCTTGAAATAAGCACTATTAGCGACAAATTGCAATCATATTATTGTCACTTTGAACAAGAATATTTGCTCTTTGACAGTTGCCCATAATTTCGTTGATGTTACAGTTATCTCCTTGTGTTAAAACGATGTAAAGTTAGTAGGATTGTTAGCATGGCTTGTCACTGTTTTTGTGCAGTTTATCCATTGTCTCACAAAGTCTGTACAGAACTAGGCTGAAGAGAGCATAATTTTGCGGGGTTGAAAAGCAAGTAATCCTTGAAACGCAGTGCTGTTTGTGAACAACTAGGGTTTGCGAGAACCTTTTTACTGAGCTGTGCGCTCCAATAAACCTCTCAGCTGTTCACATCTTGGAAAGGAATAACATTTATTGCGTGTGCCCGAGCTTGGTGGCCCGCAGTGCATTGTCGCCACCGCGTACGCGAATGGCATCAGTGCGATAAGGTGTTTTCATCTGATTTACTTTTTAGTAAGCGTGGTAATGCAGGATGGTGTCTTGAACATGGAGCGACTCAATTTCTTCATTTCTTGTGATGTTCCTTGTTCGTGTGTGGTAATCCCATTTCATTTGTTATATTTGTCTTGCTTTTTTCTGATACCTCGATTTTTGCGCACATCAGCCACAGTACAGTGCAGGTTGGGATTTCGGGACCAAATTAGAAACCCCGGCATTTCTACTCAATAATACCGAGATTCTTCGGATTAGCAAAAAGGTAAAAAGTGCACACGTAAGTTGCAGTAAACCGCAGTGGTTTCTTATAATGATGATGCATAAACAGGACGGGATCAAGAGTGTTATTATCATTAACACGGCTTATGATTTTATTTGCAAAATAGCCAAGAGCAGAAGAAAGCACGTTCAATCTCAATTGATGTAGGTTTTATAATTTTGAGTGCATCATTCAATTTTTCAAGGTTTTTTGCTGGTCTCGTATAAATCGATTTCTTTCTGCACCACATGGCCACATCCAGTTGAGGCCTCGACGACTTCCACGAGAAATTCTCATTCAGCAGTTGTTGCCGGGCGCGGAAGCAGGGAAATCACTTAACATTTCAAAGATTTCAAAAATAACTGGATCCTTCTCGGAAATTACCAGATCACCAAATGACTTCTAAAATCACTAGATTCACTGAGAAATCACTGGGAGTGGCAACACTGATCGCAACCTGTGTAGTAACTTATTGCGCGTGTTGTGATTGTTCACTGAATTGTTACGCGATACTTGGTAATATTACAACACAGAAGTCATTATGACACTCTCACCCCTTTATGCGACCGGCTAAGTGGCACTGTTGGTTGAGCACGCGCCACCAAAGCTGGTGCTTGGTTTCGATTCCTGGCCTGGTCATACACAGACTTGAAAAACGGTATACGGGTAGCCTATAGTCTCGTGCTCGGCGTTAATGGGTGGGCGTTAAAGCAAACGGGTGGCGCTACCACTGACCCGCCACCAGTGCTGTATTCGCTACGAAAGCAGCCGTGTTGCCCACGGCTCAAGCAGGCGGAGATGGGCGCCGCGGACCACTCGCGACGCTCCGAGAGGAGCACGGTACAAACTTTTTCGTATAAACGCAACTGAATACCCCTTTATGCGCAAGGGAACTGGTTCTTGTGTTGCAAGACCGCTCTGAAATATAAATATAATCCACAGATCAATGCAAATCGCATCGCTTTGACGTTCTTTTGATACCATTCGTGAAATTAACAAAATCAATCCCGAGATTGGGTCCAGAAAAAAAAGGTTAAAATCCAGGGATTTTCGTGACTGGGATTTCACGGGATCCCAACCTTAGTGCAGTAGTGCTCTTACTTGATCAGCAATTTGTGCGTGGCTTGGTCCCGAAAGATATATCTGCTTTGCGCTTAGCCAACTAATTCCAGTATGAGCGCCTTGAACGCGTAAAATTTATGAGCAAATTTTTAAATGACCGTATTCTTCGCCACGAATTGACGCCAAAAATTCACAACTGAAATTGCATTTAAAAAACCTTTATTAGATCGGTTTCGCAAGTCCAACATAAGTGATAAGTACTGAAGGCAGCTACTGCAAACTTAAATGCGAAAACTTTTCAAAATGTCCCGCTTTTCACAAACTGATATTTCGGTCTTGCATGAAAGAGCCGCATTGCGATGTATTAATATACCCGTAAAGTAGTTGAATGTGGCATGGGCAGGTAAGATGGTCTTGAAAGGTCCACAAAATTGAAGCAGCTTTTTCGGCAACAACTAAAAATACGTTCAATAAGATTTTGATATAAATTTGGAAACGACTTGGCGGCGCTGGCAATTCACTGATTAGTTTGCTGACAGCAAGAGTTTTAGGTAAACATCCCGTGACGCAGTCCCGTCGCCACGAGGGGCTTCTGGGGGCTTAGCCCTCCCAAACAAAGCTCCAAGCCGCCCACATTGAATTATGAAGCACTATAAATCGGTGTTTTTATCGAATTCTATAATGCCAAGCCCCCCTATTCAGGGGGTTTCTGCCGTGATGTAATGAGACCTGAAAACGTTCTTTCCCATTTTGCTCAGCCTTAGTCGTCGTCTCTCATGTCTGACGTCTTTGAAACCCAGGCTCGTTAATGTCAAGGTCGCTGGAGAATGATTTTTGTTTTCATTATGCAAACCTTGCGTTGCTGAGGTGAATTATTCTGTCATGCCGCAAAACTTGGTCAGAGGGTACATTTTGAGAAATTGGGCGACATTGTTTATTTACTTAAACTGTAGATTAAATAACAGAGCCGGTTTCATACGTTTGTTATGCAGTTGTTTTGCAAGGTGGGAATGTTTGAAATTTCCTGCTTAATTGTTTGTAACTTTTTGCAAGACTTCCGTTGTAGTTGAAGTGCATTTTTTGTATTTCGATCTCCAGAGAAAAGGTTTGCCTTGGTGTTATACGAAGTAGATTGTCAATTTTTTGTGTTCTGCTTTCTTCCAAAGGAAAGCAAGATTGATCTTGCATGCGATCTGTGTAAAATCGTCGATCTGCAATTTGGTGGCACTATCCCACCGACATTTTTATGAAAAAACGTAGCCCATGCATTTAGTGAAGTTGTTTCGTGAGTTGTGGTGGAACAGATTGTTTGTCAAAAGTGATAGGTTTGGTTGCAACTATTTGAGAAATTTGCTTTTGTCAGGTGTGACTGCTTTGGCAAAATTAGGGGTGTTACTTTCCCATGACCATCGGCGTTTGTGTGCTGGCATCCAAATGCTTTCACCGACCAAGGTCGCTGTTATGTAATGACGAAAACGGTCTAATTTTAGGGTAATTAGAATAGGAACCAGAATGCAGCGTGGAGGGAAATTGAAACGGTTTTGAAATCGGTAGCTTGGGCAAACTGCCGGTCTTACAACAGGTGCATTGTACTACCGGCCGTAGATCCTCACTTCGACCCAGCCCTGTTCTAAATTACAAGTCACGATCTTTAGTTACTGTTTTTTTCGCCTAATTCCTGTTTTGGCGTATCAACCTGTTCTGCTCTCGTTGTGAATGTGTGATTCTTCAAATTGTTCACGTTGGATTGTCTGCACGTGATGCTTTCGCCTTAATGTCGCCAACACCTTTGCCGTTTTTCTCCTGCTCGTAATCCCGTAATTCACCTGTCGCCGCACAACAGCACAAATTTCCACCTTCCCTATTCATCGCAAATTTGCCGCATGTGAAGTAGCGACTAGCCCTTGTCAGACATGTCACAAACGTCGTGACAGTATGTTTGCAAAAGTCTTTGGGCTGTGCTGCCAATGCTTGTGCTCAGAGTTACGCCAAAAATAACAAACACGTTAAGTCCATTTCACGACAGGAATCGCATAGTTTCGCTGGCATCTCAATTAAGTGACAGAATCTTTTGTAAGGAGTTCTTCCTCGACGTAGTGATGTTAAGCCAGCTGTGCCCAACTAAATATGCGCTACTACTGGGTCAAAGATTACGTCATTATCTTTATGAGGGCCACGCATTGAATGACTTACTTTTATTTTAGCAAACCAAAGTTCAGTGTGAATGTGAAGCTACTGAAAACTTTCGAATACTAAATGTAGTGATAACGACTGCATGATACTTATCCGAAACTGCGATGTATAAGCAAGTTTAGTGCCAATGGAACAACAAGGGTCCGGGTAGGAAAACACTGCATCTCAAGTTAAGACACCCATTTGCAGTCGCCGAACAATAACCCATCATTCCATGTGACGACAATAACAGACGTGCGGCGCTCTGGGCGGATCACAGATGGAATGCGAAATGGTTGATGAACACTACGAGACTCCCCATTTTCATCCCCGACATCGGCACCCATCATCCTGGAATAACCCTGCCAAGAACAG